>OODJ01000869.1_pt1 | contig 27421 bp, 28 predicted proteins | sample 1671611 | NCBI WGS metagenome assembly OODJ01 (sample SAMN06348174, study PRJEB24527) | human gut metagenome | biome: human gut; feature: ankylosing spondylitis patient; material: feces | host: Homo sapiens | place: China | collected 2015-10 | reverse complement strand
AGACCACCGTGTTCACCGGCAATGCAAAGCAGGCCATTGCCACCTTCCCCCGCCGCGTGAATGTGGCTGTTGCCACATCGCTGGCCACCACCGGCCCGGAGATTACCGGCGTGACCATGCACTCGGTACCCGGCTGGGTGGGCGACGACCACTGCATCACCGCCGAGATCGAGGGCGTGAAGGCCGTGGTGGATATCTGCTCTTCCACCAGCGCCATTGCCGGTTGGAGCGTAGTTGCCCTGCTGCGCAATCTCTCCTCCCCCGTATGCTTCTATTAAAGGAGGGCTTTGCGGATGTTCAACAAACTGGTGGCCATTGAGCCGGTAAGCCTGATCCCCTCCGCCGAGGAAGCGCTGCATCAGTACGCAAAAGAAGTGGTGCTGTACCGCGATATCCCGGCCAGCGATGACCAGATCGTGCAGCGCATCGGAGATGCCGATGCTGTACTTCTGAGCTACACCTCCCGCATGGGCAAAAATGTGATCGAGCGCTGCCCGAATATCCGTTACATCGGCATGTGCTGCAGCCTGTATTCTGAGGAAAGCGCCAATGTGGATATCGCCTACGCCCGCACCCGCGGCATCAAAGTGCTGGGCATCCGGGACTACGGCGACCGCGGCGTTGTGGAGTACGTCATGCATGAGCTCACCGGCATCCTGCACGGTTTTGGGATGCCCATGCTACGGGACGAGCCGGTGGAGATCACTGGGCTGAAGGCAGGCATCATCGGGCTGGGTGTGTCCGGCAAAATGATCGCCGACGCGCTGCAGTTCATGGGTGCCGACATTGCCTATTACAGCCGCACCCGCAAGCCGGATGCCGAAGCTGTGGGCATGGCCTATAAGCCGCTGGCACAGCTGCTGACCGAGAGCGAGGTGGTGTTCACCTGCCTGAACAAGAACGTACTGCTGTTGGGCAAGGACGAATTTGCACAGCTGGGTGCAGGCAAGGTGCTGTTCAACACCTCCATCGGCCCGGGCTTTGACTCTGCTGCTCTGGAACAGTGGCTTGCTCTGCCGGGCACCCACTTCTTCTGTGACACCCGTGCCGCTGCCGGCCCGGTGGGTAAAGACTTCTTTGCCCGTGAGAATGTGCATTGCGCGAATGTTTCTGCCGGACGCACCAAGCAGGCTTTTGTGCTGCTGAGCCAGAAGGTGCTGGCAAATATCCGCACTGCACTGGGAGAATGATATAAAAAGGAAACGCTTCCCGGCCGGGGAAGCGTTTCCTTTTAGGCTTTATTCAAAATCGTTGTGATCTCTTCCAGATTCGCCGCAAATCGGATGCCCTGCTGGCGCTGCGGCGTGGAAAGGCCTTTCTCGATCATTTTGGCAAGCAGTGCTTTCAGGCTGTCGTAGTAGCCGTTGAGATTGTAGAGGATGCAGGGCGCATCCAGCTGCCGGAGCGACACCATGGACATGACCTCTGCGATCTCTTCCAGCGTCCCGGTGCCGCCGGGAAACGCCACGAATGCATCGCCCAGCTCGATCATCTTTGCCTTGCGCTGGGCCATATTCTCCGTGACGATGAGTTCGGTCAGACCGTTGTGCTGCAGCTCCTGTTCCACAAAGAACCGCGGTTCCACCCCAGTCACCTGCCCGCCGGCGGCTAATACGCTGTCGGCCAGCAGACCCATCAGTCCGCTGCGGGAGCCGCCGTAAACCAGCGCGTTGCCGCTCTGACCGATCCAGCGGCCAAGCTCCTGCACGGCTGTTTTCAGCGCCGGGTCATTGCCCTCGCTGGCTCCCAGATATACTGTGATCTTCATCGGATCGCTCCCTTCCCCGGCGCAGTTTCGGCCGGATGCCCGCTGTTTTTGTTTCAGCATACCACACCCCCGCCCATTGCGCAAGCGGCCGACAGGACAATCCGACAGAAGTCGTCGTCCATCAAAACGGACATTTTCACCCTGCAGCACACTACATTTTCTGACAAAGGCACCGCAAAATCAGGCATTTTGCGGCAGTATCTGACAGTATCTGACACGACGGCAAAAAGAAAACTCCACGAAGCATCGAATTTTCTTCGATATTTCGTGGGGTTTTTCTGGTGCGAGGGAGGGGACTCGAACCCCCAAGGATAAACCACACGCACCTCAAACGTGCGCGTCTGCCAGTTCCGCCACCCTCGCATATTCTGTTCGCGCAGCCCTGCGGACATCTGAGGTGAGAAGCCGTTTGTGCGGACTGCTTGAATATAGTACCACACTTGCCGGAAATCGTCAAGCGTTTTTCGGCTTTTTCATAGATTTTTTCGGCGTTCATATCTTAATAGAGCCAACAAAAATCCAGAAACAACGTGCGAGGGAGGTTTTAGCATGCGTTTGTCTGTACCACGTCTGCGGCGGGTGCTTTTGGGGGCGGGGTTCCTTGCGGGTATGGCAGCTGCTTTTGCGGCCGGAATGTGTTTTCCGGCGCGCAGTCCGGCTGCCTGCACACAGGCGGATCTGACCGTCCGGCCGGATGCAGTGCCCTTCTCCCCTGCTGTGTCCACGGTGGCCACAGCGGAAACGCAGCCCAATGCCGCCTTGCCGGAAAAGTGGGTCTGTCTGACCTTTGATGATGGCCCCAGCAAGACCACGCCGGATGTTCTCTCGGCCCTGAATGCCGCCGGGGTGCACGGCACATTTTTTGTGGTGGCTACCGACTACAACGAGAAATATCTGCCCCTGCTCACCGAAGCGGCATCCGCCGGGCACCAGATCGCACTGCACTCTGCCTCCCACGAATACAGCGACATCTACCGCAGCAGCGAAGCCTACTGGGCGGACATCGCCCTGCTGAAGGAGCGCATCGCGCCCTATGTGGACGCAGAGAGCATCCGTTATCTGCGCTTCCCAGGCGGCAGCACCAACACGGTAAGCCGCCGCTACGGCGGCAAAGGGCTGATGAAGCAGCTGAAAGCCGAAGTGGAACAAAAAGGCTGGCAATGGGTGGACTGGAACGTCTGCGCCGAGGACGCCGTGGGCGGACACCCCAGTGCGGACACCATTTACCGCAACGTCGTGCGGGAGACCGGCGAGCAGACACATTGCATTGTTCTGATGCACGATTCCTCCACTACACGCACCACGGCAGAGGCCCTGCCGGACATTATCCGGTGGTATGCCGACAACGGCTACACGTTCCTGACTGTGGCCGAGGCGCTGCCGCTGGGGTGATGCGCCTTACAGCCACTTTTCCATGCAGCGCCCCAGCAGCACCCCGCCGGATGCCAGCGCCGCCAGCCAGAGCCAGCCTGCACCGCCGGTGACTACCCACCCTGCCGCCATGATGGCGGCAAAGGTGCACACCGGCGGCAGCACGATACGCGCGATGCGCAGCAGCTTTTCCCGCCGGGAGGGAAGCCCGGTGTCAAGCTGCTTGGGATGCACGGCGTCACAGCAGATCTCGTCCCGGTACTTGCCCGGATTGCGGTATGCTTTATACGGAATGCCATCCAGCGAAAACTCCGGGTACATTCCTTCCTTGGTCAGGGCGAACTGCATTCCGTGCTCTTCTGCGTAGGTCTGCAGGGCCGCTGTGAACTCCTGCGGGGTGTTGATGCTTCCCTCCGGAATAAAGGAAAAATGCCTCTGGTGCTGCACCTGTGCCAGCGTGCGGTAATCCTGCAGCCAGCCGGTAAAGAAGCCCTGCTGCGTGGCGGGGTGTTCCATGCGGGTCAGGCAGGCATCCACGTCCAGCGTTTCTGTCTGCGGCTGCTGCCGGGCAAGGTCGGCACAAAACTGCATGGCTGCTGCCAGATGCGCCACCTGCTGCTCCAGCACGGTCTGCTGGGCTTGCAGCGCCTGCTGCAGGGGCTGTTCCCCGCGCAGCACCGCCTTGATGGTGGGCAACGGCATATCCAGCATCCGAAGCATTCGGATGAGCTTGAGGGTGCGGACATCCCCGGCGGTGTAATCGCGGTAGTCATTGCCCTGCCTGCGCGCCGGTGTGAGAAGCCCCTCTTTTTCGTAAAAGCGGATGTTCGGGGCAGACACACCGCTTTGTTCTGAAGCCTGTTTGATGTTCATTTGCTTCACCTCCGCCCTTACACTACACCATAAAGTCGGTTGAAGGTCAAGCATTTTTCTTAAAATAGCGCAAAAATGCCCCGGCGGGCGCAAAACCTGCCGGGGCATTCATTCTGGATCGCGCTTACTGTGCGTTGTTGAACAGGGAGAAGGCACGGTAAGCCATGTACAGGTCGTTCTTGTGGATGACCTCGAAGGGAGCGTGCATGGACAGCACAGGCACACCGATATCCAGCACGGGGATGCCGCGGTTTGCAACATACTTGGCGATGGTGCCGCCGCCGCCCAGATCCAGACGGCCCAGCTCACCGATCTGCCATGCAACGTTGCCGTTGTCCAGCATCCGGGTGATATCGCTGACCAGCTCAGCGCAGGCATCGCTTGCAGAGCCCTTGCTGCCGCCGCCGGTGTACTTGAAGATGGCAACGCCGCGGCCTGCATAGGTGCCGTTCATGGGCTCAAATGCACTTGCCCAGGTGGGATCGTAGGCAGCGGTCACGTCAGCGGACAGGCAGACGCTGTGACGGAAGGCCAGGATATCATCCTGACCGGCGGTACGGCAAAGCTCCTGCATGAAGTGGAAGGCGTACATGCTCTGCATACCGGTCACGCCATCGGAGCCGATCTCTTCCTTATCGGTCAGGACGCAGACGGTGGTGTAAGCGGGGTTCTTGGTCTCGATCTCGGCCATCAGTGCGGGATAAGCGTCCACACGGTCATCGTGGCCATAGCCGCCCACCATGGAGCGGTCAAAGCCAATGTCGCGGCACTTGTAGGCCGGGGTGATCTCGATCTCAGCACGCATGAACTCCTTCTCAGTGATGCCGTACTTCTCGTTGAGCAGGATCATGGTATTCAGCTTGACAGCTTCCTTGACGTTCTCGTCATCAACAGCGTCGGAGCCGATGAGGATGTTCAGCTCCTCAGCCTTGATGCCGTCCTTCAGGGGACGGGCGTTCTGCTCGGCACCCAGATGGGGCAGCAGGTCGGTGATGCAGAAGACGGGATCGTTCTCATCCTCGCCCACACGGACGGTGACGGTGGAGCCATCCTCACGGGTGAACACGCCGTGGATGGACAGAGGGATCGTGCCCCACTGATACTTGCGGACACCACCGTAGTAATGGGTCTTGAAGTAGCTCAGGTGGTCAGACTCATACAGCGGGGTGGGGCGCAGGTCCAGACGGGGGCTGTCAGTGTGGGCAATGACCAGACGGAAGCCATCCTCAAAGCTCTTGGTACCGATGGTGGAAGCCACCACAGCCTTGTTGCACTGGACAAAGTAAATCTTGTCGCCGGGCTTGTAGGTCTTTTTCGGGTCGAACTGCTGGTAGCCTGCATCCTTGAGCATCTGCTCGCTCTCGGCGGCAACCTCACGCTCGGTCTTGCCTGCATCCAGGAACTTCTTGTAGCCCTCGGCAAAGTCGTGGGCCTTCTGCTTCACGTCAGCGTCCTTATCGGCGACGTAAGCAGGCTTATAGAGCAGCTTTTCAGCCAGCTGCTGGTTCGGAGTTTTTTCTGCCATAGAATTTCTCCTGCCTTTCTCTTTCGGTATTCCTAAATATTTCAAACCGGCGCAAGCCGGTTCAAGCGGGTTTGCAGCCTGCTCAGGCTCCGTACAGCTCGGTGTACTTGGCATAGCAGGCGGTGATCTTTTCCACATAGTGGTGCATCTGGTTATAGGGGAAACCCGACAGGGTCAACCCGTCCTCCGAGTGTTCTTCCTTCTGGAGCAGGGCATCCACAGTGCCCCACCCGCTGTGGTAGGCTGCGGCGGCCGTGGAGATATCGCCGTTGTAACGCACCAGGCAGAGGTGGAGGTAATAACATCCAAAGCGGATGCTCACATCAGGGTTGTACAGGTCGCCAAAGGAAACCGCCTCCCCCAGGCCCAGCTTACTGCGGAGCCAGAGGAAGGTCTCCTCCGTCATCTGCATCAGGCCGCGCGCATCGACACTGGAAGTTGCGCCCGGGTCAAAGCCGCTCTCGGTGCGGATGAAGGAATAGACCAGCAGCGGGTCAAGGTCATACTCGGCGGCGTACTGCTCCACAAGGTCGTTGTATTTCCGCGGGTAGAGCCTCTGTTCCACCTGACGGCGCACCGGCGGCAGCGCCAGCAGGACCACACAGAGCAGAAAGAGCAGCACCAGCGTTTTCAAAAACTTTTTCAAAGCGAAGTGTCCGCGCCCCCTTTCCGTGCACCCTCAGCCTGCAGCTGCTCACAGAGCGCCGCTGCCGCCGCTTCCAGAGAAGCAAGGTCAGCATCGTTGCGCAGGACAAGATCGGCCCTGGCAAGCAGGACCTCTTCCGGGGTCTGGGCGTTGAGCCGCCGTGCCGCCATTTCCGGAGCGATGCCGTCCCGGGCCGCAATGCGGGCCACACTGGTGGCAAAGGGCGCAGTGACCACGCAGAGGTGGTCACACTCTTTTTCCGCATCGGTGCCCACGATCACGGCTCCGTCTATCACAAAAAGCGGTGCTCCGGCTTCCCGGGCGGCCTGCTTCAGTCTGCAGACCCGCCGGATGATCTCCGGAAGCACGAGGGAATCCAGAGCGGCCTTTCCTTCCGGCGCAGCAAAGGCACGGTCTGCCAGCAGGCGGCGGTTCAGGCTGCCGTCGGCATACAGGATATCTGCCCCGAACCGCTGGGCCAACACTGGCAGCAGCGGAGAACCGGGCAGCAGGATCTCGCGGGAGATCTGGTCGGCATCCACCAGCGGGACACCATGGGCGGCAAACACCGCCGTCACAGTCGATTTGCCGCAGCCGCTGCGGCCGGTGATCCCAAGCGTGATCATAGCTGGATCACCCGGAACGCTGCCGCACGGATCAGGCGGTTGTACACCGCCATGGACAGGCCGTCCTTTTTCGGGCAGCGGGCATAGACCACGCCGTCCCCCTGCTCATCCAGGGCACGCAGGCTGCGGAAGATATGCTTTGCCTGATCTGCACCATCGCCCTCTCTGCCATACTCCACACAGGGCCAGCCGAGCTTTTCGGCCTCGCCGGTAAAACAGAGGCAGCTGGGGTTCTGGTCGGCATGGGCATCCACATAGGCCTTAAACTGCTCAAAGGTTCCCTCCAGCAAGGTAACATCTGCCTTAGGGGCATAATGCTTATATTTCATGCCGGGGCTGCGGACAACAGCACCCTCGGGCAGCTTTTCGAGGATGGCCTTGGAGACCTCGACCTCCTCCCCCAGAGCGCGCTCCAGATCTTCCAGCGTGATATGGCCGGGGCGGAACAGGGTGGGCTTTTCGCCTACCACAGAGATCACGGTACTCTCCACACCCACATCGCACTCGCCGCCATCCAGGATCAGGGGCAGACGGCCATCCATATCGGTGAACACATCCTGTGCGTTGGTGGGGCTGGGCTTGCCGGAAAGGTTCGCGCTGGGGGCCGCAAAGGCGCATCCGCTCTGCGCAATGACAGCCCGCGCCACCGGATGGCTGGGCATCCGGATGCCCACCGTGTCCAAACCGGCACAGCACTCCGCGGCCACCTCCGGGCCGCGGGGCATGATGATGGTCAGAGGGCCGGGGCAGAACGCGGCCATCAGCAGCTGGGCACGCTCGGGCACCTCGCTGACAAGGCCGGGCAGCATCTCCGGGCCGGTGACATGGACGATCAGGGGGTTATCCTGCGGGCGGCCCTTGGCCACAAAGATCTTTGCGACTGCCGCGCCGTTGCGCGCATCGGCGGCAATGCCGTAGACCGTCTCGGTGGGCAGGGCCACCAGCTCCCCTCTGCGCAGCAGATCAGCTGCTTTGGCGATTGCTTCGCTCTCAGCAGGTAAAATTTCAGTTTTCATTTTCATGCGGTTCATCGTTCTTTCTATCTGTAAAGTATAAATACTTTTCAATCATCAAATCAACACAAACACGTTATTCTTTTCATCATAGCTTTATTCAGCCTGTGCGTTGAGCTGACGCAGTTTTTCGGCCTGTTCATGGGTTGCCAGTGCATCAATGATCTCGTCCAGATTTCCGTCCATGATCTTATCCAGATTGTGGACCGTCAGGCCGATGCGGTGGTCGGTGCAGCGATCCTGCGGGAAGTTGTAAGTCCGGATCTTCTCGCTGCGATCACCGGTTCCCACCTGCCCCGCGCGGTTGGCATTGATGGCATCCTGCTGTTCCTTCTGCTTCTGGGCCAACAGGCGGCTGCGCAGGATCTCCAGCGCCTTATCCTTATTCTGGAACTGGCTGCGCTCGTTCTGACACTCCACCACCATTCCGGTGGGGATGTGCGTGACCCGGATGGCGCTGGACGTTTTGTTGATGTGCTGGCCGCCCGCGCCGGAGGAACGGAAGGTATCGATGCGCAGATCCTTGGGGTCGATGACAAGATCCACCTCTTCGGCCTGCGGCATCACCGCCACGGTTGCCGTGGAGGTGTGGATGCGGCCCTGCGTTTCGGTCTCAGGCACCCGCTGGACACGGTGCACTCCGCTCTCATACTTGAGCCGGTTATAGGCCCCTGCGCCGTTCACAGCAAGGATAGCTTCCTTGACACCGCCCAGCTCCGTCTCATTGAGGTTCAGAACCTCCAGCTCCCAGCCCCTGCTCTGAACGTACATGGTGTACATCCGCATCAGGCTGTGGGCAAACAGCGCGGCCTCTTCGCCGCCCGCACCGCCGCGCAGCTCCATGATGACACTTTTATCATCGTTGACATCCTTGGGCAGCAGCAAAATTTTGAGATTATTTTCCAGCTGCGCCACTTCCTGACTTTTTTCGCCGATCTCCTGCTGTACCATTTCCTTAAAGTCCGGATCAAGGGCCTCGCCCTCGAGCAGGGCTTTGGCCTGAGCAAGATGATCCTGCGCCGTGATCAGGGCCTGATAGGCCTGCACCACGGGTTCCGCCTCGTGATACTCCTGCATCAAGCGGCGGAACAGTGCGGGATCTGCCGCTGTTTCCGGCTGGTTCAGGCGGATGGAAAGTTCTTCAAACCGGTGGCTGACAGCCTCCATTTGGGAAAGCAGTCTTGACATACTGTGCAGTTCTCCTTACATGACCCAATGGTTACTCGGCAGCGCCGGGCTTGAGCACTTTCTTGATGTTTTTTTCAATTTTCGCGCGGGGCAGCATAACCTCACGGCCGCAGCCCGTGCAGCGGATCTTGAAATCCATGCCGACCCGGAGCACCTCGAAGCTGGAAGCTCCGCACGGGTGTTTTTTGCGGGTCTGGATGGTATCTCCCACTGCGATATCCATGTTTCTTTCCCTCCTGCCGCCCCTTTGCGGGGCAGTACCCTGTGCAGCAGGTTTCTATGCCGCACATACAGATATAGTATAAACCAAACTCGTATAAAATGCAATTGTCCGCGCATAGAGTTTTAATGCCGACACCTGCTTTGTGTGCCGACGTGCAGCGGAAAACGCTAAAATAACACAGAAAGAGGAACAAACCATGATGCAGACATTTCGTACTGAAGGCAATTACCGTTCCGCAGACCGGCTCAGCCCCGCAGAACTGCGCACCGCCATCGCCAGCCGCGAAATTTTACAGAGCACTGCCCTTGCCTTTGACACCCAGCGCCAGCTCCGGTTCGACCTGGGCGGGGTAAAAGCCGTGATGCCCTTTGGCCAGTGTGCCGATGGGGCTGAGAGCGGCACCGTGCGGGACATTGCGGTGCTGACGCGGGTGGGCCGCCCCACCTGCTTTGTGATCGAAGGGATAGAGACCGGGGAAAACGGCCAGCCCTGCTACCAGCTTTCCCGGGCCGAGGCACAGCGGATGTGCAAGGCAGAGTATCTGGACACCTTACAGCCCGGGGACATCCTGCCCTGCACTGTGACCCACATCGAGCCGTTTGGTGCCTTTTGTGACGTTGGGTGCGGCATCAGTGCCCTGCTGCCCATCGACTGCATGTCGGTCAGCCGCATCTCATCCCCTGCCGACCGGGTGAGTGTGGGCCAGCAGATCCTGTGCGCCATCAAAAACCGGGATGTGCAGGGGCGGTTCGTGCTGACCATCCGGGAGCTGCTGGGCACCTGGGAGGAGAACGCCGCCGGGTTCACCGTGGGCGAGACCGTGGTGGGCATTGTGCGGAGCGTGGAGGAATACGGCACCTTTGTGGAGATCGCCCCCAATCTGGCCGGCCTTGCCGAGACCTGCCCCGACCTGCACCCCGGGCAGGCGGTGAGCGTCTACATCAAAAACATCCTGCCCGATAAAATGAAGATCAAGCTGGTTATCGTCAACCACAGCCTGGGCCAGAGCCACCGGTTCGACCTGCGCTATTTCATCACCGAGGGGCATATCGACCACTGGCTGTATTCCACCCCCGAAAGCCGCAAGCGCATTGAGACAGATTTTGCGGTTGCGGCTTGCAATCCTGTCTGAAACCCTTTATACTATAAGAAAGTGATTCTTTACGGCCTGCCCTGAGGCAGTGCCGGGCAGCAATTTGAAATAACAGGGGGATGTGCAGAACGATGGCCGCCAACGATGCTTTTACCGCCGGTGTTCGTCCCGGCGGGCTGACCGACAGCACGGAGATCCGGTTGCTGTTGTGTTATCTGGTAAAAAATGCCGGGCCGATCACCCGGACGGAGATCGAGAACGCGCTGATGGAAGAGCAGCTGGTCAACTATTTTGAGATCGGCTCCTGTCTGGATGATATCACCCGCCAGCAGCTGGTCACGCTGAAGGAAGATCGCTATTCCATCACCGAAAAAGGACGCAAGGTCGCGCAGGAGCTTGCCTATGACCTGCCCCGCAGTGTGCGGGAGCGCGCGGTGGCGGCGGTTCTGCGCAGCCAGACCTGGGCCCGCAAGGAAGCCGAGTACAGCGCCCGCATCACCGAAAAGCCGGACGGCCACTGCTCCATCCGCTGCACCATCAAAGCACTGGATCAGGAGCTGTTTTGTCTGGACATCGGCACGCCTGACCGGCTGAGTGCCGATCTGGTCAAGAAGCAGTTCATCCTCAAGGGCAACGAGATCTATCAGATGCTCATCACCAAACTGACAGAGTAACAAAGAAACGGGGCTGTTGCAAAAACAGTCCCGTTTCTTTTAGTTCCAGCACGCTGCTGTGATCAGTTCCAGCACACTGCCCGCAATGCAGCGGGCCTTATCCGAGATGAGGAAGCAGTTTTCCAGCTCCGCACGGCGGGGGTCCACATCGGCCACCTTGAATCCTTTGGTCACCGGGTAGCCATCCCGCAGCAGCCCCCGCAGGATGCCGGAGATCTGTGTGACCACCGGCAGACGCTGGCCGTCCGGCGTTTCGATCTCGGCCACAGCCTCGCCTGCCTCCACAAAATCAGCGATAGAATGCAGGTTGCGGAAGATTCCCGCGGCCTGCGCATGGAGTACACGCTCAGCACCATAGCCGCCGATGATGCCCGGCACGCCGGAGTTGGGTGCGGCAGACCCTTCCCGGATGATGCGGCCCAGCTTGTGGCCGCGCTTGGTCTCCACCACCACGTCCACATCCTGCCCCGCCGCAAAGCCGGGGCCAAGGGCAATGGTCAGCGGAGCCATCTCCCGGGTGGTGCCCAGATTTTTCTTTGCGATGATGGCATCCACCAGAACAGCAGGCCTTGCCTGCGGCAGACACGCACCTGTTGGGTCTATCAGGACCGGCACGGCGTTCTGTGCCCAGACGGCATCGGCATCCGCCAGCGTCTCCACCCGGATGCCCCGCATTCCTTCCACAGCGGTCTCGCCTTCGTAAACAGCCTCACAGAGAGACACCTGCCGACGGATGGCGGCGGGATGGGCTGTTTCCAGCACCAGCACCCGCAGCCCCGCCGACCAGAGCCGATGCACAACACCGGTGGCAAGGTCTCCCCCGCCCCGGACAACGATCAGGTCATCACGTTTCATGGCTCATCCCTCCGGTTCCAGACGCTGCAAAAAGACTTCCATGGAGCCGCCGCAGGCCGCAATGGCCGCGGCATCGCTGGCCCCCTCTGTGGTAAAGGCGGCCAGCCTGCACGGGGCAGCCCCCGGCTCCAGCAATTCCCGCGCCAGCTGCTGGGTGCGGTACTCCATGATGCCGCCGCCCACGCTGCCCACGGCAGAGCCATCGGGCAGGACCAACATCTTGGAGCCCTCCTCCCTTGGCGTAGAGCCATGGCGGCCTACGATGGTCGCCAGCACCGCCGGAGCGGTCTGCTGTTCCAGCGCAGCCAGCAGCACCGGGGAAAAGCCCTCGGTCTGCTGGCGGCTGTTTTTAACAGAGACGATCTCCGCAAGAATGGAAAGTGCGATCTCCTGTGCGTTTTTTGCGCCAATGGAAAGCCCAATGGGCGCGTGCAGGGCATCAATGCGCTCTTGCGGCAGGCCCAGCTCAGCCAGCTGTGTGTGCACCAGTGCCGCGCGCTTCCGGCTGCCCATCATGCCCACATAGGCAGCGGGCTTTTGCAGAATAGAATGCAGGCAGGCGATATCACAGCTGTGGGCACGGGTCACGACCACAAAATATGTCTCCTGCCCGCCGGGGATCTGCGCAAGACCCTCTGCAAAGGGCAGGCAGAGCACAGCATCGGCCCCGGCCTGACGCAGCTCCTCCGCAAACTCGGGGCGGTCCTCCAGCGCTGTGACCGGCAGACCCAGCAGCTTTGCCAGCCGCACCACCGACGCGCCCACATGGCCGCCGCCGCAGACCACAAGCTGCGGGGCTGCGCCAAAGCGCTCCACAAAGATACGCTGTCCGGCTGATTTCAGAATTCCACTGGAGGTCACAGCGGCCAGGGCAGGCAGATGCTCCCCCCAGAACGCAGGCAGTTCCTCCGGCCAGACCGGTGCTGTGTTCCGCAGCAGGACACGTTCCCCCTGCGCCGGGCCTTCCAGCACCGTGGCCAGCAGAAAATCCCCCTCCCGGTCATGGAGTGCATTGAAAAAAGAACGGTTTCCCATCCAATTCTCCTTTATTTGTTATTGTTCTACCACCGCTGCGGCATCATAGGCAGCGGGGTCGATGCGGCTCTGCCACAGCAGCCAGTCCTCGGGCGGCATCCGCCACGCAAGGCCGCACCCGGCAGAGAGTTCCCGGGGCAGCGGAATAAGCCGCCCGGGGATGTGTTGCGCTTCGCAGTGTTTTTCCCATGCCATCGCTTCCACTGTGGTGCGGAAGGATAACACGATATAGGGTCTCTTTGCACGCATCGTTTATTCCTCCGCCAGGCTGCGCACCGCACGGGCAGCGGCAAGCGCCTCCTCCCGAGTGTTGATGTGGGAGAAGCTGAACCGCACCACGCCCTGCTCCACGGTGCCCAGCGCCTTGTGCATCAGCGGAGCACAGTGCGCACCGGCCCTCACACAGATGCCGTACTCTTCCCAGAGCGCATCTGCCACCCGGGCGGAATCCTCGCCCATCAGGTTCAGCGAGACGATGGGTGCACGCGGCGCAGTGAAGTCACCATAGAGCCGCACACCGGGAATTTCCCGGACAGTTTCGTAAAACAGGCGTGCAAGCGCATTTTCTTTTGTTTCCAGCGCTTCCACGCCCTGCGTCAGGAGCCAGCGCACCCCGGCCCCCAGCCCGGCGATCCCCGGCACATTCAGCGTCCCGGCTTCCAGAGCGGTGGGCATTTCGACGGGGTGGCGTTCATCAAAGCTGTGGACTCCGCTGCCGCCCACCACAAGGGGGGCAACCTGCAGCCCGGGCCGGACATACAGCCCGCCGGTGCCCTGCGGGCCCAGCAGCGCCTTGTGCCCGGTAAAGCAAAGCACATCGATCCCCAGTGCCTGCACATCCATCGGCATTGCACCCGCTGTCTGGGCGGCATCCACGAGAAACAACAGGCCGTGGTTTTTTGCAAAAGCGGATACGAACGCCAGGTCCGTGCGGTTGCCGGTGACATTGGAGGCACCGGTCACAACAACGCCCCTGGTGTTGGGACGGAGCAGCTGCTCAAACTGCGCATAGCGGAGCACACCGTTTGCCTCCACATCCACAAAACTCACCTCACCCCCCTGCCTTTGGAGGCGGTAAAGGGGCCGCAGGACGGAATTGTGCTCACAGACCGTGGTGATGACATGATCCCCCGGGCCAAAGAGCCCGTTGATGGCCGTGTTCAGTGCCTGGGTCGCATTGGATGCAAAGGCGATGCAGGCCGGGCCTTCGGCGTGGAAGAGCTGGGCCAGCGCTTCCCGGATCTCGTAGACGACACGGGAGGCGTGCAGGGTGGGCGCATGGGCTCCACGGCCCGGGTTGCCCGCTGTCTGCAGAGCATCCAGCATCGCCTGCCCCACCTCCGGGGGCTTGTACAAGGTGGTTGCGGCGTTATCAAGGTAGATCACGGCTTGACCACGTTCCCGGCGTTCAGCATCTTTTCAGCGATGACATACATATTGGTCACGCCGCCCACGGCCAGCTTCTCCGTTATGCCGTAGTAGTTCAGGCAGGTGCCGCAGGTCAGGATCTCCACACCCTCAGCTTCCAGTGCCTTCAGGTCTTCCAGCATGGGCGAACCCTCACAGGTCAGGGATGCGCCGCCGTTATAGAAGAGGATCGTCTTGGGCAGCTTGTCCTGCTGGGTCAGGGAGAACACGAAGGCCTTGAGCAGGGTCTTGCCCAGCTCCTCGGCCCCTTCCCCCATCTTGTCGGACGCGATGACCACCACTGTATCGGTGCGGGCATCCGGGATGCAGGTTTCCGCTTCTGCCTGCTGTTTCTCTTCGCCCAGCACAGCGGTATCCGCAGCGGGCGTGTCCTTGATGGTAAAGCGGACACGGTATTCCTGCTCGGCCAGCTTTTCAGAGCTGGACAGGTAGCCTTTCTGCTGGGCCATCTTGGTCAGGTTCTGGACAGCGATCTCATTGTCCACCAGCACTTCCACCTCGCCGGAGCCGTGCAGCTCTGCAATGGCCTTTTTGGCCTTGACCACGGGCAGCGGGCAGGCATCTCCACGGGCATCGATCTTGATCATTGGTTGTTCCTCCATCATTCGTATGTTACTGTGATCTCCGGTGTCTGCTTTTCCCCAATGGTGCCCACGATCTTTGCGGGCAGACCCGCCGCCTGCAGCTCTGCTTCCAGTGCAGCGGCATCCTGCGGGGCCACAGCAAACAACAGGCCGCCGGAGGTCTGGGGATCAAACAGAATTTCCTCCATCGGGAAGGGTACTTTCTCAAACCGGACAAAGGGCCCGGTGTGGTTGCGGTTGCGCTGACCGGCAGCGGTGTACAGGCAGGCATCCGCGGCCTCCCATGCACCGGGCAGTATCGGCACCGCATGGGCATCGATGACGCTGGAGAGTTTCTCCCCCATCATCTCGTGCAGATGGCCCAGAAAGCTGAACCCGGTCACATCCGTGGCGGCGTGCACCTCGTACCTGCGCGCGATCTCTGCCGCTGCTTTGTTCAGGGTGGTCATGGAACGGACTGCGGCTTCCATCTGTTCCGGAGCGGCTTCGCCCACCCGGTTGGCGGTGCAGATCAGCCCCACGCCAAGTGCCTTGGTCAGAAGAAGTTTGTCGCCCGGGCGGCCGGTATCGTTGGCTGTCAGGCGGTGCGGGTCTACCAGGCCTGTCACCGACAGGCCGTACTTCACACCGGTATCGGCAATGGAGTGCCCCCCCACCAGCATGCCCCCGGCTTCGGCCACCTTTTCGGCACCGCCGCGCAGGATCTCCCCCAGCACGTTCAGATCCATGCTCTCGGGGAAGCAGACGAGATTCAGTGCCGTTTTGACCTCACCGCCCATGGCGTAGACATCGCTCAGGGCATTGGCCGCGGCGATCTGCCCGAAGGTATAGGGGTCATCGACCATCGGCGGGAAGAAATCCACCGTCTGCACCAGGGCAATATCCTCGGTAATGCGGTAGACGGCAGCATCGTCCCGGCTGTCGTAGCCAACCAGAAGGTCGGGGTCTTTTTCGCTCCGGGGCAGCTTTTCCAGAATGCGGCTCAGTACCCCGGCACCCAGCTTTGCGGTGCATCCGCCGCCGGTGCAGAATACAATGGGGCCTTGTTCTGCCATTTCATGCACGCTCCTTTTCATCAAAACAAGTCAACACGCCCTGCACCTCATATTTTTTGCGCAGGAGCGCAAGAGTCTGTTTGCCTGCGACAATGCGGGCGGGGGCATCCGCCTGATTGAGCACCACAGAAAAACGGCGGTTCCCCACCTGTTTTCGTCCTCCCTGCTCACTGGCCAGCAGCCTTGCCAGCAGCTCCGGGGTCAGAAGCGTTTCGGGGGCAGCGCCCAGCAGGGCGCAGGCCTGCTCCAGCCGAAAGCAGACCTCCCGCAGAGGTCTGCCCAGTGCGGACAACCCGGCCACGGCCAGCACGATATCGCTTTCCGGCAGCAGCACCGGTTCATGGGCCGCCGGGGCCTTGCAGGGCAGCCGTTTTGCACCGTCCGCTTCCAGAAGAACAATATCAGCCTGTGCCATCCAGCGGGTCAGCTGTTCCGGCGGCAGGACGGTCAGCTTGCCCTGCTCTGCCGGGACACCGGCCACGGCATATTGCCCTGCCGCCCAGAGGGCCGCAAGGGCGGCTTCATCTGCGGCATAATTCTCCCCGGGCTGCCGGATGTGGGTGGTGGTGCTCACCAGCACCCGCCAGCCTTTGGCGGCACAATGCCGGGCAAAGGCATAGAGCAGGGTGGTCTTTCCGCCGCCGCCCACCAGCGAGACCACATGGCCCTTTTCAGCCAGAAACGGAAATTGTGTTTCCGAAAGCATCAGCGGTTCTCTTCCACCGCCATGGCGACCTGCTCCGGGGTGATGGGCAGCTCGTAGAAGCGGGTGCCGATGGCATTGTAGATGGCATCCGCGATGGCGGGCAGCGGGGTGTTGATGACCACCTCACCGATGGATTTTGCACCAAACGGGCCGTTGGGCTCGTAGCTGCTCTCAAATTCCACCCGGATGTGGCCGATGTCCACACGGGTGGGGATCTTATACTGCATAAAGGAATTCTCCATCGGCCAGCCCTTGGCATCGTAGGTGATGTTCTCGGTCAGGGCCATGCCGATGCCCTGCAGGATGCCGCCCTCGGTCTGCACACGGGTCAGGTTGAGGTTGATGGGGGTGCCGCAGTCCACACAGGCGGCATAGTCCACCACCTTGACCTCACCGGTCTCCTTGTCCAGCTCAATTTCAGCCGCGCCGACCATGTAGGGCGGGGGCGAAAGGGGCGAGGTGTGGGTCTCGGTGATCTCCAGCGGCACCATGTGGCCGAACTGGGAGGCGAAGGCCACCTCGGAGAGAGAGACCCGCTTTTCCGGGTCTGCGTTCAGGGAAACGAACTTGCCGTCAAAATCCACGGCATCTTCGGTCGTCTGGAGCAGCTCCGCGCCCAGCTTGCAGATCTGGCCGCGCAGCCGGAGGGCGCACTTTTCCACTGCCTTGCCGGTGACATAGGTGGTAGAGGAAGCGTAGGAGCCGGAATCATAGGGCGAGGTATCGGTATCCGCGCCAAAGACGGTGATATTGTCCAGGTCACAGTCCAGCACCTCGGCGGCGATCTGAGCCAGCGTGGTGTCACAGCCGGTGCCCATATCGGCAGCGCCGATGATGAGGGAGTAGAACCCATCATCGTTTACCTTGAGGGTGGCGCTGCCCACGTCCATGCCGGAAATGCCGGAGCCCTGCATGGCCATGCCCATACCCACGGCGCGCACCTTGCCATTGCCAAGGTCGCGCACAGGGTACTTGTTGTCCCAGTCGATCATCTCGTGGACTTTTTTCAGGCAGCGGTCCAGCGCGCAGCTGGTGTTCACAGCGCCGTAATAGGCGGGCATCACATCGCCCTCTTTGACGATGTTCATTTCGCGGATCTTGAAGGGATCCATGTGGAGCCTGGCAGCCAGCTCGTTGACGGCAGATTCCACTGCAAACAGGCCCTGGGTCGCACCATAGCCGCGGTACGCACCGGCAGACATGTGGTTGGTGTAGACCACGTCGCTGACAAAACGGAAGGCTTCGGCCTTGCCGTACAGCGGGATGGACTTGTGACCGGAAAGGCCCACCGTTGTGGGGCCGTGCTCACCATAAGCACCGGTGTTGGACAGGGTGTAGAGGTCGATGCCCTTCACGATGCCGTCCTTGGTGGCACCCAGACGGACGTGCATCTCCATCTCGTGGCGGGGCGAAGATGCGGTCTGGCTCTCTTCGCGGGTGAAGATCAGCTTACAGGGCTTCTTGGTCTTCCAGGTAACAAAGGCCGGATAGATGGCCGAGACCGCCGTCTGCTTGGCACCAAAGCCGCCGCCGATGCGGGGTTTGATGACGCGGATCATGGATTTGGGGATGTGCAGGGCGTTTGCCACATTGCGGCGGGTATGGAACACGATCTGGGTCGAGCTGAGGATGTTCAGCCGTCCGTACAGGTCCATCCAGCAGCAGGTGCGGAAGGTCTCCATCATGGCCTGCTGACAGGCCTTGGTGTGGTAAACACGGTCGATGACAACATCGCACTTTGCCAGCACGGCATCGATGTCGCCGTCGCCGCACGCATCGTGGGCACAGAGATTGCGCTTGTTGTCGGCACCCACGGGGCTCAGGCTCTCCCAGTTGTCCTCCGGGTGGACAAGGATGGGGTTGTCCTTCGCAGTGTGGAAATCCAGCACCGGCTCCAGCACCTGATACTCCACCTTGATGAGCTTCATGGCTTTCTCAACACACTTCTCATCCTTGCCCACCACAATGGCCACCACGTCCCCCACAAAGCGGACGTGGCGGTCGATGACCAGGCGGTCGTAGGGGCTGGCTTCGGGGTAGGTCTGGCCGGCCTGCGTGTAGCGGCGGGCGTTCTGGTCCACATCCTCCCAGGTGAAGATGGCCTCGATGCCGGGCACCTTTTTGGCCACGGACGTGTCGATGCGCTCCACCATGGCGTTGGCATGGGGCGAACGGTACAGCTTGACGATCAGGCAGTCTGTCGGGGCCAGATCATCCATGTAAACGGGCTTGCCGGTCACAAGCTGCATGGCATCCTTTTTGCGGAATGCTTTGTTGACGTTTTTCATTCGGCACCCTCCTGTTTTGCTTTTTTCCAGGCGAGGAAATTCTGGATGCCCCGCAGCTGGCCCTCGTAGCCGGAGCAGCGGCAGAGGTTGCCCGCGAGATATTCCTTGATCTCGTCCTCAGTGGGGTATTCCTTTTCCCGGAAGAGGGCGAGAGCGTTCATAATAAAGCCCGGGTTGCAGAAGCCGCACTGCTCCGCACCCTGATCGGCGATAAAAGCGCCGAACTCAGCAGCCTCTTCCTGCAGGCCCTCCAGCGTGGTCACCCTGTGGCCGTCGGCACGGGCTGCCAGCACAGAGCAGGACAGCACCGGCACATCGTCCAGAAAGACGGTGCACAGGCCGCAGTTGGAGGTCTCACAGCCGCGCTTGACGCTGTAACAGCCGTGTGCGCGGACAAAGTCGATGAGCAGGGTGTCCGGTGCGGCCTCTGCCGTGACTTTGGTTCCGTTCAGAATAATATTCACCTGCATCTTGTCTCACCTGTTCCCTTCCAATTTCAGCACAGCGCGCTTGACCAGCACCCCGGCCAGATGATTGCGGTATTCCGCACTGCCGCGCATGTTGCTCTCCGTCCGGATGTTTGCCCGCACCTCAGCGGCAAAGCGGGCGGCGGTCAGCTCCGGCGTTTCGGCGGCATTGGGCTGCAGGGTATATAGCACTGCCTTGCCGGGCCGGGCACCAATGGCGACCCGGAAGCCCCCGGCCGTTTTCGCGGCGGCACAGGTCAGCACAGGAAAATCCGTCTGGCTGTTGCGCACCGACTGATAGCAGAATGCTGCCTGTTCTTTCGGCACGATGACCCGTACCAGGATATCCCTGTCGTACGGGCGCTGGGCATACTCCGAAAGCGGCACGATGCCGCCCTTGTAGAGCTCCACCGAAGCGTTCAGGGCCAGGAACATGGTCAGAACATCGGAAAAGCCAAAACGGCTGTAAATGCTGCCGCCCACGGTGGCAAGGCTGCGCAGCTGTACGCCCACAATGTGGCGCACAGATTCCCGCACAGCGCCATCCGTGTAGGCATTGAGTCCCTCGTGGAGCTCGATCTGCCGCAGGGGCACCATAGCCCCGATGGAAAAGCCCTCGGCCGTTTCCTCAATTTTGTCCAGCCCAAGGCCCGACAGGTCGATGGCGGTGCCGACATTGATGTTCTCCATCTTGAGCCAGATCATGCCGCCGATGACCCGATTGTTTCGCTTCTGGTTGAGCTGCCAGGCTTCCTCGAGGCTTTCGGCCCGTTTGTATTCCCGGATCGTCATCATACGCAGTACCTCTCTTTTTTCGATTGCTACTTTTATTTTATCACAAAATCCCTTATAATGCCACTGGAAAGACTGCCGCAGATCCGGCAGATTCAGGAGGAATGATTTTATGGCAGAGTTGTGCAGAAAAAACGCCCGCCCTCCGGTGGGATGCGTCATCATGGCATCGGGGCTGGCCCGGCGGTTCGGCTCCAACAAGCTGCTGGCCGATTTCGGGGACCGCCCCCTGCTCTGCCGGGCGTTGGAAGTCACCGCCACCCCTGCCCTTGCCGCCCGGGTGGTCGTGACCCGCTCTGCCGAGGTCAAGGCCCTGTGTGACGCACAGGCCGTTCCCTGCCTGCTCCACAGCCTGCCGGGCCGGAACGACACCGTTCGGCTGGGGCTGGAGGCGCTGCTGGAGCAATGCCCCAACCTTGCAGGCTGTATCTTCCTGCCCGGAGATCAGCCCCTGCTGCAGCGGGAGACGCTGGAAGCGCTGATCACTGCTTTTGCCCAGACACAAAAAGAAACAGAGCGGGCGATCTTCCGGCTGGGAGCCCGGGCCGCACATGGCCCGGACACCGTTGTCGGAAGTCCCGTTCTGTTTGGATGCGGATATTTTCCCGCTCTGCGCACCCTGCCCGAAGGCAAGGGCGGCAGTGTTGTGCTCAAGGCTCACCCCGAGCAGGTACAGATCGTTTACGCCCAGCGGCGGGAGGAACTGCTGGATGCAGATACGCCGGAGGCTCTGGAGGAGCTCTCCGCCATTGCAGCGCAATGGTGCTTCCCCTGACAGGAGAGGCAAGGGCACTTCTTGGCTCCCCTGTCAGGGGAGCTGTCACCGAAGGTGACTGAGAGGTTTATACGGCCTTATCGTCCTTGGGCAGCAGTACGTTCAGCACAATGGCCACAAAGGCTGCGGGCACGATGCCGCTCTCGCCGCAGATCAGCTGGAAGAACTGGGGGGTGTGTGCCAGGATGCTGGCATTTGCACCCATGCCGTAACCCACGCCCAGTGCAACGGAAACGATGGTCAGGGTGCGCGGGGTCATCTTTTCCTTGGTAATGAGCTGGATGCCGGACACCACGATGGAAGAGAACATCATCACGGCAGCACCGCCCAGAACGGCCTGCGGCATGATGGAGACCAGTGCGCCCAGCTTGGGGATCAGGCCGCAGAGGATCAGGAAAATGGCACCGGTAGCCAGTGCACCGCGGTTGACGACCTTGGTCATGGAAACCAGACCCACGTTCTGGCTGAAGGAGGTGTTGGGCAGAACGCCGAAGCAGGCGGCAAAGGAAGAGCCCAGGCCGTCGCAGATAACACCGCCGGACAGCTCCTTATCGGTGGCCTCGCGGCTCATGCCGCCCTCCATCACGCCGGAGATATCGCCCACGGTCTCCACAGCGGTGACGATGAACATGATCAGCACGGGCAGGATAGCGCGCATATCAAAAATGATCTTGACGGGAACCAGCTTGGGGATGGCAAACCAGTCGGCCTGTGCCACCTTGCTCCAGTTCAGCACCCATGCCTTGGTGAACTCCACACCCTCGGCAGTGACACCGGTGGTGGGCAGGACAAAGCCCATGATAAAGGCTGCCAGATAGCCCGCCACGATGCCGATGAGGATGGAGGAGGAGCTCAGGAAGCCCGTGGTCCAATGCTTGAAGAACAGGATCACCACCAGCACGAACACGGCCAGCAGCAGGTTTTCCGCGGAACCGAAGTCCTTGGCTGCGTTGCCGCCGCCGAAGGAGTTGACACCCACGGAGATCAGGGACAGACCGATGGACAGCACCACCGTGCCGGTGACCACCGAGGGGAAGAACTTGCGCAGGGGCTTGAGGAAGAAGCCCAGCACAGTCTCAAACAGGCCGCCCAGAATGGAAGCGCCCATGATGGCACCGTAGGCCAGCACACCGCCGCCCATGGAAGCAGCCACACTGTTGAACACGCCCAGGAACCCGGAGCTGGTGCCCATGATAATGGGGACCTGACCGCCCACAGGGCCGATGGAGAACAGCTGCACCAGCGTGACCACACCGGCCACGAACATGGCGTTCTGCAGCAGGCTGACCTGCAGGTCAGCAAACTCACCGCCTGCAAGGCCGCAGGCACTGGTGATGATAAGAAGCGGGGTCAGGTTGCCCACGAACATGGCAAACACATGCTGCAGGCCCAGCGGGATGGCCTGGCGAAGGGGCATCTTGGCATCAAACTGGTATGCGCCCTTCTCCAACTCGATATTTTTGATCATAACTTCTCCTTTATCTAAAAGGCTTTTTTACACGACAAAAATTATTATAGCAGAGCCTTTCTCAAATTGGGAGAGGTCCGGGATGTTTTTTGTTCATTTTTAGTTCATAAGTCATACTTTAACTTTGAATTGTCCTTCTATGAAGCACAAAATTGGACAGATCAGCCCCCTGCTCCCGGCACCAGAAGCCTTTGAGGCGCATCAATGGCCGTGGTGCCCTCTGCAAGGTCGTTGGCGGCCAGCATCTGGGCCGGGGAGACATGGAACCGTCTGGCGATGGCAAACAGCTCCTCCCCTGCCTGTGCATAATAGATGCGCAGGCTGATCTCCGGGTCTGCCGGGGTCAGCGGCTCTCCCAGCGCGATGGAGCCCACACAGGTATTTCCGCTCCGCTGTAAGATGGCTCCTTCTGCCTTGACGGAAAGGGTGACCTCCAGTGTGCCGTTTGCGCAAACACAGCGCAGGTCCTCGGCACGGAGCCAGCACTCCGGGATCAGCTCCGCGTCCGAGGTCAGCTCCCGCTCCAGCGGCATGGCAAGCTCCAACACCTTTTCATAGCTTTCCAGCTCCGAAAGGCTGTTCTCCCCAAAGGCAGTCACGGTCACCCGGCTGGTCAGATCCCAGTTGTTTTCCCTGTATGCCAACAGGGCCGGGCCAAAGGAGGCAAAGCAGGCCAGAATTTTAGCCCCAGCGTCTGGCAGGGGGCCGGAGCCGGTCAGGGTCACGGTCTCATCCAGGGTGCAGGCCAGCGATTCCGTCTGTACCGTCTGCGGGGTCTGTTCTGTCTCAAATTTCGTGGAGAAGGCATCTGCCACGCACTGCAGCTGGTAGGGCCTCCATGCCCGCAGGCGCAGCATCAGGGTGGCGGTCAGGCGGCTGGGTTCCTCCCCTTCTCCCTCCGTGAGCGTAAAGCCCACCGGCTCGGCCACACAGAGGCAGCGGCAGTCCTCGCTCAGGCCGTCCACATCCAGCACCTGATTGAAGTTCAGGTTCACGCTCTGGCCTTGCAGTGCCGGGTCGCCCTCGGCACGCCAGGCGCAGGAAACGACCAGCACGCCCTTGACAACGGCTTTCCCGTTCAGGAGCTTGAGGTCTCCGACAGAGGCATTGCCGCTGAGGTCCAAAACGGCGGCGGGCGGCGTGGGAAAGCGGATCTCGCCTTCGACCGTGACCAGCTTTTCCAGCACAGCGGCCCGCCGCACCCCGGAAAGGGTAACCAGTTTCTGCTCCACCCCGCCATCCGACAGAGCCGTGATGACATCGGTTTTGACCTGCGTATGCACCGATACCACCAGCCCATACGCCCCCCGCACCTCGATGCGGCGCGGGTTGACGGTGCGGCAGTTCAGATATTCGGTCTGGCCCTCCACCTGCACGGCCCATGCCGTGAAGACGAACTCCGGCAGATCCAGCAGCTTGGTAAAAGGGAGCTTCTGCTCGGTCTGGCACAAGCCCGCCCCATCTTCCCCCTGATAATAGACCACACAGCGCAGATATCCCTCCAATTGCAGCTTGCCGGGCTGCAGCCGCTTTTGCAGCACCACCGGCCTGACAAAGCACTTGACCAGCTTGAACACCGGTGGCAGATAATCAGAGATCAGGATCTCTGTTTCCAGCGGCAGCTCTGCCTTAAGGGTACAGTTTGTCCCCGCCGCCGGCAGGGCATCCCGAAAGATCTTCAACTCCATGGTACGCGCTCCTTTCCTGTCCGCTCTTGGTGTCATTTTATTCCGGGAACAGGTGGGATAGAACGGAGCGCTTTTCCGGAGACGCAAAAAGCCGCCGCACAGCGTTTCCACTGCGCGGCGGCCTTATCACAATCAGGGTTCGGGGAAAATCAGGTGCTTATTCAGCAGCCTTGGCAGCCTCGATCTGCTTGATCAGCTCGGGAACGACCTTGAACAGATCGCCCACGATGCCGTAGTCAGCAACACCGAAGATGGGTGCGCTCTCGTTCTTGTTGACGGCGATGATGCACTCGGAATCCTGCATACCAGCGGTGTGCTGGATGGCACCGGAAATACCCAGAGCAACATAGATCTTGGGGTGGACCGTCTTACCGGTCTGACCGACCTGATGGTCAGCGGTCATCCAGCCTGCGTCGGTAACGGCACGGGAAGCACCCACAACGCCGCCGCCCAGTGCAGCAGCCAGCTGCTCAGCCAGCTCGATGCCCTTGTTGACATCCTTGCTGATGCCGCGGCCAACGGAGACGATGACATCGGCACCGATCAGATCGACCAGCTTCTCAGCAGCCTTCTCGACGCTCAGGACCTCGGTCTTGATGTCGGCAGCGGACAGCTCGAAAGCGGGCTTCACGATCTGGCAGGCATCAGCCTTGGCCTGATCGAAGGGAGCCTTCTTCATAACGCCGGGACGCACGGTGGACATCTGGGGACGGAAGCGGGGGCAGATGATGGTAGCCATCAGATGGCCGCCGAATGCGGGACGGGTCATCTTCAGGTTGCGGTCTTCCATATCGAACTTCTGCTTGGACAGGTCGATGGTGGAGCTCTCCTTCAGGAAGTCGATGTACTTTGCAGTGTCGATATCCAGATGGGTAGCGTCGGCGGTCAGGCCGGTGTGCAGACGGGCTGCGCAGCGGGGGCCGAGGTCGCGGCCCAGGTTGGTCGCACCGATCAGCATGATCTCGGGCTTCTTGTCCATGATGAGGTCGCACAGCGCCTTGGCATAGCCATCGGTGGTGTAGTCCTTCAGCAGGGGGCTGTCGATGTTGTAAACGCGGTCAGCACCGTAGCCGCCCAGCGCCTTGACATAGTCCTCGTTCAGCTCGCTGCCCATAACAACGCCGCAAAGCTCAACGCCCAGGTCGTTGGCCAGCTTGCGGCCTTCGCTCAGCAGCTGATAGCTGATGGTCTGGATCTGACCTTCACGCTGCTCGCAGAATACCCACACGCCCTTGAAGGCGGCGGTGTCCATTGCATTGAATTCAGCCATTGTTCGTTTCTCCTTCCTCAAATCAGGTGCTTGTCGTTCAGGATGCCGACCAGCTGGGCAGCGTCCTCGACCTTCATGCCGGCGCCCTTGACCGGAGGAGCAAAGGACTTGTAAACGTTCGTCGGGGAGCCCTTCAGACCGATGGTGTCGGTCTCGATGAGCGGATCGTCCTTCAGAGCGTTGTAATCAAAGACCTCAAGCGGCTTGTCGTAGCACTCGAAGATACCGGAAACGCTCATGTAACGCGGGGTGTTCAGCTCCTTGATGCAGGTCAGCAGGCAGGGAGTCTGGACCTTCAGCTCCATGTAGCCGTCCTCAAGCTGACGCTTTACGGTCAGGGCGTTGCCGTCCTTCTTGATTTCGGTGACATAGGTGACCTGAGGCAGATGCAGCTTCTCGGCGATCTGGGGGCCGACCTGAGCGGTATCACCGTCGATGGCCTGACGGCCACAGAAAACGATGTCCTCGGGGCCGACGCCGATCTTGTTGACGGCAGCAGCCAGGATCTGGCTGGTTGCGAAGGTATCGGAACCGCCGAACTCACGGCCGGAAACCAGAACAGCCTTGTCAGCGCCGCGGGCCAGCAGCTCACGCAGCATGCCTTCGGCCGGCGGGGGACCCATGGTGACCACAACGACTTCGCAGCCGGTGGCATCCTTGAGCTTCAGAGCAGCCTCCAGAGCGTTCAGGTCATCGGGGTTGGTGATGGTGGCCATAGAGGCACGATCCAGAGTACCGTCTGCCTTGACGGCGACTTTGCCGGAGGTATCAGGAACCTGCTTTACACAAACAATTGCTTTCATTGTAAATCTTACCTCCCTTACTTCAGCAGAGCGCCGGAAATGACCATCATCTGCACTTCGCTGGTGCCCTCGTAGATCTCAGTGATCTTGGCATCACGCATCATGCGCTCGATGGGGTAATCACGGGTGTAGCCGTAACCGCCGAACAGCTGCAGGCAGCGGCGGGTCACGTCGCTGGCAGTGCGGGCTGCGATCAGCTTGGCCTGTGCGGCCTCCACGCTGTAGCGGACCTTTGCGCCGTCCATAGCCTGCTGCTTCTTCAGAGCGGCAGCGTAGACCAGATACTTGGCAGCTTCCACGCGGGCCTTCATCTCGGCCAGCTCGAACTGGGTGTTCTGGAATGCGGCGATGGGGCGGCCGAACTGCTTGCGCTCCTTGACGTAAGCAACCGTCTCCTCCAGAGCGCCCTCAGCAATGCCCAGAGCCTGGGATGCAATGCCGATACGGCCGCCGTCCAGAGTAGCCATAGCCAGCTGGAAGCCCTTGCCGCGCACGCCCAGCATACGGTCCTTCGGGATGCGGCAGTCCTCAAAGATCAGCTCGCAGGTGGAAGAACCGCGGATGCCCATCTTGTCCTCAGCCTTACCGACAGAGAAGCCCGGGTCGGTGCGCTCCACGATAAAGGCGGAGCACTGCTTGGTGGGACGGCCCTTCTTGTCGGGCACGATATCGGTGACAGCAATAACGATAAAGACGTTTGCGTAGCCGGCGTTGGTGATGAAGATCTTGGAACCGTTCAGGATCCAATCACCGGTCTCGGGGTCCTGCTTTGCAAAGGTCTGCTGACCCTGTGCATCGGTGCCGGCACCCGGCTCAGTCAGGCCGAAAGCACCCAGCCACTCACCGCTGCACAGCTTGGGCAGATACTTTGCCTTCTGCTCGGGAGTACCATTTTCATAAATAGGAGCAGCACACAGGCTGGTGTGAGCAGAGACGATGACACCGGTGGTGCCGCAGACCTTGCTCAGTTCCTCCACGGCCATGACGTAGGACAGCACATCGCCGCCTGCACCGCCGACCTCAGTCGGGAAATAGATGCCCATCATGCCCAGCTTGCCCATCTTTTCGACGGTCTCCTTGGGGAAGTATTCCTCTGCGTCAACCTTCTTTGCCAGAGGCTTGACTTCGTTCTCAGCAAACTCGCGGTACATTTTCTGCACCATCTGCTGCTGCTTGGACAGAGTAAAATCCATCGCTATATCCTCCT
>OODJ01000863.1_pt1 | contig 27579 bp, 48 predicted proteins | sample 1671611 | NCBI WGS metagenome assembly OODJ01 (sample SAMN06348174, study PRJEB24527) | human gut metagenome | biome: human gut; feature: ankylosing spondylitis patient; material: feces | host: Homo sapiens | place: China | collected 2015-10 | reverse complement strand
CCCAGCGGGCAGGCAGAAGCCCCAGCAGGAGCGCCCCAGCACGCCGAACAAACCATTGTCAGATATGATGCAAAAAAGACCCCGAAAAATACGCGTGTTATGTTGCGCTTTAACAAAAAACGCAAAACAGACGAAAAACAAGAAAAAACAGCAAAAAATAGCTTGACTTGCTGCGTGAAAAGCGATATACTGACCACGCAAAAGCAAAAAGCGAATACAGCAGAACGACGGCACGCGGACCCGGCAGGCACGACGGCCTCCCCCTTATAAGGGAAGGACCCATGGACGACGGCAGGGGAAGCGGCAGGGGGAAAGCAAGGCAATGCCTCCCCCGGACCGACGGACGGCGCGAAAACATTTTGCTGAGCCGCGGCCTGAGACGGACGCGAAAAACGCGCATATCGCGCCTATACAGCTCCTTTAACGGAATACATCAAGCGGGGACCCTCCCTGCACGGCAGCACGGCATGAGCACGGCACCGGCAGACGGGGCAGCTGCGCGGCGGATCCGACTGGGCTGGGGATGGCGGGCTGATGCGAAATGACCCTTGACAACTGCACAACAACTCCTCCTCCAAAAGTACCGCCGGAACCGCGTGTTTGCAGACGCCCGGCGGAACCGCCTGAAGACCTAATGCCGATGCAGGATGCCACACGGTACCCCGCGTCGGCGCCGGATAGCTCCGGGGGACCCCCTGCAAGGGGTGGCCGTGGAACTCGGCCGAAACGCACGGATGGGTAGCGCCCATCAAGGCGGGGCAGGACCGGCAACGGCCCTCTCCCTCGCGTCGCGGAAAACGCAAAAAAGAAAAATGGGGGAACTTACTATGACGAACGAACTGAAAAAAGTCATTCGCAAGGCTATCAAGGAAAACGGCAACTGGACTGGTACCATCAACGGTCACGCGGTCCTGCTTGAGCTGGACGACTTCGATCGGACAGTCAACATCTGGGTAGACAACGAAGAGTCGGAACCCGCCTACGGATTCGCTAACCTTTTTCTGGATCTTGACGACTTAACAAAATGACTCTCGTATAACCCGCCCGCCGGCGGGTCGCGTCGCGGAAAACGCAAATAAGGGGGAAACGAAACATGAAAAAGGCTCTTTTTACACTCACTCTCTGCCTTCTGATGGCTGCATCCTTTGCGGCTGGGGCATATAGCGTATTAACCATGGCTCAGATTGATACTGCTGGGAACAATATATTAATCGAATACGTCGGTCAAACTTGGGTCCATACTGCGGGCAAATAACCCGCGCGTCGCGGCAACGAAAAAAAATAAAAAGGGGGACAAAAAATGGAAAAGGAACTCATTGAAAAGCTGTTCGCAAGTCAAACAGGGATCGTCGATACAGCGGAATATCGCTATATTCTCCTGCACGCAAAGTGTGGGAAAACTGAAATTCGGCGCATCCGACAAGAGTGCGGAAATCGCGCAACAGTCACGATTGATTGGTTGTTCCCGCGAGCTTGGGAATTAGTGGAAGTCATCTCACGCTGAAACTTTGCCCTTGCTTACAAATCAAGCAAGGGTCGCGTCGCGGAAAAAAGATTACAAATCAAGGGGGATTCAAAAATGGAGAAAAAGACAAAAATGGTTGAGCTGACTGAAACCGAACTGCAGATGCTCTACAAGGCTGCATGGATACAATCTCAAAATCTCAAGAATGCCTGCGAACATACATCGTTCAGTACGACCGAAAAGCTCCTGGATAATGAACGGGTAGCATATATTGACTTGTGGACGAAATTGGGGCTAGAACTTGGGGATTTCTAAATCCCCCGCGTCGCGGAAACTCGCAAATTTAGAACGGAGGAAACAACTATGGCAAGACAAATGACGATCAAGGAAATCAAGGCTGACAGCAGACCCAAAATCTCGGTGAGCTACTGCAATCTCCAGCGCGTCCTTTCTCCCTTTGAGCGGGACGGATATCACGCGGGTGTGTACGGCTGGAACTTCGATGTGTACGAATTCCCTGAATTCATCATTACAACTGGGTACAGATACACGGTCGGCGTTCACGCTGGGCATGAAGAATGCTCCAAAATCGAGAATGCCTTTGCAGCATGGATGCAGGCAAACCCGCGTGCGTCCATCGATGAGCTCCAAAATACAGCATGCCAAATGCTTGACACCTTTGCGCGACACATTCTCGGAATTTAACCATTCGCCCTCCGGCAGTTGCCGGAGGGCGCGTCGCGGAACTTTGAAATCAAGTAACAGGAGTGACTAACTATGAAAAAAGAATTTCACAAAACCGCACGATGCGCGAAAATCGTAGACCCTGACGGTAGCTGGGCAAAGGCTGTCGACGGAGAATGGTTTGAAATCAAGTCTTTAGATGGCTACGATTTTTTCGACGGCGACAGGGGCTGCATCTCCATAGGGACGCTGTGCTGCTGGCTTGATATGGCATACGCTGCCGGGCTGGCAGACGGTCAGACGGCAGCCACAAAAAAATAACATTCCCCTGCACGGAAATCGAGCAGGGGCGCGTCGCGGGAAAGCAAAAGGAGGAAACAATCATGATCGAGAATATGTACAAGCAGAGCTTCGGAATCGAGATCGAGATGTGCGGAATTTCCAGATATGCTGCGGCGTGTACTTTGATGACGCTCTGGGGCGTGCCATGCACCAACATGGCGCATCCTGGCGGCACATATGATGCGTGGACCATAAAAGATTCCAAATCCAGAATCTGGAAGTTCGTCTATGACGGCTCCATCTCAGCCAGAAGCAACGAAGAGAAGTGCGAACTCAACTCTCCCCCATTCTTTGATGGGCTGGCAGACATTGAGTTCTTGCAGGAAGCGGTCAGGGCTCTGCGTCGTCAAGGCGCAGAAGTCAATGCATCCTGCGGGATTCATATCCATATCGGCGTCGGCGAACATAACGCAACGACACTCCGAAATCTAGCGAACATGGTCGCAAGCAAGGAAAACCTGCTGACCGAGTCGCTCCAGATTCTGGACAATCGTCGTGGCTATTGCCGGAATACAGCTCCCAAATTTATTGAGACAGTAAACCGGGAAAAGCCGAAAAATATGGATGAATTAGCAGAAATCTGGTACCCGACAAACGGCAGCCACGAAACGGACATTGAAACGTGTAAGCGCGAACACTACAACAATACGCGCTATCACCTCCTGAACCTGCATAGCGTGTTCAGGAACGGCACAATCGAGTTTCGAGCTTTCAATTCGACCTTGCATGCCGGCAAAGTCAAAGCGTACATTCAGCTCTGCCTGGCGATGAGCTTTTCAGCTTTGAAATCAAGAAGCTGTTCGCCACGGCAGACTGTGACAGACAACCCGAAATACACCTTCCGGGTCTGGCTACTGCACTTGGGCTTGATTGGCGACGAGTTCGCCACGGCACGCAAGCACCTGCTCGATGCCTTGCCTGGTAACAGCGCATGGCGGGATGCAGACAACCCCGGACCCCGCCGGATGGCAGTATGACCCCTATCGCCCACTCAAGTGTGGGCGATGCGTCGCGGAACTTTTAAATCAAGAAAGAGCTGGAGGGAAAAGAAAATGAAAAAGATTGGAAATCTGTATGAGCTGATTAACGATGCATTGAATGAAGGATTTATTTTTCTTGTAACGAAAGACTTGAACATGGTGAAACTCGAAGATAAACTGGATGAGCTAGTCGACGAATACGGTGAAGCAATAGCAGACGACGACGAATTATGGACGGCGACAGAAGACAAACAGTTCTGCGGTGCGCAGTTTTCCGAGTTCATGCGCCTTGAACCTGAACACGGAAACAAAAATCAAGAGCGTTACCTGCTGTTACCTGCTTATTTCTGTTAAATGAAGGTATCCAGCCCGCCTCCGGCGGGCGCGTTGCGGAAAACTTTGAAATCAAGGAGGAACGAATGATGGTCTGGCTGATGACAACAGTGATGTGGCTCACCTCCAGCGGCTTCGGCATGGTTTTGCTGGGCGCGATATTGCTGGAGATTTGCGTCCTGATAGTAGCTTTCAGCACCAAAAACAAGGACAACTGACCTTGTTTTTTGACGCTGAAACATGGTATACTTATCAAAAAAGCAGGCACGGCAAGACTGATGCTGTGCAGCGTCGCGGTAACTCGCAAATCAAAAAATGGAGGAAACTATCATGAAAGAAAAAACGATGTCTTTTGAATCCCGCCTGCATGATGCGCTTGAATTGAAAGACTTCGCCGTTCTTCTCCGCATGGAGAAAAACGACCCGGACGAATACAAGCGCCGAATCGACTTTTGTGCTCAGCTCTGGCACGATGGCCGCCGTTTCACCACGCCGCCGGAGGGTGATTTCATCGCGCTGATGACACAGGGCTATGATGCCGTCATGTTCCGCGGGAAAGACTGCGATGAGGCGGCGGAAATCAACGCGCTGGCCGATCAGCTCATTGCCGAGTTTCGCCAGAAAAACGTTGACCGCTGGCTCAAAACCATTTCCCGCGACGATGCTCAACGCATCGTTGATGTGATGGACAGCGACACATGTTTTACCCACTGTGAGGACGCGTCCATCACGCACGATGGCGTCACGTTTTCCATGCACGAGTTTGCCGACCGTTGGAACAGGGCAAACGGCGCGGAACAGTCTCCTGATAAAGTTTATGTTAAACCAAACGACAACGATTTTACTTGGTAATCCCCTTTCCTTCCGGCGTATACGCCGGAAGGAAACGTCGCGGAAAAACTCGCAAATCAAGAAACAGGAGGAACATAAAATGAAAATCATTTCTGTGTGGGGTTATAACACCAACCCCCAGTACAATCCTGAGAAGAACTTTGAGGGCGGCGGATATCTCCAGCCGTTCGGCGGTGCTTTTGTTAAACTAGAAGACGGGCGTGAGGTCGTCGCTCTGCTGGACGACTTTTCTGCCGGCGCTTTCGGCGACCGATACCATCTGGTACTGGCGTCCTGCTCCGGCTCCACGTTCTTTGAAATGTGGAACGAGCGCGATGAGCGCTCGTTCGCCGATTACTGCGCAGTAGTTGGCGAGGACTACGCGGCGTTTTTTAGCGTGCTGCGCGATGCCGTCTCTTGGGCTGCGCTGCACACTGGCTACGCACGCGGTGTGTGGGCGGATCCACGAGAGCCTTTTGAAGGGCTTTAATTCCTATCGCCCGCCTGTTAGCGGGCAGCGTCGCGGCAAAGATCGCAAATATAGTTAAGCATTGGAGGATGCAAATAAATGAAAACCTATATCGCCTACGGCTCGAACATGAGCACGGCTCAGATGGCGCGACGCTGCCCTGACGCAAAGCTGGTCACTACCGGCTGGCTGAATAACCACACATTGGAGTTCTACCTGCATGCGACGGTAGCGCCCAGCGTATGGAACAAAGACCGCGTCCCTGTCTTGGTCTGGGAGATCAGCGAGCAGGACGAAGCGAACCTTGATCGGTACGAGGGTGTACCGCGTTACTACACAAAAGAAACAGCTACTGTGCATGGAACGGACGACAAAACATACACTGGCTTGATTTATATCATGAACAAGGATATGCAGCGCATGTCTATGCCGGATAAGTCCTATGTTGACGGCATACAGTCAGCCTACCGCGCTCTCGGCTTTGCTGCCGAGCTTCGGAATCTGCAAGCCGCCGTCACTCGGATGGCAAACAGATGCCGTTATATCGCTCCTGGCAGCCGTTCTATGTTTCTAGATAAAACATACCAGTAAACCCAAACAACGCGCCAGAACCACCCTCTGGCGTGCGTAGTGGCAAACCATAAATAGAGAAAGGAGATTCGCCAGATGATTGCGCATGCACATTGTACATGTTGTATTTGCGGTGAACCATTCGAGGTTGAAAAACGAAACTGCAACAGCAGAACCGCTGCGAATTTCGTTGAATGGGCTGAAGAGAACATAGATACATGCCGCGAATGCGAAAAAAAGATTCGTATGGAGAAACGAAAAGCGGAAGAACGGCGTGCAAACCTTCCAGGGCTTGTCGGCACAGATAAACAGGTTGCGTGGGCGCTTGATATTCGTCATGAGAAAGCAATTGAAGCTCGTGACGCGCTAAAATCAATCGAGGATCGCATATCATCTGAAGAAAGCTCACAAATCAAGAACGTCATCAAACAAATGCTGTTTACGCAGACAAAAGCAGTTTGGTGGATTGATAACAGATTTGTTCGTGGCGATCGGTTGGTGGCTTCATACTCTAAACAGCAAAGGAATGAAGAATGTGCAGAAAACCGGGAAAAGCAGAAAAATAAATGAGTGTAAAAATCTCATTGGATTTCGTTGTAACCATTTACTTGTGATCGGTCAAACGGAAGAGACTGGCGGTCATAATAGGATGTGGATATGCAAGTGTGATTGTTCGAAAGAGGTTATGGTCAAACAAGACTATCTGTTGAGAGGATACGCAAGATCATGCGGTTGTCAGAAGCTCAAACGAATGGACGATTACATCACAGTTTGGATTTCGCCAGACGATCAGGATATCAGGGATAAGCTTAAAAATGTTGAGAATGTCGGTAATTATATCAAGAATCTGATTCGTGCAGACAACGAAAAAACACAAAATCAAAAGAAAGGATATTAACATGCCCAAAATCAAGAAGATTGAGCAAAAGACTCTTCTTGAGCTTCGTAAAGAAGCTGGTCTATCAAGAGAGAAGCTGGCGGCGGCAGTAGGCATGAGCACTGGCGAAATTCGTCGTATCGAAATCGGTGAACGTGCAATGACTTCCGCTTCCGCTGAACGGTTCGCCAAGGTTTTGAATATAGACCCGCTGTTAATTAAGCGGTATAAAACCCAGCACAAGAAAGAGAATCTTGAATCCGGCAAAGCGTTGCATGTGCTTCGCGATGAATACGGAATTAGCAGCAAAGAACTGGCGGAACGGACAGGGATTGCGTTTAAGACTATTCTTTCATACGAAAGCGGTCTTTCTCTCCCTTCTCAAGATATAGTTGAAAAGATTGCAAATGTATATGGATTATCTGTGGACGCCATGCTTTCGCGTGGCGTCCGTATGCAAGAGCCGCCCATCCAAAAGAACAATCCCATTTTTAAAGCTCGAACGGATGCTGGCTTGACCGTTGCACGGTTGGCTGAATGCCTTGGAATATCCAGACAGCATATCCAGATGTGGGAACGTAACCAACATAAACCTCAACCCTACACCGTCAAGAAGATCGCCGCCATCTGCAATGTGAATCCGGACAAACTGTCGGCAGACATTCTCGAAAGCTACTTCAAAGCGCATCCGGAAAAGGATCCGAATAAAGTGTGCAAGAACGATAAATAAATCGGCGGAGGATTACGTTGTGCCATATCATACAAAGACCGGACAGCGTGGTGTTTGCCATGCTGGCCGGTCTTTTTTTGTGTTTATATCCTGTATTTCGGATTTTCATGCCAGTATATTATCCTGTACAGCCAGCCATGTGAGTTTTCCCACTCAAGCGTGTCAAGCAGCTTGTCGAGGGGTGATTTCGGCGGTGGTGCTGGAAAGATATTGGTACAGAGCATCGCGGCTGGTATCCGCTCTTCATGCGTTATCGGAATCGGTGGCATGTAATGCGGAACCGAAATATTTGTCTGAATCAGTACCATATTTTCTACCCATTTTGCATATTGCTCACAGCTTGCGTGACATCCGACGGCGCGCTCTCCGTATCCATGACACGGACTGTCGATCACTGCTTGTCACCTCTTTATAATGCGCGTTGCACATCTTTTCATGTTTCTTTCTTGGGCTTCGTGTGGGACAAGCCGATGTCAGTATGATAGCAATCATCGCATCAGCCAACGTCATTTCTCCGCCATTTTCCAGTGCAAGATCTTCCTTTACTTCTCCCATAGCACAGTCTCTCTTTCTTTTTCTGTTGGACTTCTTAACCAGCAACGCCAAGTTTTCTTATAGACTTCAGCCCTAAATAGATCATTTCCTTCCCAAGCAGGATAAACAAAGCTAAATTCGTTATCTACTATATACTGTATACAGCCTTGTACTAAACAGTATTCTTTTGTATTTATTTCAGATTGGGTTTCAACCCAAATAAGAACCCAATTGCATTGGTTGTTATCCTGCATTTCCCGAATTTCATCAAGCGTCAGCACGCGATTCTTCGGCACGACGCGGCGCGATGACACAGCTTGTAGCCGTTCTTCAATTTTGGTCTGCGACGTGTTTCCGATAAACTCAATTCGCGGCGATGCGCTTTCACACGTCACACATTGATACCATGCCGAGAAGAACTCCTGCTCGGCTGTATGTGGACGAACGTGGATTTCCATCCTGTCTCCGCAATACGGGCATTTAGGCGTTTCGCTCATGTTTTTCGCCTCTCTTTCTCCTTCTGCATTTCATCATACATCCTCTCAACGCATGCATCTTTCAGGTATATGCGGAATACTTCACGGTCGCATACGGCGCATTGTCCTGTAAGATGCCATGTTTTGCCCTCGTGACGCCATTTCCCGCATTGTATAAATGCGTGACGGCATAGCTTCTGCCTGATTCGCTTCATCAGCTTTCCCATGGCGTTCCCTCCGTTTCTTCTTTCGTCGGTTTGCGCAGCCAGCAGCGCCATTCTTTCCCGTACAAAATTCCCATCGTCACAAGAAGCTTGCTCACAAAATCCATTTTACGGGTCTCTCTAACTGGCGCAATCAGCACCCATCCGTTTGCGCCTCCGTCAAACTCCACCCACAGCGGCGCAGCATCCGCGCCGCCTTCGCAATGCGCGTCCACCTCTTCCAGCGTCAGCACGCGGTTCTTCGGCTCTGCGCGGCGCATCGCCATTCGGAACGCCGATTCAGAATCAATGCCGATTGGCGAATCCCAGCCGCATTTCGTGCAGGCGTAGCAAAATGCGGCGTTACACAAATGCATCAACTCCATGTCAGCCCCGCATCCGGGGCATTTAGGCGTGTTATTCATGAATTGATCTCCTCTTGTTATTTTTCACCATTCAACAATTCGGTCATATTCACAATCGGCGTTGCGCTGCCTCCGCTGATAATCGGCAACTGACCATTCCACTTTTTAATGTACTCTTTCTGGATTACTTTGTCCGTAATGTTCTTCGATTCTACTTCAAGGCGATAACTTTCTGCGTCAGCTTGAATCCTAACTGCTTCCGCATCGGCCTCAGCCGCGATCTTCTTTTTTTCTGCATCAGCCTGTGCCTTAATTTTTTCACGTTCTGCTTCGGCCTCGGCAATGATGGTCTGTTGCTCCTGTTCGGTCTGCGTTTGCAGTTTCTTCTGTGTGGCAACCTGTTTAGCTTCCACCGCATCGGTAAAGGCATCAGAAAAATCAATATCCGTAATGGCGACATCTTTGATTTTTACATCATAAATTTCCATTTTTGAATAAATAGTTTCATAAACTTCGCTAGAAATGATTCCTCGTTCAGAAATCAATTCTTCTGCCGTGTATTTGGAAAATACAGCTTTGACAGCATCCAGGATGCACGGCTCCATGATTTTACTGCCGTAATCCTCGCCAACCTGTGAATAAATACGCCTTGCTCCATCTTCTGACAGTTTATAATTGCAGGTCATTTTGATATCAACCTGCTGAATATCTTTGCTGAATGCCGAACAAACGACCTCGTATTTCTGCCAGCGGCAATCCATTTTGACTACCGATTTCCACGGAGGAATGACGTAGAAGCCGGGTGTCAAAACATCAGCTTCAGCCTTACCCCAATTTAAGACAATACCGACATATCCTTCTTTAATTGTCGTTGCAGACGCGGAATCCGCGCAGAAAAAAGCGATAACAACTGCGACAATCAAAACAAAAATAATAGTGCAAACCTTTTTCATAATTTTCCTCCTGACTTTTACTTTCTATATTATTCCTTATCGGTTTTTACGCGGCTCTCAAGCTGCTCAATGCAGGCGAAAACGTCAAGCATCAGCATTATGCTACAACTCACGTTCTCGTGATATGGGCAAGCCTCGCAGCACTCACTCAAAATGCACAGGCGCACGGCTTTCTTGATCTCATCAGGCGTTTTCATCGCTCTTCCTCCGTTTCCGCTCCTTCTCGATCTTCGCATCTCCCAGATTTAAGTTGCAAACCGTTCTCACAAGCTCATCATTTGTCACATTCTCCTTGCCAAATAAGGATTTTTTAAGTTGACGGCAAGTTTCAATTGCCGAAATCGCCGTTCGTTGCCGCTCAATCCACTCGTCATAGGCGGCGGTTCGCTTGGCGTTCATCGGGTTTGCCCGGTATCTAGTAAAAAAGTCAATGTTGTCATTTAGCCATTTAAGCGTACGCTCCTCAGTGGTGCTCATGGTTCTTTCGCCTCCGTTTTCGTTCCTTCTCGATCTCCGCCAGAAACTCCGCCCACATTGGTGCGTCAATCTCCGTGTCTCCCAGATTGTCAGCCTCGGCGATATCCCGCTCCATCGCATACAGTGTCTTATCGTCCAGCGCTGGCAAGATCGGCTTGATAAAGCCCATCACAGTCGCCGGCGCGTAGGTGCGCCGGCGCATCAGACAATAGCGCACTGCGCAATTGCAGACAAATCCAAAGTCCTCTGTGTTGGCGATCTTAATCATGGGTTTCCTCCTTCGGCGATTTGGGGAGCGGCCTCCAATGAGTAACTTCGCAGTCTACCGGGCAGTTATACACATCGTCCGGGGTAAATTGTCTATTCTCCCACCAGCCTTTCGCCACGAAATAATCATCATTTTCTTCGCTATAAGTGCCGTATTCTTCTATGTTGTACCAGTTCCATCTGCTATTCTGCGTCAGCATCGTTCCGTCCTCATAGATAGCCGGGCAAACAAACCGGAACCCACCACGGTTACAGTAGATAAGGACTTCCTGCTCGTTCTTCGGTAATTCGTCTTCGTCTTTGGTGCTGATCCACTCCGGCTTCTGCGTGTCCTTCTCCGCCTCCAGCTTTTCCAGCATGTCGGCGGCTTGCTGCTTTGCGGCACTTCCGCAATCGACAAATTCAAAAAGTGCGCAACCGACGCAACTCGTGCTATCGCAGAGCCTCAGTGTCTTTGCCAATTCTTTTGCACTAAGCATTGGAGCTTTGAGTTTCAACACTTCAGGTTCTGCCTCTGCATGCTTGCACACCTCCGGGTGTTCGCTCGTCGGACACACGTCGCCGCGATACGGACACTCGCCATTGATGCAGACACCCTCAAACTCGGCGTACCACTTGCATTTCATCTGTGATTCCCTCCATCACGTAAAGCACGCACGGCAGCGCCATGCCGTTACCCCACATCTTGTATCGCGCCGAATCGCTCCCGTCTACGCCGTCCTCCCACCAGTCCGGGAAACCCTGCAACCGACAGCATTCAAGCGGCGTCAGCCTGCGGACGATGTAGTGCCATAATCTTTTGAGCAACACCGCCTGCTGGTCGTGCATACAGTTCAGCGCGCCCGCCTTGTTGCTCATGCTCATCTGGTTTAACTGGCCGTTGCCCACAACGAGCGCCGTATAGTCCGTCACCCGGCTTTCGTGGTCTCCTGTCAGCGTCGGCACAATTTCCCCATCGCCGTTCCCTCGTGCATCATATGCAACGATGTCCCTTGGCTCGACGGCTAAGTGCGCAAGCAGCGTTGACCCGATTTCGCTTTCCACGTACTCGCCGCGCTTTGGGTTTTGATATACGACCGGGTTTTGATAATTTAAGCTGTACCCGCCGTTTTCTTTGGCTTGCAGCGTCCCGCTGACCTCCTTGGTCAGCCGCAGGTTTCGGCAGTCCGCCGCGTAAACCACCACGTTCCCGCCTTGGTTGCACTCCGGCGTACAGCAGAACGTGTCGAGCGTCCGCGACACTTTCCGCTCTCGAAAGCAGCTGTCCGGCGTCGGGCTTTTCATGCTGTTGCTTGTCGCGCCCGTGATGTCGTAAACCACGCCGACCGTCGCCTGACGCTGTGCGCCGATACAGGGACTTACTCTTCCGGAGATTGGGTCTTGTTGCAGCTGGAACGCTCGACAGTCTCCACCAGCGCTTCCCACAGCAGCGCCGGAATCTTCTTGCCGCGCTTCTCCGCACGCTTTAAAATCCCCAAGCAGGCCATCGCGCTTAAAGAGTATTTCTCCGGCGCGTCCGCCTGCAAAATCGCAGACAAGGAAGATTCTTTTGCGTCTTTGGGGCACGCCCCAGTGTTGGGCGTCCAGCACGCGCCAGGCAATCGAGTAACCGTCTCCCAGGATGCACCCGGCGTTTCTCCAAACAAGCTTGTCTGCCCGGCCTGCCCGTGCAGGCTCAGGCACATCAGCGTTGTTTCCGCCCGCCGCGCGGACGAACGCCCGCAAGACTGCAAGGAAGTCGTATCCCTTATTGCTTGAAAACGCGCCCGGCACGTTCTCCCAGACGGCGTATCTTGGGTATTTTCCATTCGTGGCCTCCCGCATCTCTGTAATAATCCGAACGGCTTCAAAAAACAGGCTGCTCCGCTCGCCCTCTATAAGCCCCTTCTGCGCACCTGCCGCGCTCAAATCCTGACAGGGGCTTCCGAAGGTGACGATATCGACCGGCTCAATTTCCGCGCCGTTGATCTTCGTGATGTCGCCGAGGTGGCGCATGCTGGGGAAGTTCTTTCTCGTCACCCGGATGGGATACGGCTCAATCTCGCTGGCCCATACGGGTGTGATGCCGCACATCGCCGCCGCTAAGGGGCACGTGCCGCTTCCGTCAAACAGACTGCCCAGCGTCATTTAGTTATCCTCCCAGCTGCGCGGATGACCGCAGCTTCTCGTCCCCTCCGGACATAGCTTGCCCCGCTGACACGGTGCACCGCTGTCTTTAAACAGCCCTTCTTCAACCTCCAGCACAAGTGTACGCATCCTGTCAGCTAAAGCGCGAATCTCCCACTGTGCGCGATTGCAGCAGCGCAAAGAAAAGAAATGCTTGAGCTCTCGTGCATTCATCGTTACAACGAGCTGCGTCGCCGCAGCGTTCGGCAGCAAGAACCGTGCATCCTCTCTCGCCTCCTGTTCGGTACGACCAGATGCGATCAGCTCATGCACCATAAATTCATAGTTGCTGTTCATTGTATAGAGGTCAAACTCGAATGCATGCTTGAGCTTCGGATTGCTTGCAATCGCCGGAGGGATTACATAATCAAATCCATTCTGTGCCACATACCGCTGGCTCTGAACGGAGAACGACGCGATGCGATGCCGCGTAAGCTGTGCAAGCAACGCACGACTAACGCCAGACACAAGGAATGTAAAACTCACATGTTCGAGGATAGAGTCATGCCCGCTGGCAAGCACATTCGCATTATACTGATCAACGGTCGTGTTGGTCATTCCACGCATTTCAGCCTTTAAATCCGAAACGTTTTTCGCGGAATGACAGATTTTCCCCGCGACGGCTACAATCCGCGCCATATCGCCTGGCCAAACCATATCCTCATGATTCAGTGCTGTGTGCGCCAAAAGCTCAACGTTCATCTCGACTGCGCCCATCTTTATACCTCCTTCAATCCAATTCTATCAATTGGATTTTCTGAGCAAATCTCAATTCCGCACTTGTCATAAGCGGCTTTTCGCAGCTCCTCATGCGTGATATATTCAATCGTAAGCTCTTCGACTCGCTTTAAAAAACGAACGGTGCGCTCTGGACCAAATTTATAAAGTTCCTTGAGCGCAATCGCGGATGCAGCACAATAACTTTCAAACACGATACCACTGGTAAACTTGATGCCGCGATCAATACCGTTGTTGTATCCGACGGCCATTGCGCTGTTCAGTTGCTCAATTTTTGTGCCTTTAGACCTCTTTCCATTTGCTCGCGCAAGCGCCCTTCTCTGTTGCCTGTTCATTGATATCCTCCTTCGGTCTGATATAGCTGATATCAAGGCCAAGATTCTCTATTGCATCGCAAATTTCATTATATGACATCACGCCGATGTTTCTAAGCCCGGCAAGCCGTTCCCGGCCGAGTGTCAGCACATCGCCGACGTCGGAACAGCCAACACTGAACAGGGCGTGCTTCGAGCGGTTAGACAAGCCCAGTTCGGACAGCGGTAGCCTGTACAGGTTCGCGTTTTTTGCGTATTCTTCCGGAGTTTTAAACGAGATTGTGTATTCTTTCAGGCACTTCTCTGCTGTGACCTGTGCCGCAATTTGCGCCGCATCCGATGCACGATGGTTCGCGTAACCGCGTACGCCATACAGCAGAATAGGCGCAACGTCCGGTGAGCGGAGTTTATCAAGCGCAGCCATAAGGATTTGACGCACGCGCTCAACAGACAAATCGTCCTTGTACGCAATAGTCCGCATTGACCGGCACTCAGCGTAACGAATGCGCAAGTACGACTGTTCACGCTCAGACAAGGCTACGCTAAACGCATACTCACAGCTTGGCACAAAGTCGAACGATGCCACAAAGTCATTAAACCGACTGTCATTTTCAAAAACAGCTTTCAGAATCAGCAACCATTCTTTTTCGGTCATAGCTTTATCCAACGTATATTTCCCTCCTTACGGATCAAACGGCAGGTCTTCGTCCGTCGCAGTAAATTCTTCAGGCAACACAACCTGATGGCTCTGTTCGGTTTCAATCTTGATTGAACGTTTGCCACCTTTCCCGCGCTGGACAGTAATAACAATTCCGTCTCTGCGCTTCAGCATCGGCGCAAAATGAGAAAGCTGCCGCCCAAACTGCGTCGCATGAACTTCTTCTACAGGTTCACCCAGCGTCTCTGACATTTCGCAATTCAAATCATTTACCGTCCCACGCCAGCAGTTATAACGTTTCGCGACAGCGATGATGCCGCGAACCATCTGCGATGCATTGTATTCTTGCAACTCGGCGTATTCCTCGCTGTTGCAGGACACCAGTTCCCAGTCGCCGGAATTAAACTTCACGACGAAATCCTGTGAATCAAAGTCTCGGCTACTGGTTTTCAGCGTGCTGGTCTCTTCCCCGCGCTTGCCAGCAAGCACCATAACTGCGTCACAAGCACCGGTAAAACCCATTGAGCCGCTGATGCGTTCAAAATAGTCATCGTTGTTACCGTTGTCTTTGCGCAGGTGATGCACACAGATCAGAGCCAGACTGTTTTCCAGCGCAAAGCTTTGCATCTGCCCGAAGATGCGCGTATCGCCCTCATAAGCGTTCTCACCGCGCCGCGTACCGCCTTTGACGCGCCCGACTGTATCGATGATAATCATCGACGGGTTTTCAACCTGTGACGCCCAGCTCTTAAGCTGTTCGAGCAGGTCTCCATCCAGCTTATCAGCCTGATGCGCGATATATAGATTGTCTGGCGCAGCGCCCGGAATCAGGCGAGACAGACGATCCTGAACACGATATTGACGCGACTCAAGGTCCAAATAAAGCACGCTACCGCGCTTTGTTGGAAAGCCAAGGAATTTGTCGCCCTTCGATACACAGAGCGCCAGTTTAAGCGCCATCCAGCTTTTCCCTCGTTTAGGCGCACCGGCAAGCACCGTCAGCCCGGCCGGAATCATTCCTTCCACGATAACAGGCGGACGTTTGAGCTGTTTTCCGTACAACTCAGAAGCCTTGTAGAACTCAAGCGGTTTAACCTGTTTGGGCAGCGGAGGAATCGGTTTCGCTTGCGATATATGCAGCTCTTCACCCTGACGCGCAGCCTGCCGATTATATTGTTCCTGCTGCGCCATCGCCTCCAACGCCGCGTCGTCCGCCATCAGCGCCTCCAGCGCTTCCCGTTCCTCCTGACTTGGCATCGTTGCCCTCCTTATATTCCATCGCAAGATCGACCATAGACGCCTGCCAGAGCCAATCAAGCTCTTGCATGGCGTATGCTCTTGCGATTATGGCATTCGTAAACTCCCGCGTATCCCAAGGGTCTTTAGTGGGATCACTATATTTCTCAAGTATTGCGTTCGCTCTATGATATGCGCGGCATAGCCTGTTCCATTCCGCGCCACGCCGCTTCTCAAGTGCCTGCACCAGATGATAGACAGTCGGCTTTGGCTTTTCACGCGGCTTATCTGCCGTGTGGCTTGAAACCTCGATTCCAAAATCCGCAGCCAACCGTTCAGCAGCTTCCAAAGACGATACCTGCATCATCTTCTCGTACAGGGTCACGGCATCGCCACCCTGATGACAGCCGAAGCAATACCAACTGCCGTTAGGGTAAAAGCACATGCTCGGCGTTCTTTCGCCATGCAGAGGACAGCAAGCCCAGAATTTATACCCGTTATGCTTTAGCTCGATTCCCTGCCGCTGCGCCGCATCGTAAGCCGGAATCTGCTTTAACCGCTCAAATAAATCGCTCATGGTCTATCAAACCATTTCAGCAGGTTGTGCAGACCTGCTTGGTTGTATGGCTTATTCGATTGGCGCAAACGTCTCGTCAGGCGCAGCGGACGGAACGTCAAACGGCACATCGGCATCCGATACTTCGACAAACTCCTGAGCGGGCTGTTCAGGCTGTACGTCCGCAGCGCTGACACGGACGGCAGATTTGATAAACTCAGCCGTATACGCCGCCACAGCCGCAGCATCCGTCTTGTCGAGCGCACCAACCGCCTCAAATACCGGCGTGCTGTATGCCACGCCTGTGGCACTCTGTGCGGTTTTCAGTGTGATTCGCGTCATAATCGCGTTCATCTTCTTGCGCAGGCTCATGGTGACCTTGACACGATACCCGGCAAAAGCGCCGAGTGCCGTCGGCGGGAGCGTCAGCACCATAGGAAAGATATCACCGCGACGCAGGATATACACTTGCCGCATGTTCTTGCAGGCTTTACCCTGGCTGGGATTGCCCTTGTTGTCCGTACCGGAGCCGAACTGGTTGTACGGGCAATCCTTACATGTGCGCACCTCGCCGGTCGCCGCCCAGATGCCTGTTTCTCCGTCGCCGGACTGACAGACGGGCGGATTCTTCGTGCCGTCATACGCATCCGGCCAGTAACCGTTCGTATTGTGCGACATGATGATGACGCCTTCAATGACTTTCTCATCGTCACTATCGTCCTCGCCCGGGTTGAATACCTGGAACGATTTACCGCCGCCAGACGGGATTTTAATGCGGCCATACGGGATGCGGTCAAGATCGGAAAGCTCCTCCATCAGAGAGGAAATCTCGTCGCTGGATGGAACCAGCACCGCTTCTGCCTTCGCGCTGTCAATAACAGCAAGTTCATTCTTTGCCATAATCCGGATCATCCTTTCTTTTTCGCTGTGACCTTGCGGTCGGTAATGGTCGTTTTTTCGTAAACGCTCATGGGGATAGCCGCCAGATTCTCCGGCAGGTCACCATCCTCATCAAGCATCTCGCTCAACGTGTTCGTCAGAGTGCGGTCATCCACGCGCTCAACGATCAGATCGCCCAGCCCTGCTTCACGCAACATCGCGAACGCTTCCTGCTTGTTATCCTTCTTGATGCTGTAATAGCGCTTGATCGACAGACCATAACGCCGGCCTTCCACATCGACCGTGATCGACGCCGGGTCTTCAAGACCCGCAGCTTCCGCCAGGTCCATCAGCCCGGCAATGATATCCTTCTCAGCCTGTTCGATCTGCTTGTTGTTCTCACTGACAAGCTCTTTCAGCTCGTCTTTCCTGTCTTTGAGCGCCTGCAAATTTGCAATAGCGCCAGACAACGCTTCAACCGTCATACTTTACCCTCCATAACTCTCTCTATATCGCATACGCAAGCCGCCAGCAGATCCGCCACAAACGAGTCGCCGCCAAACTTGGCACTGATACTGTTCACATCCTGATACAGCCCATCCCAATAGGCTTGTGTATTTTCAGGATGCTGGTACTTTTGGCGAAACCTGTATATGATCGCCATGATCTCCCGCCGCCTGCCGTCAAGCGGCGGCAACCCGCTTTGCTCAGCCATAGCCTACGCCTCCAGCAGCTCGCGCCAGTTGTCCGTGACCGACTTCGCAAGGTCTATCTTCTTGTCCAGTGCGTTCATAATTCTCTGGTCGATGCTGCCTGGAACAATCAGATGGATATATGTACATACATTTCTCTGACCAACGCGGTGAATTCGATCCTGTGACTGTGCATATTTCGCGGCGTTGAACGTCAGCGAGTAATACACAACCGTGTCAGATGCAGTCAGGGTAATGCCTTCTGCACAGGCATCCAAGTTTCCGACAAACACGCGAGTGTTGCTGTCCGTCTGAAACTGTTCAACGATACCGCCGCGTTGTGTCAACGGAACAGAGCCGTCGATGTACACCAGCTTCAAGTCACCAAGCACCTTCCGGCAGGCATCGCATACGCCGTCCAGCTCGGCGCGGAAGCGAGTGAAGATCACGACCTTCTTCCCTTCGTCCACGCACAGGCTCTGCACAATATCCGATACCGCCTCCAGCTTGGAGCTGGACACATGCTGGACATTCCCCTCATCATCCGTCAGATACCCGCCGGTCAGCTGTTGCAGGCGCAGCAGGCGCGTCAGAACGATGTTTGCTGTTACGCTGTCGCCGTTTTCCAGCTCAAGAATGGACTCTTTGCGAAGCTGTTCATACATCTTCTCAGCGGACGGTTCGAGCGGAACGTCGCGCATTTCAAACGTCTTTTCGGGTAAGTCAAGGCATTCAGCCTTTGTCACCCGATAGGCGATGCTGTGCGCCTTGCGCGTCAGTTCTTCGAGATTGCGCGGGCCGAAATACTGATGACCTCCAAACCCTCCCATCGCCGCATAACGCTTCTCAAAAGCGTAGTAGCTACAGGAGAAGATACCCGGTGCGAGGAATCTGTACTCGCTCCACAGGTCGCGTGTATCATTCTGGACAGGCGTTCCGGTCAGCCCAAGCCGATACCGAGCCTTGTCCCCCAGTTTATGCACTGCTTTTGACTGCTGTGCGGTATGACTTTTGATGCGCTGCATCTCGTCGCAGACGATCATGTCCGCATCGTAGGCGAGCAGCTCATCCAAAAACCGCCACGTTGATTCATAGTTAATAACGACCACGCGCAGCGGGTCAGCCATCCCCGGTAGAATATCGCCTGATGCGTATTTCAGGGCACTCAGGCGTTTCTGTCTTTCGCCCAACATAACGACCACCCGCGCTGGGAACGCACCAAACTTGCGGTATTCTGCGGGCCATACAGGGCAAACTGACGATGGAGCAATCACCAGCACACGCCGGATTTTGTGATCCAGATACATGCGTCCGGTGATTGCCACCGTGGTCAACGTCTTGCCTGTGCCCATATCCATCAACAAAGCGCAAGCACCGATACCATTAGGCAATAATCATCACCTCACCTCATAGCCATACAGCGCCAGCGCAATGTTGAACGCACGCACCTGATGCTGGAACAAGCTGTATTTCTCATTGATCGGCGGTCTTGCGATAGGCTCGACGCGATCAAGCACCTTCTGCTGGTCGATGAACTTGTGTGCCGCCAGCATCTGTGTGGCAGCCGAACGAAGCTCTGCATCGCACGGCACCTTTAGCCGAGCAAGGTCAGAAACTGTGTCAAAGCATAGCGGGAGCATCCAAGTGCGCGGCGGCATCTTGCTTGTCCGGGTCGCACGCGGAAAATTTACGATAGAAGCATCTTCACTGTCCGCTTCAAGAAAGATTACTTTTCCATTCAGCTTAGCTCTCATAGTTCATCAACCTTTCGCGGACACGTTTTTCTGCTCTCTTTCCAATAAATGCAACCATCTGCTTGGTTACACCATATCGCTTCGCTATGTCTTTATACTTTTCACCATTTACATGTGCCCAAAATATATCGTGATCTTTGATACTTACATTGAGCAATGCTTTATGAATTTCATCCATTTTCTCATTGTACAAAAGAGATTCAAGCGGATCGTAAACGGAAGTCATACGTTGAAGATACATATCGTTTTGGAAAATGCCGATTTCTTTTAACGATTCTCCAACTTCTTCACATTGGCTGAAGATATCATCCAGAGAACAGGCAACCTTTTCAGGGGTTCGGCATTTTTCCCATACTTTTCTGCCTTCTCGCAATATCGCATTCCGGCATACCTGACAAAAAAATGTACTTGTTTTCCCCTTGGACGGCGTATACATCGTCACACCTTCAACCATCTTCAAATAACAAACTTCAAGAGGGTCTTCGATCTGGCATGATGCGATATAACTTCTCATTTTGTTACATACCAAGAATGCGCATCCAATGTTTTCCTCAACCAGCTGACGCTGCTCATCCGTCAGTTTTCTTGTTTTTCGTCTCATAGTTGTATTCTTCCATAGCGCCTTCCGTAATAAGTGCAACAAGCCGAACATATGCACTCATTACTTCATCTGCATTACTGGATTTTGAGCATTGAGCTTCTGCAATGCTCGTACAAACCGTATGCAACAGCAAAATAGATTCCATCGTCAAATCTCGCTGGTTACCGTTAATTTCAACATGAGTACCGTCTGCATATAACAAACACAAACGCCTCCTTATTTCATGCCCGGCGCATCATGGCACGACGACGCGCTGCAAGTTCCTCAACCGCGGCACAGGCAGGGACAGGCTCAGTCTTGTTCCCTCCCTGTGCCTCCATCCAGCGGACAAACTCATCTACGTCGATTCGATAACGCCGTCCAGTGCTGCCCCAGCGATGCACAGGCGCACCACGCTGTACGCAGCGGGTAATGGTTGCGATACTGATGTTCATAGCCTCAGCCGCTTCTTTCGGCGTAGACAAGCCCATAGCCGTTCCTCCTTTAATCGTCCGTGGTGATATCCACCACAGTTCCCATATAATGCCCGACCTCATTCAGGTAGTCGCATACCGCCTTTTTAGAGCGGGTGTTCAGAGCTTTAAGCAGCTCTTTATACGCAGTGCGCGTCATCGTAACGCGCACATTAGATTCAATAACGGGTTTTCTTTTTCGCATGATAGATCATCCTTTCTTTAGGCATACGCGCCAAGCGTTTTTGGTCATAAGCCAGACAACGTGCCGTTATCCGGCGCATTTCAAACCATCCGATGCCATCCGGCAGGATATCCTGCTCCGGGGCAGGCTTGGCGATTTTTTCCTTCTGCATCTCTTCATCCAGTCGGATAAAGAGATAGCCCAGCGCCATCAGGAGAAGGATTCCGATCACGACCGCGATACCTACACCGACCACATCAAGCAGTGTCATAGTTTTTACTCCTTCCATCCAGCATGGCACTGGGCTACTTTTAAATTACAACCACGTTGCAACCTTGCAACTTCTTTCCAAGGTAGGTTGCAATATTACGAACAGCGTCAATCTTCCACGCGCCGCCATCGCCCTCAAACAGCGCACACTGCGCTTTGTCGTTAAAACGCAGGATGAAGTTGCTTTCTGGCTGTTCGACCTCGGTGAACGTCCGGATCGGAGTCAGCGTTACAGGATTCTTGACCGTCACCTCGGCATTAGATACCACTCCACTGCGCACCGTCACGCGCTGAGACACACCATCATCGGCATATTGTGCTGTCTGCTCAGACCGCAGGCTTCCGGAAATCTGCAATACCTTCGTGAGATTTTCGGACGGCTTAAACATGCTTTGCAGCATGATCTGGAACTCGTCAATATCCATGTACTGACCGAATTTAATGTACGGGATACAGGCTTTACAGCGGACGACCGTCTCGCGCGTTCCAATATCCATCAGCGGCGAAAGCACATCGACCTCGGTCGGAGAGACGATGCGGACAAGATGACAGGTCATTTGATCTTCCTGCTCCGGTTCAGCATGGCAGAACAGATCATCCACATCCGCCGAGATGAAATTAACCAAGCCATCCAGACAGAACACATCCAGTGTACTAATCGGAACGCTCTCACGATCCAGATCAGGCAGCATCACAACAGAACCTTTAACACGGTCAAACATATAGTGATGCCCGTGTTCATCTACCTTGACTGCGTTCTCAACATCGTTGATGCGCTTACCAAGGTTCACAAGATACTCATCTACGGCGCGCGCCGCCTGCGCATCAGCGGCAATCATCATGGGATTAGAAGCCATATAACCTTTACCTCCTTAATTGTGACTGAACGTCACGACATTCGATTCAAACTCCGCCCCCTGCATGTTCATCTGACCGGGAAGCTGATTGCTGCGTTCCTGAGCTGTTACATTTCCGTGGTCGTCGCGACTGAGGAACAGCGGTTTAGTCACCACAATCGGCGGTGCCAGCTTGGAACTCACCTTGAGCTTGAAGGTGCCAGCAGAACGATCATCAGAGGGCTGAACCTCAATGTTGATCGTCACAGAGCGCTTGGCAACTGGGTCGGTGTTTGGGTCAAACACGTTTTGGAGCAGGCGCTGCCACTCTTCGGCAAAGCGCTCATTCACAGCACCATCCATGATGGTATCCAGATTTTTGATTGCAACAAAGTTACTGGGCATTGTTTTCTCTCCTTTTCGTTGCCATATTCCGAATGACGCTTCCGCCGTAATCATCTCTTGTCAGATTGATAAACTCATCGACCGTGAACGAATCATTTTCCAAATCAATCTGATGATTCAGACAGAACGCCTTTCGGCCGGTCATGCAGCTTCCTGTGAGGCGATGATGCCAGTCAAATAAGTCCTGCGCAGGATATTTCTTTTCCTCGCTGTGCGCAGCGAGGAACGCTTCAATGCGCTTTTCTTCCGGCATATCGTCGAACTGTTTTTCAAGCAGCGCGTTCATCGCTTCCCGCAGCGTATCTCCATGGGCGAAGATGCCGTCCTCGTTTTTTACGACGTAACAATCTTTCGTCGTAAAATCCGACATCAGAATACGCCCCTTCGCCGCATTACCGTGAACATGATCGATAATCGTGGGAACGTTATCAACCATGTTCACGGGATCACCAGCAAGCGAAGTTACGTCGCCGTAGCCGGAGCCGTAGCCGGAGCCGGAGCCGTAGCCGGAGCCGTAGCCGGAGCCGGAGCCGGAGCCGGAGCCGGAGCCGGAGCCGTCGCCGAAGCCGGAGCCGGAGCCGGAGCCGTCGCCGAAGCCGTAGCCGGAGCCGAAGCCGAAGCCGTAGCCGTCGCCGTCGCCGGAGCCGGAGCCGGAGCCGAAGCCGGAGCCGGAGCCGGAGCCTCGTGGCACTTCAAGGAACCGTTTGACGGCTTCCTTTACATCCGCCATTCTCTCACCGCCTTAATGTTCTCCACGGCCTTATCCGTGCAGGCGATGATCTCAATCACGCCGAGAACCGTGCAGGACGGGACAGTTACCGTGAACTTGCAGTTCTGCGGGCACTTCACGCCCTCGGTCGCAAGCTGGCTCAAGCTCGCCGCGCCCTCCCAGTACCAGATACGCCGAGCGTCGGTCAGCTTCGCTTCGCTTCCGTTGCGCTCCTCGATGTGGGCGAAGAATACGCCCGCTCGGTCGGTTCTTACGATGTACCACTGTTTATCCATTCTTTTTTCCTCCTTACATCCACCAAAGCTGAGTTACATTCACGATGTTCGTAAGCGCCAGTGCTGCAAACACCACACGCTCCATGGCTTCACCGACAAGACACATCAACGCACAGCAGATTAACGCCACAAACAGCGAGATCAGACCGAACAGAAAACGATAGGCATCCATTCTCACAGCTTCTCATCCTCCAAAATCTGAGCCAGCAGATCAAGCCCGGTCGGCGTAACCAACGTCTGCGTCTCTTCCGCGCCACAGCGATAATATTTGACAATAATCTTGTCAAACAGCCCCCGTTCGGTGTACACTCTGTAAGGGCGTGCATCGTTGTTCCCCTGTCGGTAGCAGATACGAGCCACACGCAGAGCGTCGCAGACGTTCTTTCGCGTAGTGCCGAGCCGCAGAGCAGCTTCTTCAAGCGTAATCGCGCCGTCCGACACGTGCTGGTTAGCGGGAACAGCCTTCGGCTTATCCTTCGCCTGTTCAGGCTTCGGCACGGGCTTCTCGCTGGCAGACGGAAGTGCTTTTGCATCAATCACTGCCTGCACCAATTCCTGCGACACGTCGGTGAACGCATTCATCGCATCCAGCACCTTCGATGTACAGGCGAGGAACTCGCTTTGATTTTGGACAAACGCGTGCATCGATTCCAGCAGCACAGCTGCCTGTTCAGCAGTCATCATCGGCGTTCCGGAAACGGCATATGCGCCGGTCTTGCGGATTGCCGGAATCACCTCGTGGGTGATCCACCGCTTGAAGGCTTTTGCTTCGGGCTTGTTGGAACAGAGCACCAGATGATAAAGCCCTGATTCATTAACACCATTTAACTCAATGGTTTTATCCGGATTTTGAGGGTGGGTTACTTTTAGTACCCCACCTTCATCCTCGTCAAGGCGGCTCATTGCGCGACTAACCTGTTCCAACCCCAGTGCCCTGCATACGTCCCTCGCGACGAACCACGGTTCGCCGTCGACGGTCAACGTCCGAACAGAACCAAACTGGTCGCTGACGAACGTCGAAAGGTTTTTGTTTTCTTCCATTTATAACTCCTTTCTTCTAAAAGGCTCTCCATCTGCAACGGGAGAGCCTTGTTTTAGCTCTCCTTCTTTTTCTCCGTGTTGTCCATGCTGGTTTTCAGCTGACCGAACAACACGCCCGCCGCAAAAGCGTTCTGGATGGCTTCCGGGAAACCAATAAAGGTTTTGAGGATATCGACTTTCTCATTCGCCATAACCTTTTCTGCGACCATAATCGCCAAACCTCCTTTCGTTTTGTGACTACGTCGTCATTTTAGCTCTTTTTGATGCGATTGTCAACACATTTTTAAAATATTTTTTGATACCACAATCGCTTAAATAAGTTTACTTTTCTCATTATTAGTGATATAATGCGTTCAGAAACACAAAAGGAGGTGACTACAATGACAATGGGCGAAAGAATCAAACAAGTTCGCAAGGAAGCAGAAGGAAAACTCAGTCAAGAGGAATTCGCAGCTTCCCTAGGGTTAAGCCGAGGACAACTCATGACTTATGAGATTGATCGCGTTACACCCCAGCGCAGCGTACTAATGCTGATCAGCCAGCAATACAGCATTCGCCTCGAATGGCTGGAAACCGGCGAAGAACCGATGCGGCTTCCTCCCAACGAGGACGACGAGATCGTAGACGAAGTTCTGGCAGGCTCAAACGAGTTCGTCAAAGCCGTAATACGCGGCATCGCCAAGACTCCCGGCGGTTGGGAAATGATGCGTGAGGTCTTCAACGCCATACAAGCCGAGCTGGACAAACAAAAGAAGCCGGGCGATTGATCGCCCGGCTTCTTATTTTTTTAGTTTTCCTTTTCAATACTCATTTCAATACTATCTCGGCATGGAGATATATCAATTTCTATTATGTATCCAGCTCTATCGTATTTTTTAGTACTATAATCGCTATTTTTCCTTGCTTCATCAAACATTTTTTTTATAGATTCATCAGTAATTTCTATTTTTTCTAGAAAACCATCATAATTGTATGTTGGCAAGAATACACCTTTTTCCAAATCAACATCTCTCGGAACAAGATTAAGCATTCTGGCAATTACCAAAGATACGGTCTGGAATCTATGCCTACACTCTTTATTTTTCCAAACTTCATCAGATTTTATAGATATTCGTGTTATCTTTCTTAATTCAGAATCATAATAACACGCAAAATAAGCCTCGTGATAACTAGGATTTGTGTATTTCCCATGATATTCTACTGAAAACCTATGATATGATCTTGCCCATTCTGTTTTTCTGCAATAATCAAAATCAAAGGAACCACGCGTTCCTTTAATCTCATATTTAGGAGTAATCATTCCACCCCAATAGTCCCTTACTTCAGCATAATATCTATCAAACGCATGTGCAAACTCATCTTCGGTTTCAAACAAAACACGATTATTAGCTATCGACGTTTGAGCAGAAAACAGAAAAATAAAAAAACAAACAACAAGAAAGACTTTTCGCACATTGTTCACCTCCTATCGAATTGTATCACAAATAACAGGCGTTTTCAATGCTTTATAGACCAGCCTTAAAAAAAGAGCCGGGAGATTAATTCTCCCGGCCTTTTTCTGTCTGCGCAGCATATGCACGTTCAAGAATTTTCCAAACCCTCTGAATCACAGCGTCGTCCTCCACCTTATCCAGCAGACTCAGAATGCAGCGAACCATAATTCCACGCGGATATTTCACAAATACCGCCTCCTTTGCTACTAGCATACCCGGAAGCGGCATTTAATATACAAAAAAAGAAAGTCGAATTTTAAAAATCGTTCGTGCTATTTCTTGGCTCGAAGAAATACACTCCACTTAGGAACAAACGCGACAAAAAACATAAAAAATTGTAGTTTGCGCGACATAAGGCGGTGTCGCGCAAACTACAATTTTTGCCAGATTCTGTAAAGTAAATGAATTTTTTTCACGATATCAAAATATACTTTTCACTCAAAAACCCGTTTGCTTTTTCCATGTTTTGAATATACTATGTCATGAACGCAAAAATCCGCGCCATTCAAAAACGACGCGGACTGCGGAAACTCGCAAGGATGGAGGAAACCATCACCTTGCGAGACGATCTTATTATAACATATACATGCGGAAAAATCAAGGAGGAAACTGAAAATGGCATCTGTATCCAAACGAGGAAAAACGTGGGAAATACGTTATCGCGTAAAAGATGCAATGGGACAAATTACTCAAAAGCGCGTTGGCGGCTTCAAAACGAAGGAAGAAGCATGGGCAAAAGCCGGACAGATCGAACAGGCAGCACAAATGAACGTGGAACAGCCCAAATCCGATCTAACCGTCGGGATGCTGTTAGAACGATGGTTTTCAGAATATGCTGCACAGAGTGTCGAACAAACGACTTTAGCAAGATACAACATGAACATTGATCGTTTATCTCACTTTCCCATATATAATGAGCCTGTCAAAAACTTGACCAAAGCCCGTTACGGGCAGATGTTCAACTATATGCAATCTTGTGGCGGGCAAAACGGAAAACCATTAAAAACATCAACTGTAAAAGTATACTTTGATGTTCTACGCAACTCCACAAGCTGGGCCGCATCAGAAAATATTATTCCGCTAAATCCTCTTGCCGGGTATAAAATAAAAAAAATAAAGCAAGATTCTTATAAAGAACCAGATTATCTTGATCCGAACGACATTCAGGATGTATTGAGTGCTTGCAAAGGGAAACGTATCTACACACCCATTCTATTAGCTATATACGGTGGTCTTCGAGCGGAGGAATGTTGTGGTTTAAAATGGAAATCCATTAACTTTTCTAGAAATACTCTGATCATTATAGAAGCTAAAACGCGCGATGTTTACGGTAGAAAAATAGATAAGGGACCTAAATCTCCGATGTCAAAAAGAACAATCTCAATGCCCCAATTTGTTATGGATTATTTAAATCAGCTCCCGCGAGAAAGTGAGTTTGTTTGTGTCAGTCGTAAAAGAGAACCATACAGCATAAATTCACTCACGAATACTTTAAAAAGAATCGAAGAACAGATCAATGAAAAGAGAAAGTGTACTAACCAACCGCCTATACCACCAGCATCCTTCCATGATTTACGGCATACACACGCTGCTATGCTTATTAAACTCAACATTCAGCCTAAGATTATTAGTGAACGTCTTGGTCACTCTTCTATCGCAATTACGATGGATACATACGGCTATCTAATGACTGGTTTACAAGAAGATGTGGCAAATAAATTAAACACTTTTTGTTAATTTCAA
>OODJ01000860.1_pt1 | contig 27643 bp, 16 predicted proteins | sample 1671611 | NCBI WGS metagenome assembly OODJ01 (sample SAMN06348174, study PRJEB24527) | human gut metagenome | biome: human gut; feature: ankylosing spondylitis patient; material: feces | host: Homo sapiens | place: China | collected 2015-10 | reverse complement strand
TATATATTATAATGTATTATAATAAAAATATAACAATTTGTACAAATATTTGTTTATGTGTACAAAAATTTTCCCCACAAGTATTAAATTGTATGCTATAATAAATACAAAAATAGATCTGTCTATCAAAAAAGGAGGAATGACCATGGAATATTACGCACACACCCGTGAGGACGGTGAAAGGCAAACTGTAAAAGCCCACCTTATAGGCGTAAGCAAATTGGCTGAGGACTTTTCAGTAGATCTTTTGAAACCCCTTGCGAAAAAAGCGAGCCTGTATCACGATATAGGTAAGTATGCTCTTAACTTTCAGAAACGGCTTGATGATGACAAAGTAAAATTCAGCCACGCTTCCTGCGGAGCGATAGAGTATAAAAATCTTGCAGATAAAAACGATTGTTTCGCACCCCTTATGGAATATTGCATCGCAGGACACCACACAGGACTTATGGACGGCGGCACAGGCGCAGACAACTCTGACAGCCCGACCCTAAACGGTATACTAAAAAGAGCAGACGAATATACAGGCGATAGTGACTACAGCGCATACGCCTCTGAAATAGAATTTGCCACCCTAACTCAGGAAGAAATAACACCGCCATTAAATGAACTGCTTTCTGCAAAAGACCCCACCGAGCTTATCGAGCGTTACGCCTTTTTCACCAAGTACGTTTTCTCTTGCCTGACAGACGCAGATTTTCTCGATACCGAAACATTTTGCAATAAAAATGTTGAACGTGGCATGAGCGGTGATTTTGAAAAGGCACTTTCCATTCTTAATGAGCGCATGAAAAATATGCGTTCTGAAACCAAATTACAGCAGGCACGAAGCAGTATACAAAAGCAAGCTATAGACCATTGTACAAAAGGCAGCCACATATCCGTCCTTGATATGCCAACAGGCAGTGGCAAGACCCTTTGCAGTCTTAAAATAGCCCTTGAAAAAGCCGTTGAAAGCGGCAAAAAGCATATCATATACGTTATCCCATACACAAGCATTATAGAACAAACAGCCAAAGATTTCGAGGAGATGTTTCGTGACGTTCTCCCTGTCCTACAGCATCATTCAAACTATTCCTATGACGGTGACACAGAGGAAGAAAAGAAAACCGCAGAGAAGCTCAAAAGGACCTGCGAGAATTGGGACGCACCACTTATAATTACCACAAGCGTGCAATTTTTCCAATCCATATACCATTATAAAGGTTCAGCACTGCGAAAGCTCCACAATCTCCGTGACAGCGTGATAGTTTTTGATGAAATACACCTTATTCCAACAGAACTTCTTCGCCCCTGCCTTAAAGCTGTGGGCTATATAACAAAATATCTTAACAGCGAAGCCCTTTTTCTCTCCGCCACAATGCCCGATTATTCTAAGCTTTTTGATAAGTTCCTGCCTGATGTGAACTATAATAAGCTTGTTACCGACCGAACCAATTTTAAGTATTTCAAGAAATGCGAATATAAAGACATGGGCAAAACCTCTCTTGAAACCATTGCAGAAAATGCCTCTCGGTGTAAAAATGCCCTGATCGTTGTGAATACCAAGAAAACATCGGCAGAGCTTTATAGCCTTGTTCAAGGTGAAAAATATCACCTTTCAGCCAATATGACCCCAGCCCACAGAAGCCGTGTCATAGAAGTAGTAAGAAATAAGCTTGAAAATGGCGAGCATATCACAGTAGTTTCAACTTCACTTGTAGAAGCAGGCGTTGACCTTGACTTTAACACAGTTTTCCGCCAGCTTTCAGGTTTGGACAGTATTTTGCAGGCAGGGGGCAGATGTAATCGTGAGGGTAAAGATGACAAGGGCTATGTGTACGTTTTCGACATTGACGAAACATACCGCAAGGGAAGCGACCTTGCCATGCGAATTAACAAGACTAAAGGTTTGCTGGAAAAGTACCAGGACATAACTTCCTATGATTGTATTAAAGAATACTACGACGGCATTTTCGATTTCAACCAAAGTCGTATAGCTGAAAACTCTATTGCGAAATATAACGAACAAAGCAACTCATTCGACCGCCAAGGCTTAATGTCACCATACAGCATACCATTCCGAAGCTATGCAATGCAGTTTGAATACATCTCTGCCGACACTATCTCTATCGTTATCGACGATCCTAACGACCAGACTTGCCATGAACTTGTTGAAACCTTGCGTAATGGTGATATGTCAGTAAGAAGAGCATTGCAGAAATATTCAGTGTCCATCTATATGAATGTTTTCAAGGATCTCTATTCTCAGGGTGTTCTCAAAGATCATGGCACAGGCATATTCATTCTTGTAAATCAAAGCTATTATAATAATGAAACAGGCTTGAACACCCAAGCCGCAATGCAGGATTATTTCATCTAAAACAAATGGCAGGCTGCCACCAAGACAGTCTGCCACTTGCTGCATTCCATATCGTATCGAATACGAATATTTTTCAACTCACATATGCGTAAAGCATAGACAAGTATATTATACAAACATTATTTTAAAAAGTCAACTTTTTTATACCACAAACCATTGAACGTGGAATTGTGAAATATGCCTAAAATCCGACACTTTTTTTATACATGAAAACTATTGACATTATTCATAATGGTGTATCATATATATAGAACGAAAAGCAATGTATCGAATACTAATATAAGTTTAAAAGGAGTGATGTAAAAAATGAGCTATGGTTTTAAGATCATCGTGACAGGTGACTACGCTTGCTTTGCAAGACCTGAAATGAAAGTTGAACGGGTAAGTTACGACGTACCCACCCCAAGCGCACTGGAGGGACTTATCAAATCAATTTATTGGAAGCCTGCCGTGCGCTATCAGATAAACAAAATAGTGGTGTTCAACCCTATCGAGTTTACCAATATCCGACGAAACGAGGTCAAAGATAAGCTGCTGTTATCATCAGTGAAACAGCAAATGAAAGGCGGAGGCTCGGCGGAGATGTACACCTCGGAGATACGAAGTCAGCGTGCGGCAATGGTGTTGAAAAATGTGAAATACGGTATCGAGTTCACGTTTGAGCGCACCTATCTTAAATCAGACCACCCCGACGAATCTGATGAGAAGCATTATAACATAATGCTCAGACGTCTCAGAAACGGCCAGCATTTCAGACAGCCATGCCTTGGCTGCCGTGAATTTGCAATAAAGAGTATTGAACTTGTTGACGACTTTGACCTTACGCAGATAGCACCACAAAATATGGGCGATAAAGACCTTGGCTTTATGCTTTACGGCATGAAGTTTGAGGACGGAGGCAAGCCTGTCAATAATGATTGGAATGACCCTAAGTTTTCTGACAAGGCCGACGCAGTTTACTACCGTCCGCATATGATAGACGGTGTTATCGATGTTGCAAAATACAGGGAGGAGATTAAATGCTGATAAAAGCCTTGTGCGATTACAGTGCTTTGCAGGAGAATAAAACTCCTGCAGGCTATTGTGAGCAAGCCATACACTTTGAAATTCTTCTTACCCCCGAGGGCAAGATAGCCGCAATAAACGATTTGAGAGTACCCCGAATTATCCCTCTGAAAAATAAAAAGACAAAAACAGTCTATGATCCGGTGATGGAACAGCTTCCTGTAAGAACGCAGAAACCGGGCATAGACAAAAACACGATCGAACACAGACCACTCTACATATTCGGTCTGAACTATGATAAAGGAACTTTGACCCCTACAGACGCTACCAACAAAGCGGCAAAATCACACAAATGCTTTTGCGAATGGAATGAGAAGTTCTTTGAGAATATCGACTCACCTATCTGCAAAGCCTATCTTAACTTTATCCGTACATGGGAACCTGAGCAGGAAACCCAAAACCCACACCTTCTTGCCCTAGGCAAGGAGTATTCAAGCTCCTACTATGAGTTTGGACTTGACGGCTCTCCTGAAACTAAGCTTCACAATGACAGTAAATTCAAAGCCGCCTATGAGGATTATCTCGCCCAGCTTAACGCCGACAGCGACAGTGACGATACCGAACTATCCACCTGTTCCATTCTTGGTGAGAAGCTCCCGCAAGCCCGTATCCATGATAAAATAAAGGGTATCAAAGGCGGAATGTCCTCAGGCTGTGTTCTCGTTGGAATGAAAGAATCTGCCTTTGAGTCCTATGGCAAGAAGCAGTCCTACAACAGCAATGTTTCTGAGAAAGCCATGAAAATGTATACCTCTGCATTTAATTCTTTGCTTGCTGACAGAAGCCATTACAAGACTTTTGACGATATGACAATAGTCTATTTCGCAATGAAGAAGAACGATGCAGAAGAATGCAATATGTTTGCCGGTATGTTCAGCGGATTTGAGGACGAATTAAATAAAACCGTTGTGACCGAAGCCGACCGAAACATAAACACTGTCATGACCCAGCTTAAACAGGGCAGGACAGCAGATATGCCATATGACCCTAATGTGGAATTTTACGTTGCAGGCTTTACCCCAAACAGTTCAAGAATATCCCAGAAGTTCATCTTCCACGATAAGTTCGGCAGGATATTTGACAATGTACTCAAACATCAGCAGGATATCTCGTTTACTGAGGGTCAGCATCAAGTAAGCATTGAACGTATCAAGCGTGAGCTTATCTCACCAAAATCGTCCAAAGAAAAAGTTCCGTCACCTCTCATCGCCGCACTTTTTGAAGCAATACTCAAAGGTACAAGATACCCTGACGAACTGCTTTTCACAGTAATAACAAGGGTCAAGACCGACAGTGACGAGGAGAACAACCATTTTATAAAACTCAATGATACAAGGGCAGGCTTGATAAAAGGCTGCATTAATCGTAAACATAATAAGGAGGAGATCAAAATGTCATTAGACCTTGAAAACAAAAATCAGGCTTATCTTTGCGGAAGACTTTTCGCAGTGCTTGAAAAGATCCAGCAGGACGCTTCAGGCGGAGGACTTAACAGAACAATTAAGGACTCATACTTTGCTTCTGCATGCTCAAAGCCGTCAACAGTTTTTCCAAAGCTGTATAAGCTTTCACAAAACCATATCAAGAAGCTTTCAAGCCCAATATTCTATAACAAACTCTGCGGAGAGATACTTGACGGACTTGACGGCAAATTCCCGTCTACACTCTCCTTGGACGATCAGGGCAGATTTATTGTAGGCTATGCACATCAGAATAAAGCACTTTACACCAAAAAATCAGAAGAATAAAGAAAGGACGAAATATTATGGAAAACGCAATCAAGAACAGATATGAATTTGTAATGCTTTTTGACGTTGAGAACGGCAACCCAAACGGCGACCCTGACGCAGGCAATATGCCTAGAACAGACCCCGAAACAAGCCTCGGTATCGTTACAGACGTGTGCCTTAAAAGAAAGATAAGAAACTTTGTAGAACTTACCAAAGAGGGCGAAGCAGGCTACAATATCCTTATCAAGGCAGACAAAGCCCTCAATACAAAGTTCACCGAAGCTTATAATACCCTTGGCCTTGCCACAAAGCAGAAAGGCAAGAATCCTGATGACGTTAAGCAGGCTCGTGACTATATCTGTCAGAACTACTTTGACGTAAGAACTTTCGGTGCAGTAATGAGTACAGGCGATGACCCGTGCGGCATTGTAAGAGGTCCTGTACAGCTCAACTTTGCAAGAAGTATCGACCCTGTTTTTGCTCAGGATATCACAATCACAAGACAGGCAAGAACAACAGAAGACAGACAGCAGAGCGGTGAGACCGAAATGGGCAAAAAGAGCATAATCCCATACGCTCTCTATCGTGGCGAGGGCTATGTTTCCGCAATGCTCGCTCAGAAGATAACAGGCTTTAGCGAGAACGACCTTGAGCTTCTTTGGACATCTATCATCAATATGTTCGAGCATGACAGAAGTGCCGCAAGAGGAAAGCTCTGTATGCGTAAGCTTATCGTGTTCAAGCATGACTCCGCCCTGGGCAATGCCCCTGCACATATCCTCTTTGACAAGGTGTCAGTTAAGCTCAAAGACGGCGTGACAACTCCAAGACATTACTCAGACTATGATATCTCCATAGATAAGGATATGCCTGAGGGCGTTACCCTAATTGAAAAGCTCTGATGAGCGAAGATGTAACTATCAATATCCGTGACATACAGCATTATATGTATTGTCCACGCAGGTTTGCTCTTTTAGAAGTTAATGACGACTGGGCTGAAAACGCCTTTGTCGTCAAAGCAAACCTCCTCCATGAGAACGTCCACAGCGGTGAGCGCAACTTTGAAAATAAGCGTAAGATCGTCCGAAGTGACGTGTCAGTGTATAACGATGACACTAAGTACAATATTTTCGGAGTTGTAGATTGTATCGAGTTCGTCCGTGACAAATGCGGCGACTATATAGATACCCTGGACGGCACATTCCGTGTGGAAATTGTGGAGTATAAACCCACCAGACCCAAAGCAGGGGAGTTCAATCAGACCGACGCTATACAAGTCTATGCGCAGAAGCTTTGCGTGGATAACGTATTTCATTGCAATAGCCGATGTTTTCTGTACTATGCAGATGTGCGCAGACGATCAGAATTGCCCTTTGATACTCAGGGCGCAGAGTATGATAAAATGCTTTGCGACTATCTTGGAAAAATGCGTGAGATACTTGCAGCGGATATTATCCCAAAGCGTGTAAAAGGTCAGAAATGTTCAGGCTGTTCACTGTCGGATATGTGCTTTCCAAAAGTGAAGAAATATAGCGTGAAAAATACGATTTTCTCCATGAACGGAGGCGAAAACAATGCGTAAACTGCTCAATTCACTTTATATTCTCGAAGAAACTGCCTACCTCACACTTGACGGCGAAAACATAGTGTGCAGGGCAGAGGACAGCGAGAAGTTCCGTGTGCCTTTTACCAATATCGAGGATATCTATATTTTCAGCTATTCGGGCTGTTCACCTGCGCTTATGGGCAAGTGTGCAGAATATGGCATAGCCGTTAATTTTATCTCTCCTCAAGGTAAATTTCTCGCAAGAGTTCAGGGCAAAACAAAGGGCAACGTCTATCTGCGAAAAGAGCAGTTTGAGCTTTTTTCTACCCCTCAGCTCGACCTTATCAGGAATACTGTCGCCGCAAAGCTTTCAAATACACGTTATCTTATCAGACGTTCGCTCCACGACAACCCGGATATAAACAGTGACGGAGCGCTTACAGATTGTATAAAATATCTTGAAAACGGCATAAAGACCGTCTATGAAACTGCCGATAAAGATATCATCATGGGTATAGAGGGTAGCTGTGCAAAGGCATATTTTGATATTTTTGACCGACTGATACTTCATCAAAAAGAAGATTTTTACCTTGCCAACCGCACCAAACGCCCACCTCTCGACAGAGTAAACGCCATGCTCTCGTTTCTGTATACTATCGCAATTTCATCATATACATCAGCCCTTGAAAGCGTAGGACTTGATAGCTGCCTCGGCTTTTACCACGCCCTGCGTTCAGGCAGAAGCAGCTTGTCCTGCGACCTTGTAGAGGAATTTCGTTGCGTGGTGGAGCGACTTGTGCTTACCATGATAAACTTGAAAATGATAAAGCCCGAGGACTTTGAAACTCAGGTCAGTGGCGCAGTATATCTCTCCAAAGAGGGCAAGAAAAAAGTCCTCACCGCATGGCAGGAGCGTAAGCGCACAAGCATAGTCCACCCATATCTGGGCGAAAAGATACAGCAAGGGCTACTCCCGTATGTGCAAAGCTCGCTTCTCGCAAAATATATCCGTGGCGAGCTAGATGAGTACCCGAACTATCTGCTGAAATAGAGGTGATATAAATGATGACCTTAGTAAGCTATGATGTATCAACAACAGATAATAAGGGTAAAACAAGGCTGAGAAAAGTGTCGAAAGAGTGTCAAAATTATGGTCAGCGAGTGCAGAACAGCGTGTTTGAAATAGACGTAGACTATGGCACTTTTCTGAAAGTGAAAGATAAACTTCTGAAAATAATAGACCCAAAGCATGATAGTCTGCGGATATATTACTTAGGAAACAATTGGAAGCATAGAATAGAACACTACGGCACCAAAGAGACCTATGACCCCGAAGGCGTCCTAATATTTTGACCAGCGTACCCCAAGTGATCCACAAATCCCTAGTAAGTTCGCATGAAAATGCCATGCTATTTGTGAATGCACAGTGAACAAAATCAAACCGATACCCATTAAATAAAAAAATAAGTCCGCATCACGTTGAGCAAGCACCAGATATACACAACATCAAGTGTCACGCTCCACGTGAGCGTGTGAGTTGAAATTCCAATATCGCTGGTTCTGCTAGCTGAAAGTATCGTCACGCTCCACGTGAGCGTGTGAGTTGAAATTTTACTGACAAACCCGTGTTTTTGGCAATGCTTGTCACGCTCCACGTGAGCGTGTGAGTTGAAATGCCTGCACACGCTATCACGCTTGCCGCACTTGCCGTCACGCTCCACGTGAGCGTGTGAGTTGAAATCGACAGACACGGGTCTGGCGTTTGTTTCACCGAGTCACGCTCCACGTGAGCGTGTGAGTTGAAATCTCATGCAGATCCAGTGTGAGCGACCCGAAGCCAGTCACGCTCCACGTGAGCGTGTGAGTTGAAATTCCACGAAATAATATTTCACGCATTGTCTTCATCAGTCACGCTCCACGTGAGCGTGTGAGTTGAAATTGCCTTGACTGCAAGCACTTAAAAAGCTGCTGGGTCACGCTCCACGTGAGCGTGTGAGTTGAAATAATGTCAAGGTTGAACCCACTGACTGGGGAAGCAGGTCACGCTCCACGTGAGCGTGTGAGTTGAAATCCGACTTTATCAGCGAACTATCATGTGCGTATGAGTCACGCTCCACGTGAGCGTGTGAGTTGAAATACGCATAACCCCTGTTCTTTATAGCGATAATATGTCACGCTCCACGTGAGCGTGTGAGTTGAAATTCGGATCAACGTCCTCTGCGTCGGTTTCACCTGGTCACGCTCCACGTGAGCGTGTGAGTTGAAATCCTGCGGAACATCGAGGTCGAAGCAGGTGGTTCGTCACGCTCCACGTGAGCGTGTGAGTTGAAATTTTGTGCATATTTTCAGAGCAAAATTTCAGTGTGGTCACGCTCCACGTGAGCGTGTGAGTTGAAATTTCGGATATATCAACGTTGTTATTTTGAAAATACGTCACGCTCCACGTGAGCGTGTGAGTTGAAATGAAGAAGCCCTTTACCTGGTAATCCCATAGAAATGTCACGCTCCACGTGAGCGTGTGAGTTGAAATACACGTGATGTTCATGCAGAATAGTGGGGGTGAAGTCACGCTCCACGTGAGCGTGTGAGTTGAAATCTGCTTATCCAGATTGACCGCTTTGACCTGCGAGTCACGCTCCACGTGAGCGTGTGAGTTGAAATTTCATATTCAGCCCCTGCCAGTTCGGCAAGGTCAGTCACGCTCCACGTGAGCGTGTGAGTTGAAATCCCGTTGAACATGGGATTTATAAAAGCCCTTGCGTCACGCTCCACGTGAGCGTGTGAGTTGAAATTAAGGCAACAGTTATGGTCAAGGATTTCAACCTGTCACGCTCCACGTGAGCGTGTGAGTTGAAATGAAATTCTTGAGGGAACGGCTCTTGCCGCTGCGTGTCACGCTCCACGTGAGCGTGTGAGTTGAAATGTCAATCGGAATATCTTTCAGCCTGTCAACATTGGTCACGCTCCACGTGAGCGTGTGAGTTGAAATCATGATAGGTTTTGTCAGTATAGTCAAACAAATTCGTCACGCTCCACGTGAGCGTGTGAGTTGAAATTGACGATTTCAGTTTTGAAAATGACTATCTGAATGTCACGCTCCACGTGAGCGTGTGAGTTGAAATTTATCAATTATTGATTAAGTTAATAATTGACCTTGTCACGCTCCACGTGAGCGTGTGAGTTGAAATCTATCATATCAGCTAAAGCATTAGTCTGATTTAGTCACGCTCCACGTGAGCGTGTGAGTTGAAATCGCACGTATAATCGCCATAGTTTAGCTTGTGTTGCGGTCACGCTCCACGTGAGCGTGTGAGTTGAAATACGTCTTTCACTACGCTCCAAATTCCGCTGACAGTCACGCTCCACGTGAGCGTGTGAGTTGAAATGGAAGCGGTTATATCTACTATCAGGATTTCAACGTCACGCTCCACGTGAGCGTGTGAGTTGAAATATCGTGGATTGTGGCTGTTGCGTTTGCCGTTCCGTCACGCTCCACGTGAGCGTGTGAGTTGAAATTTACAAGTTTTGCCACCGAAAGTGTCGCAAGACCGTCACGCTCCACGTGAGCGTGTGAGTTGAAATAGGCAGAGTGAGAGCGGTCAGGAATATCTTAACAAGTCACGCTCCACGTGAGCGTGTGAGTTGAAATTGCATGGCACCGCCAATCTGCACCCTGCTATGCGTCACGCTCCACGTGAGCGTGTGAGTTGAAATTCTGCATATCTGCGTGCGCCTGTCTGCCTATGGCGTCACGCTCCACGTGAGCGTGTGAGTTGAAATGATTAGAACTGGTAGTCCCATGTTTCATTCCTCCTCGTCACGCTCCACGTGAGCGTGTGAGTTGAAATAGCTTTGCCTTTGCTTATCTAAACGGTGCTGTGCGTCACGCTCCACGTGAGCGTGTGAGTTGAAATATCAAAACTTTGCCGTTGCTTTGCCAGTCTTTGCTAGTCACGCTCCACGTGAGCGTGTGAGTTGAAATTTCAAGCGTGTTATATGGTACTCTCAACGACTTCGTCACGCTCCACGTGAGCGTGTGAGTTGAAATTCTTAACGTGTAAGGGCTGGAGAACGCCAAATGAGTCACGCTCCACGTGAGCGTGTGAGTTGAAATTTTTAGTCGGGTGAGCGTTTCTAATACTAATGGCGTCACGCTCCACGTGAGCGTGTGAGTTGAAATGATTGCCTCAATCGTTTTGGATCTTATTTCTGTAAGTCACGCTCCACGTGAGCGTGTGAGTTGAAATGTAACCCTCAGTATAAGTGTCGAGGTCAAGATCGTCACGCTCCACGTGAGCGTGTGAGTTGAAATTAAGAGCTGTATCGCTATCAATAACATCTATCAGTCACGCTCCACGTGAGCGTGTGAGTTGAAATGACAAGGCACTGAAAGAAACAAACAAAAAGAGCCGTCACGCTCCACGTGAGCGTGTGAGTTGAAATCAAAGATGTTGATTGGAAAGATTTAGGCGCAAATGTCACGCTCCACGTGAGCGTGTGAGTTGAAATATTGCCTTATAATGGTAAATTTCGGCATCATCATGTCACGCTCCACGTGAGCGTGTGAGTTGAAATAGCCCTAGCGTGTCAATCCTTTGCCAGGCCATTGGTCACGCTCCACGTGAGCGTGTGAGTTGAAATTCCAGCCGACGCCCTTTCGGGCGTTTCGTATCAGTCACGCTCCACGTGAGCGTGTGAGTTGAAATTTGCCGTGGGTTCAAGTCCCGTCACCTCGACCAGTCACGCTCCACGTGAGCGTGTGAGTTGAAATAACGAAGCCTGACAGACAGGCTTTGCGAGAAAAGTCACGCTCCACGTGAGCGTGTGAGTTGAAATATTTCTGTAAAACTATTTGATACGGGATTAAAATGTCACGCTCCACGTGAGCGTGTGAGTTGAAATTTCCAAGATGTGCAAAAAGAGAATGTGCATCATTGTCACGCTCCACGTGAGCGTGTGAGTTGAAATTTTCGCCATAACCCTTGAAGGGGAATGAATGTCGGTCACGCTCCACGTGAGCGTGTGAGTTGAAATGAAAATGTACTAAAAAAATACAATATGAGAAAAAGTCACGCTCCACGTGAGCGTGTGAGTTGAAATGAATTCGCCCTCTGCGATGTCAAACTGGATTGCGTCACGCTCCACGTGAGCGTGTGAGTTGAAATGCAAGCCTTGTAAGCCTTTTGAGCTTCTTGACAAGTCACGCTCCACGTGAGCGTGTGAGTTGAAATGTGTTGATTTTTTGTGCAAATTATCCATAAACACACGTCACGCTCCACGTGAGCGTGTGAGTTGAAATTTTTGTTTTTTGTGTAGTTGTTTATTGTTAATAGTCACGCTCCACGTGAGCGTGTGAGTTGAAATTCGTCAGCATTCTTCTTCCTCCCATTCAAATCGGTCACGCTCCACGTGAGCGTGTGAGTTGAAATGCGGATTGATTTCACCATAGTTTTCCAGTATGGAAACGTCACGCTCCACGTGAGCGTGTGAGTTGAAATGTAGATGATAGCAGCATTGATGCCTATACCGATGTCACGCTCCACGTGAGCGTGTGAGTTGAAATGTAAAAATCAAAAACAGAACGTATCAGCTGAGCGTGTCACGCTCCACGTGAGCGTGTGAGTTGAAATTGCCATAGCCATAGCCAATGCTATTCATAGCAAGTCACGCTCCACGTGAGCGTGTGAGTTGAAATTTATGGAAATTGACGAAGATTTACGCATAATCGGGTCACGCTCCACGTGAGCGTGTGAGTTGAAATTTCGGAAGGGTCAAGAATGACATGACCGCCCTCAGTCACGCTCCACGTGAGCGTGTGAGTTGAAATTTGTCAATTATTAATTAAGTCAATAATTGACCTTGTCACGCTCCACGTGAGCGTGTGAGTTGAAATAAATTCAAATTCAGAGCTAAAACTACATGGAATAGTCACGCTCCACGTGAGCGTGTGAGTTGAAATTTTTTGCACATCTTGGAAAAGTTTGGATTGACGAGTCACGCTCCACGTGAGCGTGTGAGTTGAAATAAACTTGCAAAATTTTCGATTTATCGGATAGACTGTCACGCTCCACGTGAGCGTGTGAGTTGAAATATGTTACTTTGCCCAATAAGACTAAATGACGGAGTCACGCTCCACGTGAGCGTGTGAGTTGAAATTCTGTCACGATAAAGTCTTTTCAGAACAACGATTGAGTCACGCTCCACGTGAGCGTGTGAGTTGAAATTAACAACAACTAAACCATCAACTACCACAACTAGTCACGCTCCACGTGAGCGTGTGAGTTGAAATGTTTTCAAAGCTCAAGCCGTTATCTTCCGTATCAGTCACGCTCCACGTGAGCGTGTGAGTTGAAATATGTATGCAATGAATTCATATTATGAAAAAGGTAGTCACGCTCCACGTGAGCGTGTGAGTTGAAATGACAGACAGTGTATAGTCTGCTATAATTAGATTGTCACGCTCCACGTGAGCGTGTGAGTTGAAATTCCGTTATGGTTTGCGGATTGACGACGTTCTTCGTCACGCTCCACGTGAGCGTGTGAGTTGAAATGCTAAAGATAAAGAATAACCCCCGTAGGGGGTTTGTCACGCTCCACGTGAGCGTGTGAGTTGAAATGCGTTAAATCTGTAGAAAAATCAGAATTAAAATCGTCACGCTCCACGTGAGCGTGTGAGTTGAAATTTATAATAACGATTGCAATTCTGATATTGTTAGGTCACGCTCCACGTGAGCGTGTGAGTTGAAATGTTGATACTGTAGATAGTCACAAGAAAGAACCTGTCACGCTCCACGTGAGCGTGTGAGTTGAAATTTGAAAGTCTGTGCTTGCGGAGATATTCAAGGGTCACGCTCCACGTGAGCGTGTGAGTTGAAATCGCCGTCTGAAACGGTCGCAGACCGACCGCCCCGTCACGCTCCACGTGAGCGTGTGAGTTGAAATTTAACCTTTGTCTAAGTCGAAAGTTCGCAAGCGTCACGCTCCACGTGAGCGTGTGAGTTGAAATCTCAAATATGTATCGTTTTGGTTTATCTATGTTGGTCACGCTCCACGTGAGCGTGTGAGTTGAAATGAAAATTTAATATTTCACCGTGCGAACCGGCTAAGTCACGCTCCACGTGAGCGTGTGAGTTGAAATAGCGTGTATATACGCTTCTTTTTGCGATTAAAATGTCACGCTCCACGTGAGCGTGTGAGTTGAAATTCTTCATAAGGGGGGCAAAATTCTGCAATAGCAAGTCACGCTCCACGTGAGCGTGTGAGTTGAAATAGGTTATTGACTAACAGTTCTAGGGGGTTGACTGGTCACGCTCCACGTGAGCGTGTGAGTTGAAATTCATAGACACATCTTTACCGAACACGTTTCCTCGTCACGCTCCACGTGAGCGTGTGAGTTGAAATATACTATACTATAAAACAAATGTTCTGTCAAGTGGTCACGCTCCACGTGAGCGTGTGAGTTGAAATGAAAGCGAATAAAACATTTATTTTAAAATACGGAGTCACGCTCCACGTGAGCGTGTGAGTTGAAATTATCACTATCAAACGTGATAATTGTATCGCAGCCGTCACGCTCCACGTGAGCGTGTGAGTTGAAATATCATAATTTGCTATATTAAATTCACTCATCATGTCACGCTCCACGTGAGCGTGTGAGTTGAAATTTACAGATCAGAATACACTATATGTTGTGCGTGCGTCACGCTCCACGTGAGCGTGTGAGTTGAAATTGCATATTCTTTTTACCGCTCAGCGGCATGGAAGTCACGCTCCACGTGAGCGTGTGAGTTGAAATCATTATCAAATGTGAATGTATTCAATCGCAGTTGTCACGCTCCACGTGAGCGTGTGAGTTGAAATGAAATTATTTACAGTTTTTACATCGGCTGAAATGGTCACGCTCCACGTGAGCGTGTGAGTTGAAATGAAAAATCAGCAAAAACTGAAAGCGACATGAACGAGTCACGCTCCACGTGAGCGTGTGAGTTGAAATTCTTTTTTGTATTCCATTCTTTTCCGTCAAAAAGTCACGCTCCACGTGAGCGTGTGAGTTGAAATTGATTTAAAGTGCAGTTTAATGTTGAGTGGTATGTCACGCTCCACGTGAGCGTGTGAGTTGAAATTTCCTGCTACACCTTTTAATGTTGTTTTATCGTGTCACGCTCCACGTGAGCGTGTGAGTTGAAATCACTGTTATCAGTTTCACCAATTTGTCTTTGGTTGTCACGCTCCACGTGAGCGTGTGAGTTGAAATATTCTGATTTACAAAATCTGCCGTATTGTCATACGTCACGCTCCACGTGAGCGTGTGAGTTGAAATGCGAAACTTGATTTGACCTGCTCATATCCATATGTCACGCTCCACGTGAGCGTGTGAGTTGAAATTTTTGTGAGTGTCACAAGGCTGTTCTTGTCGATAGTCACGCTCCACGTGAGCGTGTGAGTTGAAATGAAATTTTTTTTCGTCTGCGTTCCACAAAAAATCGTCACGCTCCACGTGAGCGTGTGAGTTGAAATGAGGATATTTGCACCCAAGTCCAGCCAATCAACGTGTCACGCTCCACGTGAGCGTGTGAGTTGAAATCATACATTCTTTGAATTGCATTTTCAGCGGATATGTCACGCTCCACGTGAGCGTGTGAGTTGAAATTTGCGGTATCGCAGAGAACGTCAAGGGTATTGCGTCACGCTCCACGTGAGCGTGTGAGTTGAAATCAAAACTGAACCATATTCCCAGTTATCCCTGATGTCACGCTCCACGTGAGCGTGTGAGTTGAAATTTCAGCCGTCAGCGTTGCGGTGTATGCCGTGTTGTCACGCTCCACGTGAGCGTGTGAGTTGAAATTAGTATAACACTTAAATAGTGAATTGTCAATGTTGTCACGCTCCACGTGAGCGTGTGAGTTGAAATTTCTAAAATTTTGAAAATCTCCATACATACACGGGTCACGCTCCACGTGAGCGTGTGAGTTGAAATGTCAAACTGCGACAGCAGTGTCAGGTGCTGATAGTCACGCTCCACGTGAGCGTGTGAGTTGAAATACCTTGCAAAACCGTATCAGAAATTGACCCTTCTGTCACGCTCCACGTGAGCGTGTGAGTTGAAATGGTTATTGTTGCTCCCTTGGGAGTAATACCACTTGTCACGCTCCACGTGAGCGTGTGAGTTGAAATATCAAAAAACTTAGAAACAAAAATAGCCGTTGAGTCACGCTCCACGTGAGCGTGTGAGTTGAAATACGCAGGAACAAACTGCTGAGCAACTTTGTATCTCGTCACGCTCCACGTGAGCGTGTGAGTTGAAATCAAAGCCTGTTGTTATCTGCTTGAACACGCCCTGAGGTCACGCTCCACGTGAGCGTGTGAGTTGAAATAATCAGTGTATCGGTCATCAGCGCAGTATATAGCAGTCACGCTCCACGTGAGCGTGTGAGTTGAAATGTTGTTTCAAATCGTTGCATATTATTGTCTGCTGTCACGCTCCACGTGAGCGTGTGAGTTGAAATTGACGGAGGACTGAGTGCTGATATTTCGGCGGTAGTCACGCTCCACGTGAGCGTGTGAGTTGAAATAAGACAGCAACAATACCTGTTAAAGGGTTGACAGGTCACGCTCCACGTGAGCGTGTGAGTTGAAATTTGCACAAATAGCCGATGATTGCAACTTTCCTGGGTCACGCTCCACGTGAGCGTGTGAGTTGAAATTTACATTAACAGGGTGTTCCTGCTTGATTGTTGCGTCACGCTCCACGTGAGCGTGTGAGTTGAAATTGGAACGATGCTGAGAAACTGAAACAGAGCTTCAGTCACGCTCCACGTGAGCGTGTGAGTTGAAATACCGTCTATGAGGGAATGTCAGAATGTGAGCAGAGTCACGCTCCACGTGAGCGTGTGAGTTGAAATATGGAAGTCGATAATGACGCAAAGGGCATTATCGTCACGCTCCACGTGAGCGTGTGAGTTGAAATACCACCGCTATAGAGCCGTTGACAACGCAGGTTTGTCACGCTCCACGTGAGCGTGTGAGTTGAAATTGGCAAGACAGCCATATTCGCATATATGGCTGAGTCACGCTCCACGTGAGCGTGTGAGTTGAAATGCCGACTGCTTACAATCGTCAAACGAGTATGTCGTCACGCTCCACGTGAGCGTGTGAGTTGAAATGCTAATGATAATATCAATTGCCTTGAGCGAATTGTCACGCTCCACGTGAGCGTGTGAGTTGAAATGATAATTGGGATATAGCCAATGTTGTTCGGCTGTAGTCACGCTCCACGTGAGCGTGTGAGTTGAAATATCTGATTGCCGCCATTGTATACCTCTGTGCCTGTCACGCTCCACGTGAGCGTGTGAGTTGAAATTTTCATTTCCTCAGCTGTCTTGACCTCAGCTTGCGTCACGCTCCACGTGAGCGTGTGAGTTGAAATTTTTGCCACGCGTGCTTTTTGGCTGTATGATTATGTCACGCTCCACGTGAGCGTGTGAGTTGAAATGAAGAAGAGGTTGAACGTCTAAAAGAAGAACTCGTCACGCTCCACGTGAGCGTGTGAGTTGAAATGTTTGGTGTGGAAAAGAAGTCGAGCCTTCCGCAGTCACGCTCCACGTGAGCGTGTGAGTTGAAATGACAAAGAGAAAGCCAAGGGAATAAGAATTCTTAGTCACGCTCCACGTGAGCGTGTGAGTTGAAATCGACAAGAAGCTGTTCTTTCTTTGCTTCTATGCGTCACGCTCCACGTGAGCGTGTGAGTTGAAATAGAAAAACTACATTTGTTGACGTTCCACTAATCTGTCACGCTCCACGTGAGCGTGTGAGTTGAAATAACTTCATCAATTTCCAGGATACCACAGGTATTAGTCACGCTCCACGTGAGCGTGTGAGTTGAAATAGACGATATCTGCAGACGGAAGAACTGTCGCAGGTCACGCTCCACGTGAGCGTGTGAGTTGAAATGCCCTTGCGGGATATGATGTGAACAAAGCGGTTGGTCACGCTCCACGTGAGCGTGTGAGTTGAAATTCCCCTGAAGCTATTGGTGCTATTGCCGCCCAGGTCACGCTCCACGTGAGCGTGTGAGTTGAAATTCAACGTTTCACCGGCTATCGTAAAGGGAAATGTGTCACGCTCCACGTGAGCGTGTGAGTTGAAATGATCTCAACGGTCATACCCTCACAGAAAACCTATGTCACGCTCCACGTGAGCGTGTGAGTTGAAATTCAGCACACAATAATTCTGTTGAAAGCTACAAGCGTCACGCTCCACGTGAGCGTGTGAGTTGAAATATCTATATTTAGCAATTCAAAATACAGATATTGGTCACGCTCCACGTGAGCGTGTGAGTTGAAATCTTTGTAGAATTAATAGCAGACTTACCTGACTAGTCACGCTCCACGTGAGCGTGTGAGTCAATTTTCGTTTCAACGCAGGACTTATCGATATTGAATAATACAAATAACCGCTTGACTAAGGTCGGGCGGTATTTTTATACCCAAATACTATACATTTTTCATGTGCTTTTCGTCAAATTCGCCAATTCACACCCCGAAATTTGTGCAAACAAATGATTTATAATTTAATTTGGCAACATTTCTGCAATTGTTGCATTTTTTCTGCAACAAAATACCCACTTTTCGTGTATAAGTAGAAGGGGTTTCACCACAAATCGGAAACCTTGCGGAGCGACAGTGTATGAGGAAACATTTTGTCAACGTGAGTTAGGTGAACACGATGAGAGGTTCTGATCGCACAGAAAAGCACTTCCTGCACTCCGTCTGAAGCTTGAAAATTGAATATTTATACCGACACACCTTAGCTATACCCCATGAGCATACTGCTAAATTTAATTGTTATAACCGCCTTTGTTGACATTATTCATATAAAATGGTATACTTAAAATAAAATTTATACATAATGAAAAGAGTAAATGTGATGAATAAACATACCACTATCGATAAGACAACTGGCGAGAAAAAATGTAGCTGCTTTAAACGCTGCGGCGGCTGTCAGTTGGATAAGGTCTACGCCCAGCAAATAGAATGGAAGCAGGCAAAAGCCGATAGAATGTTGAGCCGCTTTTGCAGACCTCAGCAGATAATAACTATGGACGACCCCTATAATTATCGCAATAAAGTCCAAACTGTCTATAAGGTCAATAGCTCAAAGCGTATCGTCTCAGGAGTATATCAGTCCTCTACCCATAGCATGGTAATAACTGATGATTGCTTTTTGGAGGATATAAGAGCACAGCAAATAGTCGCTACACTTAAAGAGCTTATGGCTGACTTCCGTATACTTCCATATAACGAGGAAAGTGGTCAGGGTCTTCTTAAGCATACCCTTATCCGTACCTCCCAAACAACAGGCGAGGTAATGCTCGTGCTAGTTACAGCTACCCCCATATTTCCTGCAAAGAAAAATTTCGTTAAAGCTATCACGGAAAAACACCCGTATATAACCACTATCATTCAGAATATCAATAAAGGCACGACCCCTCTTACTTTGGGTGATCGTGATATTATAATGTATGGCAAAGGCTATATCACCGACGAGATGTGCGGCTGTAAGTTCAGAGTTTCACCCCATTCTTTCTATCAGGTAAACTCCGAGCAGACCGAAAAGCTCTATTCTAAAGCAGTTTCCTGTGCGGATCTTAAAAAAGGCGATAAAGTTATCGACGCATATTGCGGAACAGGTACTATCGGTCTTATCGCTGCAAAAAGCGGTGCAGACGTGGCAGGCGTTGAGCTTAATGCCGAAGCCGTAAAGGACGCAGTTTCAAATGCCAAGTTCAATAAGCTTGACAACATCAGGTTTTATAATGAGGACGCAGGTGAGTTCATGACAAAGCTTGCGCAGGCAGGTGAGAGCTGTGATACAGTTTTCCTTGACCCTCCAAGAGCAGGTACAACAGAAGAATTTGTTGAAGCCTTGGGTAAACTCAGACCTGAAAAGATAGTCTATGTTTCCTGTAAAATAGAAACTCTCGAGCGTGATTTGAAGCTTCTTGCAAAAATAGGCTATAAAGCACAGCTTATCCAGCCCGTTGATATGTTCCCGCATACCACAGGTATCGAAAATGTGGTGCTTTTAAAAAGAAAAATGATATCGCTCACACCAAACAGAACACCTGATAAAAAGGGGGATAAAAAAATTGAACGAAAAGGTAAAACTTCTCACAGATAATATCGAAAAAGTTATCGTCGGCAAGACAGACTCTGTGCTTAAAATAATCACAGCCATGCTTTGCGGCGGTCATGTTCTTATCGAAGACGTGCCTGGAGTAGGCAAAACTCAGCTTGTATCAGCCCTTGCAAGGTCAGTGGACGGCAAATATAACCGTATCCAGCTTACCCCTGACGTTATGCCGTCCGATATCGTTGGCTTTTCTATGATAGACCAGAAAACTCATGAGCTTGAGTATAAAGAGGGTGTGGCAATGTGCAATTTCCTCTTGGCAGACGAAATAAACAGAGCCTCCCCAAAATCTCAGTCAAGCTTGCTTGAAGTCATGGAAGAACATCAGATATCCATTGACGGTAAAACTCATGAACTTCCATTGCCCTTTATGGTGCTTGCCACACAAAACCCTGTGGAAACTTACGGCACTTATCATTTGCCTGAAGCCCAAATGGATAGATTTCTTATGAAGATATCAATGGGCTATCCCTCATATGATGATGAGCTTGATATCATGTCAAGAGCCGAAAGATCAGGCTTTGCAAAGAATATCCAGCCTGTCATGACCCTTGAAAACGTCCGTGAGCTTATGGGCTACGCTGAAAATGTAACCGCAGAGCTTTCTGTGAGAAAATATATCCTGAGCCTTGTTACCGCAACAAGAAATTCAGATTATGTAAAGCTTGGCGTTTCTCCCCGTGGAAGCATCGCACTGCTCAAAGCTTCAAAAGCCTATGCCTTTGTTCAGGGCAGAGGATTTGTCATGCCAGATGATGTCAAGGCTGTTATGCCTGACGTTCTTGCACATAGACTTATGCTTTCTCCAAAAGGCAAATCCGCCTTTGAAAATGAAAGGGAAGCTCTTGAAAATATCGCTCTTACAGTAAAATCACCTGACGCAATAGAGAAATAGAGGATATGACCCCATGAAAAATCTTTTAGGTTATCTTACCTGCGTGGCGGTGGCGATACTGCTTAGAGTTTATATAAACGGAAGCGGTGGTACGCTTGTGCTTTATCTTTTAGCTATAGCCTTTGTGATATCTCTTGCGGCACTTCTCATTACCAAGCGTAAACTTGTGGCAGCCATAAAGCTTTCCACAGAAATAAGTGCAAAGAACGAGGAGTTTGACGCTGACATAATGCTTTTAAATGCAATACGCATTATTCCATCATGCGTTGTTGAGGTAACGGCAGAGTGTTCAGATAATATCGGTGCTGTAAGCCCGCTTGAATTTAAAACTATCGTGGCAGGCGGCAGACAGCAAAGCGTCAGCGTTAAGCTGAAAACACGCTATGCAGGTCTTGGCACAGTGAAAATAAAAAGCATACGTTTGCATGACTATCTTGGAATAATCACCCTGCACCTTGACAGTTCACGTTATGAAAAAGCCGTGGGAAAAATAAAGATAATGCCGAATATCCCTGACACTGGCTCTCAAACAGAGCTTCTTAAAGCAACTTCCGAGAACGCTTCATTTGACGATAACGAAAGCGAATCAGATGAAAATGCACTTGGCCTTACAGGCGTTCCGGGCTATGACCACAGACAGTATGAGATAGGCGACCCGCTGAAAAGAATAAACTGGAAGCTTTCTTCAAAGCGTGACGAGCTTATGGTGCGCCTTGATGAAAAGGTCACGGCTTCAAGTCAGGCGTTTTTCCTTGATATACCAAGCGAAGATCATGACCCTATGTTTGCTATGAATATCGATAATATAGTCGAAGCGAGCCTTGCAATGCTTTCAATGCTTATCATGGAGGGCTTCGAGAGTGAGTATAATTATTATCTTGACGGCTGGAAAAGCATGAAAATAAAGCAGGCAGGTGATATAATAGAGCTTCAAAACGACCTTGCGGCAATAGCACCATATCCGCAGGAAAAGCGTTTTGCCTTTTCTCATGAGATAGGCAAGACAGCTCCTATATGCTTCACAGCCTGCATGGCGACTTCTCAGGGGGAATTTTCTTCTCTTATAGAAGAATTTAACGGCTCTTTTGTAGTGACACGTCTTAGCGGCCTTGATAAGCAGACAGAAAATATGTGGCTTGTAGACGAAACTTTCGAGTTTCGTAAAATGACATAGGGGGTGTGGCTTTTGAATACTAAAACTGCTCAGATAAAAAACACCCTTGTGAATATTCTTTCAAAATATGCTTTGCCGCTGCTCCTTGGAGCAGTGGTCATGAACATAATCTTTAAGACCTATCTTGTAGACAATGTCAGACTTTATACTTTTGGATATGTGGTCTATGAATGTCTGCTGTTCGCTCTTTTTGAGTGGCTGAAGCCGAAAAAAGTCCTGCGAGGTCTTGTCTATACCGCCCTTATGGTGGCAGTGCTGTTTTTGGGCTTTCAGCTTCTTCGTGCTGGATTTGAACATTCTGGAAAACCATTTATCAATTGGTTTTATGTAAACAGGCAGGAGATAGGTCAGATAGATGAATATTTCTACTTTCTGTTTGTGGGACTAGGCTTCTTTATCATTTCGGTGCTTTACTATTTCACCATTGTGCGCTATAGAAGCTTTGGAACGATGCTCGTTGTGCTTTTTCCGTTTTTTATTTACGGAAAGCGTGCCGACTCAATGGATACTCTTGACATAACCATAATGCTCACTGTGTTCATTGCACTTATGGTGCACAGCAGACTTGTTTCAGACGAGAGCAAGCATGACCTTGTCATAAACGGCTCTTATGTGGCGGCATCAGCGGTTTTCGTTACCCTTGTGGGTGCGCTTGCAATGCTTATGCCGACTTCCTCAAAGACATCTTATCTTGAAAAAAACAGCAACTTCTTTGATGTGAATATCAAAAGCAGTGGCACATATGACAATCTTAGTGATGAGTCTTCCCCAAGATTTGGCGCAGACGCAACGGGCGAGATACTTTTCAACTTCACCACAACCTCTGATGAACAGGTCATTTACCTCCGCAGACAATCCTTTGACCTTTTCAGAAACGAGAAGTGGGTAACAGACGATAGCTTCTACGATTTTGCTTTTGACAAAAATGTTCATCTTTACGGTGACAACGAGGTGAACTCACCGAGCTATGTTTACAGCATAGCAAAGTCACTTGCAGATAAGGATTACACCAAGGATCTTGGCGTGGACAGGTCACAGTTCCCTGATGATCTGTTCAGTGAAAAGGCAGTCATGAATCAGTTCAGCGACAGCTTTGCCCCTAGCTATATCCCTGCTCCACTGATGATAACCCCAGGGGAGAACAACGTTTATATCAAAACAACTCACAGCGAGGTCTACAGACCATATGACACCGCAGGAAATAAGCTTGGCATTAGCTTTGAGTATATCCCTGAAACGGAGAGCGAAAGACAGGCTGCGGCAAATCTTGATATGACCGAAAATCAGTTCAAACTGCTGCTTTCTTATGGTTTGACAAACGGAGATGTCACATCAAATCAAGCGCTGAATATTTATAAGATATATGCGTTGTACACAGACGTTTCTGCATATGACGATAAAGGTGGAAAAATGGAGGCTCTTGCAAAGAGTATAACGGAAAACTGCAAAAATGATTATGAGAAAGCTCAGGCACTTGTGGATTATTTTGAGCAGAACGGCTATGTTTACGATAACGAGTATGAGCCTGACGACGAGTCTATCGCATATTTTCTTTTCACGAGCAAGCGGGGAAACTGCACGAACTATGCCACAAGCATGACGCTTATGGCGAGAATGCTGGGACTTCCTGCAAGGTATGTTGAGGGCTTTGCAGCGTATGAAAAGAATGAACGTGGAGAGTTTGTGGTAAGAGATAGCCATGCTCACGCTTTTGTAGAGGTCTTTATCACAGGCATTGGCTGGATGACTTTTGATCCGACAGTTCCGGGCTATCAGCGTGACTACAGTGCAAATGGTACGAACTTTGATGTTTCAACTTTTGTAAGCTATTTCAGCAGGATCGCACTGTTTATCGGTGTAGCGTTTGTGCTTGTGGTTTTCGTATTCCTTAACAGAATTATCGAGGTATTTTTCAGACTGTCACTTAAATTCAGAGATAACGGAGAAAAGGTCATAAGGCTTTACAGGCGGGTGGTAAGGCTTTTGACCATAGCTTCTAATGACAAGCTATCTGGATACACGCCTGAAATGATAAGAGAATATCTTGTTAAGAGGCGTGGAGTTGAGCTTGGCGGTCTTATAGATCTTTTTGAAAAGACCTGCTTCGGTGGATATGTTCCTGATGAAGCCGAGTGGAAAATGGTCTATGCAGAGTACAAAGCACAATGGAAAAAGCTCACAAAGCGTGAGAAAACTTCTTTGGAGCTTGATAAGAATATGTAATGAAATGGCTGTGCGGAAAAATCACGCACGGCTATTTTTTTTTGTATAAAAAAGGCTGCCGTATAAAACAGCAGCCTGAGAGTGTAAAAAATCTCCGAAAGAGCAGGACGTCAAGGACGCCCACTGTATCTGATATTTAATTAAAGTGAAGCAAGAAGATCGCTCATTGCGTAAAGTCCTGCCGGCTTTCCACAAAGGAAAACGCCTGCATTCACTGCACCCACAGCGAAAACCTGCTTTGAATGAGCTTCGTGCTTGAGGGAGATGACTTCATCTCTGCCTGCAAAGATTATCTCATGCTCGCCAACAATAGTGCCGCCACGGACAGAGTGCATACCGATCTCGGTCTTTTCTCTCTTTGCTCTTACAGAATGACGATCGTAAACATAGTGATACTTGTTGTCAAGCTCCTCGTTTATTGCGTCTGCAAGCATGATAGCAGTGCCTGACGGAGCGTCTATCTTCTGGTTATGGTGCTTCTCGATTATCTCGATATCATACTGACCGCCAAGAACTTTTGCGGCAGTTTTTGCAAGATTTGCAAGAAGATTGATACCAAGGGTCATGTTGAATGTGAAGAAAACAGGTATCTGCTCGGAAGCCTTGTGTATCTTCGCTGTATCCTCTTCTGTATAGCCTGTGGTAGCTATTACAAGTGCAGTGCCGTTTGAAAGGCAATAGCTGAGAAGTCCGTCCAGTGCGGAAGGGTGTGAGAAGTCGATGATTACATCAGGCTTTTCAGGCAGGTCGGCAGGCTCTTTTACTACAGGGAAGTCTGTATAAGCCTCGCCAAATTTGTCGATACCTGCGCTTACTGTGCAGTCGTCACGCTCTGATATAACGTCATATATGAACCTGCCCATTTTTCCGCAGGCGCCACATATTGCGATCTTAGTCATTTATATCATTCCTTTTCTTTTTGATTTGTAGATAAACGTAAGTGATAATGTCAAAGACAGCGTTTGGGCTGTCGGGGACGCCAACCCTTACATTAGTACAATTTTATAATGGTAAACATAAAGGGCGAATTTCTCCGCCCTTTGTATTTTTTACTTGATAAGTCCGAGAGCGTTCATTGACGCTTTCAGCTTTTCTATCTTATCATCGCTCATTCTTACAAGCGGCAGACGACACTCGCCGACCTCAAAGCCCATAAGGTTAAGAGCTTCCTTGACAGGGATAGGGTTTACGTCGCTAAAAAGTGCCTTTGCAAAACCAAGGGTCTTGAATACCTTTTCTCTTGCTTCCTCGTACTTTCCATCAAGGCAGAGCTGTGTGATCTCATGTGTTTCAAATGGCATACAGTTGGAAAGAACTGAAATAACACCCTTTCCGCCCAGAGCCATGATAGGAACTATCTGATCGTCGTTGCCTGAATAGATATCAAGGTCATCGCCGCAGAGAGCTGCCACCTGTGTTATCTGGCTGATGTTTCCGCTTGCTGCCTTGATAGCAACGATATTGTCTATCTTTGCAAGCTCACGGCAGGTCTCAGGAAGAATGTTCACACCTGTTCTTGACGGTACGTTGTAAAGAATGATAGGCAGTGTAACAGCCTTTGCGATAGCGGAGAAGTGTGCGATAAGTCCTGCCTGTGAAGTCTTATTATAATAAGGTGTAACACAAAGCAGAGCGTCAGCACCAAGCTCCTCAGCCTTCTTAGAAAGGTTTACGGCATACTCTGTATGGTTTGAGCCTGTGCCTGCGATAACAGGAACTCTGTGATTTGTCTTTTCAACAGCATAGCGGATACACTCGATATGCTCCTCATCTGTCATGGTAGCACTTTCGCCTGTTGTTCCGCAGATTATGATAGCGTCTGTGCCGTTATCGATGTTGAAATCGATAAGCTCGCCCAGCTTGTCAAAGTTGATAGAGCCGTCAGCGTTCATAGGTGTAACGATAGCAACGCCTGCACCTGTGAAAATAGTCTTTTTCATAAACAGCACTCCTTTCGTGCGTATATATGTGTTATATTAGTCAAAATAGCCCTTTGCTGCAAGAAGCTCAGCCAGCAGAACTGCTCCGCCTGCCGCACCTCTCAGTGTATTGTGTGAAAGGCAAACGAACTTATAGTCATACTGTGAATCTTCTCTCAGTCTGCCTATAGAAACTGCCATGCCGCCCTCAAGGTTTCTGTCGAGCTTAGCCTGTGGACGATCGTCCTCTGTGAAGTAGTTAAGGAACTGCTTTGGAGCGCTTGGAAGCTGAAGCTCCTGTGGAACACCGCTGAAATCTTTCCAAGCCTGAAGGATCTCTTCCTTAGAAGGTTTATTCTCAAATGATACGAAAACTGCCGCTGTGTGACCGTCGGAAACAGGAACTCTCAGGCACTGTGTTGTGATAGCTGGAGCTGTTGCGTCAACGATAACGTCCCCCTCGATATGACCCCAGATCTTCAGAGGCTCTTTCTCAGACTTTTCTTCCTCGCCGCCGATATATGGGATAACGTTGTCAAGTATCTCAGGGAAGCTTTCAAATGTTTTGCCTGCGCCTGAAATTGCCTGATATGTGCAGGCAAGAGCCTTTGTTACCTTATACTTATCCATAAGAGGAGCAAGAGCAGGAACGTAAGACTGGAGTGAGCAGTTAGACTTAACTGCGATAAATCCTCTCTTTGTGCCAAGTCTTTTTCTCTGTGAAGCGATTATCTCGATATGCTCAGGGTTTACCTCAGGAATGACCATTGGAACATCAGGAGTATGTCTGTGTGCGGAGTTGTTTGATACAACAGGGCATTCAGCCTTTGCATACTTTTCTTCAAGGGCTCTTATCTCGTCTTTCTTCATATCAACTGCGCAGAATACGAAATCTACCATTGAAGCGATCTTCTCAACGTCCTCCTCGGCGTTCAGAACTGTAAGCTCACCGATAGCTTCCGGCAGAGGCTCTGAAAGCTTCCACTTGCCAGCAACTGCGTCCTTGAGCTTTTTGCCTGCCGAACGTGGTGAAGCGGCAACGCATACTACATTGAACCATGGGTGTTTGTCAAGAAGCAGAGAAAATCTCTGACCTACCATTCCTGTTGCACCGATGATACCGACATTGTACTTTTTCATATTAAAACTCCTTTTCCTGTGCCATGGTAACAATTTTCTTTGGCGTTATACACTAAAATCACGCACTGTTCAAATGTTATTTTGCACAAAACATAAAAAATAAACAAATAATAAACAACCTGGTTGAAAACCAGTTCATCATACAATATAATAAGAATGTTGACATAAAAATTTATGCCGATAGCACTCCACCATTTGTAATGATGACAACTGATAGTCTATTAAACTAACAGTCAGCAGGAGTGTTCCCGATACTCCGCTTCGGCAGTTTTACCTTTCTCATTTACCATAGGCGTTGGGACGCTGTTGTGTGTGGTCACACGAAAAATGATTCTCATTTCAACTGCACCTCTATCTGTTCTGTTTAATGATAACAAATATTTAGCGTTCTGTCAATA
>OODJ01000857.1_pt1 | contig 27654 bp, 28 predicted proteins | sample 1671611 | NCBI WGS metagenome assembly OODJ01 (sample SAMN06348174, study PRJEB24527) | human gut metagenome | biome: human gut; feature: ankylosing spondylitis patient; material: feces | host: Homo sapiens | place: China | collected 2015-10 | reverse complement strand
CGGGATGTTGTTCGGGCGGTTCTGTCTTCGTTTCCGTACTCCCGTCGGCATACTCCGTCTTCGTGAACTCGATAACCACGTTTGTACGGTCGTTTGTTTCTGTATTGGTTATGACTTCCGCCAAACGCTTTTCTTCTTCTGTCCGGTCTGTTTCCTGTATGGCGGTTACGTTTGTCTGTTCCGTGCCTTTTGCGGTCTTCCGTGTCGTACTGCACCCGGATAACAAAGTCGGCAATGTTAGACAAATCAATAATGTAATACGGGTAATCCATTTCATACCTATTATTATATGTCCGTGAATGAATGTTTTTGTAGCGGTACGGCGTTGTACGTCAGACTTCCGTAATTGATGTACGATAGTCTTCGCAACCAACCGGCGCGGAAAACTTTCTGTGACGGGTTGCGCCTTACCAAATTTTCTATAAACTCTTCCCGTTTCCGCTTGATCAGGTCGAAAAGCTGGCGCGGTTCTTGTGCGTTGATGGCGGCTAAGGTCTTTTCCCCTACAATTCCATCAACGGCTACGCCTAACAATTTCTGCACGTTCGTAATTCCGTGCTTGCCGCTTCCCCATACCCAATCTACCACAATGTTTGCGACTGATTGGCTTTCTATCCGGTCGGCTTTCCACCTGTCCCAATAGTGCGGCTTCATGACACGGCTAACCGCGTCTTCCTCTGTAATCAAACGCAAGTCGCTTACGTCTATATCCCCGTCGCCGTCCTTATCGTAGCCTACTTGCTTCCATGTGGCGATGGTTACTCCTTTGTTCGTTGCTCCTCCTTTGTCGTTTGGATGGTTTGAAAATCCGCCTTCCCAACTTAAAATGAAGGGTGCTAAAATTTCAATCTTTGCCATTGCTGTTTACTTTTTCGTTAATATGCTCTTTGTTAATACTACGCTTCCGCTCTGAAAGGGCTTTGTTTACTCCACCTCCTGCCATGTATGCGCCAACGCAAAGAAGGAATATACCCAACCCTTCGAGGTCGGTTTCCAAATGCCCGTTACTGCACACATCCCACACGAGGCAAAAGCAAACGCAAAGCCCTATCAATGCGCCAACCAATACGGAAAGCACGAGGGCGAAACTCTTGCTACTGTCATAGCTGTTAGCCCTTATTAGGCTTTTCAAGTATTCCGTTATCCTCATTGTTCCTTTCCCTTTGGCTGTCTGTTGCTTCTTCCGTGTCGCCTTCTTTATAGAAAGCATCGTAATCGCCGTTCGCAAGTTTTTTTAACCGGCAATAAGTCCGCTTGGGCAAACGCCCTTTGAAACATTCATCATCGGGTCGTACACAAACATTGTGTTCCGCTTCCTTCAACGCGAGCCGCAATTCGTTGTTTTCGCGAATTAGGGCGTTATTCTCTCGCTCCTGTTCGTGCAACTGAACATACAGCTTATCCATGCGCCCGTTAAGCTCCTTAATCTTTTGGTCTTGCTGTTCTATCCGCTGCTGCAAACTTTCTACAAGTTTTTTCATTACGCCCAACTCACGTTCTTCTTTCTCAACTTCTTTAAGCCCGGCTTCCGCCTGTGCCTTGCGCCTTTCCGGACGCATGAAGAAAAGGAACTTAATCAGACTTATGCCGCCAAGTGATGCGACTATGCCGACAATCACGTTTACCGTTTCTGTTAATGTCCCCATAGGCTTATGCGCTTTCGTCCAATCCTACCGTAGCAAGGTCATCCCTTACCATCTGCTTTATCTCCGCAACGTGCGCGAGGTAGGTCTTGTAGTCGTTTACGGCTTTTTTCTTGCGGTCTTCGTCCGTTTCTATTCCCAACTGTGCGGCGTAGTAGTCGTTAATCAAAGAAAATTCTTCGGTTTCGTCTATCTCGCTGCGTATGATGGCGCGTGTCAAGTTCTCGTAAGTCGGCTTTTCCCACACCTGCACAGTATCGTAGTCGTAAACGGTCTTTTCGCCTACTTTTTCGTCTTCTATCTTTCTTTCCGTTACGTTGTAGTTGTAATGGAACGAGCCGTTACCCAAATCTTGAATAATAGCCGGTCTAACGTTTGAATTTGATTTCATAAGGTGAAATTTTATTTAACTTGTTAATAAAATACTCGCTATCGCTATGTTTCGCCCAGCCCCACCACGCGGCAACGGCTTGCATAAACTGCGCTTCGCCTATCGGCTTCTTACGTTTCCTCAACTTGGCTACCTTCCGGCAAAAGTTCTGTTTGATACGCTTTCTTAGCCGTGTTTCGTTGTGGTAAAACACATAACCCAAAAAGTCAATGCCGCGCCCGTGCCGGTCTTTGTGGTCTTTCGCTACCGGGAAAATCTGTTTGTTGTCTTTGACAAACAGATTTAGTTCCGTGTTCAAATACCGTTCAAAGTCGGCAAGCAAGGCACGTAATACCCTTTTGTCGCTGTGCAATACTACAATATCGTCGGCGTATCTGAAATAATACCTTACGCGCTTGGTTTCCTTAACCCAATGGTCAAAGTACGCAAGCATGAGGTTTGCTAAGAATTGGCTTAGGTAGTTGCCGATGGGCAGTCCGTCCGCGCTATCTATTATTTCGTCAAGAAGTCTAAGTAGCCGTGTGTCCTTAATCTTCCGGCGAACAATCCGTTTTAATATAGCGTGGTCAATGGAAGGGTAAAACTTCCGTATGTCAATTTTCAGACAATAGGCGCAACCGGGTTTGTCCCGGTCTATCACGTGCCGTAACTTGTCCGCTGCCGCTTGTATTCCTCGCCCTTTGATGCAACTGTATGTGTCCGCCGTGAATATGGACACCCATACAGATTCTAACACGTTCATTACTGCGTGGTGTACAATGCGGTCGGGAAAGTACGGTAGTCTGAAAATCTCACGTTCTTTTGGTTCGTAAATAAAGAAGGTGCTATATTCCGAAGTCTTGTAAGTTCCTGCCTTCAATGCTTCGTGCAAAGCCAAAAGGTCGGCTTCGGCGTGGCGGTCATGTACCTTAACGCCGTAGGTGTTAAGTTTGCCCTTACGAGCCCGCTTGTCTGCGAGCCGTAAGTTTTCCAAACTTATAATTTTATCGTATAGGTTGCCCAACCTTTTCATAACTTGCTTTGCTGATTAAATGGGGTTCTTCGGTTTCCCTACCAAATCCCGTTAATGTTTACTGTTTTCCGCCTTTTTGTCGGCGCGGTCTTTGTCCTTATATTGCTTTACAAAAAGTATCAGTATAGCTGAGAGCCGATGCTCGCAAGCGTAGACGAAGCCGCGTTATTCGTATTCGCATACGAGAGCCCGGCAGACGCGCTGTAATTCGCGTAACCACCGAACAAGACACCCGAAGAACAAACAACCGTCATATTTTTACTCAAAGTAATAGCGTGTTCCGCTTGCTCTCATCGTAACCCGGCGAGGGAAAGCGTTCCGTTTCTTTATCTCCTTCAAAACGTACTTTATTTCGCTTGAATTGGTAAAGAACTTTTCGGCTTCGCTGTCTTTGTCATCCCGGTTCTTCTTTATCTTCACTAAGAAGCGTTCCGCGCCGAATTTCGTTTTAACTCCTTCTATGAAGTCGCAAACCCAAAACGTAAGGTTGATTAATTTCTGCTGGGTCGTTTCCCTGCAGTTGAAATGCTTGTTTCCTTCGTCTTGCGGAATTGCCAAAAACGACAAACTGCCGTCATCTTCCTGCTGTTCCTTCCGGGTATTGTTATTTTCGTTCATGACTGAATTTGTTTTTAGTTCTGTTATACCCCAACCGCCAATAATGGCGCGGCGGTTGGGGCGTGTTTTCTGTTGCCGTTTCGTGACGTAATGCTACGCCGGAATAAAGCAAAGCCGAGAGCCGAAGCTCGCAAGCGTAGACGAAGCCGCGTTAGCCGTAGACGCATACGAGAGCCCGGCAGACGCGCCGTAAGCCGCGCCACCACCGAACAAGACACCCCTCATAGCCGCGCCGGAAGCCGGTATATTGGTATAGAAGTAGTCCGCAAAGTGGGTCGTAGAACTTGCGCCTACCTCCATCGGCATGATGTCGCCGTGTTCGCCTATCATCATGCGCTTAACGTACCCCTCTTTTCGCGGCAATTCTCCGCGCATGTCGTAGTCGTTATAACTGCTGTCTTGGAACTTGGAAGGGTCTAAGCAAACGTAGAACTTCGATAAAGCTCCGTCCGTGTCGCTCTGTATCTCGCACTTGCAGCCGTCCGTCCACTTCCACAAATGCCCAAACGGATTTTCCACACCTCTATATGAAGGTACTTTTACTTTGGTTACTACCCCCGTGTCGTATTCGTCAGGCATCGTGAACTCTACTACGCCGCTGCGGTTTCCCAAACTGTTTGTAAATCCGCAAGGCACAAACGGATAATAGCTGTTGTAAGTGTTCCATTTCGAGGCGTTCAACGTGGTAACGCCGTCGCCCAATCCGCCTTGCTTGTAACCCTCGCTTGTAGGTTCTGCGTTGTATGCGGCTTGGCAGTTGCGGTTTGCGTAGCCAATACATAGCCACTTGCGCGGCGTACAGGTTGCAATTCCAACCGCAACCGTTAAGCCCGGCTTCGCCCCTGTTCCGCGCGTACTTGCGGAAGTTGGTAAGGCTCGTTTGTGTTGCCGGAAGTCCTAACAGGCTTCTATAAGTGCCGTCCCATGCCGAATTGTTGTTACCTCCCCGGAAGTTGGCGGTTTTGTTTACCACACTTGCAAGTTTCGGCGTTGAGCTTGTTGTGCGGTCTATGGTCGCTTCGTATGCGCTGATGTACATTTTCGGTACTTCGTGGAAGCCCGGAAGGTTGTACAAGGAAATAAGCGCGGTTATGATTGTCCCGTCAAACTCGAATTTGCGGTAGTGCTTCGGTATCTCTACCATAACTTGCCCGGTAGTTCCCGTAAGGTCTGCCGTTGCGCCTGTATCTGTCTTGGTGCTGTCTGTCGGGTGCAAGTATGTTACTACTTCGCCGCTGTCGTTAATCAAGCAGCGGCGCATCAATGACTGCACCGGCAGCGTTACGTGCAATTCCGGTCGCCCAACTCTCGTTAATGCGGTGTCCGCTACATTCACGTCAATTTGCACTCCGTAATAGTAATCGTAGGGAAATGCTGGCTTCGTGTTGCCAATGCCTATAAATATGCCCATATCCAAATGTTTTAATAGCCCCAAACAAGGGCGGTTGCTGAACTCGTTTTCTTAATCTCTCGTATGATTTCGGGATTCCATCCCGTTTCAAACCGTGTGCTTATAAATTCCCCTTCGGGCATTCCCCAAAGGTTCACTTCAAGCACTACCGCCGTTTCGCCATCGTTCTTCAAGCAAAAAGGCGTGTCCATTCGGAAGTTTCCGCCGGAAAAGTCCACCGTTCCGGCTACCGAAATTTGTGCGCTTACTAAGTCGCCGTTTCTGTTTTGCATAACTTTTTCTTTTTAATGTCCTACAAAAATATCAATAAGCGGTATTAAGTTGATACGTCCGCTAAGTGTTGGCGAAGTGTTTGTACCCCGAAGCCGTGAAAATCGGCGTACAAATCACTCTTACCGCTTATTTCGCCGTGATTTCTATGTTATTCCCTCATGCTAAGGCAGTACGCATAATAACTGCTGCTACCGTCCCAAACTAAAAGGAACTCGCGTATATCTCCCTTAGCCATATTCCATTTATTGGTGTTGTTGTTGCCGTTATTATCCATCATATACGGGTAATAGTTACTGTTCATTGCGTTACCTCCCGAACTGTTCTTTACGAAAGTATTTCTACCACAAACGTAACCGGTTTGCGTGCTTGTGCGGTCGCAAATGATAACTACCCGTACCGCGAACGGCGTAGAATTGCTTATACCTAACATGGTACAAATAGAGTCACGTCGTGGTAATCCTATACCCGAATTACTGTAAATAAATCTCGGCATCAGCTTGAACAAAGTAGGCTTCGTAGCATCGCCGGGTACAAGGCAATTATTAGCGGATGGAGTGAGCTTGGCTATCCCGTAATCTACGACGTAGCTATTACAAACTACCGCTCCGTTGCTTACGATCCCTATGTTGGTATTTGCACCTGAAACGTTGATAAGTATTCCGTAGTTTGTCCCGTATGTGTTCGGCGTATTGTTTGTAAAACGCCCTACACCTACAACCCCCGTTGAAGCAGGAAGCACGTTTGTACCAATAGAAGCCCAACGGTAGGAGTCCGAGAACTTTATAAAGCTGCCGTACAAAGAAAGTCCGCTACCACTTGTTGCACCCGAAGTTGAAGCAACGCCAATTCTTCCGCTTGAAATGGCAAAGCCGCCAATAGTTCCGGCATTGGCGTATATAGTTCCGGTAATCGTTCCTTTGGTCGAGTAAAAACTTCCGTCCTGCAATACCCGGTAGGGTGCGGTATTCCGGTTTCCGTAGCTGGCACCAGCCCAAAACCTAACGCTTGATTCCGCCGTTCCATTTCCCGTAATGCCTGCCTTTATACTTTGGTCATTTCCTGCAAGCTGCACCGTTCCGGCGGTTACTATTCCACCGTCTATTACGGTTTGTGTGTTGTCGTAATAAACGGCTTCTACCCAGTCGTTGGCTATATAGCTACCCGAAGTTCTTGCCCTTATGCAACGTTTCAAAATCCCGTCTGCCTTTCCGCCTGTCAGCCAAAGGTCGCCAATATCGTAAGGAGGTCGCGGCGTGGAAACAAAAACGCGTCGTTTCCCGTCCGCCGTGTCCTGTGCTTTGCTCGCTGCTTCGTATGCATCTATGGCTTTTTGGTCTTCTATCGTAGTCCATGCGTAAGATGAACTATACCGCTTTAATAGCTTGGTCGTTGAACTATACCACATATCGCCTACGTGCTTTTTCTTCAAAGCCGTAGTAGTCCATGCGCTTGCCGGGTCGGAAGTCTGAAACCAACTTTCTATTTTCCCGTCTATTTGGTTCGTCAAGTCATTGACTTTCGGGTTAAAATTATTGTTTATAAAGTTAGTCAGTCCGCTATCGTCCGTGTACTTGCAAGCCTTTACCCAATCTGATGCATTGTAGCTGCCGGAAGCTCGCGCGGTTCTGCAACGCATAATGTCGCCTGTACTTCCTTGTACCCATAAGTCGCCAACGTCGTAGGGTGTTGTAGGCGTTGATACGAATATGCGCCGTTTTGTTCCTGCAAGTTTCAAAGCATCGTTAGCAAGTGCCAACGCTTGCGCTACTTCGCTGTCCTGTAATTCCTGCCAACTGTAAGTATTCCCGTTTTTTACCCAACGGAAGACCTTACCCGTTTTCGTATTATAGAACAGGTCGCCTAAATGCTCATCTTTCAGCTGCGTGGTATTCCAATTTTTCGCCGGTGCGTTGCTTGTGGTCGGGTCGTATTCTTCAAAAAATTGCTCTATCTGCCCGTCTAACTGCGATTGCATTTCGTTCAATATGCCGGGCAAGGTATTGTTTATATAGTCCTTTACCTCATTGGCTTTGTCATCAACGTCCGTAACGTTTACTATCGTGCCGTCGTTCTTTACGAATTTTATAACGCCGCCTATTTCGTCATTATCCAAATCGAAGTAGCACTTTCCGCCGCCGCTGCTTTCGATGCGCCCTGTGCGGATGAAACGCCCGTTTACGGTACTGCTTCCGTAAGTAAGGCTTACAAGCCGCCCCGGATTCTTCCCTCCTGCGTCCGTTACCACCGAATTAAGCACACCTACAAGGAAATTGTAATACCCGGCTTCTCCATCTACCGTTCTTGCTCCTTCTACAAGTATAATGTTTCCTGTATCTCCGTTTATCGGACATCTTGCGTAAATGTAAAATGCCGCTGCCGGTGTTAGCCCGGAAAAAGTAGCCCCTTCCAAAGCCCAATACTTCAAGCCGTCCGGGTCTATCGCGTAATGCACGAGCGTACCGTTTGAAACGTATAGTGTATTCGCGTCCCCTCCGTAGTTGGGTTGGAATATGATGTTTTGCAGCGTGAACTGCGTACTTTTCGCCCCTACGCTCAACATCTGCGTTTCAATGGAAAGCGGTTTTATCTTCTCGCTGTAATAATCGCCTTCCGGGTCGAAAACCATATTTAGAAGTTCCTGCGTAGCTTTCCACCTACGCCGCGCTTTTGCCGGGTCTGCAAGATTGTTTATTCTAATTATTTCGTCTATCTCCTGCAACTCGTTCCAAACGCGCACTGTCGTAGTTTTGGTTACTGTGTCGCTCAGCGTGATGTCGTAGCTGTGCGGCTTCAACAGGTCGCGCTCAATCTGCGTAATCCTTACGGCTTTGTTCACGCCTATTTGCTCATCCTCAACCTTTATAAAGTCCCCAACGTGCAACACTTCCGTTTCAATATCTTTGCCCCACATCTTGATAAAGAAGCCTTCGGTAAGTTCAAGTTTGTAGCTTACTTGCGGCTGGCTGACGGTCGGGAGGTATTTGCTCCCTTCTTCTTCCAAATCTTCTTCGGCTTTTTCTATGTATTCATCCGGTAGCCGTATGTCCGAAATGCTGTATTTGTCGCCTACTGCTATTTGAAAAGCAGCCGAAGTTTCCGACGGGAATACCGTACCGTTTTCGTCTTGGAACTTGTTTATAACGAAAGTCTTTGTAGCGTGGTCGTAACTATGCATGTCAAACTCGTAACCTGCAAGTCCACCGCTTTCAAACTTTATCTTCGCGCTTGTGTCGCCTATGAGGTATTTCGTAGTTTTCCCGTCCGGTTCTTTCGCGTTCAAATCAAACATCGTGTTGTCCGCGAATGTGATAACATCTGCGCCCAAAGCTGTAACCGTACCCACGCGCTGCGGCTTTATGTCGTAAACCTTTTCTCCCTCTTTGACACCGTATAACGCGATGGCGTTTTCATCGTCAATATATGAAGTAAGGCGCGTAGTTCCCGGAAGGCACAGCCGGGTATGTCCATAGTTGCTCCTTAAATTTTCCGTACCTCCGTAAACAAAAAGCCGTGTTACTATCCCGGAATTGTTTACGTTCTTTCGTTGCAGCTTGTATAGACCTAATCCGCGCCCATACTTCAAAGTAAAAGTGTGTGTTATTCCTACTTTCGCTTTGAAATTGAGCGTGTATTTCTTTCCATCGGTAGTTATCTCAAACTCTACCCCGTAATTGCTGCAAAGTTCCTGTACGACTTGAAGGCAGTTTTTCCCGGAATTGGTAATGTTCTTGTATTCCGTGTTTTCCGGGTATTCTCCCAAAACCCACTTACCCGGAAAGATGCGGTTTATGTTCCACATCAAAACCTGCAAATGCCCTGCAAGGTCTGAATAATAGGTTTCCCCGTATGCATCTTCGGGCAAATGGTAGTGTGCATCGATTAAATCGTACTGCAATCCTTCTAACTTCAAATCGTAGGTGTAACGGCGTTCCCCTTCTTTTGTCGGTTCGGGCAGTTGATTCAACTTGTACGGTTTCCCGTATAGTAGTATGTGGTCGCCTATACCAAAATTCAAAGGGACAGCGGAAGTTAGGGAAATGCTTACAATATCTTCCGAAAGCAAGGCGGTTTTTTGCGCCGCCTTGCTTACACAGCTTGCATTCTTCCGGCTGAATAACGGTATTTTTGTCCCGTCTGCCTTTATAATTACAATTTGTTCCATACTATAATGCCGTTCGTGTCGAAGTCTGTTATTTCCTCAATTACTCCGCCTACAATGGCGTAATATATTCCGTTTTCTGCGTAGGTATGCTTCAAAGCGTTTTTCCCGGTACAATCCCCGTAAACATCTTCGCTTATCGTGCCGTCCCCCCAATAGACATTAACCATCTTGTCGCTTTTGAACTCTATCGTAAGTTCCGCGTTTGAAGCGTTCAGCCGCTGATGCCTTACCACCCGTTTAACCGGGTCGGGTTCTTTCAACTTCAAAGCGAAAGTTCCTATCATCTTATCATCGTGCCAACGCTTCGAGGGTGCTACCCCGTCTTCGCAATATACCTCAAAAACTAACGGCTTGGTCGGGTGTATTGAAATCATAAGCCGTTGCGTTCCGTCTTGTCTGAAATGCTCGTACAGTCTGTTTACGCGCTCCGTGAAGTCCATCTTTCCGGTTGCCCTTAGCCAACAGTTCAACGTTATTTCCCTTTCTTGGTATCGCTTTGCTGTCAAGTCTATAACCTTGCCGTGATAGTCTGCCCAATCCACGGAAGCAGGCGTTTTTAACTTCGGAAGGTCAAGCACTCCGGTAGAACTTTCTACATGCAGGTCAAACTCTTTGAAGTCTACACCGTTCAAAAAGTATTCAAGCTGCGAAATGCTGTTTAGTTCTTCCGCTATTTCGGCTTTACTTAACGCAACATTGTATATTTTCAGTTCGTCCAAATCCCCGAAGCCGTAGCCTGTACTATAAACGTCTTGCACCAACGCAATTCCCGTTAGCGTGGAAGGAAGTACCACCGTTTCTATAAGCTGCGTATCTAAGTACAGCCTAACTTGGTTTCCTGCTTTCCGTATGACAAAGTAGCCCCAACTTCCCGGCTCTATGTCTATCCATGCTTCCCGGTAGCCGTTTTCGGTTTGGTCTGTGTTGCAAAACAAACCTATCCGCGTTCCTGTAAAGCCGTCTTCAAAAAGGATGCTTTTTAGCCATGCGAGGATAGTGAAGTTTCCCGAAAGCGTTACTATATTACTATCTATTTCGGCGCGTCCTTTGCCGTCGAAATGGATGCAATTACCTTGCTTCCCGGTTACAAAACTGCTTTCTATTACCGTTGCGTCATGGCGGTTCTGTGCGAAGTCGTAGGCTGTTTGCGAGCCGTTGGCTTCGTCAAACGGTATGTTCAATATCAAATTTTGTTCTAATGCCATAATTAGTTACGTTTATCGATTACTTTAATCCGTGCGTTGTCGGTCGTGCTTCCCGTGTAGTTTCCGCCGTGAAGGAATACACTTACACGCGCCGCGTCGCTTGCTGTTATCTCTACTTCTGCCCGGTCTGCTATATCAACCGTGATATAAGCGTAACCGCTTGTCTTAATGCTGATTTTTACGTTATCACGTGCCCATATCTGCGCTACGTGAAAACCCGTAAATTCTGCTGTGCCTTCCGAAGTCCCGAAAGCAACAACGTTACGCAAGTCTTTTACTTCGATAGGTTCGTTCTTGAATACGCCGTAGTGCTGGCGCATTCCTTGAAATTCTGCCCATAAATCATCCGTAAATTCGTTTTTTAGGCAAAAGTCCAACCCCTTCACAAAGAGCGTCAAAAGCCGTTCTTTTGAAGGCGCGTTTAGAATGTGATTGTACCATTCTTCGCAAATCCCGTTCGCCTTGGCTTCTTCCGCAAGCCTTTTTTTTAGCTGTTGAAATTCCATAACTTATCCTTTTAGTAGTCCGTTATGCCCTGTGAGCGTAATCCATCATCGGTAGGCGTTGAAAGCCTGTTTATAATCCGCAGCAACCTTTCCGCTATCACGCTTATACCCCTGTCCATGCTCGCAAGGTATGTAAGTTGTTCGCGTATGAGTGCAATGCTCGTTACTTGGTTCTGCCTTACCGCGTTTGTCTGTCCTGCTAACAGGTCTATGCTTTCTTGGCTCGCCGTAGCGTAAGCACCGCTTAGGGTTGTCGGGTCGCCTTCGTCTTCTATTTGCTCGAAAAGGTCTTTGTACATGTTCATAGCTTGCTCAAAGTTTCGCCCGGCGGCTTGTATTGCTGCCTTAAACCTTGCTTGCTCTGCTTCTGTCAAGCCGTCAAACGTACCGTTCCCTTCTTCGTCAAAGCCCATATCTTTTTGAAGCTGCTTAATAGCCCTTTGTAACGGTTCTTCCAAAAACTGCAAAGCCAATGCGTTTTTTACGGCATTCTTAATTACGTCATTGGCTACTTCTCCGAAAGATTCCGCCGCGCTTTCCCCATTCTCGAACGCTTCTACAAGCGCGTCCGCTAATTGGTCGGCAAGTTCCGGCGCGGAAGTCTGTGTAATGCTCTGCGTAATCTCGGCTATTATATCTTCAATCTGCCGCCCTATTTCGGCGTATTGCTCTTTCCATTCATCAATCCTGCCCCAATCGGTGTCCTTTTTGCTTTCTTCGTCCCTGATCATGCCGTTTATTTCATTCTGCTGTTGGCGTAGGTTCTCAATCATAGCCGTTTGGTTCTGATAGACCGTTTCGCCCAAAGCGTTATCTACGGCGTGTTCCAATGCGTTGTAGGCGTACCCCAACTTTGTAACTGCTTCTTGATGCCGCTTTATGGATTTTTCCGCTTTCCTGTCCCGGAAGTTGAACAAATCGAAAGCAGAAGAAAGCAAGCCGATAGAGCCTTGAATAATCCCCAACGGGTTGCCGGTTGCTATTCCTGTGGCTAACTGCCCAGCTCCTTGCATAATGCCGCCAATGTCGCCCAATATCGCTTGTGTTTCCTCGCTCATGGAAATACCCATATTCTTTATTCCGCTTACCACGCTGTCAAATGCACCGGAAACAAAGTTTACGCTACTTCCAATATCGCTAAACGTGCTTTTGAACGCTTCGCCTACACTCTTTGTTTCTCCTGTTTCCTTGTTGAGTGCGGCTTTCAATACGGCTAATTGTTCTTCTCCCTCAACTTCAAGCCCTACGGTAAGTTTTACGTTTTCAAGTTCCGCAATTTTCCGGCGCAACATATCAATGTACGATGAGCCTTCTTTAAGAAGGTCGGCGTATGCCGTTTTTGCTGCACCGGCTAAAATTTCGTCAGTGCTGCTTATCGCTTCTGCATATTGCTCGTACTGCTGCTTCTTATCCTGCAATGACTTTACAAACGGGTCATCGCTGTCTAATAGCTTTTCGGCGTTCATAGCTGCCCGAAGTTCCGAAAGGCTGTTTTTTAACGCCAAAAACGGATTACGGTTTTCCAACTCGTTACGGGCTTTCTCTAATTGGTCGTTTATGGCTTTTAGGTCTGCCGGGTTAAACTGCGTGGAAAATGTTATCTTCTTGTTGTTGATGTCTTCAAGAAGTTTGTTTATCGTGCTTGTGCTTAGCCGGGAAAGGTCGCTAAACAACTGATTCCAACTTTCCGTAGCCATAAGCCGTGAAGCTGCAAGTTTGCTTAATTCTTCCTGCTCCTTGGCGTTTATCTGCGTAATCATGGATAAATTGCCCTGCTTTTCCGCTTCTGCGCGTTGCTCGGCATATTTCTGCAAAATCGCCGTTTGTTTCTCTTGGTAACTTTGGTATTCGGTTAAAAGCTGGTCGTATTGTTCGCTTCCGCTCCGGCTTTCGTATTCCTTCCGTTGCTTTTCCAATGCGGCTAACGCTGCTTCTGCGGCTTTTCTCTCCTGTTCGTTGCTTGCTTCCGCCGCAGACTTGCTTAGAAGTTCACGCTTCCGGGCGTAGCTTTCTTCAAACTCTAATTTTTCCTGTACATAGCTTGCGTATTCCTGTAACAATTCGCGCGTTTCCTGCTTAGCCTTTGCCTTTGTGTCTTCTTCCGCAACGTCCAAAATATCCGCCTTCGCGTTATCTACGTCCGAATTGTCGCCGCTCAGTTCTTCCCTCCGGCGTTCTATCAATGCTAATTGTTCGCTTACGGTTTGGCACATAGAAAGTTCCCTTTGTAGCTGCGCGTCAAAATCCGAAATAACGGCTTCCTTCGTTGCGTTTGCTATTTCGTTGTTTAATGTGGCTATGTTCTTCAAGTCGGTAGCCGTTTTGTTCGTCTTGCTTGAAATCTCATCGCGTATGTTCTCCAAATAGTCGAGGTAGCTTGTCCCTTCTTGAAGTAACGCGGCAAACTCCGTATTAGCCGCCTTGCGTACCGTTTCGTCGGAACTTGTTACCCATTTTAGGTACTTGGAATAAAGTGCCTTTCGCTCGTTCAGTTGTTCTGCGAACGGGTCAGTATCTTCTTTACCTCCGCTTTTGTTCCCTCCGCTGTTATAGCTGATACGGTTCAACTCCTTTTGTTGTTCGGCTATTTGTTTGGCAATGTCCGCGCGTTCTGTGTCGGTAGCCGCTTTCTTATATAGTTCCTGCAAACGCGAAAGTTCCTTTTCTGCAGCTTCCACGCTCCCGGCTACCACCTTCCCCGTTTGGTTGCCGATGGATGCTAATATCTCTTTTTCCTGTTGCGTGAATTTGATTTGTTGGTTTACAAGCCGGTCGTATGCTTCTTCGGCTTTTTGCAATTCTTCTTCCGCTTCTTTCCAATTACTGCTTTTCTCCAAAACAACGCCTTCGCGTTTAACTCCGTAGCCGTCCGTATAAGTGCCTTTCTTTGATACATAAGCCTTTGGCGTGGTGTCTAACTTGTTCTGCGCTTCAATGACTTTTTTGTATTTCTCTACGGCTAATTCGCTTGTCGCTGTCGCCTTTGCTCGCAACATCATTGCTTCTACAAACTTCGCGCTGTTGGTAACTAACAATTCTTCCGCTTCCTTCGCGTTGCGCACGGAGTAGCCTAAATCCTCGAATTTGTCGGCGTTATCCTGTACCCACTTTTCGCGCTCTTTCAAAGCCCCGGTAAGGCTTAACCATTCCGCCTGCAACATCCGGTAAGCCGTTACGGGTTCTGCTGCTGCTTCCGAAACCTTGTTATTAAATTCTTCCGCCTGTTTTTTGGCTTCCGCTTGTTTGCTCTGCATCCGGGTAAGAGCCACGATTAGGGCGGTAATTGCCACGGAAAGCCCCAAAGTAAGCGTAGCCATCAATGCTGCCGCCGCTGTGTTGGATATGTGCAAAGCCGCCGCAAGCCGAACGTTTGCCGCTGTTAGCAAGTCTTTTGCCTTGGCTACTGTTACAAGCCTAAACGCGCTATCCTTGTTCAGCATTTGTTCCACCTGCTGTAAACCTATTGTAATGCTCATAAGGCTCTGCACTTTAAGCATTACTTTCTGTAAGTTTTCGTTTTCACCTATAAACAGGCTTGCCGCGCCTTGTGCCGCTGCAAACCCACCGGACAAACCGGAAAGACCGCTAATAAGTCCCTGCATTCCTCTTTGGTCGTGCGCTAAAATGTTGGATTGGTCGGTAGCGTCTTTCCACGCCTTAGCCAAACGCGCGGCTTCTTCCTGCATTTCCCGGAACTCCGCCGTACCTCGTTTGCCTTCCGCTTCCATCGCTACCAATGCTTCCCGGCATCGGCGTAGCTGAACTTCTAAGGACTGTTGCGCCCTCGCGCTCCTTTCGGCTGCTTCACGTTGTTTGTTCAATTCCTGTTCCTCTTTCATCAGCGCGTCGGCTTGCTTTTCCGCTTCGCTGATTACTTGCTGACGCAGGTTTATCTCGCTTTTTAACGTGGCTTGCTGTGCCGCCATTGCCCTATATTCTTCATCGCGTCCTTCTGTGAACGCCTTACCGGCTTTCTGTCCCAATTCTTCGTATTGGGCTTGCAGGTCTTTCAAAGCCGCTTTGTTTTCCTCAAATATGCGGTCTATCGTGGCAAATCCCGAATTTATCACGGCTGCGGTAGCTTCAAAGGCTTTATCTATTCCTTTTCCGTTCTGCACCGCCGACGTGCTGAACTGCTGTATAGCCCTTTTGCTTTCTTCAAGCACTCGGAGCAGTTCCCTGTTTGTTCCCGAAATGTCAAAAGACAAACCGCCGCCTTGTATGTTCATCTATTCAAGTTGTTTATTAGTTTCATTACTTCGTCCGCGTTATCGTCCGTAAGCACTATTTCAGTATCGCTCTTTGTAGTGTCTTCGTCCTCAACGCCGGGCGCGTCTATTAACATCCTCTGTACCGTTCCCCACGGAATACCGTGTAGAAGGTAGTCCAACGTCCAGCCGAAGTGCGCACACACCGAGCCACGCCGTCCGTGTGGACTTTTTAACCCTGTTGCTCTATAAGACTTGTCATCGGGTCGCTTGTGCGTGTTGCGCTCATCAATCTTATAGAGTTTATAAAATCCCCTAAGTTGCTTACGTTGGTTATCAGAATGGCAAGCGTAAGAAGCTGTGAAGGCGTTACGGTATGCTCAAACAAAGAAGCGAGCCGGTTCAAACGCTGTTCGTTCGGCTTTCGCGTAAAGTAACCGCCGCTTTCTGTCACGTCGTAGTATTCTTCGCCCAATACTGCAACCGCTACCACCTTGGCGAGCTTTTTCGCTTCCTTTGCCGCCAACTTCTTAGCCGCGCACAAATAATCAGCGTCTTTTAGCTTCGTTTCGTCTATGGTCATTTCAAGCCATAACGCGCTAAGCCTGTCAAGCGTTGATAGCGTAGGTTCTGCAACCCGGAAAACTTTCTTTTCCGTTACCTTTTCGCGCTTGCGAATAAAGCCCAATAATCCCGGCTTGCGTTTTTTGTAGGTTATATCCACATCGAACGTTACGCCGCTGTTGATCATCTGCCTTAACTCGTTCTGTTCGCGTGTAAGGTTATCTAATTTCTCTTTTTCGTCCATACTCTGTTAAATGAAGAAAGACCCGGAACAAAGTAGCGGGTCTTTCCGGTTAGAACTCGTTTAATTCAAACGGACAAATAGGTTTAAGACCCTGTTTGTTAGGGCGTAGTAGCTACTTTTCCTACTGCCATTTTCTTTAATCCGGTAGTAGCCGGTTTCATTACCGTACCGGTTACTTCAATAAGAAGCAGCCCTTTCTTGCTGAACTCTCCGTTAATTTTGGAAGTCAGCTTCATACGCGGAACTTGGAATTTCAACCCTTTACGCGGAATAATAATAACGGATTCCTCCACCGAATTTACAACGTCCGGGTAACTCCAAACATCGGATGCCACCTCACCGCCAAACAAGCGTTTAAGCGTGTCTAAATCCGGGTTCATGATGGAAAAAGTGAAGGTAATCTTACCTTGCTTCTCTATCGTTTCTACCGGGTCTTCTTCTTCTTCGGCGTAGAACTCGGTTGTTTCCGGGTCTTCCTGCGACATTTTGCAGGTATCTTCGTAAGTCAAGCCGAAAACCTTGTAGTCTGTTTCTACGAAGTCCAACTTAGTGGGTTCGCCTTGCTTGCCCAATATCTTGGAAAGTCCCAATGTAACTAATGTTGCCATATCGTTTAATTTTTAATGAATGTTCCAGCCTATACGCAAGTTACGGTAGTGCTGGTAAACCTGTTGTTCTTTAACTACTGTGTCGCTCTCTATCCAAAATTCGAGGTCGGCTATGTTCTGCGCTTCCAAATAAGCTACAACCGCATCGCCAATCTCCCGTAGTCGTTCCCGGTCAGCCTTGCGTTGCTCCCGTCCGCGTATCTTTACTTTCTTGTCTGAAACGTAAATGTTCACGTTAGAAGTTCCGCTTTGCGGCTTGTCATGCGTTACCGTGATAGTGTTAATTACAATATCTTCGGTTTCGCTGTTGTCCGGGCGTTCGTCTTGGGGGCATACAATGCCGGAAACCTTTATTTTCCCGGCTTTAACGCCTTCCGCAATAATCTTATACAGAATATCGTCGGTGTCTATGCTGCTGCACTTCTTCATTACTTGAACGCGTTTTTAATGTTTGTAATCAAGTCTGCTAACTCTCTTGCTATTAGTTTTTCGGCTTGCTTCTCGGCTGATGTAAGGACATCACGCCCTTTGCTTTCAACGTGTACGGCGTAGTTCATACCTGCTACCACTACAAGCGTATAGCCTTCTTTGTGGCTGCTTCCTACTTCCTGCGCCAACCTCAAACCTTCTTTTGCTCCGGAAAACTTCGTTCCTTCCCGGTTTACTTTCGGTGGTACGGTCTCAAATGCGCTTTGTCGTATTTGCACACCGTCTTTGAATACCACGTAGCCAACGGAAGAACGCAAGTTGCCCGTTTGGTCTTGCCAGTCTTTGGCGTGGGGTCTTCGTGCAAGCGATACGGCTTCCTCTCCGACGCGGCAAAGGCTTTCGATTATCTGCCTTTCCACTTCGTTAAGGAACGCTTTTAGAACGTTGTCTATACTGCCTTTGAATTTAGCCTTTACACCCATAGCCTACAATGTAACCGCCCCTTATCGAATTTCAAGCATTCGCCGGAAACCCTAACTAATCCCGAAATCTTAGCTTCTTCCATAACCGTTTGGTCAAGCAACGCCGACGGCTCTAACGGTTCTTCCGTTACCGCTATTTCCACCCCTTCGGGTATGCGCTCAACTCCTACCGGAATTTGAACAAGCGAAGAAAACGTAACAAACTTTCCGCTTGCAGTATTTATCTGCGTACCCTTCCCGTTGGTTTCCTCCCTGCATTTGCTATGAAAAGCCCATGCGCTTTCGGTCGTTTCCCAACTCCCGTTAGCGTTCTGCACGGCTTCGCCGCCGGTAGTCCGCTTGTAGAGATAGTGTGGGTATTGGTTGTTTACTACGCTTGTTACCATCTGTTACTTCTGTTTCTGACTTTCGGCGTATTAACCGGCGTAATGCCCAATTCGCCGCAAGTCTGATTATACCAAAACTTGATGGCTTCCCAATTCCACGAAAGCGAATAACCGCCTTCGCTCACGTTGGCAAGCGGAATAATAGAGCCGAACTCAGCACAAAGCGCACGTTTGGCGGTCGTAATATCTACTTCCGCTTCTGCGTCCGGGATTAACCCCTGTTGGTTGGCTAATATCAGTTCTATATCTCCGCCCTCAACGCCAAAGCGTGAAACGGTACGGGTAAACCATTCTTTGTATGTCATAAGCTAAACGGATTATGCCGGAAGGCGGCTTTTGCTACCTCCCGGCTTTTAGTTAGTGATTCCAACTTGAATTATCGGTACTCATCAACCACGAGCGCGAAGAAGTAAGCCACGCCGGGAAAGCGTTAGCAATACCCATTGTTACTTCCTCCAACGGTTCTTCGTTCGCAAACTTCTTGATAAGCGTATGCCCGTTCAAAGCCTTTATAGCTACCGAGCCTTGTACGTTCATGTCTGCCGGTTTCTTCCAATAGGTATTGCCCAAAACCTTGCTTTCGCTGAACATTACTACGTTCTCGGTAAACGGGTTGCCGCTGAACGGTCGGCTACCGTCTTCAAGCTCGATAGTAATATCTTGGTCAATAACTACCACCTGCAAGCCGCGCAAGTAAGACAAACCGCGCAAAGCGGTATTTACTTGCTCAACGCTCGGCGTTTGCTGAATACCCAAAGCGTTAGCCGCGAACGATGCGCAAATCTTCTGCACTTCTTCGCACTCTGTGAAGGTTGCGAAAGTGTCAAGCGACATAAAGGCAAACTTCAAGTTATGCCCTTTCTTCTTGGCGGCTCTAACTACTGCCTTGAAGTCTTTGGTAATAGGCTTAGCCGAAGCCGAAGTAGCCCAATTTGCCGAGCCGGTTTGGAAACCTACCTTTTGGTCTGCCGGTAATTGGTAATCTACGTCGTATTCACTGATAGCCGATACGTTGTTGGTGTTGGTAAGCGTAATCTTTCCCAAAGAGATAGACTGCAACGCCATCCATTCCAAACGTGCGGCTACGGCTGTCCAGCAAAAGTCGGTATCTTCTGCCCACGCTTCAACCAACCGGCGTAAATCCGGGTTCTGTGAAGTCATGGCTACCATGATGTCGTACTCGTTCAGTTCTTCGTCGTTCTTGGTGCGCTTTACCGCAATCTTGGGGATGTCTCCTTGAATACGGGCAATAGCTTCGCGCGTCTTTTTATCAACGCTTGCGCCACGCGCTACCAAATCGGCGGCTATCTTTAACCCTACCTGCGTTTCCAATGCCTTCCACGTCAAAGTATAGGTTTCTTTCAACGGGAAAAGCGTAGGGTAGTAGTAGGGCTTCAAGTCGTAAGAATTTACGACGGCTTGCATGTCTTTCTCTACAAGCCCACGCATTAAAGTTCCTATCATAACCTACTGCGAATTAAATTAAAACAATTCCGGGAAGCGCGGCTTTAATGTCGCCGTTCTGTGCCGGGATAACACTCTCTTTGAACTGCCCAATAGTAACCGCTACTACGAGGTGGTTATCAAGTGCTTTCACTTCGTAGCTGTCGCCTACTAAGGCTTTCGGGGCATACTTAAACGCGCTTGTGTTGCTTGCGCTTTGCGCTGATGCCTGTACAAGTGCGTCGCCAACTTTCACGGCTTCGCCGAGTGTAGTTCCTACGGTAATGGTGTCGTAGGTTGTTTCGGATGTGTCAATGGCGGTAATAGCGTAAGCCTTTGCGCCAACTTTCAACATCACGAAATCGCCCTTTTTGAAGTGATGCCCTTTCTCAACCTTATAGGCGGTTGCGGTATTGTTTGCAGCTTCCGTAACTTTCGCCGTCTTGATGACGTGGTAAAGCCCGGCTTCGCCCTTTCCGATGGCTGTGCCTTCCCTCAATATCCCACCGGGGATAAGGTCTGCGGAACAAACGGTAACACCGTTCGGAATGTCCGCCAAATTATGCGTACAAGCGTGTACTACACGCTCATCTTTCTTGCGGTCAATTCTCAAACCCATTTTGATGTAATTTTAAGTTAGACTTCCTTACCCGTTAGGGTTTTGCTCTCTGTGCGCTCCTTGATAAACTCTGCAACTCCGCTACTAATCCCTTCTTTGTTCACGGCTCCAAATAGGGGCTTTTCGTGTCCTTGCAGTCCTTGGTCTGCGCGTTCCTGTTGCAAAGCTGCGATGTCGCCTTGCGCTTCGGTCATGTAGTTGTTGAAATCGTCGTCGTTGGCAAAGGTGTTGATACGGTCGAAGTTGCGCAACATCATTTCCCGTTGTCTTCCCTCTACCTTGGCTTCGTCCAACTTGGCTACAAATAGTTTACGTCGCGAGTCTGCCACCTTATCGGCGTTAAGTGTGGTAATACTGTCTTGTACGCCCTTTAACTTGTCCTCGATAAGTTTGCTAATCGCTTCAAGCGTCACCGCTCCGCCTGTTTCAATGGGTGGTGTCTGTTGTCCGCCCGGAGGTGTTTGCTTTCCTTTCTCCACGAAATCATACTTTTCTTTAAGGCTGTTTTCGTAGGTTTGGTTAGCCTTGCTAATCTCCGCGTCGGCTGTACGCCGCCACTCCGTTACGAATGCGCTAACTTTGTCGGCGGTAAGTTTATCTACGACTTGGTTAGCTTCTTCTTCGGTTGTTACTTGTAAGCCGATAGCGGCTGCCAAATGTTGTAACCCGTCTTTGCGCACGCCTTGAAACTTTGCTACAAGTAGTGCTAAAATCTTTTCTTGTAATTCGTTCATAAACTATTCTTGCTTTAACTTTCTGCAAAAATAATCGTATTAAAGTGATACTTTATCGGGTGTGAGCGGTAAACACTTCGCCAAAACTTCCAAATCTGCTTTTGCTTATGCGCACGCGCTTATAAACAACGACAGCAACAACAATATATTTATAGATATTGATATAGATATAAGGTTGTTTTTGCTTGTTTGTAGCTTGTTTTAGGTTGTTTTTGTTTATTATTTTTCTTGCTAATACTTAGACACTTGCACGTATAGAAGCCTATTTGTATAGAATATAATCCTTTAATGAAATCGCGTTTTCCCTGTTCCTAATCTCTCGTATAGCAGCCTAATGAAAACAACTGAAACAATCAAAATACGCTTTACTTGTCGTAGGTTGAATTAGCTTGTTTTAGGTTGAATTAGGTTGTTTCTGCTTGTATTTGCTTGTTGTGCTGTCTATTTGTATGCTTTTCATTTGCGTTGTGCCAATAATTTCATATCTTTGTGCCGTTGCTGGGGAGAAATCCGGCAATGAAGGGAAAGCGTTAGGTCTTTTGTATTTGAAAATCGCCAAATTAACAAATAACGAAAAGAAAACCTACAACGCGCTAATGTCGTATATCCTTATCCGATATACAGGCAAAGCGCGGCTATACGGTTTATTTTCGTTAGGCGTTTGGCGATGCCTCAAATACTTAAACCTATATAGTCCGCGCTTTTTCTATGCGGTTAAATAACACTTACTTCGGGCGGTGGGTACAAAGGTATCAAAAATCGATGAAGAAGCTAATTTATTTCTTGCTACTTTCAGCGTCGGTGGTAATGTCCGGGTGTTCCTCTGAAACAAACGAGCCGGAAGAACAAAACTACGTTAGTACAACCGTAAGGGCTTCCGCTTATTTTAGCGAAGTCGGAAGTACCGAGCAACTGAATACTATCTATGTAGGTCGTACTTATTCCGTGAACTTCTCGCCGTATTGTAATGCTGATGCGGAAATGCTGAAACAGATAAACGGTTCTGTCGAAGAAGTAGCCTACTTCCTTGATACTCCTTATGTCGGTAATGAATGTATAGGCGTTTCCACTACGCAACCTTTTACAATCCAATACACGCCGCAAAAGCCCGGTCAATGCAAACTAAGCACTTCTTTTACTTTATCCCCTAATGACCATAACCAATGGGTCGAAGTGGAAAGTATCGTAGAAGTAATAAACCCGGAATAATGGAAGCCTATTTGCTTTATTTCGCCGGTGGGTGCTTTGGTGTTTTCTTTGTTTCTCTTGTGGTCGCATTCCTTACTAAGCCCTATCGCCAACGCAAAGTAAGGCAATCGGGTAATAAAGAAGCCGCAAAAAGGTCGGTATTATCCGGGCGCGTCTTGTCGTACATAAATTGAAGCTATCCGGGCTTGAACGGCAAACAAAGTGGCTTAATGAACAGGAAGCAAAGCGAAGTTCTGAAAGCAAAGTATCATCTTAATACGTTTGAGTATTTTTCGCTATTGCTTTTTCCCGTTGGTGTCTAAATGGTGCTATTTAGTTATTGCCGTACCTATTACGTTGCTACTGTTTGTTTCCACTTGCTTACGGCGTTCCCTTGTTTTTGGCTTTGGCTCAAACTTACGGTTTTGTTTTGTCCGTAGTAATCCGTACTTTTGTTGCTGAACAACAGATTAAAGCGTATGGAAGAAGAAAATAAAATCACGCCGGAAGAAGCCTTTTTTAAGGCGAAATCCGAATTAGAGCAAAAGTTGTTAGCCCAACTGAAAGAATTTGCCGGAACGTTTTCAACGTCGGTAGTCTTTAAGGGAAACGTAGAAGTTCAACCAATTTTCACTAATACCGGGCAGCTCGTGGAAACTCGCATTTCCCGTGTGGAAGTGGAAACCAAAATAGCGCAATAATGGATAACGTAACCGAAGCATTAAGGAAAGGCAATAGGGCGTATAACTCCGCTTATACTCTCTCCGCTCGTTTGGCTCTAAAAGAAGCCGTAAAAGATATGTTTGCCAACCCATCGCCTGTTGAAATTATAGGCATTCTTCTTTCACGCGCTGAACGCTCAAAGGGAAAGAAACGGCGTGAAGCGTTGGCAATGCTTGATAAGTTCGTAACCGATAACTATCCACCCGTCAAAGGTGCGCCGCTTCCTTCGGCTGAACTTGAACGGGATAACTATAATTGCAATGTTCGTTATACAAAAGGGAGGGACTATGAACTATAAAGACTTGAAAGGCAAAACCGTTTTTGACTTCTGCAATGATGCCGAAATCCTTGCCAAAGTAACCGGGTTTTCCGCTCCGTTGGAAAGCAAAGAATATATAGAAGGCTGTACGCCGGTAGTTCATGCCCAAATGCTGCAAAATTTGGCTATTGAAACCAAAGATAATGAACTTTACAAGGCTGCAAAAAGGTATGAGGATGAATGTTGGAAAGAACAATACAGCCAATCGCAAGAGGATGGGTGTATAATTGACTAAACCGGGAAAGGGGCAAATTACCCCTTTCTTTTATGCCAAATATCCGTTTTTCTTCAACCATTTAACCATTTGTTCTTCCCGGCTTTCCTTTACCCAATCTCCGTTTATGTTCATATAAACTCTTCCCTTAGTTGTCCTTATAGCTTTTAATAGGCTGTTTAGCTCCGAATCCTTTATTTTCTTTCCGTCCAGCCGTTTAAGTCCTCCATCTATAAGACCTTGTTTTAGCCCGGTTGCTTGGTCTGAGTAAACTTCGTTAAACAAATTCTTCCTAACGGTCGCCAATGCCTTATCAGCGTTAAGTCCCAATTCCCTAATTACCAAATCGTAGTTATTAACCATGTCGTTATAGCCTGTTGAATTGCGGTTGCTTATGAATTGCGCTTGCGGCGTTTCTTTGCAGCCCAATACCCGGTAAAACTCCGGCAAAGACTTTCGCGCTACAAACTCGTTGGCTAATTCCATAAATGCCCTTTGCGTATCTGTTAAATACATGTTCCCTCGCTTGTTCCTGTTGTGCGTAATCTCGTGCCAAAATGTAGCCATCGCGTCGGCTTCAAGTTCTGTAATCTCCGCCGATTTTCCTTGCCCTATTTTGCCCAATGCCGATTTTACCCGTGCAAGCCTATCCGTTGTTAGGTAGGTTCTGCCGTCCATCCACGTAGAGCCGTTGTTACCCCTATGCGTTTCTACTCCTAATTTAAGGTCGCCGTTCTCAAACCATTTTTCGGTAAGCCCGTCGTTTATCTCCTTGAAAATCTTATCTACCTGCGCTTCGGTAGTGTAGTTTTTAAGTAGTGCCTTATGCGGCTTATCTCCGCTTTTGGCTTCTTCTTCCTTTGCCTTTGCCAACTTAGCCAAAGCGTCTTTTACTGCCTGTTTCAAGCGGCTAATACAATCGCCGTAGTATCTTTTTGTTGAAGATGCGTTGTCCTGCAAAATCTTCGAGAACTCGTTCTGTATATCCGAATACCCTTTTAGGCTTACCGTAATAACCCGGCTTAGTTCGTTCTGCGCATCGTGCCATTTGTCTAAATTGCCGTCCATGACATCTCTAACCTTTTCTATTTCGGCTTCCAATGCTTCCCGGTTTCCTGCGGTTCTAAGCGCGTCAATGTTTGACATATCGCCTCCCAAAGCGTATGCCCAACGTTTAAGGTAGTTTATTTCCCTGTCAAATTCCGTACACGGTTTTACGTTGTTCATCGTCTTTGTCGGTATGTTTGCGTTTAGTCTGCCTTCTATCTTACCGCCTTTGAAATTATCCCGAATGTAGTAGGGCATAGACTTCCAGCCCTTAGCTCGTTCCTTAATACTGTCTATGTATTCCCGAAACTTAGCCGGTACGTCCGTGATGGTACGGCGTGAAGGAAGGCTTTCGTACTTCGCTTTCCTAACAATCGCTTTTAGCCTGTTCGCCCTGTCTTGGTTATATTCGTCATAGTCCGACAAAATAGGCACAACAAAGCAACGGCATTGCGGATGCCAACCTGTAAACTTGAACGTTTTAGGGTAATCGCCCCATAGTTCGTCGCAAATATCTACAAGCGGAATTTTTTCCCCTTTGCTGTTGGTCGTAGTGTGGTTGTTGCTCAGCATGACGCGCAAGCCTACAACAAAATCCAACTTCTGCCATCTTAAAAACTCGCTTTCCCGGTATGCCATGTTTACCTCCGTCCGAGCCAACCTTTGCGCGTTCTTTGCCGAAGAACGGTAAACACCTTGTCCGGGATGGTACAACTTAGCCGCCTTGCTCAAACGCAAGTTTCCGCCTTTGTCACGCACACGCCTATAAAGCCTGTGCGGTTCTTGGAGGTAGCTCCGCAAATCCCGGCTTAACTCTTGTGCGCTCTTGCCTTCCCCTAACGCTACGTCTATGCCCAATTCCATAGCGTCTTTCAATTCTCCGGCATACCTCCATACCCTCTCGCTTAATCCCAATCCTTCAACCTTACGACGTTGGAACGTGCGAAGTGCTTCGAGGTTTCGGCTTCGGTATTGCTCTACTTCTTCTTTGGTCAGTTTGGCTGTGCGTAGTATTGCGGCTATAAAAGCGTCGTTCTTTTTGCAAGCTGCCAACCATTCGGCTTTTGTCCCGGTCGTAATGACGGCTTCCATTTTGCCTACAAGCCGGGTTAATATCCCTTGCGCCTGTTTTCTCGTTTTCGGCAGCTTGTCGAATGAAAACACGGCTTCCGTTTCTTCTATTCCTGCGCCAATGCGTGCAAATTCATCGCAAGCGGTATTGTATAGCCGCTCAATCTGCCGGGCGTAACGTTCCGTTGCCGCGTAATGCTCCGCGTCAAATCCTCTAAGCTGCGCTATTATGTTGTTTTCCTTTTCGGGCATAGTTATTTTTCTAAGATTTGGCGTTTAAGCGCGTCTTATTCCCTTGTGGTATATTGTCACACATCGGTAGTTAAAACGCGCCCAAAACGCCCGATTTGTATTATATTGATACGTTTGCGGCTATAAAGTTGGTTCGCCTTGGTAATATGACCGCTCGCGGGTTTCTTCCGCTTCGATTGCGGCTTCTTCTTCGTCGGCGTTGTCTGCCCAGCCTAACCGCTGTATCGTCGCTTTCCGGCTTGCTATCTGCTTCTGCCCGTTCGCGGCTTGCAGGATATTTATCTTGCTTAGTTCGTCCTCAATGATGTAGGGCGTTATTTCCGGCTCTACTATAAGGCTGCTTGCCGCCGTCCTCCAATTTATATTAGCTTCCGCCATATACGCTTTAAGCACATTAATACGCCGTTGCAAGTATTCGGAGAAAATCTCGTTTTTGTCCTGCACCTTCAAATGAGCGTCCATAAAAAGAAGCTGCAACGCTACGCCGCTTATCGCTCCCAATCCCTTCACGGTATCAAAGGAAATATCGGGCGTTTGCGTAATCGTGTAAATCATCCTTAAAAGCGTGTCTATCTCTAACTTCACGCTTTCGGGTGCGTTCGCCCATGACAGGTATTGCGCTTCCGCCCCGTCTTCGCCCTCAATGATGCCGCCAGCTTCCCCTTTCCGGCAAAATCCCTTTATCGTTCCGCGTACAAAGATTTTCGGGCTTGCGTGGTAGTCGTTGGTGTCTGCGAAGTTGGAAAGCAACTTTTCCAACCTGTCTATAAGGCTTTGCACGTCTTCCCATTCTACTTGCGGCTGGCTTGCGTATATGACGGGAATTTTCCCTATTGTGATGTCTTTCGGATAACCTTCCACCAACTGCCAATTTGTGCCGCTCGTTGCCGTTTCCAACCCCTCGCAACTCCATAAGTAGTGCTTATCCTTAGTGTATGTTTCAAAGTAGGTTCGCGTAATGAGGTCGCGGTCTTTGCGCGTGAACTCACGCGAAAAGGCTACAAGGTCGCGCGATTCGTCAAAGTACGGATAAAGCCTATCGCCAAACATCGGGCTGAATATGGCTACTTTGAATTTGATGTTTTTCTTGAAGCCGTAAAGTTCGTGCGGTTCTGTTTCTACCGGATACCAAAGTTCGGCTACTTCCGTTGTGCTGAACAAACTACGAGCCACACGGCGGTTTAGGGTCTTTTCCTTCACGTCGTAGAATACCCGGTTTAACGCTTGCAAAAGAGCTTTTTCTTCCTCTCCGTCCGGGTTGGCGTTGTATGTAACCGGGTTTCCGAACGTAAAAGCAACAGCACGTTTTACTATCAGCTTTTGAATAGCCAACGCAACACGCGCTACCGGCTCAATCCTAAAACCTTGTTCGGTGGTAAGTTCCACATTTGGGTTTATGGCTTTTACTTCGCCGTATTCGTCGCTGTCTTTGTCTATCACTACAAGTTTGTCCGGGCGTTTCCGCCTGTCGTTTACCTCATGCAGCTTCGGGTCAAATTGTGCCGCATACTCCAAAGAATTAGGTTCGGGCGTGTTCCGTCCGTTCCTCAACTCGTTAATAACGCTTGTCAGTTCGTTCTCGCTCTTTGCCAACAGTTCTTCTATTGTCATAATTGTAAGTATTTAGTTATCTGAAAATGTTTGCCAACTTCTGCGGCTGTCCGCTCCGTTTCTCAACCGTACCCGTAAGTGCGTCCGGCGCGTCATCGTGGGCGTTCTTGCCGACTTTCATATATTGGGTTATGTCTTTGTAGAATTTGGGGTACAAGTGTTCCCAACCTTTCGGGAAATAGGTTAGGTTCTGCACTTCCGCCGAATGGTTAAAGATGCGCACGTCCTTATTTTCGGACTGATGAAACCACGTTACCGAAGTCTTGCGGTTGCCCAACAAACGGCATTGCG
>OODJ01000848.1_pt1 | contig 27861 bp, 27 predicted proteins | sample 1671611 | NCBI WGS metagenome assembly OODJ01 (sample SAMN06348174, study PRJEB24527) | human gut metagenome | biome: human gut; feature: ankylosing spondylitis patient; material: feces | host: Homo sapiens | place: China | collected 2015-10 | reverse complement strand
GTCATCTGGCGGGCCACAGTGCGGTCCTCACAGACCAGGTCTGCCGGGCGGCACAGCTCGTGCTTGTCGGTCATCCACAGGAAATCCAGCAACAGCAGGTCGGTCTTGCCTGTCTCGGGAGACAGGCGCGTGCCGCGACCCACTATCTGGGCATAGAGCGCACGGCTCTTGGTCGGTCGGAGGTTGACGATGCAGTCGACGCTCGGGCAATCCCACCCTTCAGTCAAGAGGAGCGAGTTGCACAGCACGTCGTATTTACCGCTGTCGAAGTCTTTCAGGATCTGTGCGCGGTCCTCGCTCTGCCCGTTGACCTCCACGGCGCGGAAACCGCACTCGTTGAGCAGTCGGCAGAACTTCTGGCTGGTCTTGATCAGCGGCAGGAACACGACCGTCTTGCGCTCCTCAAGCCCGGCGTTCTTCATCTCCTGGGCGATTTGCGGCAGATACGGGTCGAGTGCGGTACCCAGCTCGTCTGCCGCCCAGTCGCCGGAGCGAACTGAAACATTTGAAATGTCGAGCTGTAGCGGCACGGTTTGCGCCTTGATGGGGCAAAGATAGCCGTCTTTGATGGCCTCGGGCATGTTGTACTCGAATGCCAGCGAATCGAACACCTTGCCGAGGTTTTGGCGGTCCCCGCGGTCCGCCGTGGCTGTAACGCCGAGCACCTTAGCGCCGGCGAAGTAGTCGAGCACCGCCTGATAGCTCGATGAGACGGCGTGATGGCACTCGTCGACGAGAATGTGCGTGAACCTGTCCCTGCCGAGCGCCCGGAGGCGCTTCTCACGGCACAGGGTCTGGACGGAGCCGACCGTCACGCGCTCGAATGTCCCCACGCTTGTGTCCTCGGCTTTCTCGACCGAGCAACGCAGGCCCGTGGATGATTGCAGCTTGTCGGCTGCCTGCTGGAGCAGCTCGCCGCGGTGGGCAAGAATAAGGACGCGACCGCCATCGCGGACCGCGTCCTCCGTGACACCTGCCATGACGATTGTCTTGCCGGTGCCCGTTGCCTGTACGAGGAGCGTTGCGCGGTCTCCCGCTTCCCAGCGCTCCTCGATTGCGGCTATGGCCTGCTCCTGATAGGGACGCAGGTTGAACTTCATGCCTTAGAAGCCCCCGTTCTGCGCGGCCTGCGCCTGCTGGAAGGTCTGGTTGATCATGCCTTGCAATGCAGGCGAGACAGGCTCTGGGTTGGCGTTGCCGTAGACGTGCTGCTGGGGTGCCGTGGCCTGCGCCTCGGGCTTCATCCACTTGGAAATCTCGTTGTAGGTCTTGTCCTTGTACTCGTGGGTGCCGACCTTGATCTTGCAGCGGCGACCGACCGCGCCGACCCAATCCATCTTCAGCTTCTGCTCCTTGGGGGCATCGACCGCTCGCATCCCGATCGAGACGAAGAACTGCGTGATCTTCCAAGCGCTCTTGGAATTCAGGAACAGGCGGTCGGAGAGCACTCGACCGTTGTCCAGACGGACGTTCACCTTGGCGATGGGGCAGGCACACATCTTGTCGCTGCCGTTGAACTGCTGGCGCTCGACGTTCTCGACCGTGGCCCAGTACTCACCGGGCTCCATAAGCTCGAACTCGTTCTCCACAGCATTAATCTCGCCGTCCCATCCGAAGGACTGGCCCATGTCGTTTGCCATTTCTTACTCCTTTCGACCGGCTGCCATGCTGGAATTGATGTATTCGCGCATACTGTCCCAGGCCGATACCAAAAACTTCGCGAAGTCCTCGGGCAGGGTGTCGACCGGCGTGCCCTCGGGGAAATAACCGCGCGTGGAGATTGCCTCGCTCACCGTCTCCGCACTGATGCCGTCACGCTGCATCAGGTCGTAGAGCGTCTTGAGGTATGCCGGGCGCTCCGGCTCGAACGGGTCTGGGATGCTTCTCGCCTGCTCGATCTGCTCCGGCGTGACCGTCGAGACGTTGACCGTCTCGACCTGCTGCACCTGCTGCTGCGGTTGTGCGAATTGCGGGACGGGGATGAACGGCGCCAGCTGCTGGTACTCCATGGGGACCTCGTCCGGCAGGCCCCAGCGGTTCTTGGCATCCCAAGTGGCGGCATGGGAGCAGTAGAGCATACGGTTCTTTCCGCCCTGGGCCTTGCCGACCTTGCCGTCCTTGCTTGTGGTGATGACGATTGTCTTGTAGTTGGCAAACAAAACTGCGTCCGCCCACTCCTTGAGCATCGCCGCGACGCTGGCCTTCTTGCCGTCGATGAGCTTCAGGCCCCAGCGGTCGTATGCCCCCATCTCATCGGGCTGCTCGAACTTGCTGATAATGGCGTGGGCGGTCACGACCACGTTGCAGCCGCGCTCGCACACCTCGCTCAGCAGGTTCAGCAGCTTTCCGAAGCGCTCGGTGACATAGGTGTAGCCCTTGCCGTAGCCGGCGTCCTCGATACTCTTGTAGCCCATGGCGCTGCACACGTCATCGACTGCGAGCTTCTGCGCCCAGTCGGCGGTGTCCAAGACAAGTGTGCCTCCGCACTCCTCGGGGAAATCTCGAATCCACGTGACCTCATCGAGCAGCATCTGCCAGCTCGTGGGCGCGGGAAGGCGTGGGACGTCCAGGTAGTCGGACGAGCTCTCGGTGTCGATGAACAGGGGGCTTGGGAACTGAGCCGCCAGCAGCGTCTTGCCGACGCCCTCGGGGCCGTAGATGACGACCTTCTGCGGGCGGGGGCGCTGGCCGCGGGTGATCTGGAACGTCATTAGAAGCTACCTCCAAATTTCATGGCAGCGGGAATCTTGACCTCGGGAATCTCGAACTTAATCTCAGGCAGCTCGACCTTCAGCTGCCCGGCGCCCTCGGCCACGCGCCCGTCCTCGATAATGACCGAGCAGGTGTCATCGGTCGCCACGCGGGTGCCGATGACCTGCAGGCCCTCGGATTCTGCCCAGGCACCGAACTCGGCGAGCGTCTGGGGGTCCATCTGCTCCAGCTTGTCGACCAGGACGAAGCCGCACTCGGGCTTGAGCGAGCGCACGACAGCGGTCGCCACGCGCAACTGCTCCGCACCGCTCATGTCCGACCATACCGCGCCGTTGTACACCAGCTTGCCGTCCTCGACCGTCAGGCCGTCCAGTGGCATCTTGGCGGTCTCGAGCAGCTTCTTGCGTTGGTCCTCGACCGCGTTGACCTCGCCGTTGCAGCTCTGGTAGTCGTCGTTAAGGGATTCAGCGTCCTTCAGCGCCTGCTTGCGGCGCTCGTTCGCCTCGACCTTCTGGTTGAGCGCATCGATGTTGGCGATGCTCCGCTCGATCTCATCGGTCTTTTCGTCCTCTAGGTCGGTTGCGTCCCTGAGCGCGGTCTGGTAGTCATCGGTGAGCCTCATCAGCTCTTCGGTCTTGCGCTTCAGCTCCTCGTTGAGTGACATGATCTGGGTGTTCAGGCCGTCGCACAGCGTATTCAGGTTGTCGCGCTGCTGCTTGATGATACTGACCTTCTCGCGCTTGCGCTGGTTCTCGCCGTTCTTCGCGAGGATTGCCTGCTGCTGCTCGATGAGCTCGGCAGGCGACACGCGGTGGTCGGGGGCATCGGGGAAGAACGGCATCTCCTCGGCGATCTTGTCCTTGGCGCGCTTGCGCTGGCCGATGTCTAGGCGCTCGGCCTTCAGTGCGCCCAGCTTCTTGTCCAACTCGTCCAGCTCGCCGCCGATACCGATGATTCGCAGAAGCTCCTGGGCCTTCTCGTTGTCGGTCATGGCCATGAACTTGGGCAAGTCGATTGCGAGCTCCTCGATGAAGCTGTCAAGAAGCTTCTGGCCCGCCTTCTTGCCTGATGGGTCGGTCACGGTGAGCGACGCGTTCTTGCCCGAGCGCTCGACCACGAGGCCGTTGCTCAGCTCAACGTGCAGCTTCGCGGGTGTCGCGCTGCCCTCGCGGTTGGGCTTGGACGGCTGCTTGCGCTTGCCGCCGAGCGCCCACGAGATCGCATCGACCACGCTGGTCTTGCCCTGGCCGTTGCGACCGCCGATGACGGTCAGGCCGTTCTCGGTCGGACGGAGCGCCACGGCCCTGATTCGCTTGACGTTCTCAAGCTCAAGCGCCGAGATCTTCACGGGCTCGGGCTTCGCCTGAACCTGTTCCACAGTCTCTTCCATTGTTCTTTTCCTTCTCTCGTTGCAGGCGCTTTCTCGCATCGCGCCTGCGCTTCTTTTCCCTTTGGTACTCGGCCTCGGCCTTTTTCTCGTCCATGCCCTCGCGGATGGCTTCCGCCTGCCTTCGTCTCCAGCAGGCGGGACAGAGCCCCATCCGCCCGGCATGGGAGTTGGGGCGCACGTCCCACTTCCCGCACGAGATGCAGCGGTGCATCCCCGTTTCAGGGTATTTGCTTAGGTTGATTCCGAGCACCCTCTTGGCGTGCTTCTTGATGGCTTCGGGAGACCTCGGCCATCCGCGGCCTGTCATCATCTCCGACAGCAGCAGATAGCCGTCCATCCTGTGCGTCCTGATGTATCTGTCCTCGTCTGAACGCCAGAAATATGAGTTGTCCCTTTTGCGAGGGACAACTACCCCCGATTCCACATTTTCTCCATTGTTTTCGGTCGGTTCCGTCATTGCAGCGCTCCGATTACGTAGAGACGCTTGATCTCACGCATCGCAGCTTCCTTGTCCGCGGCCTTGCTGACGTCGGCCAGTAGATGGCGCGAGCGGACGATTCCGGTCGCGCTGCCCCTCGTGGGACCCTTCTCGACAAACTTGGTCGCGAACCAGCTGCCGTCTCGACCGCGCTCGGCGGTCCATCCAAAGAAGCCGACCATCGGCACCTCCTAGTAGTACATGCCGCTCGGAGCGGTGCCCTCGAGCCATCCCGCGAAGATCAGCCCCGCGATGAGGACGGTCGAGACGATGGCGTTGCGCAGCTTCGGATTGAGCCGCATCCAGCGGTCCGACAGGAAATCGAAAACCCTAACGGCCATCGGAGCGTCCCTCCATCCACTTGTCGACATCGACCACTCTTATGAGCGCATTCCTGCTGCCGATTGTCTTGAACGGCAATCGTCCAGCCTTGTTCTCCGCATAAAGGGTGCTTGCCGAGACCCCCGTATACTTGGACGTCTCGGAGACCGTGTAGGCCATCTGCGGTTGCAGACCCGCCCTGACGGCGAACTTGAGCGCCTGCGATCCGCAGCACGGTTCGAGGTCTTCGAGCTGGCAGCGCAACTTCTCCGCCGCCGCATCCATGGTCTGCTGGAACTCGCTGAGCGGATTGGCCCAGGCGCTTTTGGTATGATTCATGCGTCCACCTCCTTTGGTGGGTGTTTGCCTGTGGCTCCCTTTTCACTCCCCTGCGTTCCAATTCAAAGGAGTGTTCTCGGAGCCACTCTTCTTTTCTCAGCGCCTTGAGGTGCACATCCTGGCGGTAACGGACGGACAGAGAACTATCGAGGCGTCTACGACGAGTTGATAGCGGATGCGCACCACATGGCGCTGAGACTTCATTTGCCAGGCATCGCACCTGACCGTCTGGCTTTTCAACGGAGCCAGCTGCCGAGCCATTGCAGCCGTCACAGGCTCCCCCTGCTCACGGCAAATGGCGGATGCGGTTATCAAAGGTCGCTCCATTCATCCGCTACGCGCCCGTCTCGTCAGGCGGAACAGCTTGGTATGGGTGTCACTGCGTTCCATGTCGCCTGGGGTTGCCAGCCGGCGACACAGGTACCGCCTTGCGATCGGCGTCAAGGAGAAGGCCAAAAAAGCCCAGCGCCGATGGAGACGGGTGCGGAGCGGATGAACGGAAGTGCGCTATCTACCAGCGCAAACGTTCGGCGGGGGGAACATCGGAATATAGTCCCCGGCATGATCAAGAGGAATTCGACATACCGTCATATGAGGAAACGGGATTTTGCTTCCGTTCCCGAAAGCCCGCGCATTGCATTTCTGCGCCTGCGGGTCGGTCTCGGTGACTTCGCAGATTTCTGCGAAATGATCTGGAATAGGATTCCAATCTTGCTGAGGGTGGCGATTTCGCTCATTTACGAAGCGGCCATACTCAAGCTCATAAGCATCCTTCTAGGGCTTTGACCAAAAGCACGAGGAAAAGAACGGCTAAAAGTACGATTACGTTGAGGAACAGGCAGTAGTTGAAGCCCTTCTCAAAGTCTGGAGACCTGCGTTTCACAGCCTGTTCGCCCCATTCAGAGTCGTGATGAAAATCTCTGCAGCCCTGTAGACCGTGTAGAAAAGCCCGAAGCCGACAATCGAGTGACGCTCGAACCAATCGGCAATCACAGCCCCATCGCCTCGTAGGCATCGCGCTCGCGCTTTTCAAGCTCTTCAATCGACATTTCCTTCTCCTATTTCTGGTCTTGGGGGACACTCCCCATAGATTTGTCGGCATGAACAAGAACAAGGGGACATACCGACCGAGGCATCTGAAGAGTGACGGCAGCCGCAAACTATTGCGCCGTTCCCTCTTCCACATCGCTCATGGGCTCACCGCTTGGTTCATCGGAATGCTCCCGTTCCCGCTTAACCTGCTTGGCGAGGTCGCGCTTGATCTCTTTGACGGAATCGTAGATACACTCGATCCTGAAGAGGATCGCTAGGAACCAAGAGGCGATTACCCAGAACTGCCAGTCAGACATCCATTCCTCCTTCCCTTTTGACTTTTAGGGGGTATGGGCTTGGTGGTTTTGGCTAGTTAAGCTGAGAATCACCATCACTATCGAGCAGATAGTCGAGTGTGCATTCTGGACAGAAAACGTCTCGAATACGCTTGGCTTCAACTACAGTGATTGGGATTCGCTCGTTCAGCTTCAGGCTGAAATTGTTTGAGCTCATTCCAAGAAGATCAGCGCATTGCTGATAGGTAACAGCCGAGCGTTTAAGCTCTGCCTTCATGTTCTGAAGAGCCATTGGGCACCTCCTTACGAAACTTCGTACGTAACGATGATGAATATATACGAGGTTTCGTAATTTATCAATAGGATATTTACGAAATTTTAGAATCAGCTATTATTGGTTACGAGGATTCATACTTTGGAGGTTAAGATGCGCAGCCTAGAAGACGCCATCAAAGCCCTTATTAAGGAAAACTACGGCAGCGTGCCTAAGTTCGCTGGAAAGATAGGCGTGGCAGCTACATCCGTGTACAGCGCCCTTGATAGAGGAATGGCAAATACAAGAACCGAGCTGACAGACAAGATCTATAGAGAGTTAAACATTGACTGGGATTCAGCAAAGCTGAATGGATTCGAAGAGCTTCGTGTAAAAGGGAATGAGACTGTTTTGACTAAAGAAGAAGATCAGCTTGTTCGCGACTTCAGAGCACTGGATGCCAACCGCAAACGCATGGCTCTGTCTTTTGTCCACGACCAGAGGATTGCGCTGGAGTATGCCAGCTCAAGCAACAACCTAGCCACCGATAACAAGGAGGAATAGACATGAGAGATTACGACGACAACGAGAAGGACGACGACTACTACAGCGAGGAGGACAAAGAGTTCGACCTCGAGCGCATGAGGAAGGAAGCGGAGGAGTTCAAGCGCAACGGCGAGCTGCGCCTTGAGGAGCTCAAGAGCGCCATCAGCGCCAAAAAGGGCAAGCAGGAGTTCACGCCCACGCACGATTACGGCAAGTTCGCCATTGACACCGAGCACGGCGTCATCTGCGTGAAGAGGGCGACCGCAGCGGTCAAGAAGAAGGGTATGGGCATCGCCGGCAAGGCCACGCTCGCGATGTTCACTGGCGGTCTTTCGCTGGTCGCTCAAAAGGCGATGGAGGCGAAGCCCTACTACGCCCCCATCGCATCCATTCGCGGCTTCTCTGTGCTCGTGGACGGCTCCGAGATGACTGCCGGCAGTTTCGGCGGTGGCTCGATGACATTCGGCGGCCAGAATAACTTCTCCATGTCGGGCATGAGCGGCAATTTCGTCTCCGACAAGCAGAAGTACGTCGATACGCTCGCTCTGAAAATCGACTTCAACGACCTCGACATGCCCACCACGGTCATCACGTACATCAACGAGCGCACGAAGACCTCGAGCCGCGACTACCGCAAGGCCGAGGGTGAGCTGATGAACGCTGTGGGAGCTCTTGAGATCATACTCAATCAGGAGCGAGCCACCTGGTAGCTATAAACAGATTTTCTGTTTATAGAAGAAAGCGCCCCACCAATCCGCCAAGACCAAGTGGAGCGCTAAACAATCCCATCCGAGTTGATTGGAGTCGGCTATGCCCGACAGGAGGGACTTTTTTAATTATGACACGTTCGTCATGGGGGACGAAGACCAAAATCGCCAAGAACAAATGGCGCATCAGGTGGTGCGAGTGGGACGGGCTCAATCGAGTACGCAGATCCAAAACGCTCTACCCATGCACCTCGCGTGAAGCGGACGATGAGCTGCGGCGCCTTTGGCAGATTCACCACCTGCCGCCAAACGAACGCGTTGTGCCCTGCCCCACGTTCGGTCAATGTTGGGACGAATGGTATTTCCCAGAACTCAAAGAGCGTCTGGAAAGAGGTGAGATAGCCGCCAATACCTTAAAGAACTATATGAACATGTGGTCTATCTATATCGAAAAGAAATGGAATGGCGTTGCTCTCGACAAGGTTGATGTAAGCGAATACCAGACATGGTTAAAGATGCTCGCGCCGTCATGTGCGGAGCTGTCGAACATCACGGTTGGAAACATGGTCACATGCGCCAAGCTCCACGGCGTAAAGGGAATCACCTTTAAAGATGTGCAATACAAAATGCCTAAGAAGAATACCGCAACTAGCAACGAGCTTGATGTATACACGCTTGACGAGCTGCACAAGCTGATCGAAAGCGCGAAGGGCAGTCGCATTGAGTCAATCCTGATACTCATGGGCAAGGGGTCGTGCCGTACTGGTGAAGCGGTCGCGGCGGCGATAAAAGACATGGAGTATATCGAGCGAAACGGACGAGCCTACGCCATCTACAATCTTTACCGCCAATACGGTGCGTGTAATTCAGAGTTCAGCAGCCTAAAGACGGCAAGCAGCACTCGACCTATTATTGTTCCCGAGCCATGGAGCATAAGGCTCAAAGAGATCGCGGAGCAGCGCAGGGCAGACGATGAACTGTTCCTGTCCGACAACGGAGCTGGGATACCAATGAGCAGACCGACAATCAGCCGTGACTATAAGAAGCTGTTTGCTCAAAATGGTATCCGCAAACTCTCGCTGTCAAAATTGCGCAACTCTTGGGCTACGGCAATGCTGTGGAAGTACAACGTCCCAGCCCAGATGGTGGATAAGATGATGGGGCACGCCGCGCAAAATATTCTCGGCAGGCACTACGATAAACCAGACCGAGATATGTTCATTGAAGAGATTGAGCGCGTGTATTTCGGAAATTAGTTAGGTACCCGTAAGGACAAATTAGGACGCAAGCATTTTATGCAAGCGTCCTACCTGCGGTTTTATCGGTATGACGTTTTATCTCACGTTGTCGTTCATCGCGAAAGAGTTCTTCATGGCGCAGCTCGTGGTGTAGAGCACCTTGCCCAACAGGGCATCGGTCTCCACGCGCACGAGCTCGGCAAACTCCTCGTTGGCGCGTGCAAGCTCGGCAGGCACCTCGGCCTCGGGCAGAACGGCTACGGCAGCGTCGACGTCATGAATCTGCTTGTGGCCCATGCCGCCGACCTTCTCCTGATAATCCTCGACTGCGCGGCCGCACTCATGGAAGCGGACGTCGGCCAGCGCGCCGATCAGGCGGTTGGCCCAGTAGAAGTTTTCGGACGTCACGCGAGCCTGCGTGTCGGCAAAGTACTCGGGCATGGTCTCGACGTTGGCGTACAGCGGAACCAGCGCGTTAAACGAGTTGGAGCCAAAGGCCATCCACTGCACGGCGCGGTAGGCCGGATGCGCATAGGGGCGCAGCTGCAGCACAGCGAGCTGGCTGTTGCGGTTGATGCCGATGGGGCGATAGGCGCCACGCGTGGCGGGCGTGCCCTTGCTGCCGTAGCAGTCGTACTCCGTGCCCTGGTAGTGGCTCGAGAGTACGTACTTGATGTCCTCGATGGTCACCTTGCGCTCGGGCACGCGGCTCCAGGGAATATCGTCGCTCTCGGGCGTGTAGTCGGCCTCGGGACCGTCCCACACATCGCTGGGGTTAAGGCAGCGCTGCATATACCAGGCGCGCGGCGTGTTGTAGACGTGGTCGCTGTCGCTGTGCGAGCCAAAGGCCTCGCGCGGGTTGAAGACCGCGGCCGGACCGTCGCCCTCGACGCCCAGCGTCAGGTCCAGATGCCACTCGGCCATCCAAGCGCGCAGGTCGGCGGAGCACATGTGATCGGCCTGGGCGCCCTCGGCGTCATCCAGGTCAAAGCTGTCGATACCCAGCTGGTTGGGCATGGTCACATAGGCGTCGTCAGGCACGCGCTTGGCGATCCAGTGGTGACCGCCGATGGTCTCGAGCCACCAGATCTCGTCCACGTCGCTAAAGGCGATGCCGTTGTTCTCGTAGGTGCCATAACGCTCGAGCAGGTCACCCAGAATGCGTACGCCGTCGCGGGCGGATTTGGCATATGGCAGCACCAGGGTCACCATGTCCTCCTCGCCCAGACCGCCGTGCTGCGCCGGAACATAGCCGTCCTCGTCCTCGTTGCCCTTGGCGGGCACGTAGTCGACGAGCGGGTCGGCGCCGCGAACGCGCTCGTTGGTGGTGAGCGTCTCGGTTGCGGACATGCCCACATTGAGCTCGTTGAAACCGGCCTCGGCCCAGATGCCGTGGCCCGGGACAACATCGGGGACGCTCGTGTAGCGCATGGGGTTATCGGGCAGTTCAACGGTCAGGTGACTCAGGACGCTCGTATAGACGCGCGGCTGCTCGTCGGGATGCACCACACGCATACGCTTGGGCTCAAACACCCCGTTGGACGAATCCTCGTTGCGGGCGACCAACGTCGACCCGTCGTAGCTCGCGTTCTTACCAACCAAAATCGTTGTGCACGGCATGCGCATCCTCCTTGAGCGAAGAAATCAAACGATAACAGTGTATCGCTTCGGCGCAGAAAGGGCGAAACCACGGCGCTGGCAACCCCTGTGGTCAAAAAATGCCAAATATGAGTACTGTCACCAATTTAGTAACAGCAATTTTGCTACGTATGGGTGTCGAAAGTCTACATTTGTTCAAAAAATAGATGATGTAATTCCTCATAGGTCCAATAAAATAGGCTCTCTATCGATAATAAATATCGTTAGAGAGCCTATTTGGCCTAAAATATATGTGACTATCTTGGCAACAGTACTCATATTTGGCATTTTTTGTCCACGGGGTATAGAACTAACCCCTCAAACAGCCCAAAACGCCTATTTCGATGCGCGCTCGGCCGCCTCGATCACGTGTTTGGCGAGGATCGCCGTCGTCGCAGCGCCCACGCCGCCCGGCACGGGCGTGATGGCGTTAACGACCGGCTCCGCAGCATCAGAATCGACGTCACCCACCAGCTTGCCAGCGGCCTCGTCCCAATTAATGCCAACATCGATGATCGTCTGGCCCTCGCGAACCGCATCCACGCCAATCGTACGCGCGCGTCCAACGGCGGCAACCACAATGTCGGCAGCACGGCACTCGGCAGCAAGGTCGCGCGTATGCGTATGGCACGTTGTCACGGTCGAATTGCGCGCCGTAAGCATGGCGGCAACAGGGCGCCCGATCACCAGCGAGCGCCCGACCACCGCGACCTTGGCCCCATCCAGCTCAACGCCGTAATGATCCAGCAAAGCAAGCACGGCTTCGGCTGTGCAGGGGGCAAAACCCTCGCCGCGCCCCGTAAGCGTGGTGAGCAGCGAAGCCGGCGTCATGGAGTCAACGTCCTTGGCAGGATCGAGTGCCGCGGCAACCGCGTCCTCGTCAAGGCCGGCGGGCAGCGGGCGGAACATCAGGCAGCCATGAACAGACGAATCGGTATTGATGTCCTCGATGGCCGCCAACAGCTCGTCCCGCGAAACATCGGCGGGAAGCAAAACGCGGCGAGCTTCAATGCCAACCTTCTCGCAGCGCCTGAGCGCACCGCGCTCGTAGGATAGGTCGTCCTCGCGTTCACCCACACGCACGATAGCCAACGTCGGAACAACGCCGCGCTCGCGCAAAGCCACGCAGCGAGCAGCAAGTTCCTCAGTCAACGCGCGGGCGACGGGAGCGCCCTTCAGCAGTTCAGCCATGGCTATCCTCTCTTCCTTGCAGCGTCGGCGGCGCGGCGCGCCAGCGCATCGGCGCGCGGCAACCACGTGTCCAGCAGCTCATCGCACGCGGTCTCGAGCTCCTCGGCGCGCGCCCGGTCCTTCATAGACGTGGTGTTGGCAAAGAGCGTCAAGCTCGCGCCCTGCATAGCGGAACGGCAGAACACGGCGCCGCACGCCACATCGGACAGCAGCTGACGCGAACCCTTGTCGGCCATGTCCTCGAGCAGCGCCAGCGCGCGCCCGCAGGCATCCATAATGCGATACGGCGGCATAGCGGCCACATGCAGCGCATCCTGAATCGCGGTCGCTCGAGCCGGATCGTCACGCGGAATACCGTATGCCGCGGACACCTGCCCATAGGCACGAACGTCCTCGGCAACCAACTCGACAAGCTCCTGGGCCAGCTCATCAGCATGGGCAAACGCACGCGTCAGGTCATCCGCACGATCAGCAAGCGCGGGATTGGTCGCACCGTAGCGGGCAACCATTCCGCACAGCGAGGCGCCCAGCGCGCCCACAAAGGCGCTCGCGCTGCCACCGCCGGGAACCGGCTCGCGTGCGGCAAGTGCCTCGGCAAACTCTCGACAGGTTTTATCCATCATCTCTTGGCTCATACGCACGCACCTTCAAGTCATATACATCGGTCAGGCGGCAACCGCCGACCAACCGCATCGAACACGTAATGGTGCTAAGTCTAGCCCATAAGCACATGGGCGTCAGCACACCTGGCCATCGCGGATTTCTATGACGAACGATAGGCCATGCCAACGCAAACATGGGACACATGGCCCACGTTTCGAGACTCCCGGGCAGCGGCAACTAGGGCATACATATAGGTAAGGAGCCCCATGTTGGGGCAACGCTCATCACGGCACCGGACGACGAATGGAGGAATCACCGCACAGCAAACAAAGTCATCATGTGCACGCGCAACCGCCGCCCCAGCGATCCGCGGCACACGATGTCCCTGGCAGACAAGGAGGACGCCACCATGAAGAAAAAGACCCTATCGATCCTTTCCCTTTGCATCGCCCTCTTTGCCGCGTTTGCCCTTGTCGGCTGCGGCGGGAGCGCATCGGGCGGCGGCAGCGCCTCCAAGAGCGAGAGCAAGGAAAAAGCTCCCGTCGCCAAGAAGACTGACTTCATTTGGTTTAAGGTCGAGATGCCCGAGGGCGTCGGCGTAAGCGACTCCGCCGGCAAGAATGCCGACAGGGTCCAGCTCACCTTCCCCGAAGACGAGAACGCCTCGGCCGATCGTTTTATCCCCGTTTGGAAAAAAGCGCTGACAGCTGAGGAATCCCACGCCGACCAGGCGGAAAAGAAGGGGGATACGTTCCAGTGGAAGGATGGCGGGTCCGTCGAGTATAACGGCAGGACGTGGCTCGTCGGAACGTACGAGGACAACAGCGGCGTCTCAACACTCCTATTTACCGACGTTGAACCGGGAAGCATCTATGTCCTTATCTCGAACTTCGACCTGCACAAGAAAGAAGCCGAGGCGCTCCTCAACTCCATCGAATTCCCCGATGACACGGCAGAGGCAGTTTCCGAGGCGCGCGAAGTCGAGATTTCGAGCATCGAGCTCAAGTAACGGAACACCCGCACGCGCCTACGCGCACCTGCGCATATGCGCCCCATTAAAGCAACGGGCACCCAGCCCCGGGGAGGGCCGACAGCATCGGCCCTCCCCTCTTTTGGGCCCGCGCATATTGCCACTTGTCGGCGCAATTCCAGCCCTCAGAATGGGACACATGGCCCACCCTAGCGAGCCGTCCACGCGTACAGTAAAGGCAGGTAATCCATGGGCGGTTACAGATCGAGGAGGACACGACCATGAAAAAGAAGGCCTTTGCGATTCTCACCCTCTGCATCAGTCTCTTTGCCGCAGTTGCTCTGGTGGGCTGCGGTGGCAGCGGCGACGCTACCGGCAGTGGTGGTGGCGGCGGAGCAGAAAAGCCAGCCGTGGATATGAGGACCGACTTCATTTGGTTTAAGGTCGAAGTCCCCGAGGGCGTCGAGATCGCCGACGTCGCCGGCGACACCGCCGACAGGGCCCAGTTTAAGTTCACCGAGAGCGAGCACGCCAGCGACCGCTTCATCCCCGTCTTCGATCCTGACAAGAACGCCGATGAGCTGTTCGACTACGAGGCAAAGTGGAAGGCCAGCTCTGGATGGACCGAGAGCGATCCCGTTAAGTACAACGGCAAGACCTGGCGCAGTGCTTACTTTACGCACTCGGGCGGCGTAACGACCGAGTGCTTTACCGACGTTGAAGGCGGCAGCGTTTACGTGCGCATCGACAACGTCGAGGAGCACAAGGACGCCGTCGAGACCATGATGAAGTCCCTGGAATTTGCCGATGATATCGCCAAGGCCAAGACCGAGGCCATGGACGTCAAGCTCGAGGATATCGAGATCAAGCGCTAAGCGACTGGCGAGCGCAGCGGGAAACACGAGCGCAGCGCAAACAAGCGACGGTACCCCAGCGCTTCGTACTAAGGGAGGGCCGGTAAACCGACCCTCCCTTTCTTATGCCGGCAGCCGACGAACGCGAAGATGGCGGGCGGCAAAACCGCCCCCCAGCGCGGTAACGGCACAACATGAACAAGCACCCCAGCACGTCCGCTCGCCGATTTATAGCGCCGCGCAGACAATTGAGCCGACACCTTTAAACATCCGGGCAGTAAAGTGACCAAAATAAGTGCATAACCGCACCCTGCGAATGGAGGAGTTATGACCGAACATCATGCCATCAGTCGCCGAGCGTTTACGCTGGGCCTTGGACTCGCGGCGTTGTCGCCACTTGCAAGCCTGCCCGAAACCGCCACGCTGGGCATTAGCCCGCGGACAGCCTTTGCGGACGGCACGGCCGAGTCAGCGGCCACCCTCGACAATTTCGTCATTCGCCTTCGCCCCGCGGGCTATTTTCGCACCGCGAGCGTCAACGAAGACGGCAACGTCATCGGCAACGTCTGCCACCTGTTTAATGACGGCACGTCCAGCAAGCTCATCCTCGAGCACGTAGGGACCGATGCGGACGGCACAAACTGGTATGCCATCCGCACCCTGCTCAATTTCGAAGAGCACAAGAAGACGGGCTACAGCATTTGGTCGGTCGATGGCGACTCGGACAAAGATGGAAAGGTCATCCACGTATGGAGTGGCGAGTACGACCATAAGGACAGCCGCGCCTATACGTTCGACCGCCAGTTCGACGGAACTTATATTATTCGAGACCGCATATACACGAAAAACGGTATTAACTACCTGGCCATAGAATCGAAAGGCAAAGACCAAGACAACAACAAGATTTGCCAAAAGAAATATTCCATTCCGTGGGAGCTCGAGCTTGTCGGCTACAGCATGGACAAGACCAATGCCACAGTTAGCAGCATCGACTGGACCACGTATAGCAGCTACGTCGACGGACCATGTTGGATGAGCCACGTCGAAGGCAACAAGTACCTCGACGAGCTGAGCATCCCGGGCACGCACGATTCGGGAACTTGCAGCGTGGACAACGACACCGAACCCCAATCCTCGCAAGCAAAGTGCCAGCAGGACTACATCCCCACGCAGTTGCTCGAAGGCATTCGCTATTTTGATATCCGACTCGGAAAAGGCAACGACCCCGGCATCGACCATGGAAGTTGCTACCTGCTCAAAAAAGACGGGCACTTCATGCATCTCTCCGATGTCGTTGGCTACTTCAAAAAGTTTTTGAACGAAAATCCGTCAGAAGCGCTCATCATGCTTGTATCCCGAGGCAACAACGAGGCTACTGACGAGAGCCTTACGACGGCTTTCGCCAAGGTTTTGGACGACAACCCCAAACTGTTCTATACGTCGAGCCGCGTTCCCACACTGAACGAGGTGCGCGGAAAGATCGTCCTGCTGCGCCGATTTGGACTCGCCGGCGACAGCGTAAGCGGCCACACGTGGGGCCTCGACCTAACCGAATGGGACAACAAAATCGCAGCACACCCCAGCAGCTCCTCTATGTGTCTCGTCCAAAACGCGCAAGGCTTTGAAGCCGCAGGGGAAACAGGCGACAAAAAAGCCTATTGCACCAAGGTATATGCCCAGGACCATTACGAATGCACCGGAACCGACAAGATCAGCTGGGTCGATATGGCCCTGCAGGAGACGGCTAAGCTCACCCGCAACGAGGTAGATGTCGAGGACGATAACGGGGCCAAGGAGCAAGTCCTGGAGCGCTGCTGGTCTATCAACTACACCAGCTGCACGAATCACAAGCAAGGAAGTAATCCTTTTACCGCAGCACGAGTGGTCAACGAGCATCTGTACAAGAGCCCGTACATCAATCCCAGCGGCATCGAGGATACAAAGTCAGATTACCTCAAGCACATTGGCATCATCGCATCCGACTTTGTTGATGCGGCGCTGGCGCGAAGCATCTACCAGCGCAATTACAATTACGATACGAAGCACGCGCAGTCGGCTTCGTGCTGCCTCCCGACCCGCATGCGCATGACGTACGGCGACTCGCTGAGCGATGCCTCGCTCCAGGATGGCAAGACCGTTGGCGAGGGCCATTTCCGCCTTGTCGACAGCAGCAACGTACTCAACGTGGCGGCTTCGGGCCATACGTTTACCATCGAATATGTGGATGTCGACGCCTTAGGCAACGAGACCGTTACGGAGCTGCGGGGTCATGTGCCCATCGATATCGATCCACGCGCGCTGACGCCCCATTTTGAGGGGCTCGAAGGCCTTAAGGCCGGCGAAGACGTGCGCGCCAAGATTGCGGCATCACTCGAGGGCAAGCTCGAAACCGATGCCTGCACGGCCCAGCTCGAGTTTGTGCACGACGCGGACGGCGCTCCGGGCACGGCAATGGTCGAGGGCGAAACATTTGCCGCAGGAACGTACTGGGTGCGCGTGAACGGTCTCTTGGGCGACGCGGCGCAGAACTACACGCTCGCCAGCGACGGAGCCGCAAGCTTTACCGTAGCGGCCTCGAGCAGTGCAGGCGGCACCGGCAGCGGCACGGGTTCCAACGCAGGCGGCGCCGACAAGAACGGCAAGGGCAAGAGCTCGGGCGGAAAACTCGCCGACACAGGCGACGGCTCTGGCGTTGCCGCCGGGCTCGCCGCTGCCGCCGTGGCGACAACGGTCGCCGGCGCGGCAATGCTTGCCAGTGACCGCGAAGACAACGGAGACGTTGACGATTAGGCCAGCCGGCCCTTTTGGACACATTGATTTAATGAGGGGCGCAGGACACCGTTCTGCGCCCCCGATTTTTACCTTGGCCCGAACGCCGCCATGGGCTACATCACCATGTTCAGCGCGTTAACAAACTCCTGGGCCCTCGCACGGCTGCTCAGGCTAAAGACGCAAGCGGTCAACAGCCTGTTACGTAGGAAAACGTCGCGGCCCTTGATCCTGTTGACCCCCGTGATGTCCTTAAGATAGACAATCTCGGTGTGCTTGCCACCAAACGTGCCCTTCTTGAGCACCTCAATACGGTTAGGGTAGATCTTGACGTCTTTAAACCTACCCGAACCCTTGTCCTGAAACAGCAAGGTGTTGTTGTCCATGCGTGCCACTCCCATGGGGTTCGTTAAAACTGTCTCTATGGCCACATTTTAGTCACCGCAAACCCTTTTCGCGGTCGTGCGCAGAGCACCAAAATCGTGTCCGCACGAGCAAATAGACTAATACAACAAGGAATATAAGCCGTTATCCAAGGATTGCGACGTAAAACAAAGGATTAGCAATGGCTAAGATTTAAGTCAGAAAACCCTTAGGAAGTGCTAATATATAGTTATTGAAAGAGGCTGAGATGCAGAGACGCGAATTGATCCGTATCCTCGAAGAAGCCGGCTTCATCTCGAAAGGAGGCACTAATCACGAGAAGTTCGTCAAAGGAGATAAACTCGTGCTCGTGAAACGCCACCGAGAGATTGAGGATCAAATTGCCAAAAGAATCCTAAGGCAGGCAGGGCTTCGATAGCTCATCCTCATCACATTTCGCATCGCTTTTTAGAGGAGGTCTTGCATGGTTTACGTATGGGAATTTGAGTTCTTTGATTCGGACGGTATGGTCGATGCCGTGCCATGTGGCTCGCTGGGCGGAGGAGGAACGTTTGGCTCCGATCTAAACGACGCTGTCGAAAGCGCCGCTGATTTTCTCGCATGTATGGTCGACGATCACCTTATGGGTGGCGTCGATCTTCCCGCGCCAGACTTCGGACATGAGCCGCGACACGGCGGCAAGATTATCGCCGTAGCCGTCAGCCGCGAACTCGCCGACATCCCCGCCGTCACCGCAGCGGATGCCGCGCGCATGCTCGGTGTTAGCTCAGCACGGGTATCGCAACTGATAAATGCTGGGCTGTTGGATTCTTGGAAGGACGGCACCAAGCGCATGGTGTCCAAAGCTTCCATCGAGGCACGACTCGCCGACGCACCAAAGGCAGGGCGCCCGAAAGAGGTCCCTATTGCCGTATAAAGCAATAGCGTTGCGGGTTTTTCATTTGTTAGATTAGCTGACAAGCTCTTCCAATTCGGGACTCACTGCGTCCCGAATTGGGATGGACATATTGCCGCAGGTAGCCGCGCATCCTCAATCCAAAGTACGAGAGGTGTTTCCCATGACAGACAGACCGAAAACAACGCTGCGCGACTGCATCTATGGACTTGCCGTCGGCGACGCGTTGGGCGTTCCCTACGAGTTCAGGCCTCGTGGCACGTTCGAATGCACGGACATGATCGGCTACGGCACGCATGGGCAGCCCGCCGGCACCTGGAGCGATGACACGTCCATGACGCTTGCCACCTGCGACTCGATTAGGGAGCTCGGTCATATCGACACCGCAGACATGCGCGACAAGTTCGTAGGCTGGATTGCCCGTGGCGAGTATACGATCGACGGCGTTTTCGATTACGGCGGCACGACCGCCCGCGCCCTGCACACCGGCAAAGGCGGCTCCGGCGAACGCGACAACGGAAACGGTTCACTCATGCGCATCGCGCCCCTGGCGTTTGTCGACGCGACTGGCGACGAGATCTGCGAGGTCTCCGCGATAACGCACGCCCACAGAACGTCGACCGATGCATGCGTCATATTTGTCGAGCTGATGAGGGGCGTGATGAACGGCACGCTTCCCTCGTGGGCGCTTCATCTGAAAGGTGTGCCTGAGCAGGAAATCAGGTCCGGCGGCTTCGTGCGCGACACCCTTAAGGCCGCCAGCTGGTGCTTTGTTAACACCAACAGCTACGAAGATTGCGTCCTTGCCGCCGTCAACCTGGGCGACGACACCGACACCACCGCAGCCGTCGCAGGCGCCCTCGCCGGCACGGCATACGGTATCGACGCAATTCCACAGGAATGGATCGATACTCTACGAGGGAAGGATCTAATTGAGAGCTGCCTGTTTTAGGGCACCATACAAGAAATAAGGCTGGAGGCACCATGGAGAGGAAGATCGCGAATATAGATGAGTTCCAAATGGACGAAAACGAGACCCCGATACTCCCAACGGAACTGAGGGAGGAAGAAAACCTTTACGTCCTCCCCGACGGGCGTTACCTCCCCTGCGGGGTCTACAGGACCGCGGACGGCGGTTCGCTCATTTATGAGCCATCCGAGCTCAGCTTCTTCGGGCAGATGCTTGCTCAATTCAAAGAGTGCTAGAGGTTTGATTGCCCGTTAGATCGACGCTGTTCCAAACTATGGGATGGGTAGGATGTCTCCCACGGCATTGCCCAGACCTCTACTCGATCTGGCGAGAATATAAGCAGTAACGGATAGCGAAGGGAGCCATGAAAAGGGCCGGTTGCAGCCGGCCCTTTAGACGATAATACCTGCGTTGCCCGCGCTTCCGAAGTGTGACTAGCTGAGGAGCGGGTTCCGCGGCACATCCTGATTTTACCCAGCGAGACGGCTCTTTTGCAGCCGCTCCACCGTTTATTTACATCCACCACCACAAGCGGATACCGCGCGAACGAGAGCAAAGAAACAACGCCGGCGCGGCCAACAGAACAGACAATCCATGCGACCAAAGAAATAGAAAAGCGCCCGCGGCCTCGGTTCTTCACCCAGGTCTAGGCGCTTTTCTTGGCACCATCGCACCACATCCGCCATCGCCTCCGGCCCGACACTCATTAAAATGCAAGCGGGAAACGACCTCAAGATCACCAACAACAGCTTCAAGCAAGCGCTTGGGCAACTGTCGCAACACGAGCGCCCATAAAAAGGGGCCAGTTTAATAAGTAAGAGAGCCTTACCACCAATTGTCATTCGGGCACGATCAGCCAATAGGTCAAATGGCAACTAACGGGTGTCAGATATACCAATATACGCAAGATTAACTGCTAGAATGCAATGGTGGACAGGCTCACCAGCGTCGAAGAAGCATAAGGTAAGGAGTGCGCATGATTGCTGTCGACTACAGCTCCTCAACGTCATTTAATGAGGATGCTTTCGAACAAGGCATCATTGACCACTTGCAAACGAGCCTGGGGTACGAGCACCTCTATGGACCCGATGTCGCTCGTTCCTCCGACGCGTTTGACGACGCCTTCCTACCTGACGTCATTGGACCCGCTCTTGAGAGCATTAACCCCACGCTCAATCGGCGGGCGATTGATGCCTCAATTACCAAACTAAAGGAAATCGAGGGCAGCGACCTCATCGCCAAGAACAGCATCTTTATGGACATGCTCCAGAACGGTGTGGAGACAAGCTGGTTTGACGGCAAAGAAGAGCATACGGACATCGTGCGCTTGGTCGATTACGACAATCTCGAAAAGAACTGCTTCCACGTTGTTAACCAGTGGACCTACATCGAGTGTGGCACCAACAAACGTCCAGATGTCATCGTATTCGTCAACGGGCTTCCGCTTGTACTCTTTGAATTGAAATCGCCCGCTCGAGCCGACGCCGACAGCGAAGATGCCTACCAACAGATTCAAAACTACAAACGACAAATTCCATCGCTTTTCGTGTACAACGCCTTTTGCGTCACCAGTGACATGCTTCACACCAAGGTTGGCACGATCACCGCCAACGAGTCGCGTTTCGTTGAGTGGAAGAGCGTCGATGGAAGCTACGAGGCAACCCAGTACGCCGATTGGAAGACGCCCCTGGACGGTATGTTCCCCAAGGAGCGGCTCATCGACATCCTGAAGAACTTCATCCTGTTCTCCGAGGACGCGAAAATTCTCGCGGGGTACCATCAGTACTTCGCGGTGAACAAAGCGCTCGAGAGCGTGCATGAGGCCATCGGCGGCGACGGCAAGGGCGGCGTCTTCTGGCACACGCAGGGCTCGGGCAAGTCGCTTTCGATGGTTTTCCTTGCCCATCTGCTCGAAGAGAAACTCGACAGCCCCACCATCGTGGTGATTACCGACCGCAACGACCTCGACTCGCAGCTGTTCGCGCAGTTCTCCAAATGCTCAGACTTCCTGCGCCAGATGCCCGTTCAGGCGCAGAGCCGCGCCGATCTTGCGCAGCAGATCTCGAGCCGCCGTGCCAACGGCATCATTTTCACCACAATGCAGAAGTTCGAGGAGGAGGACATCGCCCTCTCCAAGCGCAAGAACGTCGTTGTGATGGTGGATGAAGCGCACCGTGGGCAGTACGGGTTCGAAGAGAAATACGACCGTGACGGTAAGAAGCACACGGGCACCGCGCTGCTCATCCGCCGCGCCCTTCCGAATGCCACCTTCATCGGCTTTACCGGTACCCCTATTTCTGCCGAAGATCGATCGACTCGCGAGGTTTTCGGCGATTATATTGACGTCTACGACATGACTCAGGCAGTAGAGGACAACGCAACTCGACCCGTGTTCTACGAGAGCCGCGTCGTCGCACTCAAGCTGGATCAGGGCATCCTTGCAAAAGTTGACGATGAGTACGAAAAGCTCACCGAGCAGGCTAACGCCGAAACCATTGACGCAAGCAAGCGTAACTTTGCAAATCTGGACGCCGTTCTAGGTGCACCCGAAGTCATCGATGCCCTTTGTCAGGACATTGCAGAGCACTATGAGACCAACCGTGCGCACGAACTCACCGGCAAGGCAATGATCGTTGCGTATTCGCGCCCCGCCGCCATGGCTATATATCAACGTATATGCGAGCTGCGACCCTCTTGGAAGGACGAGGGCAAACTCGGCGTTGTCATGACCATGGGCAATCAGGACCCCGAGTGGTGGTTCGACGTCGTAGGCAATAAGGCCCATGTGAAGGAGATGGCAAAGCGCTTTAAGGATGATGCTGACCCGCTCAAAATCGTAATCGTCGTAGACATGTGGCTCACCGGTTTTGACGTGCCGAGCCTTGCCACCATGTATGTGTATAAACCCATGCGCGGGTATAACCTGATGCAGGCAATCGCACGCGTAAACCGAGTGTATAAAGACAAGGTTGGCGGATTGGTTGTTGACTACGTAGGCATAGCTAACGCCCTTAAACGCGCCATGAAGGACTACACCAAGCGCGACCAAAAGAAATACGGCGACATGGATATCGGGAAAACCGCCTATCCTAAGTTTTTGGAAAAACTGGCGGTCTGTCGCGACAAAATGTTTGGTTACGATTATTCGGAATTCATGAGCACCGAGTCCGCCGCACGTCGAAGCGAACTCATAACGGGTGGAGTAAATCATATCCTTGCACCCGGCGACGAAGATACCACCCGCGACTTTGTTGAGCAGGCAGGAGTCATGCTCAAAGCCTATGGACTCGCCAAAAGTCGCGCAACAGACATGCAGCGCATCGAGGCCGGCTATTTCCAGGTTGTTCGAGAGCTCATCCTTCAGCTCACCGAGCAGGGCGGCACCCGCAGCAAAAACGGAGGCAAACTTACCCTTAAGCAGGTAAATGACCGCATCAATGCACTGCTCGAACAGAACATCGTCCATACCGACGGCGTAATAGACCTGTTTAAGGTGGAAGACGAAACGGTTTCGATTTTTGATCCCAAGTTTCTGTCGAGCCTCTCGCGTATGAAAGAGAGGAACTTGGCTTACGAGTTGTTGAGAAAACTCATCGACGACCAGATCAAGGGCTACCGCAAGAAGAGCGTAACGCAGGCAAAGAAGTACTCAGAACTCATGCAAAGCATGGTAAATGGCTATCTCAACGGGCAGCTCACAAACGCTGAGGTATTCGAAGAAATGCTCAAGATGGCGAAAGAGATGCTTTCCGAAAGCCAAAAGGCAAAGGAGCTTGGGCTTAGCGAAGAGGAATTTGCGTTTTACGAAGCGCTAACACAACCGCAAGCAGTCGCTGATTATTATCTCGAAAGAAATGACGAGCTGGTCGCCATCACGCAAGAGCTCGCTGCGAAGATGCGCGAAATGCGCACGGTCGATTGGCAGAAAAAGCAAAGTGCTCGTGCTGCCATGCGTGTTGCAATCAAGCGCCTGCTCAAACATCATAAGTATCCGCCAGAGGGCATGGAGTCGGCACTGGCCACTGTGATGGATCAGTGCGAACTCTGGGCCGACAATGCAGCATAGGGAGCTAAAACAGCATGGCTAAAAGCAAAGCTAAGGACACCAAGAAGAACACGGCCGATGTTGGCTTTGAGGACCAACTATGGAACGCCGCAGATGTGCTGCGTGGTAACTTGGACGCTGCCGAGTACAAAAACGTCGTATTAGGCCTCATTTTCCTGAAGTACCTCTCGGACCGTTTCGACGAACGCTATCTAGAGCTCGTCGCAGAGGGTTACGGCGACGAGGAAGATCGTGACTGCTACATGGAGCAGAATGTCTTCTTCGTTCCCGAAGAAGCACGTTGGGCGAACATCTCACAGGCGGCGCATACGCCCGAAATTGGCCAGATCATTGACAATGCCATGCGCGCCATCGAGCGCGAGAATGACAAGCTCAAGGACGTGCTGCCCAAGAACTTCGCTCGTCCCGAACTAGACAAGAGGCGCTTGGGCGACGTCGTTGACTTATTCACAAACGTACAAATGACCGATAACGAGAGCGAGAAAGACCTGTTAGGGCGCGCATACGAATATTGCCTGCAGAAATTCGCATCAATGGAGGGCAAAAACGCCGGCGAGTTCTATACACCGTCGTGCATCGTGCGCACGCTGGTTGAAATCCTCCAGCCTTTCCACGGTCGTGTGTACGACCCCTGCTGCGGCAGCGGAGGCATGTTCGTGCAGTCCGCCGCCTTCGTCGAGCACCATGGCGGCAACGTGGTACAGGACATCACCATCTTTGGCCAGGAGAGCAACCCTACCACTTGGAAGCTCGCAAAGATGAACCTCGGTATTCGCGGCATCGAGGCCGATTTGGGCAACTATGCAGACACTTTCAGCGCCGACCAGCACAAGAATGAAAAGTTTGACTATGTGTTGGCAAACCCACCCTTCAACCTCAAGAACTGGGGCGGCGAAGCGCTGCAGGAAGACGTACGTTGGAAGTACGGCATGCCGCCCACGGGCAACGCTAACTTCGCTTGGATGCAGCATATGATTTGGCATCTTAACGGCACGGGCAAGATTGGCCTCGTATTGGCAAACGGGTCGCTCTCGAGCCAGACGAGCGGCGAGGGCGATATTCGACGCGCTATCGTAGAGGACGATTTGGTCGAGGGCATTGTAGCCATGCCGGGGCAGCTGTTCTACAGCACCCAAATTCCCGTGTGTCTGTGGATCCTGAACAAGAAGAAGGCTCAGTCCGGCAAGACGCTATTCATCGATGCCCGCGAAATGGGCACCATGGTCTCTCGCAAACTACGCGAGTTTACCGAAGAGGACATCAACAAAGTTGCATCCGCATTCGACTCCTTCCGCAAGGGCGAGTTCGAGCCCGTGAAGGGGTTCAGCGCCATAGCGGATTTGGACGAAATCGCCAAGCAAGATTTCATCCTGACACCCGGTCGCTACGTAGGCATTGCCGAGGTCGAAGACGACGGTGAGCCGTTTGATGAGAAGATGGCACGCCTGACTAGCGAGATTTCGAAGTGCTTTGAAGAGTCCAACCACTTGCAGGAGCAGATTAAGAAGAATCTGGAGGCGATTGGTTATGGGATGTAGAGTCGCACTTGGTGACGTTTGTAGCTTCTACCGCGGCGCCAGCGTCCCCCGTACCCGCATGTACGATAAGGGTGCTTATCTTTACATTCACTATGGAGATCTTTACAAAGGTTTCGACCTACACATCGACGTTGAAGACCCCGCAAAACCCATCCCATACATCCTCAACAACGAAAAGATAAAAGACAGTCAGCGTCTCAGAGACCAAGACATCGTATATGTGCTGACCTCAGAGACAGTCGATGACCTTGGTCATGCCTACCTGTTTAACAATCCAAAGGAAAAGCCTACCATTTCAGGCACCGAAACAACCATCGTGCGCGTCAATCGCCGAGACCTCGTCGTGCCGGCTTACCTCAACTATCTTATGAGCTCTCCGCGCTTTATCAGAGAGCTCCGGCAGTACACGAGAGGTATGAAGGTATTCCGCGTCCATCCCAAAGACGTGGCACGAATCGAAATCGATTTACCGCAAACTGAGGTTCAGCATCAAATTGTTTCAATACTTGACGCGATATACGCAAAGCAGCAAGCAAACTCTAAGCTAAATGGCTATTTACTTGAGTTGATGAATGTTCAGTACCAACATTCCTTCTGCTGTAACAAGTTGACCCTCGGGTCGATTTATGACATTGCTAATGTTGTTTATGGAGCAGCGTTCAAGTCTGCCTTGTTTAACGAGGAAAAGGTAGGGTATCCCCTGATTCGCATACGTGATTTGAGCACCTTCTCGCCGCAGTATTGGACAAATGAGGCTCATCCAAAAAGGGTATTCGTACATCCTGGTGACGTTTTAGCGGGAATGGATGCCGAATTCACGCCATGTCTCTGGCAGGGTGAAATGGCTGTACTGAATCAGCGAGTTTGCCTGTTCGAGCCCGCTGCCAATTCGGGAGTTTCAAGAAGTTATTTGCTTATGGCATTGAACCCATTGTTGACTTTCATCCAGAACTACGCCTCTGGTACTACCGTCGCGCATATGGGAAAAAGCGATTTGGAAGCGTTGAACGTGCCTATTCCTGCAAGAGGAGATCTCGAGAGGTTTAATACCATTGCAGAGCCATTGAGAGAACAGATTGTTCAGAATTCGACACAGAACCGAAAACTGGCTGCTCTTCGTGACGCTCTTCTCCCCAAACTTATGTCGGGCGAGATTGACGTCTCAAGCGTCAATTTTACGCAGCTAAATAGCCATTTAGCTGCGTGTTGAGTTCAATTTTATTGTCCAGTAAACCCAAGACGCCAGAAATAGCGGTCTGTGTTTCGTAATCCGGAACACAGACCGGGCATAGATGAACGTGATTGCGATTTATGCCTGGCACGGCGCTTGCAGTTAAGTAGTCTCGCCATGGAAGAGTTTTGAGTAGGTAATAAACAAATTTAGGATCATTGCCCTTAAACTCCGTTGAGTACAAAGACGTATTTAACGGCCAACAAGCCGCATCGGAGTAAAAAACTTGCCCAATAGTTCCATAACGCCCAGTTATGACACATGGCCCCTTAACGGCGGCTTCCGAATGCGTGCCCGTTTGTCCCGAAGATGAGAAAACAGGGTAGGGGCCATCAACTCTGCAGCTGGAGGGAAGGTCAAACCCCCTTTTTAGATTAACAATCTCCCCCAAGGTCTTTTGCGTCCAGCTCATTCCAAATACTTCCTATGCGAAGCCTTCACATTGCTCTGATTAACCATGGCGTAGTACATGGTTGTGTCTATTTTCGCATGGCCCAACAGCTTTTGCACCTGCTCTATGGGCATTCCCTTGTCAATGGCATGGGTGGCAAGCGTACGGCGAAACTTATGCGGATGAACGCGGTTGATACCGGCGCTTCTGCCTAGGTCACGTAAACGGAGTTCTATGCTCCCCACTGTAATACGTCGAGCAGAGGAATCGAGCGCGACAAATAATGCGGGACTCTTGTCAACACGGCTCGAAAGATATTCCGTAAGATGAAGCTTAGCGCGCGCATCGAAGTAAACGGGGCGCTGCTTATTTCCCTTTCCCATTACAAGGCATTCGCGCTCGTGCAGATTGACATCCTTCCTGTCGAGTCGCACAAGTTCGCCAATACGCATGCCCGTCGAAGCGAGTAGATCAACGATGGCAAGATCTCGCTTGGACTCACAGGCGTCTCGCAATACCTCCAGTTCCTCATCGCTAAGCACCTCTTTGGTTACTTGAGCTGTTTTGACGCGACGAATGCGCCTTACAGGACTTTTCACAATGTAATCCTCATCTTCAAGCCATGAAAAGAAGCTCGACATGATACGGCGTATATTATCGATTGTGACCTTACTAGAACCGCGATTCACCTCGTAATCATTGAGATAACGGCGCAAGTCGTCGCTCTCAACCTGGGTATAGGGCTTAGCAAGTGTTGTGTTCATATGCTGTAAGGTTGCCTCATAGTATGCAATGGTTTTAGGAGAGCATCCCTCGACCTCTTTAGCGGTGAGGAAGAGCGCGAGCAGATCTTGTCCCGGCTCCGCTTGTTTCGGTCCAAGTGCCCGTCTAAGTGTAATGGCAAGATGCTTGAGCTGATGTGGGTCGAGAAGGCTCTGCATTTCCGAAAGCACGGCATTGATGACAGTTTCCACGCTGCTCCTTTCGTCGAGTACGATAGCCACAGTGTGGACGGCGTGTTGCACATAGTGAAGTAAATGGCTATTTAG
>OODJ01000844.1_pt1 | contig 27898 bp, 15 predicted proteins | sample 1671611 | NCBI WGS metagenome assembly OODJ01 (sample SAMN06348174, study PRJEB24527) | human gut metagenome | biome: human gut; feature: ankylosing spondylitis patient; material: feces | host: Homo sapiens | place: China | collected 2015-10 | reverse complement strand
CATTCTTCGTCCTCCTCTTCCAGTTCCATTTTATATTCTTCCAGATCCATAAGAAAAACTTCATATCCTTCATCGCTCATACAGAACAGTTTTCTTATGGTATTGCAGACAAGCCCGATCATATCTGCATCGCCTTTCAGAAAAGGAATGATATGGTCGATTGCCTCCATCGTGTCATTTCGGTTTCCTTTATCAAACATTGCAGTTACTAAACATTCATCTGCGTCAAAGTTCATTGCCAGATCCATCATAATTCCACCTCTCCCTTCTTATGTGCCTTGGATTTCTCCGTTGCCTTGTTTTGCTCCTGTGCTTTTGCCCTTGCCTGAAAATCTTTTAAAGACTGCAGCACAGATTTCTTCACTTCACCTTTTGCTCTGCTTGCAGCTTCTACCTTTTGTGGCTGGCTCTGACTTACAGATACCGGTTCCTGCTCTGCCCTTCTGTCTGCCGCAACCGCAGAAGGTTTCTGTCCACTTCCTATTACTGTTTCTGTCGTATGTTCCGTTTCCTTTACCCTTCCATGCTTTTCATCCAGATACTTTTCCATGTCTGTGATTGCTTTCTGCACCAGAGGGCTTTCTTTATAGTGTGGAATCATATCTATCAGATCACGCCGTATCCGGTCTGCACTCATCAACTCATATTCTCCGGAATAATCTTCATCACCATCTTGCAGATCAAATCCGATTCCTTTAATCCCATGCAGTCTCTCTGCTGGGATACTCTCATATATTTTAATGGCTTCTTCTAAAGTGAGGTTGTTATGGTACTCTCCCATGACCGGAAACTCCATGCACTCTGCGACATAAAAACTGATCGTGGCTTCTGGCTGTTCCTGCTCTGGCTGTTTGTCAAAGATAGAAAGTCGCTCTGTATCCTCCAGACGGGAAAGTAAAGAACGGGCAGTTATAACATCGCTGTCTATATCGGATTCCTCGGATACCTCAAGCAGCCAGTCTTTGATAGCTTCTGTTTTCTTATTCAGAATGTCCTCTGTGATTTTCTCCACCTGTTCTTCCCTGTTCTCAACGGTATCTTTATATTCGTAAGTGTCATATTCATAGCTGAAATTATCTAAATCCACCGCCAGCTTTTTAATCTCCTGCTGATCAAGGTGAGCATCTGCTTCCTTCATATATTCTGCCAGAGTGATTCTTTCTTCTGCGATAGGATTGATGTCCACCTTAATACCTGCCATTGCTATACCATGAGCATTTAATTCATTGAAGAAACTGTCTTCACGGATATTGCCACGATAAGAAAGCACTACATCAAGGTCAGAATCTTCCCGGTAAAGGTCTTGTCTGCTTCTGGAACCATACACTCTTGCAGCAAGCAGCTCTACCTCCTGTTCCATTCCCATATCTTCTAATACTGCCTGTGCATGATACAGGACACCTCTTTCAACTTCTGCCCTGCTCAGGCTATTTAATGCCAGTTCATTTCTTCCAATCTCAGAAGTCGCACGAAGTTCCCCCTCCTGCAATAAATCCTTAGAGTGCTGGATCGTCATTTCTTCAAATTCTTTATAATCCACTTTGACACATTCCATATCATCCATTCTTTCACTTTTAAGGATTTCATAAGCAGCTTCCTGAATGGATGCGTCTGGATTATCGTAATCACCACTCTGGATTTCATGCAGATCAGAGTCATAAAAAATAAACGAATATCCTTCTTCTGTTGCCTGTATGGTCAGATACCCTTTACTCCTGATAAACTGCATTGCGATTCCTTCATAGGTTTGCATTGCTTCTTCCCTGCGAAATCCTTCAAAAATACTTGCTGGGCAGTTTTTTTCTAATTGTATCCGCTGCATCTGTTCTTCCTGAACTTCTTCCACATCTGCCATCAGTTCTTCATAATCCACTACTTTTGCATCTTCCAGTGAGTACCCTTTATCTTCTAAAATATCACTGGCAGCTTCATCTACATAGATTGTCGGATTGTCATAGATTCCTCCATCATCCTCCTGATAATCTTCATTGTAAAATGTATAATCATAGCCATCTTCAGCAGTCTGGATTGTAAAGTATTGTTTTCCAATCTGATATGCAATCTGTACCTCATTCCAGTCCAGCATGTTTTCCATTTTATTTACCGCTTCATATATTTCTGGATTCAGCCACCCTCCGATCTGTTCATACGCATGGGTCAGCCGATCTATCCCGTTTTCACATCGGATAAAATCCATGCTTTCCTGCATTGTTTCCGTATTCTGGATACCAAGCACTTTTTCCTGATGATTTGGCAGGCGTAAATATTCCTGCATCGCTTCATCCAGTGATTCATACCGGTTTACTTTTACTACACCCTCTGCATTTACATCTTCCATCACATAAAAATTATCAACGTAATGAATCTCTGGCATTTTCAACTTTATGCCTTCTGGCAGCTGCACCTCACTGACTGCATGGAAATTAAACCGGACATCCGTTCCAGATTCATTTTTTCCTTCCATCGTTTCTTCCCAGGTATCTTTCTGTACTGCCTGTATTTCTTCGATTGTAAGTGTCTGTCCACTCCGCAGGGTTACAACAGAATCTTTCGGGAATTCCGTCAAGTCATAAAGTGTTGTTCCATTTTCCTGCAAATATTCTGATACAGCTTCTAACGCTCCTGCATCAAACCCATTCCATAAATCCTCCGCTACAAGCTGTCCATTTTCTGCTACGATAATCCCTGCCACATCGGAGCCAAATTCATCATGTTCCATTAAGAAGAACTTCTCCCCCGCATATTCCTTTTCATCAACCGTATGCCATGTCCCGTTATGTCCTTCTGCTTCATATCCTCTTGTCTCTGCCGTGATTGTCACTTCGTTTTCTCCTATCGCCTGTTCTATCCTCTGCATCCGGATCTCAGCTCTTGCCATGTCGATAAACCCATCTAAAACTGCCGGGTGGCTTTCGATCACATAATCCAGGTTCAGATTTCTGCCCCGGCTGATATTTTCCGGGACTTCGATATGCTCCGCCCAGTCTTTGTTCTGTCTGGAAAATCTTCCATCATGGGAAAGTTCACGGATGGTATTTGCCATAACAAAATTCATACGTTCTTCCCCGAAGCGTTCCACGACTTCTTTTGCCGCATCCTGCTTTAAGTGCAGCCCGTCAAAATTCTCCCGGATGGCTTCTTCGATTGCTTTCTTACAGTCCAGGTTTAACTTTCTGGAATCCAGATAAGCATCCACATCCCGTTCTCCCATTGCCTGTTCCAATGTTCCTTTATAAACTGGCGGATATGCCCTGACGGAATTATGTTCCAGCATGTTCATTCTCTGCTGGACAAACTCCGGAAGTTCCTGAAATCCAAAAGAATCTACATAATAGGCTGTAATCTCTGCACCCCTGTTTATCACGATCACATCACTTACCGATAAGGAATGACCACGGAAATCTTCCGGTCGGTCAATGTTAAAGCGTTCAAATATATTGTCTAACGTGATCGTTGGCATCCACGGTGCTGCATAAACCATCCGGTAATCCTTTCCGTCAATGGTATAGCCCAGACTCTTTGCGGATTCTATTCCCATAAACTGATAAGTATGCTCATCTCCACTATCCATCTGATAAATGGCAAACCTTCTGCTTTCTCCATGCAGAAGAAGTGTCTCATCAATCTTTTCCGCACTGTCCTGTTCCAGTTTTTCCTGTCTGGCGGCAGCTGCTTCTCTTTCTTTATGTACTTCCCATTCTGCTTCCGTGATACCAAAAATACCGTCATGTCCCAGGATTGCATTTTCTGTTTCTGCAAGAATCTGTCCTGCCTGCTCTGGATTGTCTGGATTTCCATGTAAGAGAAAAACTTCCGCACCCTCACGATACAATTCTACTGCCCTGTTTTTTTCAAGAGGATACATGTGTTCCAGTCGGATTCCTGCTTCGTGCATTTCTGTAAAACCGATCATGCCATCTGGGAAATTGTCAATCTGTGCCTGTGTTTCATTCATAAGGCTTCTCGTATATTCACTTCCCGGTCTGCGGATTGCAGTCATCATACGGTTCACCAGTCCAAGCACTTCGTCTTTGTCATCCATCTTATATGCAAAATTCACAATAAGATTTCTCTGGGAATCTGTGAAATTTCCTGTATTTGCAGCTTCTGCCGTTTCAATCAGACGGTGAGCATACTGCATGGCTGTTTCTTCTACAATCTCCGGTTCTTTCACTGGGAAGTTTGCCCTTGCTGCCTGGATTACTTCATACACTAGCTTTGAACCGGCTTCATCGTAAGATTCCCTCATGTCCCATACCAGGTCATTCAGTCTTTCCACCTGTCCGGGGAAAGTTTCCGCATATTCATTTACAAATGCCTTTTCTTCTTCTGAAAAAATATGTCTCGGAAACTCTGCTTTTTGCACGATCATCTCTGCCTGCTCTTTCGGAGAAAGGTCAGAAAAATAAGTAACGCCTGTGTCAGCATCATATTCCACATCATAAAAATCAATCGGATAATTCTCTCCGTGTCCACTGCTGTCATAGAGTGGTGTGACGGCAGCACCTTTTTCCTCCAGAAAACTTTCCAGTGGTTTCTCATTCTCCTCTATCTCACCACTTTCCAGAAGGCTGACGTATTCTTCCACATTCTGTTCTAACTGTTCCCTGCTCATATTTTCGATCAGATTATAAGTAAACCCGGAACCCATGCTGCCCGAAAGATGCAGGAGCAAATCTTCCTTATGGAAGGTATCCCGGATTGGTCTTTCCATTTCCAACTCGTGCATCTGTGCCTCGATATTCTCAACGACTTCTGAAGATGTTTTTCGTATGGTATCCATTGATGCTTTCAATGCCTTCATATCCCTGCTCTCGCACCAGCTGGCGATATAGGTAAACGAATATTCTGAAGTATCCAGACCAAAATGGTTGCAGACAATATAAGCAATACTTTCTGCTTCCACTTCCTTTGTTGTCTGGTCTTTTAAGACTCCTTCCGCATCCATTACCTCCCGGTCATGCAGCAATGCGTGGCTCACCTCATGGACTCCTGTTTTCATGGTCTGGACATTACTCATAGCTTCCTTTATCGCAATATATTTTTCTGTCTGGTGATAATAACCTTTTGCATCCCCTTCCACATTCATCATACGGATCGGTACAGGCGAAACACTCTGCAATGCCTGCATGAATGTATCATAAAACTGTACACTTCCGGTAAGCTCCGGCACCTCCAGTTCTGCGATCGGTTCTCCTTCTGTCTGGCTGACATCAAATACTGTCGCTACCCGAAATCTTGGGATAATCATTTCCACAATCTCTGTTTCTGGTTGTCCATCTTCACCAATGATTGGTTCCTGTGTATCCGGGTCAATCTTTTCAATCTCCTGTTTTTCTCTTACTGGTGTCGGTGCAATAATCTGGATTCCTTTCTCTCCACGTTTTACATGACGGTTAAATTTCTTCTGCCATGCCTGATACCCTGCCACCAGTGTTGCTTCCGGTTTCTGCATGGTGATTAGCAGCGTATTATTAAAACTGTAATTGTGGAACTTGGACATGGTATTCAGATATTCGGTATATCTCTCCGAAGTAAAGATCTCTTTTACTCCCTGCTCCAGCCGTTCCGATATTTCTTTTAACTGTTTTTCTATATTATTTGCCATAAACAAACCCTCCATTTTATGTCCCCGCCAGAGAAAACTCTGACGGGAAATCTTTTATAACTCCTGTTCGTGTTTTTTCTTTGCAGCTTTCTGTACAGGTGGCTGTTCCGCTGTATTCTGCTGTGCCTTCTCCTGCTTTAAGCGTTCCAGAATAGATGGCTTATGGATTCTGTCTGCTGTTTCCGGAAGTTCTTTTTCTTCTACAGCATCCCTGCTATCTGTGCTACTTCCTTCTCTGCCAATATCCTCATCTGCCATAATCGTCTCATTACCCTTTTCATCCATGTTCAGCAATACATTTAACTCAGATAACCGTTCCATCTTTTCATTCAGCTCTGCTTCTTTCGGGAATGGTTTCTTTACCTCTTCCTGTGCAGTAGCAAGCTGCTGTTGTACGGTTTCCAATTTCTGCTCACTTTCCGTCAGCTTCCTGTCAATGGAAGAAAGGGTGTTATGTATACGCTGCATATTTCCTACCGGGTCTTTTCCGATCTCCAGCTTATAAGAGCATTTTCCTTTGATCGTCAGTTCAAACGCATTGGAGAACATATTGTAGGAAGCAGATAACGTAAACCCATGATATTGCCCAACCTTTCCGCCGGTGCTGACGGTTTTTAAACCTGCACAGGCGGCGATCAACGCTTCGCCTGCTTCTTTCTTATCTTCATAAAGGACATTTCCTACTGTCATGGCAAATGTGTCATTATCCTGTAAATCCACGCTTTTTACTACCTGCGAATCCACCTGCATCCCGGCAATCCGCTCTTTCAATGCACTGATCTGTACCGGGAAATTCTTTGCAATATCGGATTCCAGACGGTAAATCTGACTGGTGTGGTTTGCCTTTAAGAGTTTCAGCTTACTCACCTGCACATCCAGATCCATTTTTTCTTTAATGTACGGATTGCCTGTGGCAAGTGCCTTGATCTCTGCATAGGACAGTGCCGTATCATCCACATCTTCACAAGCCCTGACCGGGGATTTACTGGTCATGATCTGACTGATGAACTTCTGCTTATTCTCCAAAATCTGCCACATATACGCATCAAAAGTGTTCTCCGTCACATACCGGAATATCTTTACTTTGTCATTCTGGTTTCCCTGTCTTAAAATACGTCCTTCCTGCTGTTCCAGATCAGACGGCTTCCAGGGACAATCCAGATGGTGCAGAGCAATGAGCCTGTCCTGTACATTGGTACCAGCACCAAGTTTCGGTGTAGAACCCATGAGGATTCTCACCTGTCCGGCCCGCACCTTTGCAAACAGTTCCGCTTTCTTTGCCTCCGTGTTGTATTCATGGATAAAAGCAATCTCTTCTTTCGGGATTCCTCTGGCAGCCAGTTTGTTCCGGACATCATCATATACGTTGAACGTCCCGTCTCCTTTTGGGGTGGACAGGTCACAGAAGATCAGCTGGGTTGTCCGGTCTGTTTTTCCTTCCTCCCATACCTGGAAAGCATTTTCCACACAGGTATTGACCTTGCTTTTTTCCGCATCCGGAAGGAGTTCATTCAGAAGCCTTTGGTCTAACGCACATTTTCTTCCGTCATTGGTGATCTTGAGCATATTATCTTCTGTCGGATTTACCATTCCTGCTCTTACTGATTCTGCACGTTCTGAAAATGCTGCTACCATATCCTGCTGTTCTTCACTTGGCTTCAAGACTTCATTGATAAACTCTGCTTCCGGCACTGGAAGGTTCAGCATATCAGAAGTCTGAATATCCGCAGCTTCCTTAAAAATGGAGATCAGCTCCGGAAGATTAAAAAAACGGGCAAACCGTGTTTTTGCACGATAGCCCGTTCCTTCCGGTGATAATTCGATTGCGGTTACTGTCTCCCCGAACGTTGCCGCCCAGGAATCAAAGTGTCCCATACCCATACGCATGAGTGTGTCATACTGGAGATAACGCATGATAGTGTAAAGCTCCGTCATACTGTTCGATACGGGAGTACCTGTAGCAAAGGTGATCCCTCTGCCGCCGGTCAGTTCATCCATGTACCGGCATTTCATAAACATATCGGAACTTTTCTGTGCATCCGTCTGTGAGATACCCGCCACATTCCGCATTTTTGTATACAAAAAAAGGTTCTTAAAACTATGGCTCTCATCCACAAACAGCCGGTCTACACCCAACTGCTCAAAAGTTACTACATCATCCTTTCTGGTCTGGTCATTGAGTTTCTTCATCCTCGCCTGCAGACTCTTCTTTGTTTTTTCCAACTGCTTGATGGTATAATTCTGCCCTGCCTGATGTGCCGCTTCTTCAATGGAAAACGTAATATCTGCGATCTGATCTTCCAGCATGGCAATCTGCCGTTCTTTTGAAAGAGGGATTTTCTCAAACTGCGTATGTCCAATGATCACGGCATCATAATCCCCTGTCGCAATACGGGAACAGAACCGTTTTCGGTTTGCCGGCTCAAAGTCTTTCTTCGTTGCCACCAGGATATTTGCTCCCGGATAGAGACGTAGGAAATCACTGCCCCACTGCTCGGTCAGATGGTTTGGCACGACATAAAGATTCTTTTGTGAGAGTCCCAGCCGTTTTGATTCCATACCGGCTGCGATCATCTGGAACGTCTTTCCAGCTCCTACGCAATGAGCCAGTAACGTATTATTTCCATACAGCACATGAGCCACTGCGTTTTTCTGATGCGGCATCAGGGTGATCTCCGGATTCATGCCAACAAACTGAATATGGCTTCCATCATATTCCCGTGGACGGATGCTGTTAAATCGTTCATTATAGATCTTACAGAGATCTTCCCGTCGGTGCAGGTCTTTAAATATCCACTCCTTAAATTCCTCTTTGATCAGTTCCTGCTTCTGCTGTGCCAGCATCGTTTCCTTCCGGTTTAATTCCCGGTGTTCTCCCTCGGCATCCTGTACCGTGTCATAAATCTTGGTATCTCTAAGGTTTAAGGCATCTTCCAAAAGGCGGTAGGCATTGGCTCTCTGTGTTCCGTATGTGGAAGTAACAAGAGCATTTCCGTAGCTGTCCACATTCTTTCCCATAACATTCCACTGTCCGGTCACTTCGGCATACTGGACTTTGACCTTGCTCCCTACATAATATCTTGGTGTATGGAATGTTTCTGCCATGAACCGTGTAATGTAATCCTCGGAGATCCAGGTTGCCCCAAGTCTTGCTTCAATCTCTGATGCATCCAGATCTTTTGGCTGTACCTGCTCCAAATACTGCACATTCACCTGATATTCCGGGTGATCTTCTGCAAACTGTTTGGCGGTCTGAAGTTTTTCCCTCACATTTCCAGAAAGATATTCGTCTGATGGCTCCCATTTTTCACCGATCGGGTTCTTAAAGATTACCCCTGCCAGTTCTTCGGTAAGCTCCTCTTCTGTTTTCCCTGAAAGCTGTGCCATATAGGAAAGGTCAACGCCTGCCCTCTCACCAATGGAAACCGCAAGTGCTTCACTGGCAGTATCTACAGAAGTTACCGTTTCTGCCCGGCGTATCGTTCTCTTGGTAAAAATATCTGCCTTCCGTTTCAGTTCTCCCTTATCATTCAGAAATTCCAGAGAAGTCAAAAGACAATAGCTGCTGTCCTGACTAAATGCCCGCTTATTGGCATTGCTGCTGAGAAGACCATATTTTGCTGTAAAGGTATCGTATTCTTCATTGAGTTTTCCCTGCAGCTTTGTGATCTGTTCATCGCTTCCCTCTTCCATCTGACACCGGATCAGTTCATTCGTAACATCACGGATCTTCACCATCCCTTTGACACGTTCCGCTGTCATTGCCGGAAGCTCCATGCGGTTCATCACAGAGTTTTCCCGGTAATAAACTTCATCATCTACCACAGTAAAACTAAAATTCTTTACCTCCGGGTCTGCCGGGATAGAGACAACATCCTCCTCCAGCTCTGTATCCGAAAGTTCCAGTTCCGTGATCGTACCATGGATATTCTGGACAGCTTCTTTTAATTGTTCTTCTAAGGTAATGCCTTCTTTTGGTTTTACGGTCACTTCCTGCTTTCCATACTGGGTACTTTCTGTAGTAAAATCACCAAGCACCATTTCCGGATGCTCTGCAAAATAAGCATTAACCGAATAGCCTTCCGGTGTTTCCTTTAGATTTAACCATTCCGGTTCCTCAATGGATGCCCTGTCCCTTTTCTGGAAAAACAAAATATCAGAAACAACGCTGGTATTGGCATTTCTCTGGAACGCATTATTCGGTAATCGGATGGCTCCAAGCAGTTCTGCCCGGTTTGCGATATATTGTCTCACTGCCGGATTCTGCTTATCCAGCGTTCCACTGGAAGTTACCACAGCAACTACGCCGCCCGGACGGATCAGATCAAGGGATTTTGCAATAAAATAATCATGGATCATAAAATGATGCCGGTCATATCTTCGGTCACTGACCTGATACGCTCCAAATGGAACATTACCTATCACACAGTCGAAAAAGCTGTCTGGATAACTGGTTTCCTCAAATCCCTGCACGGCAATCTTATTTTTCTGGTAAAGCTGTTTTGCGATCCTGCCCGTAACCGGGTCAAGTTCCACACCATACATATTGGCTTTGCTCATACTCTCAGGGATTAGTCCCATAAAGTTACCGACACCACAGGACGGTTCCAAAATATTTCCCTGTTTCAGTCCCATATTTTCCAGTGCTTCATACATACTTCGGATCACGGTTGGGGACGTATAAAAAGCATTTAAGGTCGATGCCCTTGCTGCACTGTATTCTTCTGGTGATAAGGTATTCTTTAACTCCAGATACTCATTTGCCCAGCTGCTGTTATTTTCCTCAAATGCCTGTGGGATACCGCCCCAGCCAACATAACGGGATAAGATTTCCTGTTCTTCGGGTGTTGCCAGACGTTCTTCTTTCTCCAAAGTCTGTAACAAATGGATGGCTTCCATATTTGCCTTATACTTTGCCTTCGGACCGCCTGCACCAAGGTCATTATCCTGGATACGGAAGTTGTGCGGTTCTGTTACAATCTTTTCTGTTTCCGGTTTTAAATATGGCTGGAATTCTCCCTCATATCCAAACAGTTCATTTTCTCCGGGAATATAATTGCGTCCGGTTTCCAGACACCGGAACACATCGGCAGTCGGTGCATTGCTGACTGCATAAAAATCATCATACGAATACTTTGGGAAATCTTCTGTATGGTAGGTTGATAGATGCAGTTCTGTATTGGAACGGGTCTGTGCAACCAGATCTTTTCCTTCTATTCCTTCCGGCAATACCCCTACTGCTTCAAAATGATACCCCTGATACTCAAAAACACCTTCATCCCAGGACTCCGCCAATTCTTCTGCTGTTTTAGCTGTTACCTCTTCTTCTGGTTCTTTCTGTTCCTGTCCCTCAGAAGTTTCTATTATTTCCTGCTCCTGACTCTCTGAAATAGATTCTTCAGCAGTAACCTCTTCCTCTTCTATTTCCTCTACATCTGACATATCTACTACGGTCGGTTCTGTCACTGCCTTCGTATCTAAGAAATCAAACATGGTCATCTGGTGCCCGGATGGTTCCACAAAAGACGGTTCTGCTTCCGGTGTCGGGAAAATCGTATAGGTTCCTTCTGCATACTGGTGAAGTTCTGAAAGAAGTTCTGTTTTCTGCTGGTAGTTTGTCCCATATGCCTCAAAATCTAATGGCAGAACTGCCAATGCTGCATCCATCTTCTGTAACAGTTCTTCTGTCTGCTCTGGATTCTCTAAAACTGCCACCATTTCTTTTCCTGGTTTTTCCCAGAAGAAATCATCCGTAAATGGTCTGTCTATCTCTTCCGGAAGACGGTCATAAAAGCGGAGTACCTTGTTCGCCATCTGTTCCCGTTCATATTCCGGCATACGAGCATAATCTTCTGCCTGCAGGAACTGGTCATTCTTTATCAGATAAGCTACTCTGTTTGCAACTTTATTCCAAGATAATAAAATTGACGTATATGGATTCCCATAAGCACCTCTTGCAAGAAACAATCCTTTTCCATCATAGTTTGCGTGTGAATCATCGGCACCGGAAAGTGCATGACTGCTTCCACCGATCCCATACTGTTCCTTGATAAAACCTGTCCTCGATCTTTCATCTTCATGAAGTAGATAAAAGGAATACGTCCTAAGCCTGCCCTGCGAATACGCTCCACCTCCTGCAAGATAAGCATCAATCTCATCCTGTGTAATGAACATCGGATGTTCTTTCCATGCAAACCCGTCCCTTGCCTGATATGAGATGACCTCATCCGCAAACTTCTGAAACTGCTTTGAGATGTTTACAGGATTATAATGATGGAAACGCATAATGGAATGATTTTCTTCATAGGCTTCTGCCAGTGCATCCAGTCTTTCATTTAGTTCCGACAGCCACTGGGGATCTTCCAGCTTTTCTTCCAGATAATCTGTGATCTCCGGATAGATACTGCGAAGATGTGGTAAGTCCTCTTCGTCAAAAACAATCTCGGCTACTCCTTCTGCCATATCCCCTTTCATATAGGCAAGAGCCTGGGCGTGTTCTTTTACTGCATTACTTCTTGCCGCATCCAATACAGACTGCGGTGCATATTCACCCTGGTCTAAAAGCTGATGGATACGTCCGCTGACATCTTCCCATGATAAAAATGCCTTATCTAAGATATGATCTGTAACCGTATGCCCCACTGCGATCTGCATCCCGGTTTCATCAAACCAGACTGAATATTCCTTTCCATCAATCTGAAAGCCTTTTCCACCTTTACGGTATTCACGCTTTACAAACTCCGTATATTCCTCCGGTGTCTGTTCGCTCATGAAATTATAGATGATCCGGAGCTGGCTTGCTTTCCGGTTTCCTCCTGTCCGTAAGATCTCATCAACAACTTCCTCTGGAATCGGGATTTCTCCTGCATAAAGGGCAGCTGCCCTTTCCTCGATGTTCCGCCTTTGTTCATCTGCAGTTGGATATTCGGGCAAAGATAAAGCAGAGGCGATCTCTTCCTCTGCTTTACTCAATCCATCTTCTCTTGTATCTTCGACTAACTGTATACCAATTCCGTCAAGATGCTCTCTTCCGCTGTTGCCATCAGTGCGTTCATGTGTGCTGTCCATGCCATCGGATCTGCTTCCTTGTCCGGTGCCGGATTCTTCTCCAGTAATTTCTCCATCTGGCTGTCCATTCTCTCCTGTGCTGCTTTCTCGATCTGTTCCAGATGGCTGTTCAGCTTCCCGGTCAGGAACAGGCTCTGATAAAGGCTGTTCTTGTGTTCCTTCAGAAATGTCCTCCGCAGCATCCCGTATTTCCCGATCGTCACTTCTTCCTCTTCGACGGTCAGATTCGGAAACAGGTAATCTCCCTTGCGATGATATGTCAGTTCCATAATCGGTTCCTCCTTCATTTTCAATATTTTCTTCTTTTTTCGTTTCTGCATCCCGGTTTTTAGTTTCACGCATTAACGTGGTAAAGTTATTATAATTCCTTTCATTGGATTTTTCAACCTCTTTTCTCGCTTCTTCCAGAGAAATTTTATGTACGGTCTTTCCAATATCAATCAGAATACTCTCACTGAGCTGGCTTGCCGTATTTCCAAGAAAGGTGAGAACTGACAGACGGTTATAATCTGTGATATGCATGAAGTCCTCTTCTTCCAGAAGTTCCATCGGATCAAGCCCGCATCGCCTGGAAAGCAGATAGTAAACACTGTCTGTTGCCAGCTGACGGAAATCACTGCGGATCGTCACCTCATCCAGATCTTCCAGATAAGTACCTTCTACAGCATATTCCAATCCGTCTAGGTATTCCTCCAGATTATCACTGACCATTTCCCTTGCGACTGCCATCAATGCATCCTGCAAAGTTGCTGTATCCTTTTCTTCCAGAGCATAGACCTCTGCCAGATGGGTGAGGATCTCTTCTCTCTGGTGTTCCTGCATCTGCCAAAGATACGGGCTTCTGCCCCCGGCTACCATGTGGGTATCCGAAATATCAAACACATAACGGAGTCTGGTATGCTGCCCTGTTTCATCAAGCAGGGCGATTCCCCTTGCACCACGGTTCACCCATCGGAACATCTTTTCATTCCATAATTCCAGTGATGCACAGGCCGTTGCTTCCGGATGCTGTGCATGGATCAGAAGCTGGTCTGAAAAAGAATAACGATATAACCTTGATGCTGTGTCCATATAATCCATCCAGTCTCTGGGGGAACCGCTCACTGATACAGCATGTTCCTGTGCCAGATCCCGGATGTCCTGTAATTTAGACATATCGCTTTACCTCCTTGTCTTATTTCTTTTTCTTCTTTGGGAATTCCAGATGGAATCTCGGCTTGCCATCCTCCAGTGTGAGTAACAGATCTGCATCAAATTTCATATCTTTCTTTTTAGAATACAGACCTTTTACATGGGTACAAGCCTTATCAAGAAGTTCTCTTGCCATCTTTTTATCCAGATTTTTCTCCATGCTTCCCAAGAAACGGTTTTCTTTCCAAAGGGCAAAATCACACTGACGGTTTGAGCAGTAAAAATTCTGTTTGCCCTCGAAAACATCACAACCACAGACCGGACATTTGCCGATCACTTCCCTTGCAGTCTGGAATCTCCTGCGTTCCTCTTCCGGTATCTCCCTGCATACCTCTAAAATCTTACGGACAAGAAAAGTAATCTCTCCCATGAACTGAGTATCTGTAATCTGTCCCTTTTCCATCATCAACAGCTGGTTCTCCCATTCCGCTGTCATTACTGCTGATTTCAGATACTCTGGCATGACCTTTACCAATTCCTTTCCCTCGGTACTTGGCAATATCTGCTTACCCTTTCTCTGTGCATAACCGGAAGAAACCAATTTTTCAATGATACTTGCCCTTGTTGCCGGAGTCCCCAGCCCTTTCTTTTCTGTTTCAGAATCAAACTCCTTATTACCGGCTGTTTCCATTGCAGCAAGGAGCGTATCTTCATTGAATGGTTTCGGCGGAGAGGTATAATGTGTGGTTTTCTCTGCTTTTACTGGAAAAAGCCTCATTCCTTCTTCATACCCAGCAGGAATCGAAGTCTCTTTTTCCTTTTCCTCCACTGGTTCCGCTTTGACACACAGCTGTTTAAATGCCTTTTCTACTTCCTTAAATCCTATCTGTACTGGAATCTTCCCTCTGGCTTTAAAATCATGTTCCTGGCACTTTACCGTAATATCTGTCTGCTCATACAGATATTCTTCTCCAGTTGCCTGTACCAGCTGCTGACAGATCAGCATCATCAGATTCTTTTTATCTGCCGGTAAATCAGCAATTCCTTTCTCCACGACTTCTTTTGTCGGAAGAATCGCATGGTGATCAGATACCTTTGCATTGTTGATTACCCTTTTTATGCCATGTCCCAACTGTCCATAATCTACAAACGAAAGTAATACTGGCATTTTTTCTACCAGTTCCTCTACCGAATCTTTCATATCCTCCGTTACAAACTGACTGTCTGTTCTTGGATAAGTAACCAGCTTTTCTTCATATAATTCCTGTAGCATATCCAGTGTACGTTTCGCTGTATATCCAAAGTAACGGTTGGCCTCTCTCTGCAGGCTTGTCAGATCATAAAGTTTCGGTGGAAATGATTTCTTACGTTCTTTCTTCATCTGTGTGACCACAGCGGTCGAACCATTACATAACGCTGCAAGCAGCTCCGCAGCTTCTTCATTTGCAATGTTCTCGGAAACTACTGTAAGTTTTCCATCTGTCAGTGCTACCTTATAAAACGCTTCTTTTTGAAAATGCTCGATCCTCTCCTGCCGTTCTGCAAGCATGGCAAGGGTTGGGGTCTGTACCCTGCCCACAACCAATCGTTTAAAATATCTCGTGGTGTATGCTCTGGTTCCATTCATTCCAATCAGCCAGTCAGCCTGTGCCCTGCACACCGCAGCCATACAGAGATTCTTATATTCTTCCTCACTTTTCATTGTCTGAAAACCTTTCTGAATGGCGGCATCTTCCATCGAGCTGATCCACAGACGTTTCACTGGTTTCCTGCATCCGGCAAGCACATACACCCTTTGAAAGATCAGTTCTCCTTCTCTTCCTGCATCACAGCCATTGACCAGATACTCCACATCACTTCGATTCATCAGAGTTTTTATGACTTCAAACTGCTTCTTTTTATCCTTGGAAACTTTCAGCTTCCATGCTTCTGGAAAGATTGGCAGATCATCAAACTGCCATTTTTCATATTTCGGGTCATATTCCTCTGGCTGTGCGTATTCTGCCAGATGTCCTAAGCACCAGCTGACAATACAGCTTTCTCCCTCCAGATAACCGTCCTCCCTCTTATAAGCGGACAGATTTTTCGCATAACTTTGTGCTACACTTGGCTTCTCTGCGATCACTAAAAATTTAGACATAATCCTTTCCTTTCTACCAAAAAAGGCAGCCAAGATTTCTGGCTGCCCCTGTCCTTATTACTGTTTCCATCTTTTAAAAACGCTTATTCTTCTTTTTCATCGTCCTCTTCATTTACATACGGACCGTCTGAAAATTCAAGCTGTTCACTTACATAATCTTCGTCCTTACTGCGTCCATGTTTCTTATAGACTGCGATTCCTGCAAAGCCTAAGATTGCTGCAACTACGATAGCTGCAAGACCTTTCACATTCATTCCGCTTTTCTCTTCTTTCTTCACTTTGGTTTCCTCCTCTGCTGCTGGTGTAGTCTCCGGTGTGGTTTCCGGGATCACTACGGTTGATTCTTCAGTTTCCTTGTCTTTTTCTGTTTCATCCAGAAATTCTGCCAGATCGTTCTCATCAACCAGAGACATCATATATACGTTCTCTGTATTACTGGAACGGTCAATGACCATGTAAAAAGTATTCCCCTTTTTTGTCTGGATAGTAAGGAACTGTTTTGTATCATCATTTTCCTTATCATCTACAAGCTGGGCATTTCCCGGTGTAGAAAAAGCAGAATTATTACTCTCTCCGGTAACTCTTCCCGTATCCTCTGCTTTCTCCGTATCTTTATTCTTTTCTGTTGTTGTCTCTTCCACCACCGCTGTCGTTGTCTCTTCTGCCGGTGGATTTGCATTTGCATAAACAGTAGCAATGGACGTTCCCGAAATCATTGTTACCGCCATAGCAATTATCAGAAGTTTCTTTACCACTTTATTCCTCATCGTCTAAAACCTCTCTTTCTGCCACCTGCCCCACAGGTGGTCTGTTATCGCTTTCTTTTTGGGGTGTCTCCTTGGTATCCTCCACTGTGATACCGCCGTCCTCATTCATCTGAATCGTAACGGTTCCTTTCTGAATCCCGTCAAGCAATACCAGTAACTCCCGGCTGTCCAGTTTCATAGAACGGAAAGATTTGATGATCTCCACATCTTCCATCTGCTGTTTTAATGTATTCTGCCGTTTCAGATGTTCCTGCAGCTCTGCAATCTTATCCTCTGTCTTCTGAATATCATCCAGAATCTTTTTTAATTTCATGTTCATCTGCCTGTCACCTCCTCTAATGCAGACGACCAAATGCCATAAAATGTTCCTGCCAGTAGGCACTTGCGATACTTGTATATTGCACCGGCTTACCACAATGGATCATCATGTTATTGCCGACATAGATTCCAACATGACTCGCTCCACTTGTGTTATAAGTGCCCTGGAAGAAGATCAAGTCTCCCGGTTTTGCTTCCGATGGAGATACCTGCGAACAGTGAGAACGAAGTCCGTCGGCAGTACATCTTCCAATATTCCATCCATTTCCACAATTATTGATAACCCAGCTTACAAATCCGGAACAATCAAATCCACTTGGGGAATAACCACCCCAGACATAAGGAACTCCCAGATATTTCTCTGCTTCCCGGATCATCTTTGCAAACTGCGGATCAGATAAAGCATCTGTCGGTATGGTATAACCAAATCCTCCACTTCCGGTGGGTATGCTGTTTAAGTCAAACAGGTAATCACGATTTCCATAATATTTGTTATACGCATCGTATCTTTCCTGTTCTTCTTCCGTCATGCGGCTTCTCAATACGGTATCCAGATTGCGGTTTGTCATCGTCACATCCAGACGGTTTACTTCCTTCGTTGTCGTAACCTGCACTTCCTGGCTTCCATTGCTGTCTGCTATGTATGCCTCCCATGTCTGGTGCCCGTGTGCGGAAGCTGCTGCATGGTTATCATAATAAACATCAAACTGAACACCATATCTTGCAAAAGCTCCGGTATCTTCTACTACATATTCCACACCGTTCATAATGACATGGGTTCCCATCGGTATAAAAGGATTCGATGCATCTACTGCGATTGTATGATTAGCTGTCGGCATCGCACCGCTGGCTGTCGGTCCTCCACTCCACTGCCCACAGCAGATGGAGCAGTTACAATACCCACTGGTGACAACCTGTCCCAGTGATTCTCCTACCCGGACTGTCTTTGTTTCGGTAACTGTCTCCCTGGTAGAATCTGTCGTAATCCCATACTGCTGGCGGAAAATGGACTCTATCTCCTCTGCTACTTCATCATAAGTAAAACCACCGTATTTAACTGTCAGATAAGAGATCAGCTGATATGGATTATGACCGATCTCATCAATCTGGTACCGGTATTCATCGTAATCCGGATGCGTGGATTCCATCTGATTGATCTGCGTATTTAAGGCTTCTTCTAATGCCCGGTATGCATTTTCAGCGGCATAAATGTCCTCATCTGTACTGGAATAACTGGTGGAAATAATGGCAGACGAAGCTCCCTGCAGGGATGCACTGCAGCTGGTAAAACTTGCTGCAATCAAGACAAAGATCAATCCAAAGATAGCAACTGTAGCAAAAATCCCACGATTTTGTGCCGCAATCATTTTGACTGCATCTTTTGCTTTCTCTGTAAATTTCTGTGCTGAAGTGATCGCCGCATCCTTTGCCTTTTTACTCTGCTTTGCTGCCTGATACTGTTTCTGATAACGTTTCTTCTGGAACAGCTTTTGCAATGCAGATTTTCTTTTCTGCTCCGCTTCCTTCTTCACCATATTTTTTGCTTCATTTCCATAAACAGATTCAAACATCAGCCTGCTTTTTTCTGCTTCATCAAGAACGCTTTCTTTCAGTCTTTTTGACTGTTCCCTCCTTTGCTTTAAGCGTTCCCTTGTATAAATGGATTTTCTTGCAAGGCTTTCTCCTGCAAGCTCTGCCCGGTGTGCCCCTTCTACCGCAGCATTATCATCTTCTGCCTCATGGGTTTTCCAATGAGCCGCCGTAGCCGCAGCATCTTTCACGGCAGATGCAGAACTTCGGATACCGATACCGGCTCCATGTACCATGCCATCACTTTCATCGCCAAACGATAATCTGGAACTCTTTTTCCGCTGTTCTTTCAGCACACGTTCCCGCTTCGATTTGCCTTTGATCTCCTCCGAAAATCCATCCAGAGACTCTTCTGCCACTTCTGAAGTTTCCCTGTACCGGGCAGCTTCTCTCTTTGCCGTCTTGCTTTCTTCGGACGCCTCCTTTTCCTTCCGTCTTTCTTTTGACGCATAATCTCTGACCATCTTTTTCTTACGGAGATCCCGGCTGTCTGCAACCGTTTCCAGATAAGCCCGTTCTTCCCTTGGCTGTCCACGGATGCTCTCACTGCGAAGTGCGGATTTCGTTGCAGCTGTGCTTTCATCGGCTACTTGTTCCCCATCCAGTTCTCCATCTATATCTTGTTCTGACTTCTCATCCAGTACAGTTTCTCTACTATATCTGGTTTTTGGGGAACTCTTCTCCGAATGTTCTGTTTCCCTTTTTTCATTGCTATACTCACGCCTTCTCTTACTGAAATCCAGTTCATCCTTTTTTTCACTACGGGAAACCTCTGTATCCATGTCCCGTCCAGTGATCCTTTTTTCTTCTTTATTCCGAAGATTCTCTTCTCTAAGACCATCACGGCTCATCTTCTGGACGGTTTTATCTCTCGCCTTATACTCATGCTCCTGCAAATCTCACCATCCCCTTTACTGTTTACCTGTTATTCTGCTTTATCCTGATAGTTCTCCCATTTTTCCAGTACCTCATCTGCCAGTCCTGCAATGGAATCTGTCAGCTTATCTGTAAGTCTTTCACTCAATGTTCCTCTTGCAGCCAGACAGGAAGTAATCCCCATAAAGTCAATCAGTTCCGCTAAATACAGCAGATCATCTAACATCTCGCCAAACACCTCCTCCCCGTTACTGTCCCTTCCTTTTTCTAAAAGTTCTTTATAATTGTCTGCACAGATCCTCTCTGCAAATACACAGCAAGGTTCTCCATTGCATCTCTCAAAATTCGTATAATCTCTCATGTAGTAATCCTCCATTTCATTTTTGGGCAGAAAAAAGGCCGGAAATTCTTTCCGGCTCATCCCCTGCTTTTGTTCTATTTTGTTTTTTATATTTTTTAATCATCTCTTTCTCCGATACCAAGTTTTTTACGCTTCTCTACCTCATCTGGCTTAGAAGTCATCAACGCATACAGCATCAGAGAATTATCAAATTTATCCTTAAACGGGATAATGGTACTGCCATAAAAGACCAGTCCCTCACCTTCTCCACTGTTGGTAACATAAGAAAGCTGATGTGGTGAAATGTTCAGCTGCTTTGCAAGAATCTGCCTGTCACCGGATGCCTGGTTTAACATCAGGATAAAGTCAGAATTTTCAAAGATATTTTCTATCTCACGGCTGGCAAGCAGGTCTTTTACATTCTGTGTGATACCCGTCGGAATACCGCCCCATTTACGGAATCGCTTCCAGATCTCCACGCTGTACGAAGCTGTCTGCTCTTCTTTTAAAAGCAGATGAAATTCATCAATGTAATATCTGGTACTCTTATTCGCTGAACGGTTAATCGTCACCCTGTTCCATACCTGATCCTGTACGATCAGCATCCCAAGCTTTTTCAGCTGTTTCCCCAAGTCTTTGATGTCAAAACATACCATGCGGTTATTCAGTTCCACGTTGGTTCTGTGGTTGAATACTTTCAGAGAACCGTTAACGTAGATTTCCAATGCAGTCGCAAGACGCTGTGCCTCCTGCTCTTTCTGCTCACGGAGAAGATTATATAAATCCTCTAAGATCGGCATCTTTTCCGGTACTGGGTCAGAAAGAAAGTCCTGATACACCAGACGTACACAACGGTCAATAACTGTTTTTTCTACCGGCTCCAATCCATTCTTCCCACCAACTACCAGCTCACAAAGAGACAGGATAAAGTCAGACTTTAAGGAAAGTGGGTCATCATCATCTGCATAATCCAAATTGATGTCCATCGGATTGATATAATCGTGGCTGGTCGGGGAAATACGGATCACCTGTCCATGAAATGCCCGGAACAACGGATAATACTCTCCTTCCGGATCACACACGATAATGTCATCTTTTGTCACGATAAATGCGTTGGTGATCTCACGCTTTGCCGCAAATGACTTACCGGCACCCGGTGTACCCAAAATCAAACCATTCGGGTTTTTCAGTTTCTTTCTGTCTGCCATGATCAGGTTATTGGAAAGGGCATTTAAACCATAGTAAATGGATTCCCCGCCCATAAACAATTCCTGTGTGGTAAACGGAACAAAGATTGCCGTAGATGTTGTAGTAAGTGCCCTTTTGATCGGCACAAGATTCATAGCAAGCGGCAGGCAGCTCATAATCCCCTGCTCCTGCTGATAATCCAGACGTTTCAATGCACAGTTATATTTCTGTGCAATACCGGCAGTCTGGAATACGACATTTTCAAGCTCCTGCTTTGTCTCTGCCGTATTTAAAAACAGTGCCGTTACAAGGAACATCCTCTCATTCCTGGACTGTAAATCTTCCAGAAGTCTCTTTGCTTCCCCGCCATATGTATTTAAGTCTGATGGGATAATGTCCATGTCATATCCGGCACGGACTGCCTTTTTCTGCTCCTCAATCTTCATCCGGTTAATATCGGTCACCTTGCTCTTTACCAGCTTGATTGCTTTCATCTGGTCAATGGACTGGATATGGAAATTCACCATAAGGTTACTGTCCATCTCCAAAAACTCTGCCAGCATCTTGTCCGTAAGCTCTGGGGCAAGAATCTGAAGATAAGAAACGGCTCCTATCGTTCCACCCATCTGAAAGTCTTTTCCATTCTTAAATACGAAGCTGGTCGGTGCGATATAATCCTTTGTGCTAAGACCTGTCCGAAGTACCTCATCATAAGAAAAATGGAAAGGGACTTTACTATCTTGATTAAATGTCTCGTACATGATCTGCAGCCTTTCCGTTCCATTCAGCGGATAAGCTGTCACTCCAAGAATCTTGAAGTTATTCATAATATCCGACTCGATACGTTCCAGCTTCGGTCGTGCTTCCCGGATATTCTCTGCTTCAATACCAAACGTGATATACTTGGTACGCATCAGACCATTATTTCCTTTCGCCAGCTGATTATTAAGCATCTGTGCAAACTCCATACGCAGATCATCAAACTCATCCTCCTGCGGATTGATATGGATAACCTTTTCATACTCCGCCATGTTGCTGTGCTGATTGATAAAGGAAAGCTGAAAATGAATCGTGCTGTCAAAATAATTTAAGAAGTCACACCAGTTTTCAAAAATCGCATTTTTATCCTCATTCTGAGCCAACTGGTAGTTGATGTCATAAAAACGGATGGTCTTGGAATAAAATCTATCCTGCACACGGCAGATACCATCTCTCCCCATCTCATGATAAGGAATGGACTGCTGTGCTGTAATCCGTTTATCTTTGGCAGTATTTGCCACTTTCTTTTCTGTGGTTCCGCCTTTTCCTCCCGAAACCTTCTTTCCTTCCGGCTGCTGTCTTGGCGGTGCTGTAGATGAACTGCTCTTTTTCTTCTTTGCACTTTTCTTTGCTTCACGCATTGCCTGTTTCTCTGCTTTCGCCACAAGCTTCGCTTCTTTCTTCGCATTTTTCTTATCGGCTTTTTCATGCTCTTTATGAAGTTTCGCTTCATATTTCTGTGCCCTTTTCAAAGCCTTCTTTTCCCTGCGGGTCAGCTTTCTGTTTGGTCGGCGTACCCCTCTCTGTCTTTCCAACGCTTCATAACCTGTTACCATTGGCTCTTTTCATTGCGGGGTCTGGAAGTTCTTCTTCTCCATCCTCCTCATCCAGCCAGTAATCATCCGGATATAATTCGTCTAAGCTCTGTGGCGGCTGTCTATCGTTTTTTCTTTTTAACACTCTTCTGTCCTCCCTTCTTTTTTCTGACCATGATAAATTTCTTCTCATACAGATTTTCCATCTGATACTTCCGTACCGGAGGACGGATAAATTTCACGGTGATCATATTTTTCAAAACCTTTTCTAACGGAAGTCCATCCTTTTCATACATGGCAAATAAAAATGCCGGAAGCATCAAAAGGCACATCCCGGTGGCTGCGTTACTGGAACCGATGATCCCTCTGGTAAGGAAATAAAACGGAACTCCTACTGCCGCCGCAATCCCAAAACAGATCAGCTGCCGTTTGGTCAGGTTGAAGATGATCTTATTTTTGACCTTGGTTAAGTCTTTAGGCACTGATACAAATGCCATTGCCAGTTCCCCCTTTCTTAGTGAGCGTTGAAGATACTACGGGCAAAGTTTCCTGTTTTCATCAAACTGAAACAAAGGATTACCGTGTATGCCATCACGCCGAACAATGCAGAATGTATGTTATCTGACATCTGGATATTCGCTACTAAGACTGCGTAAATTCCCACGCAGACCATCATAAAGAATCCCTGAAATGCCAGTGCAAACAATCCACGAAGATAGTTGTTTCCAATCTGCCCCCATTCCCGGTTAGACATAGTTGCAAATGGAATAGCTCCAACGGACGAATAGAGATAGATTTCAATCATACGCCCATACAAAATCACTGTAATAAAGACTGAGATAACCTTCATACACAGGCTCACAAGCATCGTTTCCAGTGCCAGTATGACAAGTTCACCGATTTCCATAGATTCCATTGCCGTTTCCATCGTGGTAATCATCGTATCTATATTGATCGCTGTATCGGAACTGATGACACCAGCGGCCCGGCTCACTACTGACTGCCCGACATCAAATACCGCCATGGTAATCGTGAAAGTATGGCTGACGATCCAGACTGCCACCCACATCTTGAAAAAATATTTGAAAAACATCCATGTATCAATGTCATGGAGATTATTACGATCGGTGACGAGTTGGATCAGCTCCAAAGTCATCACAAACGCCAGAATGACACCGGCTATGGGGATCATCACGGTTTCGGATAAATTCTGCACCATGTTAAAAATGCTGCTGTTCCATGCGGAGGGTGACTTGCCGACTTCGACAATGGCCTCACCGACCTTTTCATTTACGCTGTCGAACATTCCGGAAAGGTTGCTGATAATGCCGCCGATCAGAATTTCCCGCAGCCAATCCACGATTGCTTTTTTGATTACATCCATACGAATCCTTTCTCACACGCTCCCGCGCGAGGCGGGAGCGTGTGGATGCGTGTGATGGTGTCGTGCGGGCATCAGCCGAACAGACCCTTGAGCAGTGGAACGAGGATCAGACCGATCGTTGCAACGCCGCCGCCTGCCATGAGCTGTTTCATACCCTGACTTTTTTCTTATGTTCGATAAAGAAGTAATAGAAGTGTAAAAAATTTTGCCGTTCCTATCCGGCACTTGGCCATTGTGTCGGATAGGTCGGGCGTTAGGCTTCGGGCAAGTCAATCTTGCCGACAAAGCTGTAATAAATCTCAATGTCCTGCCTGCGGGTGCCGTTCTCATCATAGCTGCACTCATGCACCACAATTTTCTCGATCATTTCCCGCAAGAGAGTGGGGGTCAGTTCTTCAAAGGCAAGGTGCTTGCGGACAATGCCCATAAATTTCTCGGCGTTGACGGTAGCTGCCTGTGACTTGTCCAGTTCGGCTTGCAGGGCGGCGGCTCTCTTTTTCAGCTCCGCTTGCTCGGCTTCGTAGTCAGCCGACAGTTCCATGAAACGCTCATCGCTGATTTTGCCGTTTACATTGTCCTCATACAGCCGCTTGATAATGCGGCTGATTTCAGAAATGCGTTCCTGCGCCTGTTCAAGCTGCTTGATGGCTGCGGCGGTCTTTCGCTTGCCGCCGATCTCGTTCTGCTGGACAAGTAGTTTCACAAACCGGCTCTCATGCTTGGCTGCGTATTCGGTCACTTGCCGGAGATTTGCCAGGACACCAGCGGTCAACAGATCGGTGCGGATAAAGTGCGCCGTACAGTTGCGGGTGCGCTTCTTGTAGCTGCCGCAGATGTAGCAGTCCTGTTTGCGGTCTTTGTTCTGATACCGCTGCTGATACAGCACATGGCCGCAGTCGGCGCAGAACAAAATCCCGGAGAACAGCCCCACTTCATCGTAGCGGTTCGGGCGTTTGCGCTGTTTGCGTAACTCCTGCACCCGTTCCCATGTTTCCTTGTCGATGATCGGCTCATGGTGGTTCTCGAAAATGGCCTGCTTCTCGACGGGGTTCTCTATGCTGTGCTTGACCTTATAAGAAGGCTTTTCCGTTTTGAAGTTCACCAGACATCCGGTGTACTCTCGGTTTTCGAGGATATGAACGACGGTGTTGGTCGCCCATTTGCACTCATAGCCTGGGTGATAACGGCGGGTGCTGCCTGTCCGCTGATATTCCAGCGTCCCCGGCGTGGGGATTTGCTGCTCCGTCAGCATACGGGCAATCTTGGTCGGGCCGTTCCCGGCAAGGCAAAGCTGGTAAATCTGCCGGACAACCGGGGCGGCTTCCTCGTCAACGATATAGTTCTCGTCCTTGTCCATGAGATAGCCATAGACTGGCTTGCTGGTTACAGGCTTGCCGCTCATGCCTTTTGCTTTCTTTACTGCCTTGATTTTCTTGCTCGTATCTCTCACCAGCCATTCGTTAAATAAGTTCCGCAGAGGGGTAAAATCATTGTCCATGCCGCCGTTTGCGCTGTCCACGTTGTCATTGACAGCGATAAAACGCACGCCCTTTTGAGGGAACAGCATTTCCGTGTAAAATCCCACCTGCAAGTAATTACGCCCCAGCCTGCTCATGTCCTTGACTATGACGGTGCCGACTTTCCCGGCTTCAATGTCTGCAAGCATGGCTTGAAATCCGGGCCGCTGGAAGTTCGCACCTGAGTAGCCGTCGTCGGTGTACCAGCGCAGATTGGTAAAGCCGTTCTGCTTGGCGTAGGCTTCCAAAATCCGTTTCTGGTTGGAAATGGAATTGCTCTCGCCTTGCAATTCGTCCTCATGGGACAATCTCGGATAAAGGGCGGTAATGAGGTTTTGGGTGGCTTGTCTTAACATAAAATCCTCCGTTTCCGACAGCCAGCCCCACTATTCCGTGGTTTCATTGTACCACGGAACAGGGGCGGCTGTACAGCGGTAAAAGTGATAAATCTGCTTCTTTACAGCTTGTCAAATCGCCTTTTTTTGTGTAGCAGCGGCTTCCGCTTCCAGTACCCTCGCCATCTTGTCGGCGGCGGTGCTGGTGGTGTCTTTCTTGAAAAAGCCGGACACGACAAGAACGGTATTCCCCATGCGGATTTCCGTCACGCAGTCGGGGCGGCGGGTGGTACGGTGGTCGTGCTGCTTGATATTCTCCATAGGCAATACTCCTTTCATTCAGCCAGCAGTTTCTTCATGGTTTCCATTTTCCGCTTTGCGGTTTCCTGCCGGAAGTTGACGCCAGTAAAGCGTATCGGGACGCACATGGACAGCAGTCGGTCATAAATCCGGGAATGGGCCGTGTCTGTCGGCTTTTTCAACTCGTCCAGCGGGCGGTTGGTGGTGGCGATCAGCGGCTTGTTGCTGCGGTATCGGGTATCAATCACATGGAATACCTGTTCCAGTCCATAGTCGGTGCCACGCTCCATGCCGAAGTCGTCAATGATAAGCAGCGGATAGCGGCAAAGGCGGGAAATATACTCATTCCGGCCTGTAAAGCCGGGAGAGAGGTCGCCCAGGATAACGGCGAAGTTCGTCATATATACGGGGACTTCTTTCTCCATGAGGGCGTTTGCGATACAGCCCGCAAGGTAGCTTTTCCCGTTGCCGACGTTCCCCCAGAACAGGCAGCCGATGTTTTCGGCCTGCATTTCTTCCCAATGCTCCGCATACCGCCGGGCAATCCCGGTCTGCGGGTTTCTGCCGTTGTCGTTCTCGAATGTCCATTGCTGCATGGCTGAGTCGGCAAAAGCCCTCTGTTTCAGATTTTCCACGGCTTCCACATGGCGGCGGTGTTCCTCGGCGGCCTGCCGCTGCTCACGGGCGGCTCTCTGGCAGTCGCACTCTGCCGGGTGGCGGTCACGGCCAAACAGCTCCTTACCCTCCGGGAAGTAGGCTTCTTTCGGCGTATGGCACTTTCCGCAGTAAAGCAGTCCGTCCTCGCCGATATAGTCCTCCATCTCCGGGGCGGCGGTTGTCATGTTCTCCAAAATATCTTTGATTTCACTTGTCATAAGCTTTCTCCCTCCATACAGGTATAGTCGGGGATGCCCTGTTTTACGGCTCCCTTTTTGTCATTGGCCGCCCATCTGTGCAAGGCGGCGGCATAATTCTGGTAGGCTTTCCCGCTGGCGGCAAGGTAATGGCTCATTTCCTCAATCAGCCGTTCCAGCCTGTCCGGGTATTCTGCCTGTAACTCGTCATATTCGTCCTTTGACAGAAAAATATTCTCATATCGGCCATAAGCTGTGGGCGGCTCCCCACTCGCTCTCATTGTTTGGTTCTCTATTAAGTTGTTTATATTAGTTTTGTTAGGGGTCGGTTTTCCGACCATCATAGGGTCGGTTTTCCGACCGTCATAAGGTCGCTTTTCCGACTGTATGAGGGTCGCTTTTCCGGCCATCAGTTGGTCGGAAAACCGTACCACTGGGACAGGCGGCACTTTCACATAAAGCCGATTGGGTGCGGAGAAGCCCCGCCGTTCCCGTTCTAAAAGCCCGGCTGCGTCCAGTTCTTTCAAGGCTCCCTTGATGGCGGTACAACCCTTGTCCAGCATTTCCGCTATCTCCGCAACGGGGTAGACAATGAATATCCTGCCCTCGCCGTCCTGCCAGCCGTTCTTCTGTGACAGGGTGGAGCGGTCTAATAAAAGCGCATACAGCAGCTTGGCGGTCTGTGAAATCTCCATTTTCAGCAGGAAACGGGGGTATGGAAGATAGGCGGGCAGCGTGGTGTCTGCCCTGATATAATCAGCGATAGTATCACCTCCCTCTGTGTTGTGTCGTTTTTGGGCTTTGTCACGCATTAGGACGGCATTTCCGGGGGGAAAGGATAAATGTATCGCATACCCTTTGACACCCACGAAAAAAGCCTTGATTTATGCGGGTTTGAAAGGCTCTAA
>OODJ01000840.1_pt1 | contig 28041 bp, 20 predicted proteins | sample 1671611 | NCBI WGS metagenome assembly OODJ01 (sample SAMN06348174, study PRJEB24527) | human gut metagenome | biome: human gut; feature: ankylosing spondylitis patient; material: feces | host: Homo sapiens | place: China | collected 2015-10 | reverse complement strand
GCTATCTTTAGAATCGGAATAATGTTTACTGGGCAAAAAGCAAAATGAAGAAGCGTTAAGAATGATACCAAAAATTTTTTGTTTAATCATAAATGTTTTTTCTTCTAATTTATTAGCTGGTATCCCATCTATAGGAAACACATCAACAAAAGCATGACAGTTCCGATATTTCTTTTTTAGAGTCCCTTCGATTAACGTAGTTGTATAGTCTTCCACTCTTGCAAATGACATATGCCATTTTGAATTATCTTCAATTGCATTTACCCTGTATATAGATTCTTTTTTATTGTATTCTTTTAAAAATCTATCATAATCCTCTCTGGGCATAGCTATATCAACATCATCATCCCAAGGAATAAATCCTTTATGCCTGACTGCTCCTAGTAAAGTTCCGCCACACAAAAAATATTTTATTTCCTTTTATCACAAAAATCAGCTACATCTTTTAAGATTCCTGATTCTATCGATTTAAGTTCTTCTGCGCTTAATTCTAGCATCAAACTTACCCCTTAACCTTTCTCATCAAAAAATTTAAGCCTTTTTCAAGCCAATTAATCTTCTCCAAAAAAACAACATCTGCTTCCGCAACCTTCAGTTGTTTCTTTTCTAACCACACGTTAAAAAGCCTTTCACTCAAAAAGCCAAATACCCTAGCTTCATACTGGTTATAGCTGCTGACATCGATCCTCTTCTCCAATTCGAAAAGAATATCAAAAAGCCATGAGCAATACTCGTCAAAGAGCTCCTTCTTCATGACAAACATATTCAAAATATGCAGCTTAGTCCTGCCCATCACCTTTGCAAAAGCATCGCTATACTCCGGATAGCGTTCGGCAATTATCCGTTCCACCTCATCCAAATCGCGCTTATTATGAGCATGCTCATATTGACTGCGCACAGTTTCAATATAATAATTACGCTTTTTAGGCAAAATTACATCGTAGCTCTGCAACAATTTTTCATAATCTTTCCTATGGAAAATCGCTGCTTTTTTAGCATCTAAATCACTTCCATGATGAGAATCGGCAAAATATCTGCGATAATGGCACAAGCCAATATAATCACACTGTAAATTCTTCCAAGCCCAATAAAGGCCTGTAAGTTCACAGTAATTAGCATTCTTAAGCGAAATATTGTCACCGGTATTATCACCGGTAAAGCCTAAATCCTGTTTTCCTTCCCTGCCTACATGCACTGGCATGTAAGCATCATCTTCAGGCATCCAATATGCCTTATGTGTTGCAACTAAGATTTTAATATCCATTAATTTTTTACAACTCCTATTTTTCTTAAGCTACCCAATGGTTCAAAAACAAAATTCAGATAAGGAGATTTACTAAATATTTTAGCGCAAATAATCGGCACTACAACACCTAAAAGAATTCCAAGGATAAAGTATAGAGTAATATTAGATATACCAATGTGCTTAAACAGTATCCTCAGTCCACCTGTAAAAAAGCAATGCATTACATATATCTGTAATGTATTAGTTCCTAAAACAACAAGTAAACTATTATTGCATTTAATTTCTGTGAATATTTTAAAACACACAACAGAAACTAAATTTGCTAAAACAAACCCTTTTATTGAAATGTATGTATAATTTGTTTGTTGCAAGCATAAATATAACAAACAATTTACTATAACTAAAGTAATACCTAAAATAAGCTGCTTTTTTGATATTTTGTCAATTATATTCTTTTGCTGAATAATTCCACCAGCAAGGAAAAAATATAAGTAATAAGTAATAAGTAATTTTATTTATTATTCCAATATCTAAATGTGCAATTTTAATAGTAACTGCAACGATAGAAGCACAAACTAATAGCCTAATATTAACTTCATGCCACTTCATGTACGAAACAATAATATACATAAAAATCAATACATATAAGTACCAATACACCATGATCGGCTTATAGATAATACTAATCAAATCCATTACATTAACTGGATTGTTGACATCCTTTGCCATAAAAAACTTAGACAACCATGTAAACACACACCATATAACATAAATCACTGCAAAATCTAAAACCTTAGTCTTGTACTTTCTATAGCTTTTGGTTAGATAAAAAACATAACCACTAATCATGAAAAAAAGTGGCATATGAAATGAATAAATAAAGTCATTAATTGCTTGCAAAACATATGCATGTTCAGGGAATGTTCTAGAACTAATGCAGTCAGTAACGCAATGTCCTATAACGACAGTCAATATCGCAAATCCCTTTAAGGCATCTATCCACTCAATTCTGTTATTCAATTTAGCACAATTCCCTTTCCGCCAATTTCAACGCACTGTCAATTACAGCATCCATATCATAATACTTATACTCGCCTAAGCGACCGCCAAAAATAACCTTTACTTCCGCATCGGCAAGTTTCTTATACTCTGCATACAGCTTACCGTTCTTCTCATCATTGACAGGATAATAAGGCTCATCTCCCGGCTTCCATTCACTGCTGTATTCCCTGCTTATAACTGTCTTTGGCAAATCGTTGCCATTTACATCTTTGCCAAACTCAAACCATTTGTGCTCGATAATGCGTGTCCAAGGGGTTTTTCTATCCGTGTAATTAACTGCAGCATTGCCTTGGAAGTTAGATATATCCAACACTTCATTTTCAAAACGCACACTGCGATATTCCAGGTTGCCCAGCTTATAATCAAAGTAAGCATCAATCGGACCGGTATAGACAACCTTATCTGCCAAAGCATCAAGTTCAGCTTTATTTTGCAGGTAATCAACACCCAAACGCACCTCTGTACCATCCAGCATATTTGCTACCATCTTTGTATAACCGCCAACAGGAATGCCTTGGTATAAAGCATTAAAATAGTTATTATCAAATGTCAGACGCACAGGCAAGCGCTTGATAATAAATGCAGGCAACTCCGTGCAAGGTCTGCCCCATTGTTTTTCCGTATAGCCTTTAATAAGCTTTTCGTAAATATCTGTACCAACAAGAGAAATCGCCTGTTCTTCCAGATTCTTCGGTTCCGTAATACCAGCTTCCTGCTTCTGTGCTTCAATCTTCGCAGCAGCCTCCTCAGGTGTTACCACGCCCCACATTTTATTAAACGTATACATGTTAAAAGGCAAACTGTACAGCTCGCCACGATAATTAGCTACAGGGGAATTTGTAAAACGGTTGAATTCAGCAAACTTGGTAACATAATCCCACACATGCTTTAAATTAGTATGGAAAATATGCGCACCATATATATGTACATTAATACCCTCTATTTCTTTTGTATAAACGTTGCCGGCAATGTTAGGGCGCTTGTCTATCACAAGCACTTTTTTGCCTTTTTCCTTTGCTTGGTGTGCAAAAACAGCACCAAACAAGCCACTGCCAACTACCAGATAATCATACTTCATCAATACGCACCCTTTCTCATCGCCACAACAGCAAAAGTCTTAAACAGCATCACAATATCAATCCACACGCTCCAATTGCGCACATACCAGCTGTCAAGCAGCACGCGCTCGCGATATTCGATATCACTGCGTCCGCTCACCTGCCACATGCCGGTAATACCTGGCTTCACCATCAGGTAATCGCCCACATATTCGCCGTAACGCTCCAACTCCTCCTGAATAATAGGCCTTGGTCCGACAAGGCTCATTTCACCCTTCAGCACGTTAAAAATCTGCGGCAGCTCATCAAGGCTGGTCTTACGCAGGAAAGCACCGCTTTTTGTAATACGCGGGTCATTTTTAAGCTTAAAATCACGTTCCCATTCTTCACGCGCCGCAGGATCATTAGCCAAAAGCTCTGCCAGCTTTTCTTTGGCATCCACACACATACTGCGGAATTTGTAGCAAGGAAACGGCTTGCCGTCCTTACCGATACGGATATGCTTAAAAATTACGGGGCCGGGGCTGTCCTTATAAATCCAAACAGCGATAAACAGCAAAATCGGTGAAATCGCAATTGTACCGATAATTGTCAGCGTATAGTCAAATACAGTTTTCAGCATTCTGTTAAACGGTCTTGCCAAATTATTCTTCAAGCGCAGCACAACCAGCTTCTCATTAAACAGGCTCTCAATTTCCAAACCGCCCGTAGGTATACCAACAAAGTTCGGTATTACACCGATGTTTTCCACTAAAGGCTGAATTCGGTAAATCAGCAAACCCAAAGCCTCATCCCGCAAGCCAGGCGCAGCAATAAACACGCGCTTCACACCGGTTTGGGCAATAACCTTTTCGGCATCAGCAAAGCCTCCCAATACCGGATACCGGTCCAAAATACCATGCTGTACCTTGTTATCCTCTAACAGGCCGACAATCTTATAACCCATGCCAACGTCACTGCTAATTGCCTGCGCAAGCAGCTCTGCCGTTTTGCCGGCGCCTATAATCAGCACCGGAATTTGCAACAGCTGTTTTTTTATCAGGTACTTCTTAGTTGCATAACGCAAAATAGCCATAAACAGGAAAACCAAAACAGGCAAAAAGCAATACAAAAACCTGCTGGTCCTTGTAGCAATTTGCGCTACATAAAGCGCAAACACCAATGCTGCCGTACCATACAGGCAGGAATGAAAAATTTGCTCAACCTCTTTGTAAAATGGCATCCGTCGGCTGTAAAGCTGGTGCATATTAAGAAAAAATATATAAATAGCAGGGAAAATCACCCAAAAATTTAACCAGGAAATGTGTAACCTTGTTGCGTTAAAGAAAAAATTGCGCAAACAAAATGCGCTCTGCTCCGCTGCCACAATCGCCAGATAATCCAGCAATACAAATAAAAATATTAAAACGATTTTTTGGTTATTCTTATACACATCCATACTCCCCTATTTGCAATATCGATAAATCAGCTATTCCTTGCGCAGATAAAATTGATTGTCATTTAAAGCACGCTGTCCGCACACTTATTAAACAACTATTTATCTAATTTTTATTATACACTCACGCACCTATATAGTCAATCAACTACAAGGTTAAACCTTTATACTCTTTCATTTCTAACATTATTATGCATCGTAACAACTGGCTTCTTGTTTTTATTATTCAGCAACACCTGTTATATTAAAATTCACCGCCCATCGGCAATTTCTTCTAGCAAAAAAGCTCCGGCAACTGCCGGAGCTTTTTTTGCGCAACTAATCAGGAATAAACCTGTTTATTAATCGTCAGTCCTGAGGATAAAACCCAGAAGGAGCATAACTGAGATTAATCATAATATTTTTCACTTGTGTATAGTGGTTCAAAATCATCTTGTGAGTTTCACGGCCGATGCCGGAGGTTTTGTAGCCGCCGAAGGGAGAATGCTCCGGAATCTGGTTATAGGTGTTCACCCACATACGGCCGGTTTCCACATTGCGGGCCACACGGATAGCCTTGTTGATATCCTTAGTCCAAACAGCGCCGCCGAGGCCGTATTCACTGTCATTAGCCATAGCCACAACCTCATCCTCATCGTGGAATTTAATAACAACGGCAACAGGTCCGAAGATTTCCTCCTGCGCCACACGCATATCATTGGTTACATCGGTAATCAGCGTCGGCTTCATGAAGGCACCCTTGGCCAGCTCGCCCTCTGTAAAGCGTTCACCGCCGCAGGCAATAGTAGCGCCCTCCTGCTTAGCAATTTCAACATAGCTCAAGATTTTCCTGATCTGGGTTTCGTTAATCTGAGAACCCATCTGAGTATCATCATGCCACGGCAGGCCCACCTTAACCTTATTGAAGGCTTTGACTAAAGCCGGTACGAATTTATCGTAAATAGTATCCTGCACGAAGATACGGCTGCCGGCACAGCATACCTGACCTTGGTTAAAGAGAATACCTAATTGAGCGCCGTCGATGGCCTGATCAAAATCGCAGTCATCAAAATAAATGTTGGCACTCTTGCCGCCCAGCTCCAATGTTGCCGGGATAATGCGTTCTGCCGCAGCCAAGCCTACGTTGCGGCCAACCTCGGTGCTGCCGGTGAAGGCCAGCTTGGCAAAGCCCTTATGCTCCAGCATATATTGACCGGTTTTGCTGCCGGCGCCGGTAATAACATTGAAAACACCTGCAGGCAGTACGCCGTCAATCAGACGGGCAAATTCCAGAAGGGAAAGGCTTGCTTCCTTAGAAGGCTTCAGTACGGTGCAATCGCCTGCTGCCAGCACCGGTGCCAGCTTCCACGCTGCCATCAGGAACGGGAAGTTCCACGGAATAATCTGACCGACTACGCCGATAGGCTCACGCAGGATGATGGACAGGAACTGTTCGTTAAGTACGGATGCCTGACCTTCCTCCGCTAAGATGCAGCCGGCAAAATAACGGAAATGCTCTGCTGCCATCGGAATATCTACATTCATAGTTTCACGGATAGGCTTACCGTTATCCATGCTTTCTACCATTGCCAGATGCTCTTTGTTAGCATCAATAATATCAGCAATTTTATTCAGCAGAGCGGCACGCTGTGCCGGAGTAGTCTTTTTCCAGGTTTTGAAGGCTTCCCAGGCTGCTGCGGAGGCTGCCTCTACATCCTCGCGACTGCCTTGGGCGCAAACTGCCAGATAGCTGCCGTCTGCAGGGCTTTCTGCATTATAGGTTGCGCCGTCGGATGCGTCGCACCACTCTCCGTTAATATATAAACCATATTGTGCTTGTAATTTTACTTTTTCCATAATAATGATAATCCTCCTCATTTGGCTCTTGCCCTTCACGCCGTTGTGACGGGACTTGTTTTTGCGATGTCACTATTGTATAATCAAAATGGTTCTATTAAAAGAATCAAAAAGTAAAAATATTTTAGAACCAAGGAGAAGCAGCACCTATGTTAACATATGACTTAGATAAACGCGGCAGCACACCGCTCTATGATTACTTATATCAATGCATCCGTCAGGATATCATCAGCGGCAGGCTGCAGGCAGGAGAACGCCTGCCCTCCAAGCGCACGCTGGCACAGCATCTGAGCGTGGGCATCATCACCGTGGCCAACGCTTACGCCCAGCTGGCGGTAGAAGGCTACATCACCTCGCGTGAAAAGAAGGGCTACTTCGTAGAAGACGTCAGCAGCTACCGCGTGCGCCGCAAGGCTGCCGCAGCAATGCAGCCGGAGGCAGCGGAGCGTGAATACTTTGCCGACTTCAAGGCTAACCGCATCAGCCTGCAAAACTTTCCGCTGGCGACCTGGACACGCCTGATGCGCGAAACGCTGTCCGTACACAACGAGGAGCTGCTCAAAACAGTTCCCTACAAGGGCGTCTACGAGCTGCGCAAGGCTATTGCCGCCTACTTGGCCCACAACCGTGCCATGGATGTCGACCCATCGCAGATAATCATCGGCGCCGGCACGGAATATCTTTACGGCCGTCTGCTGCAGATGTTCGGCCACGCCTGCACCTTTGCGATTGAAGAGCCCGGCTACAAAAAATTCGCATCTATCTCCGCCAGCTTCGGCAACCCTTGGAAATATATTCCTATTGACGATAATGGTCTGATGATTGACAAGCTGGAGGAAAGCGGTGCCGACGTAGTACACCTTTCCCCCACCAACCACTTCCCCACCGGCATTGTTATGCCCGTAACGCGCAGGCTGGAGCTGTTTGAATGGGTAAACCGCATTCGCAAGCGCTATATAATTGAAGATGATTACGACAGCGAATTCCGTTACACTGGTCGCTTTATCCTGCCGCTTTACGCGCAGGATACGCAAAGTCGTGTCATCTATATGAACACCTTCTCCAAAAGCCTGGTGCCCTCGCTACGCATCAGCTACATGGTGCTGCCGCCGCGTCTTTTAGAGCGCTACGAACAGACCATGAGCTTTTACAGCTGCACCGTATCCAGTTTTGAGCAGTACACGCTGGCACGCTTTATTTCCGAAGGCTATTTTGAACGCCACATCAACAAAATGAAAAACTACTACCGCCAGCAGCGCCACAAAATTTTGGCAGCCATCCACGCCTCACCGCTGGCCGCCGTTTCGCAAATTACCGAACGCAACGCCGGTACGCATTTTGTACTGCATATCAGCACCAGACTGACGGAAGCAGAAATGCGCAAGGCAGCACTGGCAGCAGATATGTGCCTTTCCTTCTATTCGGATTACAGCCATAACACTGAGGAAAATAACGGCTGCACGCTCGTTATAAATTATGCCGCCATCGAAGCTGATAAAATCGCTGCAGTAATAGAAAGATTATGCAGCCTGTTCCCCGAATGCAACCAGATAAGCTGAATAATTACAGACCAGATGAAATATAGTAAAAAAGCATGCACCGCTTCTTACAGCAATGCATGCTTTTTGCTTTAATTTTTACAGCTCGATTTTCTGTACGTTGGCAATAGCCTCTTTGGCTTCGGCAATGATACGCTCCATAACATCCTTGCAGGGCAGGATATCATTCAGCACGTTCAAGCTCTGACCGCACATAACAGTGCCGTTGACAATATCGCCTTCAACAATACCTTTGCGGTTGGTGCCTGTACCCATAGCCATCAGCTCCTCTTTGGGAGCACCGGCAATTTCACGTGCGGTATAAGCATCGGTAAAGGCGTTGGAAAGGCAGCGTACACCAAGATTACGGCTGTAGCCGGTTGCTACGCTGTCAGTATCGGTTGCTTTGACAATAGCCTCCTTAGCAACAGGATTTGCCGGGCATTCCTCAGTCAGCAGAAAACGGCTGCCCATCTGCACACCAGCAGCGCCCATCAGCAGTGCTGCAGCCAGCGCACGGCCGTCGCTGATACCGCCGGCAACAAGCACCGGAACAGATTTAATCTGCGGCAGTACGTTCTCCATCAGCGCCATAGTAGTCTGCTTGCCGATGTGACCGCCAGCTTCCATGCCTTCAATAACCATAGCGTCAGCGCCTGCAGCTTCAATACGCTTTGCCAGCTTAACATTAGGCACTACAGGAATAACCTTGATGCCTGCAGCATGGAAGGCAGGAATGTGCGGTACAGGGTTGCCTGCACCCAAGGTAACAAAGGCTACCTTCTCTTCGCACAGCATAGCAATGATTTCAGCAATGTTCGGAGCCATCAGCATAACGTTAACGCCGAAGGGCTTGTCGGTCAGAGATTTTGCCTTGCGCACCTCGTCACGTGTCCATTCCACAGTGCGGCCGCCGCTGCCGATGATACCGGCACCGCCGGCGTTGGAAACTGCCGCAGCCAGCACAGCGTCACTCGTCCACGCCATACCACCTTGGATAACAGGATATTTTATACCTAAGAGCTCAGTTAATTTAGTTTTCATGATAATCACCTCGCAACAATTTTACACGCCTATTATATACTATTCTCCACGCAGTAATCGTGAATTATTTTTAAACTTTACAAAGTTTGTAAAGAATGTAACTAAGATGCAGTTTTAAGGTGCAGGCTTACACTTAATTGTAGTTTTTTGTCCATAAAATTTGACATCAGGCTATAAAAATTGTAAAATTTTATGAGTACCCTGAAAGACTTCAGGACTGTTGTTTTTTATTTTTAACCGTATTGGCTGCAATAAAAAGCATTAAGGTCGAGGCGACTTGATGTATATGGTGCTTTATCAGCAGCTTGCTAAGTTCATTCCACGCAGGCTGCTCAGAAAGTGCCGGAGACGAAGAAGGTTGACGATGGCGTACATTCTGTACGTCGAGGAAACCTGATGAAGTATACGGTGCTTTATCAGCAGCCCGTACGGTAGTACTATTTACTTAAGGGAAAGAGGTCAAAAAAACATGCGCAGTACACAAGTAAAAAAAGGTTCAACCCGCGCAGCCCATCGCTCTCTGTTCTATGCAATGGGTTATACTGAAGAAGAATTAAAGAAACCGTTAATCGGCATCTGCTGTGCCGCTAACGAAATCATTCCGGGGCATATGCATCTGGATACCATCGCTAAGGCAGCCAAATACGGCGTGCTGGAAGCTGGCGGTACTCCGATTGAGTTCCCGGCTATCGGCATCTGCGATGGCATCGCTATGGGCCATGACGGTATGAAATACCCGCTGGCAAGCCGTGAGCTGGTTGCGGACAGCATCGAAGCTGTTGCTAACGGCCATGCGTTTGACGGCTTAATCCTGATTCCGAACTGTGATAAAATTGTTCCGGGTATGCTGATGGCAGCAGCTCGTCTGAACATCCCGACCGTTGTTGTCAGCGGCGGTCCGATGCTGCCCGGCCGTTATCAGGGCAGAGATATCAGCGTATCTACTGTATTTGAAGCTGCCGGCCGTTTTGAGTCCGGTCAGATTGATAAAGCAGAGCTCAGAGAAATCGAGCATTGTGCCTGCCCCGGCTGCGGCAGCTGCTCCGGTCTGTTCACTGCAAATACCATGAACTGCCTGACCGAGGTTCTTGGCATGGGCCTGCCCGGCAACGGCACTATCCCCGCTGCTTACAACGGCAAGCGTATTGCTTTGGCTAAGCATGCAGGCATGGCTGTTATGCGTCTGCTGGAGGAAAATGTTCTGCCTCGCGACATCATGACGCTCAACGCTTTCAAGAACGCTATTACTGTTGACATGGCCATCGGCGGCAGCTCCAACACCGCGCTGCATCTGCCGGCTATCGCTCACGAAGCAGGCATCGACCTGCCGCTGGAGCTGTTCGATAAAATTTCCAAGAAAACTCCGTACCTCACTAAGATGAGCCCGGGCGGCAGCCACCACATCGTTGATTTGAACGAAGCCGGCGGCATTCCTGCTGTAATGCACGAGCTTGACCGTCTGAAGCTGATTAAAAAATCCTGCCAGACTGTCAGCGGCAAAACTGTCGGCCAGATTATCAAAAATGCGGAAATCCTGCGTCCTGAGGTTATTCACAGCGTAGAAAATCCGTACAACAAAACCGGCGGCATCGCTGTTCTGAAGGGCAACATTGCTCCGGAATGCAGCGTTGTCAAGGAGAGTGCGGTTGATCCTTCCATGAAGGTCTTCAGCGGTCCGGCTAAGGTTTATAATTCCGAAGACGAAGCTATTGCTGCAATTTGCGCACAAAAGGTTGTTTCCGGTGACGTTGTAGTTATCCGCTACGAAGGCCCGAAGGGCGGCCCCGGCATGCGCGAGATGCTGAATCCGACCTCTGTACTGGCAGGCATGGGCCACGACAAAGACGTTGCTCTGCTTACCGACGGACGTTTCAGCGGTGCTACCCGCGGTGCCTGCATCGGTCACATTTCTCCGGAAGCACGCGAGGGCGGTAACATCGCATTGATTGAAAACGGCGATATCATTGAAATTGATATTCCGAACCGTACCCTGAACGTTAAGCTGAGCGACGAAGAGCTGGCTGAACGCCGTAAGAACTGGATTTGCCCGCCGCCGAAGGTTAAGAGCGGTTACCTGGCACGCTATGCTGCTTTGGTTACCTCTGCTGCTACCGGCGCTGTGCTGAAGGTTCCCGGTCAGGACTAAAAGAATTATATAAGCTGAAAAAGCAACTCCCCATCTTTCTTACCGCAAGTTAAGACGGATGGGGAGTTTTTGCATAAGAAAAACCGCTGTGCCAAATAGCACAACGGTTGATTATTAATACTCAATTTTGCTCCAACAGATAGATATCGCTGATTTCCTTTACTGTACGCACATTATTCGGCAACGGACCTGCCTTCTGCACGCGACGATATTCCAAACCGCGCACCAGCAGATATTTTTTGCTGCCGTCACGCAAAGCATCTGTCAAAGCACCTGTCTGCGGAATCATTTCGATACCGGGCTTGCCTGCATAATACATAAAGCCGGGGCGCAGGAACTTGTCGACATAAACAGGCGTCTGCTGCTCACATTGCTCCTTATACACGCTGCTCATAGTTTTTACACTGAAGCGGTCGGCAATCACAGGCAGAACAAAAGCGAAGGCAACGCACATCGTCACCGCGCCAATCATCACATGCAGCCAGGATGCCAGCTCGATATCGCGATAATACAGCAGCGCAAAGACTGCCGCTGCACCCAAAAGCAGTGTCAGCACGCCCAGCATCACCAGGCTGAAGTCAGCCTCCGGCAGATACTGCGCACCGATAATCCAGCCCACGCCAAGCAGGATAAACATAATACCGCTGCCTGCCGCCCAACCGTAAAAGGTTGTATTATGGCGCAGTCTGCTTTGCATTCTCGCTATATTCCAGCCGATTATTACCGCCATAGCAGGGAACAACGGCAGAATATAGGATACGAGCTTCGTTTTGCAGATTGTAAAGAACAGCAGCACGAAAATCCACCAAACGTGGAAGAACAGCAGCTTACGCATATCATCTATACGGCTTTCGCTGACAGATGCTTTAGCAGCCTGCCACAGCATACCGGTCCAGGGAAACAAGCCTAAGATTATTACAGGAAAATAATACCAGAAGGTAACGCGGTTGGCATGCTCAGCCGTCGTAAAGCGCGTTATATTGTGAAATCCCAGGAAGGTATTGATGAATTCCATGCCATGCACGGTATACATAGCGTAATACCAAGGCGAAGCGATGAGAAAATACAGCAGCAAACCACGGATAACATGCATGCGCAAAATCTCACGCAGTTGGCCCATAACCACCAGATACAGAAAAATTATCGCACCCGGAAAAACGATACCGATGGGACCTTTAGTAACAGTAGCCAAAGCCATGCACACATACATCAGCCAATAACGCTTATGAATAAAGCTCAGCAGTGCTCCTGTCATAAAAAAGAGCAGCGTTGTGTCTGTCACCGCCGCCTTGCCCATATAGAAAAATTCTACACAGCTTGTAAGAATCATCGCAGAGCAGAAGCCTGCACGTTCATTAAACAGCCTTGTGATACCTACATACATCATCACAGAGGTACCGCAGGCCATCAATGCCGCAGGAAAGCGGGCCGCAAATTCGCTGTCACCGAAAAGAAACTGAGCAACAGCAACCAGCCAATAATACATAGGCGGCTTATCATACCAGAAATTGCCAAAAATTCTCGGTGACAAAAAATCACCGGCAGCCAGCATCTCTCTTGCTGTTTCCGCATATACCGGTTCATCCGGATCCAGCAGCGGAATGCTGCCGATACCGAACATAATCATAAATAACGCAGTGCCTGCTACGATAAGCAGGCTGTTTTTTTCAATCTGATTCATCAGTTTCCATCCCTCAACATAACTTCAAAACTCATATGCCAACTACTCATTTTTCTTACCCTCGGTAGTTTTACTCTTGAGCGATGCCATATTCAGAACATCGCTGCCAAAGGCTCTGATTGTTACTACCGCACCAAGCATAAAGGGCAGATATTCTGCCGTAAAGCGCCAGAGAACTGCCATAATGCCTTCAACACCATTAGGCAGAATATTGGAAAACAGCACCAAGAAGCCTGCCTCCGCTACACCGCTGCCACCTGGTGTCGGCGAAAAATACAGTATCAAATTCAGCAGCACCATGCGTCCCATTACCTGCTGCAAATCAAAATCAATATTCAGACCGGTGAAATACGCAGGCACAGTTGCATAAATAAAGAGCAGGCTCACACCGGATTCGATAAACGCACGGAAAACCATCTTCGGATGCTTGCCCATAACTACAACAGCATTCTTAAATTCGTTGTACCAGATAAAGCAATTACGCTGCGTAGTAAACGAAAGCTTGCGGGTAAACCACATAATCGCCTTCTCGGGATAACGTGTTTGCAGCAAGGAAATTACGATTATCGGCAGTGATATAAACAGCACCGAAAGAATCGTCAGCACCGACGCAGGCATCCATTTTACTATATCCTCATCGCTATGCAGCACCACAGGCACCAGCAGAATAAGGAAGATAATAGACATCACCGTGCGCACCAAAACTACTACCGTAGATTTGGCGACAGGCACCCCGGCCTTACGCATAAACATAACCTGAGCGATAGCGCCGCCGCTGGCACCCGGCGTTACCAGCGCCAAAAAGTAGTTGCTCAGAACTACATTCACTATCTGATGAAAGGTCAGCTTCTCGTCTGTCACCGAAGCCAAGGTTATCAGACGCAGGCCGTCAAAAATCAAGCCTATCGCAAGGCATGACAAAGCCAGCAGAATACAGCGAGGCTCGAACATCGTCAGGTATTCCAAGGTCCGTATATCAAATGTAAAATAAATAACCGCCGCCGAAATCAACAGCACAAAGCCAAAAAGCAGACCTAGGCGGAACAATAATTTTTTATTCATCTAGCAGACTCCAAATGAGCTTATTTTTTAGTACAAGAGCTTTAGCAGGCCGTAAAATTAACAGGCTGAATATGCTCCTGCTCCAGCAGCTTTTTATTGCCGCTGTCAAGGTACGCCTGCATTTCCTCCTGCCAATGATATTGCCAGGGAAATATTTTGCCCAAGGCAACAGAATCAAGACCGGGATGAGTCATCAGCTCGCTTACGCCATCCGGAAGCTGACGCAGGATATTGCCTACCAGCTCCGCATTCAGATGACCGCCTGCCAGCATACCGAAGAAATGCTGTGGATGGTGCAGGCCAAGGCTGTCGGCGCGTTGCGCCGCCAGCTGAGCACAAAAGCTGAGCCCGTTGCGTCCGATCATTCTGCCGATACCTGTATGAAAGCCGCCGGTAAAGGTATAGGCCTCCTTAGGTATACGTACCCTTATAATATTATACTCATTACAGAGCTTTAATACAAGTGCATTAATTCCCGGCAGCACATGGGTATGCTGATGACTGTCAACATGCGTAATGTTTATTTTGGCTTCCAGCGCCCTTTCGATTTGCGCGCGCAGCTCCGCTTCCAGCTCGCTGCGCTTGACGCTGCCGCTGTAAAAGCGCTTGGCAAAGGCAACATAATCAGGCAAAAACAAGCCCTGCTCATCCAAAAGGCTGCTGACCTTGCCTACAGGCAGCACCGGCGCCACGCTGCCGACAAGCGTCAGATGCACGCCTATACCGAGCTGAGGATTTTCCTGCGCCAGCTTCACCGCCTCCTGCCAGCAGGGAGCACTGGGCATCAGCGAGGTGCTGGTAATAAAGCCCTCCCGGTAGCCCTTGATAATACCTGCGTTAATCAAAGGATGCAGGCCGAAATCATCTGCATTAACAATTAGTTTTTTCATAATCTCTACACTCTTTTGTAATTGGCAAAGTGCAGCTTTACATATTCACGCAAAGCATCCTTGCCGTATTTTTCTGCTAAGCGACGGGCGCAAGCCGTTGCCTGCTCGCCGCCGCCCTTCGGCAGCTCGCCTACGCCGGCCTGCTGCGCCAGCTCTTCCATTGTCCGTAAGAAGCGGGCGCGGGCCAGTACCGAGGCAGCGGCAACCGCCAGATTGCTTTCTGCCTTAGGCTGTTGGCGCACACTGCAACCCGGAAAGCGCTGCTGCAAAGCCTTTAAGTTTACCGTAGACTGAGTGAACTGGTCAATCAATGCGCTGTGACAATCCTTTTGCCTCTCCAGCACCTGACTTAGCGCCGCCACATGTCCGTAGCCTAAAAGCTGGTTGAGCTTGCCGCCGGCGGCAGCCACCTGCTCATAGCGCAGATTATAAATCTTTGGCTTCAGCTCCAGTACGCTGAAATCTACAACCGTAGACTTGATAACGTCCTCCAGCTCCAAAATCTTTTTATCAGTCAGCAGCTTGCAGTCCTTAACGCCTGCAGCCTGCAGCTTCGCTGCCGTTGTGTTGTCCACTACTGTGGCCGCCACAACCAGGCTGCCGAAGAAATCACCCTTACCGGATTCATCACTGCCTGCCCACAGACCGTTAGTTACCATTGCTCCCACATCCGCAGGCTGCAGCCCCTCAGACGCATTCTGCACTCCTTCAAGCAGCAGCAGTAATCTTTGCTTTAAAGCACTGTCGCCGTTATAAACATGCGTCAGTCCTTTTTTACCATTATATATATTCACGGATGCCTTGGCCTCACAAAACTGTACTGCAATCTGCTGGCCATAATTTATCGGCTTATCCTTAACAATACTGAAACCATCCTGACGGATTTTTTCTGCAGCCTCTGCCAGGTAATCGGCAAAGGCCTTAGGTGTCAACTGTTTCACGCCTATTCTCCTCTTTGCACATAGTTTTTCGCCTTCCACTCCTCAAAGAGCAGATAAATCAACGGAACAACCACCAGCGTCAGCAAGGTGGAGGTTGTTAAACCGCCGATAAGCACCACGCCCATAGACTGACGCAGCTCCGCACCCTCGCCGATGCCCAAAGCAATCGGCAGCATACCGAGTATCGTAGACAATGTTGTCATCAGAATAGGACGCAGACGCAGTGAGCAGGCCAGAAGCACTGCTTCGCGGATAGACATGCCCTTTTCCCGCTCCTGGTTGGCATAGTCAATCAGCAAAATTGCATTTTTGGTAACCAGGCCCAAAAGCATCGTAAAGCCAATCATGCTCATCATGTTCGCCGTCTGTCCTGCAACAAGCAGGCCCAGGATAGCGCCGATAATCGCAAATGGCAGTGATACCATGATAATCAGCGGCTGCGAAAAGCTTTCGAACTGCGCCGCCAGTACCATGTATACAACAACTATAGCCAGAATAACTGCCTTATAAACCTCTTTAAAGGAGCGTGCCATGTTATCAGCCTGACCAATCATCTTATAGTTATATCCCGGCGGCAAATTCAGCTCAGGAATATATTCGTTGCGCACCTTGCTGATTAAATCACCGGGCGAAATACCTACTGTGTTGGCATAAACAACGATCTGACGCTGCTTATCCTCACGCTCAATGCGTGTAGGACCGCTGCCGTAGCGCACATCTGCAATATCACCCAAGCGGATAAACTGACCTGCGGAAGAAGAAATGCGCAGGTTCATAACATCATTGATATTAGTGCGCTGACTTTGCTCCAGCTGCAAAATAATATCATAGTCATTGTCACCGATGGTATAGCTGTTGCTGGTGCTTTTGCCCATAATAGCCATTTCAACAACCTTACCGACCTCCGTAGCATCAAAACCAAATTCACTGGCCTTGGCGTGGTCCAGCTTAACCACAATTTCCGGCTGCTCTTCCGAATCGGATATATCAACATCGGTCGCACCCTCAGTCCGGCGTATCATATCTGCCAACTGCTGAGCGTAATTTTTCAGCTCCTTGATATTGCTGCCGCGCAGACCGATTTGCACCGGACGGCTGTCGCCACGGCCGCCACCCTGGTTGGATACAACGGTAACCTTCAGGCCTTCAACATTTTGGAAGCGTCCGCGCAAATCATCCATAATCTGCTGCATGCTGCGTTCACGCTCATTGCTTGGCTTCAGGCGGATATCCAGAGAACCCTGGTTAACAGGATTACGGCCGTTGCCGATATTAAGCGCCACGATTTTGACCTCCGGCAGCTGCGAAATCTCCTGCTGCAACGGCTTGGCCAGTTCTACAGTTTTCTGCAGACTGGTGCCGATGGGCGCTTTAACATTGACGCTGAATTCACCCGAATCATATGTAGGTTGGAATTCCGTGCCCACAAATGGAAGCAGCAGCAAATTCAGCAACAGCGAAATGATACCTACGGCAACAACCTTCTTAGGTCTTTCCAAAGCCCAGGCCATTAAGCTGTCATACATTTCACGCACGGACTGGAAGCCTGCTTCAAATTTATCGAGAGCCCTCTGCACAAAATGCGTGCGCTCCTTGCTGCTCTGCTCCTCGGTTTCTGCCTTAATCCAATACGCCGAAACCATTGGCGTAAGCGAAAAGGCTACGATAGTAGAGAACGCTACCGCAAAAGCAACCGTCAGACCGAACTGCTTGAAGAACTGGCCGATGGTTTCACCCATATTGCCGATAGGCACAAATACAGCCATTAAGCTCAGGGACGTCGCCAAAATTGCCAGCGTCAGCTCCTCTGTCGCTTCCCTGGCTGCCACAAACGGCGTCTGCCCCATCTCGATATGGCGGAAAATATTTTCAATTACTACAATCGCATCATCAATCAAAATGCCGACTGCCAGGCTCAAAGCCATCAGCGACATATTATTCAGCGTAAAGCCCATAACCTTCATCATAAAGAAGGTGGCGATAATAGACGTAGGAATACACAGACCGCCGATAATAGTCGCACGGAAATTGCGCAGGAATAGATATGTTATCAAAAGCGCCAAAAAGCCACCGAAAAGAATCGCATTCCAGACATCCGCAATATTATCGCGAATATAATTAGATTGGTCGCGTACCTTATCAACGATAATATCCGGCGGCAGATTGCTGTGCTTCAGCTCCTCCATCTTGGCATTGACATTATCGGTAACATCAACAGTATTAGTTTTGGACTGCTTACGCACAAAGGTCATAACACAGGGAACGCCGTTAGCGCTGGCAAATGTATCCTCATCCTCCCAGGAGTCAAGCACATCGGCAATTTCACTGATATAAACAGGGCGTCCGTTATGATTAGCAACTACCACCTGCTTAATATCATTGATATTGTTATACTTGCCCAAGGTACGCACAGTGATTTCCATAGCGTCATTTTTTGCCTTGCCGCCGGGAGTATTGTAATTGTTGGCGTTCAGCTTACTGCGCACTGTCTGATAGGCAATACCGTATTCCGCCAGCTTTTCCGGCTTCAGCACGATGCGGATAGCACGCTGGCTGGCACCGACAACGGTAACCTCGGAAACACCCTCCACCATCTGCAGCTCATCCTTGATATTATCCTCCACAATGCGGCGGATTTCGCCACGGCTGCGCGAAGGCGAAGCAAAGGTATAGGCTACAATAGCGCGGGAGTTAAGGTCTACCGTCTGCGTTACAGGCTCATCAATATCATCCGGCAGTGCCTTGCGCACGCTGGCAACCTTTTCCCGCACCTCACTGGCCTTCACCTGCGGGTCTACACCGATATTAAATTCCAGAACCGTTTCACTGTAGCCTTCAAGCACAGTGGAGGAAAGCGTTTTGATACCGGAAACCTGGCTGACGCGGTTCTCAATCGGCTTGGTAACCAGCGTTTCCATTTCCTGCGGCGAAGCACCGCTGTAGGTAACACGCACGCTGACAATAGGCAAATCAACATCAGGATTCAGATCAACGCCTATTTCCGGATAGCAGCGGATACCGAACACTACCAACAGCAAAATAAACATGGTAGTAAAGACCGGTCGCTTGATAAATGTTCCAATCATCGTTATTTACCAGCCTTTTTCAAATCTATCTTGCTGCCTTCACGCAGCTTGTTATGTCCTTCGATAACAATAGTATCCTTTTCATCCAGTCCGCTCACTATTTCAGCCAGCTTATCATTCGTATAACCGACATTCAGCACACGACGCTGTACAACGCCTTTATCATCAACAACAAATACCGTCTGCTGGTCATCACGCATCACAATAGCCTGCACCGGAATAGTCAGCACATCAGCTTTAGGTGAAGCTGTAAGCGTAACGTTGGCATAGACGCCGGCTAAAAGACCTTCGCTGTTATCCACGCTCACCTCTGCCGCAAAGGTATGCGCCGGCAAATCCGCAACCGGAGCGATGCGGGTAATTTTACCTATCAGCTTTTTACCGGGATAAGCAGGCAGAGTAATGCTTGCTTCATTGCCGACATGTACACCGGCAATCTGGCCTTCGGGAATATGAATCGTAGTTTTCAGCATAGAGATATCAGCAACGGCAAAAATAGGCGTACCTGCCTTTGCATAGTATCCCTCCTGATAATAACGCTTGGCAATAATACCGTCAGCAGGCGCTGTCAGCACCGTGCCCTCGGATTTAGACTCCATCGCCCGCATGCTGCCTCTGGCAGCCTCCAGCTTGGCTGCAGCATTATCGCGCGCAAAGCGGTAATCATCTACCACTTGCTGCGAAACCGCACCCGTAGCATATAGCTTTTCATAGCGCTGCAAATCCGTTTCCGCCTTGCGCAAGCTTGTCTGTGCATCCAAAAAGCTGCCCTTGGCACTTAACAGATTAGCATCTGTATCAGCCTGCTCCAAAATTGCCAGCACCTGTCCTCGGCTCACACGGTCGCCTTCACGGACATAAACCTTTTCCAAGCGTCCGTCCACCTTAGCGGCAACCTCCGCCTGCCATTCCGGGTCCAGACTGCCGGAAAAGCTCAGGCTCGGAACAATCGTCTGCCTTACGGGGTGAGCAGTAACGACCGCCACATTGCGTACCTGCAACAGCTTAGCAGCACGCGCCTTATCAGCCTGGATATTGCTGTAAATACGGTAGCCGATAATTACGCATACCGCAAGCAGCAGGCCAAGCGCTATCTTAACCTTGCGATTCTGTAAATTCACTTTCTTTCCTCCCTGCACCATGCCCTTGGGTTAATTATAATGGGGTAAGTTTAAATTCAGCTGAGTTTATCGTGGACAAATTATAGTTATAGATAATAATATTATACCTCTTATCAAGAGAAGTTAGCAAGTGCAAAGCCGCCGGCAGGCATAGAAAAAGCACGCTGCGGACAGCGTGCTTTCGACAGTCTTAATTTAGCTTACAGGCCAGCCTGCTCGCGCAGTGCAGCAGCCTTTTCTGTATGCTCCCACGGCAGGTCAACATCGGTACGGCCGAAATGACCATAAGCAGCAGTTTGCTTGTAGATAGGACGCAGCAAATCCAGCTCACGGATAATGCCGGTCGGGCTCAGGGAGAAGTTTTTGCGAACCAGCTCAGCAATCTTGTCTTCGCTGATTTTGCCGGTGCCGAAGGTTTCAACCAGAACGGAAACCGGATGTGCTACGCCGATAGCGTATGCCAATTGGATTTCGCATTTATCTGCCAAACCTGCGGCAACGATATTTTTAGCAACGTGACGTGCAGCATAAGCAGCACTGCGGTCAACCTTAGAGGGGTCCTTGCCGCTGAAAGCACCGCCGCCATGACGAGCCATACCGCCATAGGTGTCAACGATGATTTTACGGCCGGTCAGACCAGCGTCACCTTGAGGACCGCCGATAACGAAACGGCCGGTCGGGTTGATGTAGTATTTGGTTTCCGCATCCAACATTTCTGCGGGAACAATCGGTGCAATAACCTTTTCGATAATATCTTTGCGAATCTGCTCGTTGGAAACCTCCGGTGCATGTTGGGAAGAAATAACGATAGTATCTACACGAACAGGTTTGCCGTCATCATATTCAACGGTAACCTGAGTTTTGCCGTCCGGACGCAGGTAAGGCAGCACGCCTTCCTTACGAACCTTGGTCAGCTGCAAAGCCAGCTTGTTAGCCAGATATGCAGGCATCGGCATGTAGCTTTCGGTTTCGTTGGTTGCATAACCGAACATCATGCCTTGGTCACCGGCACCGGTTTCTTCCTCAGCAGCCTGGCCTTCCTTAGCTTCCAGCGCTTTGTCAACGCCCATAGCGATATCAGGGGACTGCTCGTCGATGGAAATCAGCACACCGCAGGTGTTGCCGTCAAAACCGAATTTTGCACGGTTGTAGCCGATATTGTTGATGGTTTCGCGGGCAATGTGTGCGATATCAACATAGCATTGGGTAGAAATTTCACCGAAAATGTGAACCTGACCGGTAGTAACGATAGTTTCGCAAGCAACACGGCCTTTAGGATCTTGAGCCAGGATGGCATCAAGCACAGCATCGGAAATTTGGTCTGCTATTTTATCGGGATGACCTTCGGTAACGGATTCGGAAGTAAATAATTTTCTCATTGGTAGCTCCTTTCATAAATAAAAAACGTTGTTGAGAGTGTTTAGATGGTATAAGAAAAGGCGTTCTCGTAATGAGAACGCCTTAAATTATTACTCTTAGCATTCTCATCTTACAGATAAACTGCAGGACTTAGCACCGTTTTACAGCTGTCACACTGCAATGGTTGCTGCGACTTCACAGGGCCATTCTCTCCATCGCTCTTGATGAGTTGTGTTAAATTGTTTACAGATGCCATTATATAACAAAATCAAGATAATGATAAGTACTTTTTTTACGAAAAATATGTGAAAATACTTTTTTGCAACTGCTGATGCTAAATAGAATTCAATTCTATTATACAGGGATTCATAATGCATACGTAGCCTTGCAATCCCTACTCCAAAGAGCGCGGAGAAGGCTGCAGATGCTATATGATTGCGACGATGGCGTACTTCTAGCGGTCATGACGCAGATGTGGCCTTATACGCGCTCTATCAAGCGCGCTCTTTACGAATACGCAAAGCCTCGTCCAAAATACGGTTCGCCACATCAACCTTAGGCATCTGCTCCAGCTCGCATACATCGCCGTTGGCATAGAGGAACTTAACGATATTGGTATCGGAATTGAAACCGGCACCGGCAGCCGTAACATCGTTGGCTACAATCATATCAAGATTCTTTTTAACTACCTTCTCGCGAGCATTAGCCAGCAGATTTTGCGTTTCTGCAGCAAAGCCAACCAATACCTGATGCGTTTTCTTGGCACCCAAGGTTTTAAGGATATCCGGATTTTTATCCATAACGACAGTCAGAGCGTCATCGTTTTTCTTCTTAATCTTTTGGTCTGCCACATCACGCGGACGGTAATCGGCAACTGCTGCTGCCTTGATAACGATATCTACGCCATCGTAGGCTGCAAGGCAGGCCTCCAACATTTCATTGGTGGATTCAACCTGAATAGCCTTCACATTAGGCGGTACAGCAAGCGCAGAAGGACCGCTGATAAGCAGTACTTCAGCACCGCGCTCGGCAGCCATCTGAGCTACGGCATAGCCCATTTTGCCGCTGGAACGGTTGCCGACAAAGCGGACGGGGTCAATCGGTTCACGTGTACCTGCTGCGGTAACGAGTACCTTCAGGCCACGCAGGTCGCCCTCTCGGCCGGCAAAAAAGCTGCTCATGAATTCTACAATCTGCTGCGGTTCAGGCAGACGGCCGGGGCCGCTGGTGCCGCAGGCAAGATGTCCGGAAGCAGGCAGCATTACAGTAATACCGCGGCTTTGCAGCTTGGCGATATTTTCCTGAGTTGCAGCATTAAGATACATACCGGTATTCATTGCGGGGCAAACAACTATCGGTGCCTGAGCTGCCAAAAGCGTAGTGCTCAGCAGATCATCCGCAATGCCATATGTCATTTTAGCCAGAATATTAGCGGTAGCAGGCGCAACTAAGAAAGCGTCTGCCCAATTTGCCAAAGCAATATGCTCAACATTAAATTCCTGGTTGCTGTTCCACATACTGGTAGCAACAGCATTACCGCTGATTTCCTTGAAGGTTAACGGAGTAACAAACTGCTGCGCATGCTCGGTCATGACCACACGCACCTCGCAGCCCTGCTTACGCAGACGGCTGACAAGATCTACAGCCTTATAAACGGCAATACCGCCGGTTACTCCCAAAACAATTTTTTTGCCCTTTAACAAGGTTTTACCCTCCCGCTGTTATACGTTTTTAGTACGCTCGTAGGTAATAGTATCGTTAGCAATTTCCTTCAGCGCAGCGCTGACCTCTTTTTCCGCGGAATTTACGCCGGGAATAGTGAGCTCGCGTGCTCTTTTTGCTGCCAAAATAACCAAAGTGTATTTGCTATCTACTTTTTCTGCCAAATAGTCAATAGACGGATCTACCATAGACATTATAGAATCACTCCTTTAAGTATTTCATGGTTCACACAGCAGACTGCTGCATAATGTAAATTTATTTTTTTGCTTTACAAATCTTATCAACAATAAAATATGTTCTGGCTACGCGGTAACGCTCAGCCTCCATAATTGTCAGTACCTTTTGCGCTGCCTTTTCCGCAATATCATTAATGATGATATAATCATATTCCGCTGCGTAGGTCAGCTCGCTGGCTGCGGAAGCCATACGGCGTTTGATAACATCCTCGCTGTCGGTACCACGCTTATAAATACGTGCGGAAAGCTCATCCAAGGAAGGCGGTACGATGAAAACAAAAACACCCTCGGGGAAGCGCTTTTTAATCTGCAAAGCGCCCTGGATATCAATCTCCAACAATACGTCACGGCCGGATTCCAGCTGCTCTTCCACGTATTTGCGCGGTGTGCCGTAATAATTGCCGTATACCTCGGCATATTCCAGCAGCTCGCCCTTTTCGATCATCTGCTTAACCTCGGGAATTGTTTTGAAGAAATAGCTTTCTCCGTCAACCTCACCCGTGCGCGGTGCGCGTGTAGTAACAGAAATAGAATAACCTAAGTACGGCAGCTGGTCTCTCAGCATCTGGCAAATAGTTCCTTTGCCTGCTCCCGACGGACCGGATACTACAAGAAGTACTCCCTTGGGAGTAACATTATCAATATCGTTGCTCATGATCCAATTACTCCTCTTCTTCAGAATCAGCAGTTTGTGCCACCAGACGGTTGGCTACAGTTTCCGGCTGTACCGCAGACAGGATGATATGACCACTGTCCACAACAACTACAGCACGAGTACGACGTCCGTAGGTTGCATCAACCAGCATGCCCTTGTCACGGGCTTCCTGGATAATACGTTTAATCGGTGCTGATTCCGGACTGATAATAGAAATAATGCGGTTGGCTGCGACAATATTGCCAAAGCCGATATTAACTAGCTTTATATCCATAACTTCCTCCAGTTTTATTCGATGTTCTGAATCTGCTCACGGATTTTTTCTATTTCCGCCTTAATTTCTACAACAATCTGCGCCATAGTATAATCATTCGCTTTGGAAGCAATGGTGTTTGCTTCACGGTTAAACTCCTGGATCAGGAAGTCCAGCTTGCGTCCTACCGGCTGGTCGGAAGCAATAATGGTCTTGAATTGCTTGATATGGCTCTTCAAGCGGACAATTTCTTCCGTAATGCTGGTGCGGTCAGCAAAAATTGCTACCTCCTGCAGCAGACGCTCCGGCTCAACCTTGATATTATTATCTGCCAGCAGATTAGTCAGACGCTCCTGCAGCTTAGCCTGATATTCTTCCACAACTAAGGGAGAACGCTCCTCAATCTGTGCCAGCTTTTCGGCAATCAGATCTGCACGGTAAATAAAATCACCGTAGATATTGCCACCCTCTGTTTCGCGCATAGCTACCAGATTAGCAACAGCCTGCTCTACAGCCTGCTCAACCTTGGGCCAAACGCTTTCTACATCAAAAAAGCCTTCCTTAACGTTAATAACGTCAGGGCATTTTGATAAATAGAGAATTTCTGCAGCAGCGTTAATACCTGCAGCGTCGGCTCCGATAGCAACGCCTACCTCCTGCAATGCCTTATGATAGGCAGCAGCAAGGTTTTTATCAACCTTCAGAGTGCAGTTGCCGCTGACATTATAATCAGCAGTAATAAACACATCAATACGTCCACGGCTAACGGTTTTTAAAATAGTTTTGCGGATTTTATCCTCCAAAGGATTCAAAAATCTCGGTAAACGGATAGCAACCTCGTTATACCGGTGGTTCACGGTTTTCATTTCAATGTTAACAGAAAAATCTGCATCCTCGTAGGAACCACGGCCGAAACCGGTCATACTTTTTAACACAGGCTTCCTCCTCCATCTTCACCAGTAAAGGTGATTTTTTCAGCTTAAAAGATAAGTATTTTTGCTTCAATCTTATCTTGAAAATCTATTATACCACATTTCTCTAATGATTTCAGCATTTTTCTTCGTTTTTCGTCGCTTAGATAAAGAAATGACCCATTTTTGTTTTGCTATACTTGTTGCAGGTAATGGAGTATAATATGATAAATAATAAATTAGCATTGTCTTCCCGCAGGTTCAAAAAACTTTGCCGAGCCTGCACTGAAAGGAGTCCCTATGAACATTGAAGGCTTAACTTTAAAGCTGCTTACAGATACATTAAACGAAGAGCTGCTTGGCAGCAAAATATATAAGGTATATATGCCTAATCCGCAGTCACTTCTGCTACTCGTCCGCAGAACACGCGATACAAGCAGCCTGCTGGCGGATATGCACAACGGCAGCTGTGTGCTTTATCTGCCGCAGCATCTGCCGGAAAACCCGGAAACTCCACCCACCTTCTGTATGCTTCTGCGCAAGCATCTGGAGGAAGGACGCATCACAAAAATCAGCCAAAGCGGCCTGGACCGCATTATTACGCTGGAGATAGATCTTTTAGGTGCCTCCAGTAAAATAATTACCAAAAAGCTGATTTTTGAGCTTACCGGTAAAAACAGCAATATCATTCTCACGCAGGACGATGTTATCATCGACTCTCTGAAGCATGTAAGCGCAGCACAGAGCAGCTATCGCACTATCCTTCCCAGCAAAGCCTATATTGCGCCCCCGCCACAGGAAGGACTTAACCTTTTGACTGATGCCCCGGCAAAAATTGTGCAGACTGCCAACAGTCTGCCTGCAGCCAACTTCGCCAAGGCCTTTATCAGTGCTACCACCGGTGTCGGCAAAATGACAACCATGGAGCTTTTGACTGCTGCGGATATCCTGCCGCAGGAGGTACGTCTGGAAACCTCCGCCTGCCAGTCCCTGGCGCAGGTTATCGGCAAGCTGCAGACAGATTCGCAGGCGCAGGCCGCCAAGCATCCGGTCTATGCGCTCATCAGCCGCACAAATCAGGTGAAAACTCTGCTTGTACTGCCACCGCAGAACGTGCAGGATGGCATGCAGGTCAAAAAATTTGCCGATATCAACAGCGCTCTTAATTATGCAGTCAGCCTTAAACCGATCCAGCTTCCGCGTCATGAACAGCTGCAAAAGCTTGTCAACAGCGAAACAGCTAAGCTAAAGAAAAAGCTGCAGGCTCTGCAGGAGGATTTGGCTAATGCAGCCAATGCCGAGGAACAGCGTATGCTGGCAGATACTATCATGGCTAATATCTACCAGATAAAAAAAGGCCAGACAAGCGCCGAGCTTATCAATATTTATGACGGCGAACCGGTTACGGTCAGCCTTTCACCAATCCTTTCGCCTACGGAAAACGCACAGGCCTATTACAAGCGCTATAATAAGTACAAGCGCGCTCAAACCGAAGTGCGTATCCAGCAGGAATCTACGGTAGAAATGCTTGCCTATCTGGAAAGTCTGGACGCTTCGCTGCTTACCGCTACAACGAAGGAAGAAATTGAGGAAATCAATCAGGAAATGCTCAGCAGCGGTTTGCTTAAGGACACGAATAAAAAGAAGAAAAATGCCGGACTGCAAAAATCTCAGCCTCTGCATATCCGTTTAAATCCTGAAGCAGATTTGTATATCGGCAAAAACAACAAGCAGAACGATTATGTTACCTTTACCTTGGGCAATCCTAAAGATTTATGGTTCCATACTAAAGATATCCCCGGCTCGCACGTTATTTTGAAAACGTCACTGCCGGAAGCACGTCAGGAGGATATTAGCCTTGCTGTGCAGCTTGCAGCATATTTCAGTAAGGCGCGCGATGGCAGCAATATTCCTGTTGACTGCGTACAACGACGCTATGTAAAAAAGCCTGCAGGCAGTAAGCCCGGCTTTGTTATTTTTACAAACCAGAATACTTATTACACAACACCTGATATGGAGTTAATCCAAAAATATTTAAAGTAAGGATTTAGTCAGAACTTCATCCATTAGGATATAAAAAGCGCCCTGATTCATAGAAATATGAATCGGGGCGCTTTGAAGTTTATGGAAAGTTTTTTTGAGTATAGATAGTTGTATCAATCTTTTTTGTCAAAGCAAATCTGCAGAACAACGCTGATTGATAAGAAGGCAAGTAAATTGAGCGATGGGTATATCGTGCAAGGAATAGCAATTTTAGCAAATGAGCATTTGGAAGCAGAGAAACAAGGGTATGTAACAAAATGTTAACTTCTGACAAATTTTACCGAAGTTTCGTCCTGCTTCCATGCGAAATTTGCGTTGTGCCCTTTGGGCACAGGAAAATTGCTGCTGACTGGAACGATATACCTCTCGCGAAGATGAAAAGTACAGTAGTAGGCCTGACACATGCTTGTGCGTCGCTCTGCTCCTTCAAGCATGGCTACCTATCCCTCCAAAAACACTCCCTGCAGCAATACTTCATTAAGAAGCTCCCGCCGCCGATTTGATTCCATAATTGTAGAATCTATCCTCAATCGACAAGCTGATTACATCAGCTCGTCGATACGCCTCGCCACAAACGCGCCTATGCGTCGCAAAGCTCCTTTAGGCACGGTGGCTTGGCAACCAGGCCCGCTGCTGGTCATAAGATAGCTGACGGTAAAAGAAGAGGCTGGGACAAAATCCCTCTCTCAAACTAAAGAAGGACTGGAATTTGAGTT
>OODJ01000839.1_pt1 | contig 28055 bp, 22 predicted proteins | sample 1671611 | NCBI WGS metagenome assembly OODJ01 (sample SAMN06348174, study PRJEB24527) | human gut metagenome | biome: human gut; feature: ankylosing spondylitis patient; material: feces | host: Homo sapiens | place: China | collected 2015-10 | reverse complement strand
GGGATACCATCAGAATATAGGAATCGAAAGCTGTATACATTAGGTAAATATTATTGGGTTTATATCGCGATGGAGGGATTGATAAAGGGGTATAGAATTTTTACAACAACATGGATTGGTCATTATGGCTTTGAGGATTTGATATTGAAAAAAATTGCCAATGCGCTTTTAAAGTTTGATTGCATATTTATTATTCCATCAAGTGTAAATAACAAATTTTCATTTCCTGCTGTCACAGTCCCTATGCCTTTACTGTTTAGCGATGAAACAATTCGAAAAATATATTTAGAAGATGTATTTAAGTAATTGACCAAAATAAAAGAAGTGGCAATTGCCACTTCTTTTATTGTATAGATTATTATTTGTCGGAGATTTTACATTATTTATGGCGCAAAAAACCTAAGAAAACGTAAAGAAGCGAAGCTTTTATCCTAAACATCAGATGAAAACATCGCTTCACTTTGTGAATATCTCTTAAAGACGGAAGGACAGCCACTGGTCATTCATCCTTTTGAGGGGAGGAGATAAAATCTGCAAAACCGTATGAATACTAAGAAAAAAATGTGTCCGATTTTCTATCGGACACATTACTTGGTTGCGGAGGCGGGATTTGAACCACACGACCTTCGGGTTATGAGCCCGACGAGCTACCGGACTGCTCCACTCCGCGGTATTTTGGTGCCGGAAACCGGGATCGAACCGGTACGGGATGTTAGTCCCACGGGATTTTAAGTCCCGGGCGTCTGCCTGTTCCGCCATTCCGGCGTTGTTCGGCTGCCTGCTTATTTATCATAACACTTTCCGTCTGCTTTGTCAACCTAAAATTCAAGAAAAATCAAAAAAATTGTTCGACAGAAAAAATCATACCGAAAAATTCCTGTCTTTCCAGTAATTTTATTGACAGTTTTATTGGCTCGGGATATAATAATTTTACAAAACGGCTTGAACCCAATTGGCCGATCATTTCATTTATGAAGGGTACCGGAATCATGAATATTCAAAAGATTTTGTCTGCAGTCGATCATACGCTGCTATCCCCTGCGGCAACACAGAATGAAATATTTGCCGTGTGTGATGAAGCGATTCAATACCATACCGCGTCCGTGTGTATTCCGCCGGCCTATGTTGCCGCCGCACGTGGATATGTCGGCGACAGAATGCGTATTTGCACAGTCATCGGATTTCCGAACGGATATCATACGACCGCTGTCAAGGTATATGAGGCGCAGGACGCGGTAAAAAACGGTGCGGATGAGCTGGATCTGGTTATTAACATCGGATGGCTCAAGGATAAGCGATATACGGAACTGCTTACGGAACTGAAGGCGGTAAGGGAGATATGCCCGGGTGTGATTCTCAAAGTAATTGTTGAGACGTGTCTTTTAAATGAAGAAGAAAAGATAAAAGTATGCGGACTTGTCGCCGCTTCCGGCGCCGACTATATTAAAACGAGCACGGGCTTTTCTTCTGGCGGCGCGACAAAGGAAGACATTCGGTTGTTTGCAGCGCATCGTGCTCCGACCTTGAAAATCAAAGCGGCCGGAGGAATTTCCTCTCTTGAAGACGCAGAGATCATGCTGTCACTCGGTGCGGACAGGCTCGGGACAAGCCGACTGATAAAACTTGCAAGAGAAGCCGGATATGGCGGTTCCGCCGGGGCGGAGCTGATCCGGGGAAGGTAAGAAAGGAGAAAAAACATGGCAACACCTCATATAGCGGGGAATCCCGGGGATTTTGCAGAAACGGTATTGATGCCGGGAGATCCTCTTCGTGCAAAATTTATTGCGGAAACATATTTTGACAATCCTGTGCTGGTTAACAATATCCGAGGAGTACAAGGGTATACGGGCACATGGCATGGCACGCGCGTTTCCGTGATGGCAAGCGGAATGGGAATGCCTTCTATGGCAATTTACAGCTATGAGCTGTTTCGGTTCTTTGACGTAAAAAATATTATCCGTATCGGTACTGCCGGTGCGATTTCAGAGCGCCTTCACTTGCGGGATATCGTGGCGGGGATCGGTGCCTGCACGAATTCCAACTTTGCGTCGCAGTATGGTCTGAACGGAACATTTGCGCCGACGGCAAGCTATGAACTGCTTAAGGCTGCGGATATGGTGGCGGAAAAACTCGGTTTGACACTGAATGTCGGAAATCTTCTTTCTGAGGATAATTTTTATCATGACGATCCGTCTGTTACAGAGGGCTGGATGAAGATGGGGGTGCTTGCCGTGGAAATGGAAGCGGCGGCTTTATATATGAATGCCGCAAGACTCGGAAAGCATGCCCTTGCTCTCTGTACGATTTCTGATCATCTTCTTTATGACAAACATGCGACAGCGGAGGAACGGCAGTGCTCTTACACACAAATGATGGAGCTTGCGCTTGGGATTGCGGCGCTGGAAGACGAAAAGTCCTGTCGGGGAAAATAACTGTCAGACTGACGATATTCCTCGGGCTATCGTGCCGTTATGATTTTATATATGGAGGGATAGAGTGATTTTATGCGCATAACCGAAATTCTCGAAAAAACACGCGATGGCGTAGAGCTTTCGCATGAGGAGCTTGCTTTTTTGATTCAGGGACTTGTCTCGGGAATCATACCGGATTATCAGGTATCGGCCTGGCTTATGGCAGTCTATTTTCGCGGGATGAGCGACAAGGAACTGTCGGAACTTACTGCGCTTATGGCAGGCTCCGGCGATATGACGGACTTATCCTCGCTTGGTGAAAAAACGGTTGATAAGCATAGTACAGGCGGTGTCGGTGATAAAACGACGTTAATCGTGGCGCCGCTTGTGGCGTCTCTCGGTGGAATTGTGGCGAAAATGTCCGGAAGAGGACTTGGCTTCACAGGAGGTACTGTGGACAAACTGGAATCCATTCCGGGTTTTCGTACGGAACTTTCTATGAAGGAATTTCTTGCTTCGGCGTCAGCTCACGGCATTTGTGTCGTCGGACAGTCCGGAAATCTTGCACCGGCGGACAAAAAACTGTATGCGCTGCGTGATGTGACAGCAACGGTGGATTCTATTCCTCTTATCGCATCGAGTATTATGTCAAAAAAGCTTGCCGCGGGTGCAAGGTCGATTGTGCTTGACGTAAAGGTCGGAAGCGGCTCTTTTATGAAGGATATCGAAAAAGCAAGAGAACTTGCCGGCAAAATGATCGCAATCGGAAAAGCCGCGGGACGCCGGATGGCGGCGGTACTCACCGATATGGATGTTCCGCTTGGACGTGCTGTCGGCAATTCGCTTGAGGTCATAGAGGCGGTTCATGTGCTGGAGGGCGGGGAACCTGAAGATCTGAGGGAGATTTCTCTGACACTGGCTTCAGAAATGCTGCGGCTCTCGACAGGAGAGAAGAGAGAATCCGCCATGCTGCGCTGCCGTACGGCACTTGCGGATGGGTCTGCCAAGCGAAAGCTTTGCGAAATGGTCGCGGCACAGAACGGCGATATTTCCTATATCGAAAATCCCGAAAAATTCCGCAAGTCGGATATGGTAGCTAAGATCATTTCTCCTCGGGACGGTTGGATTTCCCATATGAATGCGGAAAAAATCGGCATGGCAAGCTCTGTTCTTGGCGCGGGACGTGAAAAAAAAGGAGACGCCATTGATCACAGCGCCGGTATTGTTTTGTCAAAAAAGACAGGAGAATTTGTAAAATGTGGCGAGCCGCTCTGCGAACTTTACACGAATCGTCCCGAGAGCCTTGAAGAAGCAAAGCGGATGTTTCTCACCTCGGTTTCTTTTTCTGAGGAAAAGCCGATGGTAAAGCCGCTCATTTATGAAATTCTTGATTAAAGATTCAAAGGGATAGGGCATGATATGTGGATTCTGCTAGCGTTTTTATCGGCATTTTTTGCCGGGATTACCGCCATTCTTGCCAAAATCGGTATCTGGAAAACGGATTCCACCGTGGCAACGGCGATACGGACGGTTATCGTGCTTGCCTTTTCGTGGATTGTTGCATGGATTGCAGGTTCAGCGAAAGACATCTTAACACTTGACGGAAAATCTCTTCTGTTCCTCGTTCTTTCAGGCCTTGCGACGGGCGCTTCATGGCTTTGTTATTTCCGTGCGCTTTCCTGCGGAGATGTCAACAAAGTCGTTCCGGTAGACAAATCCTCCACGGTATTGTCTGTTTTGCTTGCTATTGTCATATTCGGAGAAACCGGCAATCTGGCATGGAAGCTTTGCGGCACGCTTCTCATCGCGGTCGGAACTTTTCTTATGATTGAACGGAAAAAAACGGAGGCAGTTTCCGGACAGAGAGTCTGGTTTCCGTGGGCGGCAGGATCCGCTGTTTTTGCGGCGCTGCAGTCGGTACTTGCAAAAATCGGAACCGAAAATGTGGAATCGAATCTTGCAACAGCAGTCCGGACCGCGGTTGTTTTGGTGATGGCGTGGGGAATGGTTCTGATTACGCGTAAGGGCGGGGAGCTTCGGCATATCCCGCGCAGAGAACTGCTTTTTATTTGTCTTTCCGGCATTTCAACGGGTGCTTCATGGCTTTGTTATTATCGGGCTCTCTCGCAGGGTCAGGCGAGCGTGGTGGTTCCCATCGACAAGCTCAGCATTGTGGTTACGGTTGTGTTTGCCTATTTTGTTTTCGGTGAAAAGCTGAAAAAAAGATCTGCTGCGGGTCTTTTCCTGATTGTTGCAGGAACGCTGGCAATGGCGATATTCTGCTGAAAATTTTCTGCTGAAAAAGGAACTTGTTTTATGTCATATACGGAGAAAATCGTTCATCTGCCGAAAGAAATATGGAAAGGGACTGTGCTTCCGATCGGCTATATGGCGGATGAATGCTATGAGGTGGAAAAAAGACAGGCACCGGAAGGATTTTCTTTTACTTTTCGAAAGATTCAGCTTGAAACTCCTGTTACGCATATGCCCGAGGAATACGATTTCCCGGATAAACTGTATGAAGCGTGGTGGGAAGGCGCCTGTGCATGGGGAGTCCTTGAGAACGGAAAATTGATTGCTGCGATCGAAACGTGCCCTGAAACGTGGTCCAATCGCCTGCGCGTTACAGAATTGTGGGTGGATGCTCCTTATCGCGGCCAGGGAATCGGGCATGCGCTGATGGAGACTGCAAAAGAGCAGGCGCGTCTTGAAAATCGGCGGGCTGTGATTTTGGAAACACAATCATGCAACGTCAATGCCATCGGTTTTTACTGTCATGAGGGGTTTACGTTGATCGGATGCGACATATGTGCTTACAGCAATCGTGATATTGCTCGCCGTGAGGTGCGTATGGAGCTTGGCTGGTTTCCGCCGCGGCGCGACAGAATTGCCTGTTCGGATATTGAAATCAGGGCGGAATGTCCTGAAGATTACGATGAAACAGAGCAGATGGTTCGGCGCGCGTTTTGGAACAAATATCGAAAAGGATGCAATGAGCACTATTTTGTCCACATGATGCGGAAAAAGGAGGAGTATCTGCCTTCTCTAAGCAGGATCGCGGTGAAAGACGGGACTATTGTCGGCGGAATCTTCTATACACGTGCGACCGTCAGAAAGGATGCGCTGCGCCATGAGGTTCTGACATTCGGCCCTCTTTGTGTTCTGCCCGAGTGGCAAGGCTGCGGTATCGGGGAAATGCTGCTTCGGGAAACGATGAAGCTTGCAGCTGCAGAAGGTTATCCGGGCATCATCATTTTTGGTATTCCGGAATATTATCCGCGTTTTGGGTTTCAGTCTTGTGAAAAATTCGGTATTACGGATAAAAATGGGAAAAATGATCCGGCTTTTATGGGAATTGAACTTTCCGAAGGAGCTATGCGGGAGATTGACGGCGTCTATCATGAGCCTGAATTTTTTGAAATGTGGAATCCGGAAGAGTTGGAACGATATGATAGACATTTTCCACCGCTCAAAAAGCAGTATTTTCCTGCGCAATGGACATTATAAGCATAGAACGGCGAAAGCAGAACGGACTTGTTTGGCGGAGCATTTTTAGCGTAATTCCCATATAAAAGGCGGCTCGTAATATCAGAGCCGCCTTTTATATCGTTTTTGGAGAGAAAAATCTGAAAAACAAAGGTTTTTCTTCGCATCTTTGCGATAGCTGTTGCTTTTCTTCTTTGGTTGCGCTATAATGATAAGGCTCATTGGACAGGGAAGGCGAATTTTTTTAATATACGTCTCAACAGAGAAGTTATGGGATCAAGCATGCTGTTTTTTTAGATGCGGATTTTTCAAAATGAATATGCTAAGTCGCTTGATTTTGCCAGTATATTATTTTCATCTGTTGTTTTGTGTTTGATTTTTATGAAATCGGAAACAAAAAACCGCTTTTTCAAGCGGTTTCCCTATAGATGTGGGAAGGAAATAGAAAAGATCTTGCTTTTCAGTCGAGCAGTATGATAAGAAATAACGCTGAACCCGAAATAAGTCGGGTTCAGCGTCGCGATGGAGCAGGCGACGGGAATCGAACCCGCATATTCAGCTTGGGAAGCTGATGTTCTACCACTGAACTACGCCTGCAAAAAAACTCCGACAAGCGGAGTTCTTGGAGCTAATGGGGGGACTCGAACCCCCGACCTGTTGATTACGAATCAACTGCTCTACCAACTGAGCCACATTAGCATGGGATTTTGCGCATGGACTATTTTATCATAACAATTCCGGTTTGTCAACAAGAAAAATAAAATTCTGAAAAAGAAAAATAGAAAGGAACGGTAAAAATGCGTTTGACGGATATGACAGCGGTACGTTCCCTGCTGCAGAAATACGATATTTCTCCTCAGAAGAGGTATGGACAGAATTTCTTAATCAATGAAAATACAGTTTGCCGCATTGCGGATGCGGCGGGAAACGAAAATGAGGAAATTGGCATCATCGAAATCGGTCCCGGTATCGGTACTTTGACTGAAAAGCTTGCCATGCGTTACCCAAAAGTAGTTTCCATTGAGCTGGATTCCGGGCTTTTGCCGGTACTTGCAGAGACGCTTGCGGAATTTGACAATGTGACAATTCTGCATGCGGACGCATTGAAAACAGATTTTGCATCTCTTGCCGAATCCTATTTTCCCGGAATGCGCGTCGCGGTTTGCGCTAACCTCCCTTATTATATTACATCGCCGATCATTATGCATCTGCTTGCGTTCGGACGTGTTTTTGAGTCCATTACCATTATGATTCAAAAGGAGGTCGCGGACAGACTTCTTGCTGCTCCCGGAACACCGGAATACGGCGCCATTACAGCGGTATGCGCCTATTATGCCAAAACGGAAAAATGCTTTTCCGTTTCGGCTGCTAATTTTATTCCTCCGCCCAAGGTGACCTCGGAGGTTATCCGGATGAACCTTTACCGCGAACCTCCCGTACAATGTAAGAGTACGGAGAATTTGATGCGCATCATCCGCGGGGCATTTGCAAAACGCAGGAAAACCCTTGTCAATTCTTTGGCGGGAGAAACGTCCAATCTGACAAAACCGGAAATTGAGGAAGCGCTTGTAACGCTCGGCTATCGGGCGGATATCCGTGGAGAAATGCTCGGTCTCTCGGATTTTGCTAAAATTTCGGATGTCATAGAATTGTAATCATGAAAGCAAATTTTATAAAGAATGAAACAGGAGGCTTTTATGAACGAAAAGCTTGAAGCATTCAAAAAACAAATAGACGGAAAACGAGTCGCGCTGCTCGGAATGGGTATCAGCAATCGGGCGGCGGTAGATTTTCTTTTGTCGTGCGGAGCGATTCTTACCGCTCGTGATAAAAATCCCGATCCGGACGTCGATACCATAGATTTTCTGCGCTCCCGCGGTGTGCGTATGGTATACGGAGAACAGTATCTTTCGGATATCGATGAGGATATCGTATTCAAATCGCCCGGAATCCGGTACGATGTGCCGGAGCTTGTAGAGGCAAAAAGCCGTGGTGTTGTTATCACCTCTGAGATGGAGGTATTCACGTCTCTTTGCCCATGTAAAATTTTCGCCGTGACGGGCAGCGACGGAAAAACAACCACGACAACCGTGATTTCCAAAATGCTGGAACAGGCGGCAAAAAAAACCGGCGCCCGTGTTTTCCTTGGAGGTAATATTGGTACGCCGCTGCTTCCGGTGATTGAGGAAATCCATGCATGTGATTTTGCCGTGCTGGAGCTTTCGAGTTTCCAGCTTCATACAATGAATTTTGTGCCGTATGCGGCTGTCATTACCAATGTTACCCCCAATCATCTGAACTGGCATATCTCAATGGAAGAGTATATTGACAGCAAAAAGAACATTTTCCGTCATCAAAATAAAAGCTGTCGGCTCATACTGAATGCGGAGAATGAACTGACACGCGGTATGGCACAGGAAGCACCCTCTGCTGTTACGCTGTTTTCCTCAAAACGACCGCTTACATATAAAAATTCGGCTTATTTCAAAGAGAATGCCATTTGGTATTATGACGGAACAGAGCATTTTGTCATGAACCGCTCCGATATTAAAATTGTCGGTATGCATAATGTGGAAAATTATATGGCGGCAATTTCCGCCGTGTGGGGAATTGTTGAGCCCGACGATATGCGGGAGGTGGCGCGTACATTTGGCGGCGTGCGGCATCGTATTGAGCTTGTCACGGAAAAAAACGGTGTAAAGTACTATAACAGCTCCATTGATACAAGTCCGACGCGTACGCTTGCAGCGCTCTCCTCGTTTGAAGAAAAGCTTATCGTGATTGTCGGCGGTTATGACAAGCATATTCCGATAGAGCCTTTGATTGCGCCGCTTGCCGAAAAAGCAAAATTCGTGGTCGGAACAGGCGCAACCGGAATGCAGGTGCTGACAAAGCTTACGGAATATGGATATCCGCGGGATAAGATCGCTTATATCGGCGTTTTTGACGATGCGATAACCTATGCAGCGGGACGCGCACATGCGGGAGATATCGTCATTCTTTCTCCTGCGGCGGCAAGCTTTGATGCCTTTCCGAATTTTGAGAGGCGTGGGGACCGTTTCTGTGAACTTGTAAGAGCGCTATAACTTATCAATTGTGATTAGGAAGGATGAAGTGAAGAATATGGAAGTCAAAAAACTGCTTACTGGTCTTGCGGGGCAAATGTCCGTCGTCGGATTTGAAGTATATGACGAGGCGGCGCTGACTGCTCTTATGGAACCCTATTTCGATGAACATGAATACGATGCGGTCGGAAATCATATTTTTATCAGACGCTGCGGCAGAAAGAATGCGAAAAAACTTTTTATCGACACACACTACGATGAGGTAGGGTTGATGGTCAAGGGCATTACGGACGAAGGTTTCCTGCGCGTCTGCGGACAGGGCGGCGTGGACGCGCGTATTTTGCCCGCTGCTGAAGTGGTCGTGTACGGAACAAAACGGCTTCCCGGTATTGTTTTGACAAAGCCAAAGGAGCTGATGACCGGTGATGAGGGAGCCCGCCTTGTTCCTGTAACAGAGCTTCTTGTCGATACGGGCTTGACAAAGGAGGAGGCAGAGAAAGCGGCTCCTATCGGTACACCGGTTGGATTTGAACCGGTTTTCACGGAGCTTGCAGGCGGTTATCTTGCCGGAAAAGGCTTTGACAACAAGTGTTCTGCCGCGGCGGCGGTTGCGGCAATTGCCGATTTGGATATGAACGCACTCGACTGCGATATTTATCTTTCATTGTCTTCCAGAGAAGAGGTCGGACAGCGCGCGGTTGCGGCAGCGGCGTACCGCATCTGTCCGGATGCGGCAATTGTACTGGATGTAACGTTCGGTTATGCGCCAGAAGGAAAGAAGCCAGGTGACTCCGATATGAAAGGCGGTCCTGCGGTTTCTCTTTCCGCCATTCTAGACAAATCTTTTACCGATTTTATCTTGGAAACGGCGCATAAGGAAAATATTTCCGTCCAGGCTGTGGTAGAGGCGACAGGAACCGGTACACATGCGGATGAACTGGTATATACCGCCGGCGGCATTCCGACGGTGCTGATTGGAATCCCGCTTTGGTTCATGCATACAGCAAATGAAACACTGAATCTTAAGGATGTTGAGGATACGGTGCATCTTTTGAGAGCTGTCATCCGAAAAAGATTCGGTCTGAAATCAGGTAGAAAGAGGTAAAGGAAGATGGAAAAAGAAGCATTGCTTGGTTCTCTTGCAAATGTGACGGCGCCATCCGGCTGCGAGAGTGCCGCGGCGGCATGGATCCGAGACAATCTTGAAAAATTTTGTGACGAGATTGATACGGACAAGGCTGGAAATCTGATTGCCAGGATATCTCCGAAAAGCGGAAGCCCTGACGGAAAGCTTATGTTGGCGGCGCATATGGATGAATGCGGCTTTATGATAAAAAACCTAGACAGTGATGGGAGAGCGCGACTCGCTTTGCTTGGCAATCTCGATACACGCACCCTTTCGGGACGCCGTGTATCAACTGTTTCCGGTGTACACGGCATCATCGGAACAAAGCCGATCCATGCACAGTCCGGGGATGAGCGCTCCAAGCCGACTCCTGTGGACAAGCTTTATATAGAGTTTGGCGCCAAAGACAAGGCGGAAGCGGAAACGCTTGTACAGGTCGGAGATTACGGAACATTTGAGCCGAAATTCACTCCTCTTGCAAACGGGTTTTATGCCGGCAAGGCACTCGGCGGACGTTCCATGTGTGCGCTTCTGTGTGAGCTTGCGGAGAAAATCCGAAATGAGAAAACAGACTACCGGATGCGAAATGAGATTTTCTTGGTGTTTTCCGTTAAGCGGGAAATTGCCCGCGCGCAGTTTGCCATTGAAACGGCGGCATTCTCCATCATGCCGGACAGAGCGATTTTGTTCGATGCCGTGCCTTCGGCAGACTTTGGTGATGTGAGGGAAACGGCAATTGGCGCAAAACTCGGCGGCGGGGTCGTCATTGCCCCGGCGGATATCGGGACAATCTACGATAGAGAGCTGTTTGCCGCTGCGGTCGATACAGCAGAAAAAAACATTATTCGGTATCAGTATCCCACAAGTGCTTCGGGTGCCGCCGGAGAAGGGAAAACCGTTCATAAAACGGCGTCCGGTATCCGAACGCTTTCGCTTGGAATTCCGACGCGGAATCTGCATTCCGGCGCAGAAATCATTCAGATATCGGACTATGAGATGACGCTCGCGCTTGCCTATGCGCTTGTGTCAAATCCCTGAAAATAAGCTGCTCGAAGAAAACCATGGAAAACTGTCCCTCCGATTCAACGGAGAAGTTTCCTTGGGAATGTTATATATAGAGGGAAAACGGAAAAATTCCGGACTTTTATCGAAAACCACGGGACTTTTCTCCTGTGATTTTGGCAAAATTCAGATAGAAAAGAGGATGAAAAACGATGTTTGCACAGCTGAAAAAATTTATATATGCACCCGGTGTATCCGGTGATGAAGGAAATATCTCCGCTGTTATTGCGGCGGACATTGCGCCGTATGTCGATAAGGTTTATACGGATGCCATGGGGAACCTTTACGCTTTCAAAAAAGGAAAGGGAAAACATCCGAAAAAGCTGATGTTTGCAGCTCATATGGATGAGATTGGCTTTATGGTAAGCTTTATTGACGAAAAAGGATATCTGCGCGTATCCAAAATGGGAGGAATCAATTACAATGCAGCTGCATTTTCTGAGGTAGAATTTGCAAACGGTACCCGCGGCGTGATTGTTCCGGAAGCTAGAACCGCGGCAAAGGATTTTCGCCCTGAGGTATTTTATGTCGATATCGGGGCAAAAAGCAAAAAGGACGCTGAGCGACGCGTAAAAATCGGCGATACATGCCGGGTTTCTCCGAAACTTGTTAGACTTGCAGGGAATCGTGTGGCAGGACGTCCGATCGATGACAGAATTGGCTGCCTGATGCTTTTTGAAGCGGCAAAGGCGGCAAAAAGCTTTGAAAACGACACCTATTTTGTCTTTACCGTTCAGGAGGAGGTTGGCGTGCGAGGAGCGAAAACTTCCGCATTTTCTGTTGCGCCCGATTATGCAGTTGCGGTGGATATCGGTGGGTCCGGCGATATACCGAACTGTGCACCGTTTGAGGTAGTGCTTGGACGCGGAATTGCGATCAAATTAAAGGACGGTATGGTTATCTGTCATAAAAAAATGATTGAAACCATGAAATCCGTTGCAAAGTCCGGTAAAATACCGGTTCAATATGAGATCCTGGAATCCGGCGGGACGGATACCTGTATGCTTCAGCAGGCAGCCGGCGGTTGCGTTGCCGGCGCGTTGTCTATCCCGACGCGCTATGGGCACAGCGCAGTGGAGGTAATTGATATGAACGATGTCGCAGGAGGAGTCAAAATTCTTGCGGGGCTTTGTGAGACAGAATTGGATTGACGTTTTTTCCGGGAAACCGCAGTTTTTGCTTTGATCCGAATGATGATTTTCGGATGATGAACGTAATACCGATACGGCGGAATAAGGTTTCAAAATGAAAAAGCGTGCTTTTTTATGCGGCATCCCGTCAGTAATATTTTGACCATGATGCTTTAGAATGTTTGCGGTATTTGACTACCCAGAGGGAGAACTTGTGTCATGCATTATGAAAAAAGCAGTATCCAAATCTCAGATGATTTGAGGCTATGGATGATACCTCTGTGTAAATTTTGATAAAAGGAAGGACAAGAAAAATGGAATTTTCAAAAGAAATTATACAACTCACGGAGCGTGCGGAGAAGGCGCTTGGCCCCGTATTTGCCGGATTTGATGAAATTGCCTATATCAATACCATGCGTGTTTTGGAAAGTTATCGCCGTCATCGTGTGTCGGAAACGATGTTTGCAGGATCGACAGGATACGGCTACGGAGATACGGGACGGGATACCATGGGAGAGATCTATGCGGATGTATTCGGAGCTGAAACGGCATTTGTAAGACATAACATCGTGAATGGTACACAAGCAATTTCCACCGTGTTATTCGGATTGTTGCGCCCGGGTGATATCATGCTGTCCGTAACAGGACGCCCGTATGACACACTGTCCGAGGTGATCGGAGATAAAACAAAGAACGGCGACGGTTCTCTTGCAGATTTCGGTGTTCTTTATGACGAAGTAGCGCTTCTGCCCGACGGAAGTGTGGATTTTGAGGGAATCGGAAAAAAGCTGCAGGAACTGGGTTCCCGTGTTAAGGTCGTTTTTATCCAACGCTCAAAGGGATATGCGAACCGACCGACTCTTTCGGCGGAAGAAATCGGTAAAATTGCGGCGTTTGCAAAACAGAGATGTGATGCGTATGTCGTTGTAGATAACTGCTATGGTGAATTTTGTGATACAACGGAGCCTACGGCACATGGGGCGGATATCATTGTTGGTTCATTGATTAAGAATCCCGGCGGCGGGATGGCGGCTACCGGAGGTTATGTAGCGGGTACCGCACGCGCGGTAGAGCTTGCTTCATATCGTTTGACAACGGTCGGTATCGGAACGGAATGCGGTGCTTCATTGGGGCAAACCCGCGATATTTGCAAAGGATTTTTCTTTGCGCCTCATATTGTAGCTCAGGCGAAAAAAACAGCAGCGCTTGCTGCCTATATTTTCGATTCGCTTGGCTATGAGGTTGAGCCGTCGTGGCAAGCTGTCCGCCATGACATTATTCAAACGGTAAAGTTCGGAAATCCGGATGGGCTTTGTGCTTTTTGCCGCGGCATTCAGCTTGGTTCTCCCGTAGATGCGTTCGTCGTACCGGAGCCGTGGGATATGCCCGGCTATGAGGATAAGGTCATTATGGCGGCAGGAACCTTTGTTCAAGGAGCATCCATTGAGCTTTCCGCAGATGGACCGCTGCGTCCGCCGTATACAGCGTATTTTCAAGGCGGATTAACATATGAAAGCGGGAAATATGCCATTATGACGGCGGCAGAAATGCTGCTCAAACGATAACGCCGGATAGGAAAAAGGATGCTAAAATTTCGTTTGCAAAAAAAGCTTCGGGATTTTACGGAATAGCTGCTTTCTATATTTTTAACGATGATCGGAAAAATCTTTTGTGTTTTTCCATGAAAAATGAGGGAAACCTATAAAGAATTCGTCGCGGATTTGCTGTGCCGCGCTCCAAATGGAGGAAAACAATGATACGGAAGATCGAAAAAACGGACAGAGAACTCTTTTTACGGCTTACGCGGGAATTTTATGCGTCGCCGGCGGTTCTGCATCCGGTACCGGACGCCTATCATACGGCGGTATTTGAAGAAATGATGCGCTCCGACTTATATGCTGAGGGGTATCTTTTAGAGTATGACGGTATTCCTTCCGGTTACGCACTTCTTGCCAAAACGTATTCTCATGAAGCGGGCGGACTTGTTGTTTGGATTGAGGAAATTTATACAGTGCCGGAAATGAGAGGCAAGGGATTGGGACGGGAGTTCTTTGCTTTTCTGGAGCGTCAATACGGTGCATCTGCCATGCGTCTGCGTCTTGAGACGGAGCCGGAGAACAAAAAAGCGGAATCACTTTACAGAAAACTTGGCTTTCAGGAACTGGGGTATCGTCAGTTTGTGAAGGAGCAGCAGCAGACCGTCTGAAGTCTCCGCCGTTCATTGGCGAAAGTTTGTTTTTAACTTTTCATTCTATGAAAAAAATGCACGAAATATTCGTGCATTTTTTTATTTTCGTGCCCTTTATTGCGACAAATTTTTATCTCTCATACGCGTATAATGAAAGCATGAAAAAGAAAAGGAAGTGATTGCATGACGGAGGAAGTATACGGGGACGTGCTGTTTATTATCAATTTCAGCATGGATTTTCTTTCTCTTTATATTGCCGGAAAAATCATGCATTTTAAAATGTCGGCATGGCGTGTGATTTTCGGTGCATCGATCGGAGCTCTTTACGGCGTATGTTCGCTTCTTTTTGATCTTGGGACGTTTTTGAACAATTTGATTACGGTGCTTGTTATGCTCCTTATGTGTGCCGTCGCGTTCCGGTATGGAAGTTTTCGGAGCTTTGCCGCGACATCGGCGCTTTTCTGCGGGATCAGTATGCTGATTGGAGGCATTATGACGGCTTCCTTTACGGCGCTTGGCAAATATCAGTCGTATATTGAAATCGGCGGCAGCATACATACGATATACGGAGATTTGCCGATTTGGCTGTTTGCCGTGCTTGCGGCGATTTCTGCGCTTCTTACCTGGGGGATAGGCAGACTGATTAAGAGAAAACGCAGTGTCCGAAGCTGTGAAATCAAGTTAGGCTTTGGGGGTGTGGATACGGACTTTATTTGTCTTGTGGATAGTGGGAATCTGCTTTCGGAGCCTATATCCGGTACACCTGTTATTTTTATAAAAGCAGAACATGCGCGGTTCTTGCCGGATGATATTCTGCTTGCCATGACAGATGGGGTTGCTTCCCTTGACATAAAAACCATCGGACGGCTTCGCCTGATTCCAACAAGGACGGTTTCCGGAGAGGGAATGATCGTTGCTGCGGTTCCGGATCGCTGTTATCTGCGCTGCAGTAATGAATATGAACCCAAAAAAGCACTTGTGGCCGTTGATTTTACCGATGGTGATTTCGGCGGTTTTCCGGCACTTGTTCCGGAACAGCTTTTATAGGCTTTTTATGTAACATCTATGATAAAATATAAGATTCGCCGCGCCTTTGCGGAGGATGGAAGGAGACGAATATGAGACTTTTGATGAAACTGAGGATCGCATGGATGCGGCTTCTGATAAAACTCGGTATCCGAAAGGGTGTTTTTTATATCGGCGGCGCGGAAACCCTTCCTCCGCCGCTTTCCGCAGAGGAAGAAGCGGAAATTATCGCAAAGCTCGATGATAACGGGGAATATCGTCGGATTCTTGTTGAACGCAATCTCAGGCTTGTGGTGTATATTGCGAAAAAATTCGAAAACACGGGTGTTGGGATTGAGGATCTGATTTCCATCGGAACCATTGGACTTATCAAAGCGGCAAATACTTTCCGTCCGGATAAGAATATCAAGCTCGCTACCTATGCGTCCCGCTGTATTGAAAATGAGATTTTGATGTATATCCGAAAAAGCGGAAATATCCGTTCGGAGCTTTCCTTTGATGAACCGCTTTCCACAGACTGGGACGGAAATGAGCTTCTGCTTTCCGACGTGCTCGGAACGGAGGAAAACAGCGCCATGCGGGATATTGAGCTTGATGAGGAAAGAAAAATCATCTATGATGCCGTTGCGGGGCTTGCACCGAGGGAACGGGAGATCATAGAACTGCGTTTCGGACTTTCCGGAGCAAGGGAGATGACGCAGAAAGAAGTAGCGGACGCACTGGGGATTTCTCAATCGTACATATCCCGGCTGGAAAAGAAAATCATCGACCGTCTGCGCGATCAAATCAAAGATAAAATCTGAAAAAAATAAGGAAAATCTGAAAAAACTCTTGCAAAACAGGAAAAACTGTGATATAGTAAAAAATACTGTGAATCTGAGAAATGCGAGGTGTGAACAATGAAGGAAGGAATTCATCCGAACTATGTCGACGCGACAGTGAGATGCGCGTGCGGCGAAGTGATAAATACAAAATCCACAAAAGGCGATTTCAAGGTTGAAATCTGCTCGAAATGTCATCCTTTCTTTACCGGCAAACAGAAATTTGTTGATGCCGGCGGACGTGTTGATAAGTTCAAAAAACGTCTGGAATCCAAAAAATAAGAGAAGAGTAGCGGATTTAAAAGCGGGATAACCATGTGGTTTTCCCGCTTTTTTCTTTCCAAAATGCTTCATGGAGGTATGTATGATAACGGAAAAGCTGTTTGATTCCAATACAAAAAATGAAGTGATTCTGGTTTCCCTGATGGAAAAAGGATCCGATCGCCGCGAGTGCGAAGCCTCCTTCGATGAGCTTGCCCGTCTTGCCGAAACGGCGGGAGCCGAAGTATATGCCCGTATGGTACAGGAAAAAGAGACTCCCGACGCACGGACATATATCGGCAGCGGCAAGCTTACAGAACTTGCGCAGCTTTGTCAGACGGGAGGAATCGGCATGGTGATTTTTGACTCCGAGCTCTCACCGTCCCAGATTAAAAATATAGAGGACGCGCTTGGAGAAGTGCGCGTGATTGACCGCAGTATGCTGATTCTTGATATTTTTGCGCTCCATGCGACGAGCGGGGAAGGCAAGCTTCAGGTAGAACTGGCGCAATTAAAATATACGGTACCGCGTCTTACCGGACACGGAACGGAGCTTTCAAGACTTGGCGGAGGGATCGGAACCAGAGGTCCCGGTGAAAGCAAGCTGGAGACAGACCGCCGCCATGTGAAGCGCAGGATTGAAGCGCTGGAGACGGCACTCTCCGAGCTTGCGAAAAATCGTGCCGTGCAGCGCGGCGGCAGAGAACGGTCCGGTATCTTTCAGGTTGCGATTGCCGGATATACGAATGCAGGAAAATCAACGCTGCTCAATACGCTTACCGGTGCTGGAATTCTTGCGGAAGATAAGTTGTTTGCCACGCTTGATCCGACAACAAGACGATATATTCTGCCATCCGGCGAGGAGATTCTGCTTACTGACACAGTCGGATTTATCCGAAATCTTCCTCATCATCTGATCCGCGCATTCCGTTCAACTCTTGATGAGGTTTGCTATGCGGATGCGATTCTTGTTGTTATTGATGCTTCCGATCCGGAATCGGATGCGCAGACACAGGTAACGAGAAATTTAATTTCAGAACTGGGCGCGGCAGACAAGCCGATGGTTTTTGTCTATAATAAATGTGATCTTGGTATCGCGGGTCATCCGTCTACGGAAACGGCACAGAACATTTTCATTTCCGCCGCAACCGGAGAGGGAATGGATATGCTGGTGAAAAAGCTTGAGGAATTGGCTTTGGCAGGGAAACAAGAATGTGTCTTTTTCTTTCCGTCCGACAAGCTTGGTTTTTTGAATACGATGTATACATGCGCGAAAGTGAAACAGGTGGAATATGAAGATGATGGCGCGCGCGTTACGGCGGTTTGCGACAGGAAAACGGCGGGACAGCTTTCCGCGTTCCTTGTAAAACCGTAATTCCGAAAGAGGTATGACATGCGGGAAGGACTGGTGACATTCGGAATTACGGCAGAGGCCGAATATACAGAGAAAAAGTCTGTTTTTATCGGTTATGCCGCATCGGTGAAGAGCGCGGAGGCGGCGGAATTATTTATTGATGAGATCCGAAAAAGAAATGCGGACGCGCGGCATCATGTTTTTGCCTATATCGTGGGCGGTGCTGCCCGGTGCAGCGACGACGGGGAACCGAAGGGTACCGGTGGTGTACCGGTGCTTGAAGTTTTGAAAAAATGTGGCGTCGATCAAGCGGTGATTGTTGTTACCCGGTATTTCGGAGGGATTCTGCTCGGCGCCCCCGGGCTTGTGCGTGCCTATTCTAAAGCGGCGTCAATGGCGGCGGAGGCTGCGGGAATTGTCGTTTATAAAAGCTATACGGAATGCAGAGTGACGCTGGACTATGCGATGTATGATCGTATGATGTATGAGATCGGGAAACGGGATATTCTTGTAGATGGAACGGATTTTGCTGGTGAAATTACACTGCGGCTCGCGGTTCTGACACAGGAATATGAGGACTTCTGCAAGACTGTTTTTTCCATGACCGGCGGGAAACGAACGCCGGAGACAGGCGCATGCCGCTTCGACGGAGCATGTCCTGAAGGTAAAAGAAGAGAAAAATGAACCCGGTCGATAACATAGGCATCGGAAAAACGATCTTAAAAAGCGGTTCGCGTTAAAATCGACGGTCTTCTGCCCGAACAGCAATAAGAATCTTGAACGCCACCGGATTGATTTGACAGAGCGATTCCTCAGGTTATGAAAAAATGTCGAAAAATCCTTTAAAATTTTTGTTAAGAAAAAGGATTTTTCGATTTTTTTGCGTATTTTATTGATGAGAAGAAATTCAGTCGAGCGAGCGTCCGGCGTAGTCTCTTTTCCAATGTGCCGCGGCGCTTCGGGAGGTTTTTATGACAGTAGCTCAGATGCTGTGTGCAAGGGAGCGGGAATATCTGTCGGAATTTGCCTGCCTCAGCGAAAACACGAAAGGCAGAGAGTCTCTGTGTATTCCGTGTACGACGCGCACGGAATTTCAGCGGGACCGAGACAGGATTATCCACTGCAAGGCGTTTCGCCGTCTCATGCATAAGACACAGGTTTTTCTTTGTCCTGAGGATGATCATTACCGCACGCGCCTTACGCATACGCTTGAAGTTACACAAATCGCGCGTACCATTGCGCGGGGACTTTTGCTCAATGAGGATTTGACGGAGGCAGCGGCTCTTGGGCACGACCTTGGTCACACACCGTTCGGACATGCCGGCGAGTCCGTGCTGCAGGAATGTTATTCTCCGGATTTTACGCATTACCGTCAAAGCCTGCGTGTTGTGGACAAACTGGAAAACGGAGGACAGGGACTCAATCTTACCTATGAAGTGCGGGACGGAATTGTCAATCATGCGGGAGACAATCTTGCCTCTACGTTGGAGGGGCGGATTGTCAAATATGCGGACAGAATTGCCTATATCAATCATGATATCGACGACGCGATTCGCGGAAAAATTCTAAAACGAGAGGATATTCCTCGTGAACTTTGTGAAATTCTCGGTTTTACGCATTCCGAACGCATTGGAACGATGGTAAACGACATAATTTTTGCTTCAACGGGTAAAAATGATATCATCATGACCGATGAAGTCTATGATGCGATGATGAGACTGCGTGGATTCCTGTTTGAACGCGTTTATCGGAATCCGGAAGCGAAAAGCGAGGAGGTACGCGCCAAGGATATGCTGCATAAGCTGTACGAATATTTTATAAAGCATCCGGAAAAAATGCCTGCCGATGAGTACAGTGTATGCGATACGGGGGAGTCCGTGGAACGCCGTGTTTGTGATTATATTGCCGGCATGACCGACCGATATGCCATCAGTGTGTTTGAAAATCTGTTTATTCCTAAGGTATGGAAAGTGAATTAAAGAAAATTTTTTGAAGAGGGAGGCGGTGCGATGAGGATTCCTCAAAGCTTTATCGATGAGGTAAAGTATAGAAACAAAATCGAGGACGTGATTTCCTCCTATGTGAATCTGAAGAGGGCCGGCTCCAACTATCAGGGCCTTTGCCCGTTTCACAGTGAAAAAACACCGTCTTTCACAGTATTTCCGAATACGGAAACCTTCCATTGCTTCGGCTGCGGAGCAGGCGGGGACGTCATTTCTTTTATCATGAGGGCAGAGAACCTTGAGTATCCCGGAGCGGTGGAGTTTCTTGCTAAGCGCGCCGGGTTGGAAATGCCGGAGGAAGCGGGCGGCGCAAAAAGCGAAACGGTAAAACGTTCCCGAATGTATGAAATGAACCGGGCAGCGGCACTTTTTTTCAATCGGATGCTGTATGTGCCGGAATCGGAGCCGGCAAGGGAATATTTGAAGAAAAGAGGACTTTCCGGCGCCGCAGTCAAGCGGTTTGGACTTGGTTTTGCGCCAAATAGCTTTGATGCCCTGCGCACGCATATGCATTCTCTCGGATACGGCGACGATGAGCTGAAAGAGGCTTTTTTATGCGGAAAAAGCGAACGCACCGGCGGGTATTTCGATTATTTTCGGGGACGGATTATCTTTCCCATTATCGATAATTTTTCGAATGTGATTGCATTTGGAGGCAGAGCGCTTGGTGACGGAAAACCAAAGTATCTCAATACATCGGATACGCCGGTTTTCAAAAAAAGTCGGAACCTGTTTGCCTTAAATTTCGCAAGAAATGCCTGTGCGGATTCGTTGATTCTTTGTGAGGGCTATATGGACGTTATCGCGGTGCATATGGCAGGCTTTCCGAATGCGGTGGCGACGCTTGGCACGGCGCTTACCACGGAGCAGGCGAGGCTAATGGCGAAATATACAAAAAAAGTGATTCTTTCTTATGACAGCGATGAGGCGGGTGTTTCTGCGGCGAAGCGGGCAATTCCGATTCTCACGGATGCAGGACTTGAGGTAAAGATGCTCCGTATGGAGGGAGCGAAGGACCCGGATGAATATATCAAAAAATTTGGGGCTGTAAGATTCAAAAATCTGCTTGACGACAGTCAGGGGAAACTTGATTATCTGTGTGACAGTGTATTAAACAAATATAACATCCTGATTCCGGAAGAAAAACTGAAGGCGGCAGATGAGCTTTGCGATGTGGTTTGCGGGATTTGGTCTGATGTTGAAAGAGAAATTTACATAACGAGGATTGCGGAACGTCTGTCCGTGGAGGCAGCCAATCTGAAACGGGACGTCGAGCGCCGTATGCGTCAGAAAAAGAAAGCGGATGATGTGGAAATGCGGCGAAAGATGGTATCCGATACGCTTGGATACGGAGACCGCGTCAATCGGGAGTTTGTCGGTCATGCACGGGCGGCTCGGGCAGAAGAAGCAATTATCGGCATTCTGCTGCTTCGTCCCGAACTTGTTGCGGAGATTCGGCGCGGTGTTGTTGCCTTAAGTCCGGATGATTTTGTGACGGCATTTAACCGACGGGTTTTTCAGGCGGTGATGGCATGTGAGAATGTGTGTGATATCGGAGTCCTCGGACAGGATTTTACGGTAGAGGAGATCGACCGTATCACGGCTATGCAGGTGAAACGTTCACTGCTGACGAAAAATGACCTTGAGGTATTACGTGATAATGTAAAAACGTTGAAATCTGAGGCGGACGGTGCTAACGGTTCGGATGACATGGAAGATATCAAGATTTTACTAAATAGAAAAAAGAAATGATAGAAACTACGGAGGATAAACAAATGAATTGGGAATGGATGCCTGAGACTGAAGGGGAAGAGGCGAATACGGTGGAGGCAGGAACAGACAACGCTGAACAACCTGAGAAAAGTGAGGAAGAAACCAAAACCGAAAAGACCGATATTCAGGATCTGATTGAAAAGGCGAAGAAAAAGGGCACTCTTTCCAACAGCGAGATTATTGCTGCGCTGGGGGATACGGATTATGATGTCGATCAGATTGATAAGCTGTATGAAGCGTTGGATTCCCTTGGAATCGATGTTACGGAATGCTTTGATGACGATGATTTGGTCGGAGAAATCGACGACGAAATTGAATCGGATCTTGAAAATTTCGATAAGCCTGAAAACATGGAAAAAATCCTTGCGCAGGAAGGCCTTACCATTGACGATCCCGTTAAGCTTTATCTTAAGGAAATCGGGAGCGTGCCACTGCTCGATGCGGATCGTGAGGCAGAGCTTGCCAAACGGATGTCGGAAGGGGACGAACAGGCAAAAAGAGAGCTGGTGGAGGCCAATCTGCGTCTTGTCGTGAGCATTGCGAAACGTTATCTCGGAAAAGGACTTTTTTTCCTTGATTTGATTCAGGAAGGCAATTTGGGTTTGATGAAAGCTGTTTCTAAATTTGATTATACCAAAGGATATAAGTTTTCCACTTATGCCACTTGGTGGATCAGACAAGCGATTACCCGTGCGATTGCCGATCAAGCGCGAACGATCCGGATACCGGTTCATATGGTAGAGACGATCCATAAGGTTACGAAGATATCACGGCAAATGCTTCAGGAAAAAGGCCGTGAGGTGTCTGCGGCAGAGGTTGCGAAAGAGATGAATATGAACCCCGAAAAGGTCCGTGAAATCCTGAAGATCGCACAGGATCCGATTTCGCTTGAGACGCCGGTCGGAGAAGAGGAGGATAGCCATATCGGAGATTTTATTGAGGATCAGGAATCTCCGGCACCTGCTGAAGCGGCTTCCTATGAACTGCTTCGCGAACAGTTGAATGAAGTTCTTCACACATTGACGCCAAGAGAAGAACAGGTGCTTCGTCTTCGCTTCGGATTGGAGGATGGTCGTCAGCGTACGCTGGAAGAGGTCGGACAACAGTTTAACATTACCCGTGAGCGGATTCGTCAGATCGAGGCGAAGGCGCTGCGCAAGCTTCGCCATCCAAGTCGCTCTAAAAAACTTCGGGACTATTTAAACTAAGTTCTAAAATAAAAAATGGTGTATTTGCACAAGGATTATCAATATGCTTTAGAATAAATTCACATCGAGGTTGGATAATATGAATAACTTGAAAAAAGTTGTTTGTACAATATGACGAGAACTGTAATGTAAAACAACTTTTTTGAGTTGTTGGATAGAGCCGTACATAAGCTATGGGGAGAAAAAACGCCTTGACATAGATGCCTTTTTGATGTATTATAATAATATTGTATTATCATAGCTTTTGACGGATGAAAGATCGATTTTTGGGAGGAACGCCAAATGATGAAAAGAATAATAAGCGTTGTGCTGTGTCTTGGTATCCTTGCCGGAGCATTGTTGTTTGCCGGCTGCGGAGAGACTGAAACTACGGAAACAACGACCACACTTCCGGCTACCATCAATCTGTTGGGAATTACCGAGGAGTCTACAACACCTGAGGCAGTAAAAGCTGTTGAGGATGCGTTAAATAAAATATCAAAAAACAGATATAAGACAAAAATTAATCTGACTCTGGTTACAGCTGACGAATACATTGCATTGGTTGATGAGAGAATGGCTGCCGCCGAGGCAGATAAAGTCAAAATTGCTGCCATTACAAGCTTCAATACGTTAGCGCAGAAAGAAGCGAATGCGCAAGCAAGTAGTTCCGGTCAGAAAACAATATTTGGCAAATGGACCACTCATGTTAACACCGTCATTGCTTCCACGATTTCTACCGGAGAGGTATATACAGCGGAAGAAACCACCGTTCTGGAAGATGGCAGAATTGAAACCTTGTATCCGGAGGCACAATCTCCTGTTGATATTGTGATGATTGCCGGTAAGGATATGTACGATTACTTTGATTCGAAAGGCTATCTGCTTTCCATTCAGAAATCTCTTGAAAGTGATTTTACAAAATTCAGACAATATATATATCCTACTTTTCTTGACCAACTTGCTGCAGTGACAGGGGACATCAAAGCGATTCCCAACAACAATCTGCTTGCTGAATACACCTATCTGATTGTGGATAAATCTCTTGCAGATAAATATGACTTTGATGTGGATGCTGTAGACAGCTATGATGACCTTGACGCAGCGACAGAGGGCTCAGAAGGATTTCTTTCTCAGATTAAACAGAATGAAGATGTCATTCCGTTTGCGACAGTTCCCGAGGCACTCGGTATTTATCAGTATTTTGACGGCGATATCGCGGTCGGTACGTACTTTGATCCGATTTATGGCTATAGTGTAAATGAAGGAACTGACTTTCAGGTTCAGAATCTTTTTTCCATTCCTCAGTATCAAGAGCATCTCTTGCTAATGGAGGAATATGAGCAAAAGGGTTATTTTACGGGTGCTGACGATACAGATCAGTTTGCGGTCAATGTCGTACAGGGCGATGCTTCCATTCCGGAAGAATATGGCGATGAATATTATGTGAAGGTCCTTCAGAATCCCTTCGTTGAAATTGATTCGATATTTGAGGGAATGTTTGCGGTTTCCTCCTATACGTCCAGTGAAAAGAGATCGCTTCAGATCCTCGAAATGATTAACACCGATCCTGAAGTGAAAAACCTTTTGCAATATGGGATTGCATACGACGGGGACAATGATGATGTTGCCAATTATCGTGTCAATACCATTGAAAATGAGGACGGTACGGTTTCTTATTCTATCACGAGATTGAATCATAATTATATGATGAATAACGCTTTGACCGGAAATGTCTATATGGGATATCCGGAAGAAGGACAAAGCGTAGATGCATGGACTTATTATAAGCAGACAAATCTGGCGTCCGCTCTTTCACCTTTCCTTACTTTCTTCTTAAGTGAAGACAGCTTTGACGGTATGTTTGACGAGATTATCCGCAGAGCTGCTATGACAGAGATTCTTGAGCCATTGGGATATGATTATGATGAGTATGAAGACTCTGTCGGTACGACAAGCGGTACCAATATGAGGCGGGCCTTCAAAGAGCATTACATGGTGGAACTGATTGAATTTCTGCAGGATGAAGGACTGTCAAAGCGTTCCTTTACGGTTGTTCTGAGAAATTCGGCAACGGATCTTGAAAAGGACTTTCTTGCGTTTATGCTGAGTACGGAAGGTCAGGCGATTCTTAAGGCAGGCGGCTATAATGTGCTGGAAGGAGAGACGTCTTCTTACGTTCCCAAAACGGGACTCAGTGGTACGCTGAATCTGTGTGCAAGCCTTGATAATTCCGTGCGCGGTTACTTTGAGGCGACCATTAAAGAACTTGCAGCGGCATATCAGGAAATGTATCCGGATGTTGAGATTGTCGTTCCTGTCAGAGACCAGAATAACAGCTATGCGGTAAGTATGAGCAAGGTCGCCGATGGAACTTATGATATAGGGCTGATGTCTTCTGATCTGAACCAAATTGATCAAAACCGCGGATTGAACGGCACGCTTGTTGCAACAGAATATTTTGCGATTTTTAATGATGACAACCACCGCACGTATACCATATCTTGGTATGAAAACAAGATGATTTCTAAGATAACTGCTGAGAAATACGCCGACATCGTTTCTAAAAGCGGACTTGAACTTTTGGTAAGCAATAAGCTTGGTGAACTTGCTGGAATTGACCTTTCCAAATATAGTGAGGCTACCCGTCCTGCATCGGAGACGGTTGTATTTGATACAGCAAGAAAGAGCGCGGACAAATATTATACAAATATATCTTATCTGCGTGTCATGGCAGAAATTCTTCTTTGGGATGAACTTCCCGAAAACGAGCTTGAAAAGTATCGGGCATTGAATGATATTGATTTTGAAACGGCTGTTTTCGATTACGTTCGTGCTAATTATGAAAAAGAAAACAATTTGACAGAAGAAGATTATGTAAAACTGGTACGGGATTTTATGACATCTGTACTTTCCTTTACCAGCTCCGACGGTACTTCCTATACGGTTACGTGGGATGAATTCCAGCAAACCAAGGAACAGGCACAGCCATATATATCTGCGGCTGGGATTATCCGTGATGCTTATTATGATAAGTTGGTTGCCAAGCTCGGTGCATCTTATTTGAATGCGCTTTCCTTGCCGAGGATCATAGAAGAAGTATACGAGATTATATATGATGAATATCTGGCGAATAATGGTCTTACCAAGACGGAGTTTGAAAACTCTGTAATGGATAAGTTCTTAGAAGCTGTCGGAACCACAGGAGAGGAATTTTCGGCACTCAGCAAGTCTTCTGATGAGTATGTCTCGTATGTGTCGGCACTTAGAAAGAAATATAAGAGCATTCTTGTTGACGCTTATTCCTTGGAAACCTATAAAAAAGGTGAAAACGGTATTAAAAATGCCGATGTAGTAACCACGATCTTCAACTACTATTTAGAGGAAGAATTGAAGATTTATGATCAGCTTTGCAATCTCGCCGGAATCAGCTATGAAGAGTTTTCTGAGGCGGAAACGCATATGGAAAATTATGAGATGTATCTCAATAAGATGCAGACATCTTTTATCTATACACTGCGTACTCAGTATACTCAGGCTCAGATCAATGCGTGGTCATATGAGGAAACCGAACAGAACCTTTATAATATTCTGTATGAAACCGGTTTCTATACCAACGAGATGGCGAGATATATTGGGTATTCGCTGAGTGACTATATGCTTGCAAAGAGCGATGCTGTAACGTATCAGAATTACGTCAAGACATTGGTAAACGCTTTGTCCACTGAACTTGAGGCACGTGGTTATAATGCTTCTGAATTCGTCAAAGAGGACAGAGATACCATTGAGAGCGTGTGCAAGGAAATCATTGAGGAGAAATATTTTAGTGAAAAAGTTCTTCTCGAGGATGTTTTGACTGAGGCATCCAAGGGGTATATGGATGGGCTTGAGACCGCAGAGGATCTCGACGCTTATCTTAAGGAAGCTTCCGAAACCCTTTCTTCCGACTATTTCTTCATGGCGGTTGTCAACGCTTTGGAGGCTAGCTGGAAATTTATCGATCCGATCTTGCTCCATTGGAAAGAGGAGGGTTCGAAGAACTTATTCTTCTATGAGCCGGGCGAGGACGGACCGGAGGAAACTGTTATTTTAGGTGCGGAAAAGAAAGTCTGCGCCTGCCAAAGAAGATAATTTTATGGAAATAAAGAGATATAATGAGATGAAAGAGGCGCTTCGGTCGATGACGGAGGATATGATGGCGATGATTCGCCGGAAAGACTTCGCTCCGTTTAACCTAGCGCTCTCGGGAGGGGAGACGGCGAAGCATATGTTTTCCCTCTGGGTAGATGAGTATAAGGATAAGATTGACTGGAATAACATCCGTTTCTTCTGGGTGGACGAGCGTTGCGTTCCACCAACGAGTCCAGATAGTAATTACGGTCATGCGAATCATTTGCTTTTTAAGCCTTTGCGTATCCCGGCGGACCATATCCACCGGATCAAGGGCGAGAACGAGCCGGGTACCGAGGCGATGCGTTATTCATGGGTCGTAAAGGAATTCTTGCCGTTGTTCAATCAAATGCCTACGTTCGATTGCATCATCCTCGGCGTAGGTGAGGATTCCCATACGGCATCCATTTTCCCTACCACCATGGAGCTATTGTCGGATAGCCGTAACTATGCGGTATCCCAGCAACCTTCTACCGGCCAATACCGGATCACCATGACGGGACCGCTTATCTTGAACGGCGCCCCCTTATTGGTCCCGATACTGGGCACGAACAAGGAACCCGTAATCCAGAGGCTCTCCAAAGGCTATTCCCCCTCAAACGACACGCCTGCGGCCTATATCTTATCGCATGCCGTACAGGCTACGATTTATGGGCTGAACCCATGATTTTGCTACATGCCGAGTCCTTCCCAAAAACATGTACGTGTTTTCGAAAAAACACGTACATATACTCCTCTCCTTGGAGAAGATATACTGCAAGTACCCTAGGAGATATACTTCACCGTCCAAGTAAGTACAACTTCTCGTGATATCCTATTAGTATATACAAGACTATTGCCCACATTTAAAGTGAATGTATTTGTTGGATTCATGTTTTTTTGCGAAGTTTGTTGCCTGAAAAGTAAGCTTTGAGACATGAATATGAGAAATATTGTACTGTGTATATTATATTTGTTTTTGGTGCCGATGGGTGGGTTTGCCCAATCTGATG
>OODJ01000826.1_pt1 | contig 28593 bp, 24 predicted proteins | sample 1671611 | NCBI WGS metagenome assembly OODJ01 (sample SAMN06348174, study PRJEB24527) | human gut metagenome | biome: human gut; feature: ankylosing spondylitis patient; material: feces | host: Homo sapiens | place: China | collected 2015-10 | reverse complement strand
CCATGAGATAGCAGGCCAGTTCCTCCATGTCTACCACGTCGTCCTTGATGGCGCCTGGCCTTAGGCCCCTGCCATAAGGGGCGATACAGTTACACTGCTCCCCTGCTTGGCCGGCAGGGTCTTTTCCACCTGCAGGTCCTGGGGAGTGAGGTTGTACTCCTTCAGCACCGTCTGGAGAAGGGCCGAATAGGCATTGAGGATGCCCCGGTCATAGTCCCCCTGACGGAAATAGGGCAGCATGGCTTGGTCCTGGATCCGTCCCGTCAAGCCGTCGGGCAGAGCGCCTTCCAATCCGTATCCTACTTCGATCCGGCTTTTCCGGTCCTGGACCGCTACCAGCAGCAGGACCCCGTTGTTTTTTTCTTTGTCCCCGATCCCCCATTGACGGAGTACTGTCAGAGAATAGTCTTCCAGTGCCTGTCCCTGCAGACTGGGCACCGTCAGCACCACGATCTGTGCCTTGGTCTTCCGGGCCAGGGCCGTACTGTAAGCACTGATGGTATCCCGGGTGCTCCGAGACAGGACACCTGCCTGATCCTGGACATAGATGCTGGAAGTGGGCCGAGGCGGGACCTTGGCCGCCGCACCAGCTTGGAGCGGCGTAAAGGCCATCTGAAAGAACAGCAACAGGAACAGCAACAGCCTTTTCATAGGCTTCCTCCTTTCACGCTGCCCGTTCTGTTAAAACTTCACCTGGGGAGCTTTCTGGGCCTGTGGATCCGCCTGGAAGTAGCTCCGTTCCTGGAAACCCATCAACCGGGCCACCAACACTGTAGGAAAACTCTTGATCTTGGCATTATACGTCTGAGCCGCATCGTTATAGTCCTTCCGAGCCACAGCCAGCCGATTTTCCGTTCCCGCCAGTTCATCCTGGAGCTGGATAAAATTGGTATTGGCCTTCAACTGGGGATAATTTTCAGAAAGGGCCAGGAGTCGAGTCAGGGCGCCGCTCAATTCCCCGTTGGCCTGGGAAGTTTCTGATACATTCCGGGCACCAGCCAATTTGGCCCGGGCATTGGCCACATCGGTGAACACCTGGCTCTCATGGGCGGAATAGCCTTTTACCGTATTCACCAAGTTGGGGATCAAATCACTGCGACGCTGGAGCTGGGTTTCCACCTGGCTCCATTTTCCATTGACATTCTCATTGGCAGCCACTACCCCGTTATAGGATCCGAAGACCCAGCCGGCCAGCAGCAGAACCACAACAAAGAAAACAGCCAAGCCTTTTTTCATCTGTATACTCCTCCTTGTAAATGACTGTCAAAAAGTCTTTTTCTATCCAGCATGGTATCTGATTTTTGTAACTCTGTCAATGTCAAAAGGTCAAACTTATTGTGAATTAAGGGGCTGTTGCGCGTGCAACAACCCCTTTAATTCAAATTCTCCACAAACAGCTTGATCAAGAGCAGGGTGTGGGGCTGATAGGCCAGATCCGCCAGGCAGGAACCTACCACTGGAACAATCAAGAAGGCTTTCCGGCTCATCCCGTACTGGTCCGCCAGCACCGCCATGTTCACCATGGCAGACGGCACCGCCCCCAGACCATGACCGCAGAGCCCAGCGCACATCACTGCCGCATCGTAGTTGCTCCCCAAGACCCGGAACACCACAAAATAGCACATGACCAGCATGAATGCCACATGAGCCAGGACGATGAGCATCACCCCGCTGAGGATTCCGGCCATTTCCCATAATTTCAGGGACATGAGCACAATGGCTAGATACAAATTCAGCATGATTTCAAAGGAGCTGACCAGAGATTCACTGAAACGGTACCAGTGGGCTTTTTCGTTAAGATTCCGGACCAAGACCCCCACAAACATGGCACAGACATAGCTGGGAAAAGTCATATTCAGCAGGATCCCTACGCCCTGGGCCAGCCAGACACCCAAACCCATGCAGATGAGGATCACTGCCACATTCTTCAGGATATCCAGTCGAGCCAGCTGCTGATGGGTCAGATTCTTGGGTTTTTCCGGAAGAGGCTGTGCTTCTTCCTCCTCTTCGGCATGGAGATGATATTTTTCAATCAAGAAACGGCCCATGGGACCGCCGCACATCACTGCCGCAATGAGTCCGAAAGTAGCGGCAGAAGCCCCCACTTCCATACTGGCAGGATAGCCCATTTTCAAGAAGGTGCTCCCATAGGCCCCGGCTGCTCCATGTCCCCCCACCATGGATATAGCAGAGGCCAGCAGGGAATAAGCCGGTTCCAGGCCGATCAAGTGTCCCACGGTCAGCCCGATCAGATTCTGGCACAGAGAGATGAAAGCTGTGATCAGCCAGTAAACCAGCAGCAGTTTCCCGCCCTGGTTCATGCCCTTGCTGAAGGCAGAAAGTTTCGCCCCCAATCCCACCGCTGTAAAGAAGCAAATCATAAAAGGAGTCTGGAACTGGGTATCGAACTGGATATGGACTAGACCGGCTTCGTGGCCCAAAAAGACCAGGAACATAGCCAGCGATCCCCCAATGACGGGAGCTGGCAGACAGTACTTACGGAGCAGCTGGTTCCGGGCTTTCAGCCAGCATCCCACCAGCAGCATGACAGCTGCCAAAGAGGTGGTGCAGATTCCATCGGCATGGATGGTCAGGATTCCCTTTACCAGGGAAATAATCATATTTTCACGTCCTTACCGATTGTTCTTCCAAAAGTTTTCCATAAAGTCGGTGAGGGCCTGGGCCCCTTCCAGCGGCATGGCATTATAGATGGAAGCCCGGATTCCTCCGATGGAACGATGGCCTTTCAGGCCTGCCAGTCCCTGCTCCTTCGCCTCTGCCACAAAGCGGGTTTCCAGTTCTTTGGAAGGCAGATTGAAGGTCACATTCATCAGGGAACGGCTGTCCTTCTGGGCATGGCCCCGGTAAAATCCCGGATGGGCATCCAGCACATCATAGACCAGTTTGGCCTTGGCCCGATTGCGCTTTTCCATTGCGCCCAGGCCTCCCTGATCCAGCAGCCACTGGGACATGAGATCCACCAGATAGACTCCGAACACCGGCGGTGTATTATAGGTGGAATCATGATCCGCAAAAGTTTCATAGTTCATCATGGTGGGCAGCTGGGGATCCCGGCCCTTCAGGAACTCCTTTTTGGCCATGACCACAGTCACCCCGGCAGGCCCGATATTCTTCTGGGCACCATTATAAATCAAGGAGAATTTGTCCAAGGGAATGGTCCGGCTCAGGATGTCCGAGGACATGTCCACGATCAGCGGTACATCTCCCGTATCAGGATAATCGAAATATTCCAGTCCCTCTGCGGTACAGTTCCCAGTCAGATGCAGGTAAGCACAGTTCTCCGGCAGCTTCAGCTCTTCCGGACGGGGCACCCGGTCCAGGCCCGTGGCTTTGCTGCTGTAGATTTCCACTGCTTTTCCTACCTTATGGGCTTCTTTGATGGCCTTTTCAGAAAAGGTGCTGGTAATGGCATAAGCTGCCACTTTGCCAGGGGTCAGGAAATTCATAGGGATCATGGAAAACTGCAGGGAAGCCCCGCCTCCCATGAACATCACCACCCAGCTGTCATCCATCCCCAGCAGCTGTTTGATATGCGCCTGGGCCTGATCATTTACTTCTTCAAACAAGGCATTCCGGTGGCTGATTTCCAGCATAGACATCCCGCTGCCCTTGTAATCCAGCAGTTCCCGCTGGGCCTGTTCCAGTACCGGCAGAGGCATCATGGACGGGCCGGCTCCAAAATTATAGATTCTTCCCATCTTGTTCATCTCCAATCAAATCAGGTATTCTCTCCAGCCAGCCGGGATCCGGGTATATCCTCTGTTCTTCCGGCATCACCAGTCCCTTGTCTGCCACATTCATCAGCTGATCCATGGAAGTAGGATACATAGAGAAGGCCACCGTGGCATCTTCTCCATCTACAGCATCTTCCAGGGCCCCCAGTCCCCGTACCCCTCCTACAAAGTCGATCCGGGGATCCGTCCGAGGATCATCGATGCCCAGCACCGGTGCCAGCAGGTTGTCTTGGAGGATGCTCACATCCAAGGAATGGATGGGATCTTCCGTCGGATAGGTGTCCGGCTTGGCGGTCAGTTTATACCACTGGCCGCTGATGTACATGCCGAAGGTATGGGGTGCCTGGGGAGTCACCGGACGGTCGGCTTTTTCCATAAGGAATTTCTCTTGGACCATTTCCAGGAACTTCTCTTCGCTCAGTTCCCCCAGATCCCGGACAATCCGGTTGTAAGGCAGGATATGGAGCATATTGGAGGGAAAGATCACCGCCAATACGTAGTTGTATTCTTCCTGCCCCGTCTGGCCTGGCCGTTTCCCCAGTTCTTCCGCTACCCGGAGAGCCGCCGCACAGCGGTGATGGCCATCGGCGATATACAGTTCAGGGACCTGCTGGAAGAGCCGGGTCACTTCCTTTACTTTCAGCGGTTCGCTGATCACATACAGGGTATGACGGATCTTGTCATCCCCTACAAAATTATAGACCGGCATATGACTCCCCATGTATTCCAGCAAGAACGCCGTCAGGAGTCCCTTGCTCTTATAAGCCAGGAACACAGGCCCCGTCTGGGCCTTGGTGGCCAGGATATGGTTCACCCGGTCGGTCTCCTTGTTCTGCCGGGTCAGCTCATGGCGCTTGATGATCCCTTCCTTGTATTCTTTCAAAGAAGCAGCCGCCACCAGGCCAATCTGGATATAGGCTCCCATCTGCTGTCGATAGATATAGTAATAGGGCTGGGGATCCTGTTTCATCTGTCCCTCAGCAATGTATCTTTCCAGGTTCTCCCTGGCCTTTCCATACACCCGGGGATCGGATTCCGAAATTCCTTCCGGCAGGTCTGCTTCTGCCCGGCTGACCCGCACGAAGCTCAGAGGATTCTCCTTCAGGATATCCCGTGCTTCCTGGGTGCTCATTACATCATAAGGTAATTCAGCGATTTTGCTTACCAGCTCCGGTACCGGACGCAGGGCAGCAAAAGGTCTGATTTCTGCCATAATTATCACTCCCGCTTGATATCATTCGTTTTTTCTAATTTTTTCGTAACAAAAAAGTCTTTTTTATGTGATGTTATACGCTCATTATACCATAGATGTGCGTCTATAGTAAAAATTTGTAAAGTGGTATATAATATGGCACAAAGAATCCTGTATCCATTGTACATTGAAAGAAGGTTTTTCCATGGGATATATTACACGGCGGGTCCTGCAGAAAGATGCTCCCATCATCCTGGGCTACTGGGTCCTGGGCATAGCCTGCGGCATGCTGGGTGAAAAAGCCGGTCTGAATCCATTCCATATGTTCATCATGAGTGTGTTGGCCTTTGCCGGCAGTTCCCAATTCATCGGGATCGCCATGATGCTCCAAAGTGCTTCCTATATTTCCATTGCCCTGACCATCCTGATGGTGAACCTCCGCTATGCTCTGTTCACCTCCACCCTGGCTCCCCTGGTTTCCAAAAAATCCGGCCTGTACACAGCTCTTTTCTCCTACGGGACCACGGATGAAACTTTTGCCCTGAATCTTTCCTCTTTCCAAGATGAGACAGAACACTGGACCCATAAAGAGGCCCTGGGCCTGGATCTCCTCAGCATGGTGGTCTGGGCCGTGGCCAATGCTTTCGGCTGTTATGCATCCAAGCTGATCCAGCTGGATCTGTCCCTGGTTTCCTATATCCTGACTGCCATGTTCCTGGGCATCTGGTCCAACTACCTGAAAAACCGGACCATGGTGATCACCGGTCTGACCGCCGGGATCCTGGCCGTCCTCCTTGCCCAAATGGTTCCCTTCAAGCTGCATATCGTAGTGGCATCCCTGCTGCCTTCCGGGGTTGCTGCCTGGCTGTATCTGCAGCACGAAAAGAAAATCCAGCCTCAAAAATCAGCAGTGCCGGAAGAAGGATCCTGCACTACCATAGAAAGAGGGACGGAAGCATGAACCAAAATTATATTCTCGGCGTCATCCTGATCATGGCCCTGACCGGTTTCCTGCCTCGGATCCTCCCCATGGCCATCCTCAAGAAGTATCCCATCCCCCATTGGTTCAAAGTCTGGCTGAATTTTGTCCCTCCCGCCATTTTTGGTGCCCTGGTATTCCCGGATATTTTCCTGACAGAAGGCCACGTGAACCTTTCCCTCCACAACATTCCCTTGCTGACCACCCTGCTGAAGACAAAATCCCTGGGAGTGGCCGTACTGGCCGGAGGCGGCGTGTTTGCATTGCTGGAATATGTATTGTAAAAAGGGCTGTTGCATGCGCAGCAGCCCCTTTTTGTAACACATTATTACATTTTTATTTGTTTTTTATATTTAATTGTGAAATTAATTTGTCTTTTTGACTTTTCATTCCAACCTGCTATACTCTATAACAGAAGTTGTGATGAAGGAGATGAGGATCATGGAAAGCAAGCTCATCCATGATGCTGAACGGAAAGCTGTTGAAACGGTCGTTGACCATGTATTGTCTGTAAAAGATCCAGAAGAACGGAAAAAATCCTTACTCCGGCTTTCGTACTTGATGGAAAAATTCTTTGGAGGCTTTTTTGCCAAATCTTCTTTTGCAGGTGCCAGAGAATTGATCCGCCAAGGAGGAAAATGGTGGAAATTCGTGGAACGGGGACTGGACACACTCAATCCTCATATCCTTAAGACCGGCATCATGGATCTAGGTTTTGAATCCGGCTTCTATGGATTGAAGACCCGGAAAGCCTGCCGGGAAAAATACCATTGCAACATTCCCTGGACCATCCTATTCGACCCTACCAGTGCCTGCAATATGCACTGCATCGGCTGCTGGGCCGCTGAATATGGCCACACCCTGAATCTTTCCTACGAAACCATGGACAAGATCGTCACACAGGGAAGAGCCCTGGGAGTCCACACTTTTATGATGACTGGAGGAGAACCCCTAGTCCGGAAAGCAGATATCCTGCGGCTCTGTCGGGCTCACCCAGACTGTGAATTCCATGCCTTCACCAATGGCACTTTGATCGATGATGCTTTCTGCCGCCAGGTGGCTGAAGTAGGGAACCTGAGCTTCTCCATCAGTATCGAAGGCTACCGGGAAGTCAACGACAGCCGCCGAGGCAGAGGTGATTTCGATAAGGTGATGCATGCCATGTCCCTCTTGAAGAAATACGGGATTTTCTTTGGGACTTCCATCTGCTACACCCGGAAGAACATCGAGACCGTCACCAGTGACCGTTTCCTCCAGATGCTGGTGGACAACGGAGCCTGGTACAGCTGGTTCTTCCATTACATGCCGGTAGGCAATGAAGCCTCTCTGGATCTGCTGCCCACTCCGGAACAGCGTGCCTATATGGTCCGGCGGATCCGGAAGATCCGCAGCAGTGACAGTCCCATAGCCCTGTTTCCCATCGATTTCCAGAACGACGGGGAATTCATCGGAGGCTGCATCGCTGGAGGACGGAACTACTGCCACATCAACCCGGCCGGAGATGTGGAACCCTGCGTATTCATCCACTATTCCGGAGCCAATATCCATGACAAGACGCTCCTTGAGTGTCTCCAGCAGCCGCTTTTCAAAGCCTACAGAAAGGGACAGCCGTTCAACAGCAACCATCTTCGCCCCTGCCCTATGCTGGAAAACCCGGAAAAGCTGCGGGAGATGGTGGTGCGCACTGGCGCCCATTCCACCGACCCAGAGTCCCCGGAGAGCGCCGAGCACCTGTGCAATAAGTGCCATGCCTACGCCGCGTGCTGGAAGCCGGAGGCTGAAAAGCTCTGGGCCGAGGAGGGCCATGAGGTCTGAGCCCCCTTCCGATCAAGCGAAAAGAGCCGCTTCCGCGGCTCTTTTTTCAGCCTATTGAAAAGCCTCGCAGAGTTTCGCGCCCGCAGACGCGAAAGCGATATGATCCGTTTTCTGCCGCGACCTGCGCGTGGCAGAAAACACTTTGCGCGGAGTGAGCGTCGAATTGTCCGCTTTCAGCGGACAACCGAGGCGCAGAACGCAGCGAAGCCTTCTCGAAAAAGTGGTATTGCCACTTTTTCGACAGTACAAAAAGGGCGGGACGCCCAAAGCGCCCCGCCAAGGAGGAGACCGGTCTTCCTCAGACCAGCGCAGTCAAAAGCCAGACCAGTGCAATGCCGAGCGCGCCCGCCGCGCTCCAGAACACGGGCGAGCCGCACCGCAGCAGCGGCCGGCGCGTGCTGTGCGAGCGTGTATAGCTCCTGGCGACGCGGCACGCCTCGTCCACGAGCTGCTGCGCCGTCACGCCGTCCTTACTCAGCGCATCGTTGCGCACGATGAAAATTGCCTGCTCAAACAAATTGGTATCCGGTGATTCCACAACGATCACCCGTCGGGACGTACCCCTGACCATGGCGCATCACTCCTTGCCCACATAATTTTGACAAGGAAAGTATTCCCCCGCGACGCCCCGCTTATACCTCCACCGCGCCGCCGTCCTTATCCCGATAGAGCGCCAGCACCGCGCAATCATCATCGCCGCCGCGGCGCTCACGGCCCGCGGCAAGAATCGCCGAGGCAAGCGCCTGCGGATCGTCGCCCTGAAATTTTTCCAGCAGCGCCATGAGCCAGCCGTCGTCGTTCACGTCGGCCACACCGTCGCTGAGCATGACGAAAAAGGAGCCCTTCTCCAGCGTGAAGCCGGTCGTCTCCGGCCGGGTATCCGCACTTTGCAGGCCCGCCGGCAGACAGGAGCCGGTGATGCGCCGCACCCGTGCGCCGCGCTTGACGTAGGACGGCGCCGCGCCGTACTTATAGACCTCCGCCGCGCCGTCGCGCAGCGAAAGCGTCAGAAGGTCGATGGTCGTAAAGCTCTCGGACACCTCGGCACGCAGCGTCAGGGCGCTGTTGAGCGTTTTGAGCGCGCCGGAGGTCTCCACGCCCGCCCGCAGAAAGCGCTCTAAGAGCCGCACCGCCAGCGCCGATTCGCGCCGCGCCTCCTCCCCGCAGCCCATGCCGTCGGAGAGCAGCAGGCAGAGCCGTCCGTCCTCGGTCTCGAAATGCGTCACGCTGTCGCCGCTGACGTTCTCGCCCGCCTTGGGCCGCAGCGCCGCGCCGACACGATAGGTCAGCAGCGTCTCCGCCGCCGTCGGCTGTGCCTCCAGCGTTTCCGCCGCGCCGCTGAGCAGCTCGGAGAGCTGGGCGTACTGCCCCGCCGCCTGCGCGCGCGTGTCGGCGAGCCGTCCGCGGTACTGCCGCCGCAGCAGGAAAGCGCTCAGCTCGCTGTTGACCGCCGACAGAAAGCTCGGAAAGCGGATGCAGCGGTCCGTAAAGTACGAGGGAAAGTCGCCGCCGCGCCCGCGCCCCTGCGCGAGCAGCGCGGGCGTCGCGTCGTTGAGCGCGTTGTAGGTCTTGGCATAGTCGCGCTCCCAGCAGATCGTGCGCAGCGAGCAGCCGCGGCACACGCGCTCCGCCGCGCGGTCGAAGATCATCGCGGGATTTTCGTCCTCCGCCTTCGGCGTGCGCATCAGGCTGTCGTACAGCTCGCGCAGCGCGAGCGCGGTCGCGCTCAAGCGGCGGCGCGCCGTAGAGTGCTCGGCCTCCTCCGTCTCCGCGGCATCCGCTTCCGGCTTCTCCGCCGCAAGCCGCTTGCCGCCGAACAGCCGGTTCGGCAGCACGAGGAAGAGGAGCGTCGCGCAAAGACCCTCGTAGAGCAGGATCAGGCCCTGCTCCGCGTCCAGCGGCAGAGAAAGCAGGAGGAGCGACACGCACCACAGCAGCGCCGCGCCCACGCGCCGTCCCCGGCGCTCCCTTCCCATCGAAAGCGCGCCGAAGCCGTAGACCGCCGCGTGGAGGAAGCTCCCCGGCTGCGCCGTCAGATCCATGGCAAGTCCGATGCCGAGTGCCGCCGCCAGCGCCGTTCCGGCGCTGCGGTCGTAGGCGAGCAGCATCACGAGCAGCATCGCAAGGATGCGTCCCGGCGCAAAGCCGTTTTCAAGCCGCAGCGCAGACGCCGCCATCAGCACGCCGGTGACGACCACCAGCAGCGCCGCCTGCCGCTGCTCCTCGTTCATCGTTTTCCCCTCAAGCACTGCGCGGGCGCACACCGCCGCCAGCACGGCAAGCGCAATGCTCAAAAGGCACAGCGCCGCCCGGTCCGCCCCCGCCTGCAGCAGATACACAAGCTCCACCGCAAGGTACATCAGCGCCGTCATCGCCGGCAGGAAGCGCCGCGAGCGATACCACCTCGTTTCGCAGAAGGCGTTGTTCGCCGTGTAGAGCAGCACCACGACCGCCAGCGTGCGCAGCGCGTGGGAAAAGTCGAGGAACACCAGCGCTCCGGCCACGCCGCCGAGCAGCGCGGCAAGGCCGCGCTTCCCGCTTCCCGCCGCGGCGACAAGCCCGAGGGCAAAGGGCGCATAGCCGCCGAAAAGCTGCGCGCCGCAGAGCACGGCGGTCAGCAGGAAGCAGGCGGCGCAGGGGGCCAGCGGCTCCCATCGTTCCAATTTTACGGCAAGCTCTCCACGCTTCAAGGCTTGTCCACCTCCCGGTCGTTTTTCCTCATTGTAGCGGAGAGGCGGCAAAAAGCGCGTCGGAAAAGCGCCGTGAAATAACAAAAAAGAACGGAGAGACTCCGTTCTTTTTTGTTATGGCAGCACCGCACAATTGCGTCTTCGCGCTTCGCCGGATCTTTTCCGCCAATTCTGTGGTTTGAAAAGCTTGAAATACATACAGTATTCCTGCGCTTTTCAAGCCTTGCCTTGACGAAAAATCTCTCGCCGAATCTGCTTGCCAAATTGCGCGGTGTCGCCTTATCATTTTTTCCGATGCTATTTATCGGTTTTTCCGTCATACGTTGTCAGGGAAACGAGCGACGCCGCCTCGCGGATATTTTCGGCGATCTGGTCGTGCAGCTCCCGTGCGGAGGAAAACTTTTTCTCAGGCCGCAGGTAGGCGCAGAAATCGAGCCGCAGCTCCTGCCCGTAGAGGTCGCCGTCAAAGTCCACCAGATAGGTCTCCACCGTCACGCGGTTTGCCTCGCTGACCGTCGGGCGCACGCCGACATTCGTCACGCCGACGTACTCCGTCCCATCGGGCAGGTGCGCCCGCGTGGCGTACACACCGCGCTTCGGGACGATGATGTGCGCGTCGGGCACGAGGTTCGCCGTGGGAAACAGGCGCTTTCTGCCAATGCCCTCGCCGTGGCGGACCGTGCCGCTCATGCGGTGCGGATGCCCGAGAAAGCGCGCGGCACGCTCCACCTCGCCCGCTTCGATGAGCGAGCGGATATAGGTCGAGCTGACGGTCACGCCGTCCAGCTCCACCTTGGGAATGATGTCGCAGCCAAGGCCGAGCGCACGGCATTTTTCGCACAGCTTCTCCGGATCGCCCTGATTCTTGTAGCCGAAACGGAAATCGTGCCCCGCGACGAGGTGTACGGCGCGGTACTTCTTCACCAGCAGCTCGGTGATGAAGTCCTCCCACGGCATGGTCATCATCGCGCGGTCAAACGGCTCGACAAACACCGTGCCGATGCCGTAATACTCACGGATGATCTCCGCGCGCTCCGCCGCGCTTGTGAGCAGCGGCACGGGAACGCCGGTGACAAACTCCTTCGGCGAGCGGTCGAAGGTAAAGGCCGCGGGCGTGACGCCCAGCTCGCGGGCGCGCTCCGCCGTTTTCCGCAGCAGCGCGCCGTGGCCCAGATGCACCCCGTCAAAAAAGCCGAGGGCGATAACAGTTGCTTCACTCATGGTCGGTTTTCCTCAAAAGAAATTCTTGATGGCGTGCAGCTCGCCGCCCTCCGCGCGGGAGAGCGAGAGGAAGTTCCCCGCGCGGTCGTAAACGCGGTACGAACCGTCCGCGACGCCGCGCGCGGTGAAGGCGTTGCCGTTGTAGGCGCGCTTTTCCTGCGTCTCATTCTGCACGGTAAAGCGCGGGCAGGCGCGGAAATATTCGTCCAGCGGCAGGAGCAGTGCTTCGCGCTCCTCCTGCGCCCGTTCCAGCGTCACGGCCTCCTCGATGCGGAAACCCGCCGCCATCGTGCGCCGCAGCGCCGCCATGCAGCCGCCGCAGCCGAGCGCCTGCCCGAGATCTTGGCAGAGCGTGCGGATGTAGGTCCCCTTGGAGCACACCACGCGCAGGGCAAATTCGTCCGGTGCGGACTGCTCCAGCAGTTCCAGCTCGTAAACGGTGATGGCGCGCGGCTTGCGCTCCACGGTCTTGCCCTGCCGCGCGAGATCATAGAGCTTCTGCCCGTTGACCTTGAGCGCGGAGTACATCGGCGGGAGCTGCAAAAGCTCGCCGGTAAAGTGCTCCAGTGCCGCGCGCACCTCGTCCGCGCCGACGGTGACCGGATGCGCTTCCAGCACCGCGCCGGTCGTATCCTGCGTGTCGGTGACCGTGCCGAGCTTCAAAACGGCGCGGTATTCCTTTCGCCCGTTTTCGGCAAACTGCACCGCTTTGGTCGCGCGGCCCACAAACACGGGCAGGACGCCGGTCGCCATGGGGTCGAGCGTTCCCGCGTGACCGATGCGCTTTTCGCGCAGGATGCCGCGCAGCTTGGCGCACACGTCCATGCTCGTCCAGCCTGTCGGCTTGTCGATAATGATGATGCCGTCCGGCATAGGCTGCGCCTCCTTTGCGCCAAGCATTCGGCGCGTTTGCGCCGTTTGTGTCAGAAATCGAGCTTTTCCCCGCATTCGGGGCAGTATTTCGGTTTTGGACCGCGCAAATTCAGGGCCTTTCCGCAGTTGGGACAGTGATAGAACACACAGGTCTGCAGTATGCCGGAAGCCAAAAGCACCACTCCGACGATCCCCAACCAGTCTATTTGGAGCAGCAGGGACGCAATGCTCAGGGCGAATCCTGCGAAGAGACCGATGAGATAGATCTGATAGCTTTTTTTATAGTTCATCCTTGTACTCTCCTTACTCTTTACTCCTCCACCGCAGCCTGCACGGCGGCGAGGATCGCCGCCTTCGCGTCGGCAAGGGAGCCGTGGTACACGCAGCCGGAGGCCGCGCGGTGTCCGCCGCCGCCGAGGGCGGCGCAGGCCCGCGTCGCGTTGACGCGCGCGCCGGTGCGCACGCTGATCTTCCACGCGCCGTCCTTCGTCTCCTTCATTGTGATGGAGCAGTCCGTTCCCTCTACCACGCCGCCGAGGGCGGAGACATCGTCCATGTCCGCCTCGGTGAGCGAGAGTCTTTCCGCAAGGCTCAGCGGCAGCGTGATGACGACCACGCGCCCCTCGTCGTAAAACTCCATCGTACGCAGCAGCTCCGCCTCCAGCGCAAGCCGCTTCTTCGTTTTGGTGCGAAAGTGGCGCTTGTTCGCCGCGCGGTAGTCGATACCCGTCTCCATCAGCGCGGCGGCTACGCGGTGCGTGTTCGCCGTCACGTTGGAGTAGACGAAGCAGCCTGTGTCCGTACTGACCGCGACGTAGAGCGGCAGGGCGACGGCAGGGGTGAGCTGTCCCAGCTCGACCGCCAATTCGTAGAGAATTTCGCCGCAGGCGGCACACTCCGGGTGGACGCAGCTTTCCTTTCCGAAGCCCTCATAGCTCGGATGGTGGTCGATGGCAAGATCGACCCTGTTCTTAAAGCGCTCCGCATTGTCGGGGAACAGCCCCAGCGCCGCGAGATCGACGGAGACGACCGTTTCATAGCGGTAGTCCTCCGCCGCCCAGTAGGGCGCGACGTAATCGGCATAGAGGCTCGTGACCTCGGCGTTCGGCAGCAGCGCCGCCGTTTTGCCCATTTGCCGCAGCATGGCACACAGCGCTGCGGCGCAGCCGAGCGTGTCGCCGTCGGGGCGGCGGTGGGTCAGAATCAGGTAGCTGTCATGCGCGCGCAGAAAGGCGGCGACCTCCTTGACCGTCATTCTTCCTCACCGTCCAGTACAATATGCTCGTTTGCAGGATTCGCGGGCTTGACCTTCGTCGGGTCGCGCAGCATTTCCAGAATGTGCGCGCCGTACTCGATGGAATCGTCCGCCGTAAATTGCAGCTCCGGCGTGTAGCGCAGGCTCATCGCCATACCCAGCTCGCGGCGCAGATAGCCCGCCGCGGACTTCAGGCCGCGGATCACGTCCTTCTCCTGCGTTTTATCCAGCACGCTCACAAACACGCGGCAGTAGCGCAGATCGGTGGTGGTGTCAACGTGCGTGATGGTGACCATGCCGCCCTGCACGCGCGGGTCCTTGAGGGTGCGGAACAGAGAGCTCAGCTCGCGCTGGATCTCCTCGTTGATGCGCCCGATGCGATTGCTTGCCATAAAAATGACCTCCTTTGAGAAAGGTGAGGACGGGCGACCGCCCGCCCTCACCTAAGGCTTCGCAGAATTGCGCCGCGCACGGCGCAAAAATTGTGATCGTTTTTCTGACGACATGCGCGTCAGAAAAACACTGCTCAGGGTGCAAGCGTGCGAGCACAGCGCGTGCGCCGCAGCACCCTGCATCCTGCTCAAAAATACGCGATGCATATTTTTGAAAACATCTTACTGTTCGATTTGCTCCATGACGTAGGCCTCGACCACGTCGCCCTCCTTGATGTCGTTGAACTTCTCGAAGTTCAGGCCGCACTCGTAGCCGGAGGCGACCTCCTTGACGGCGTCCTTGAAGCGCTGGAGGGAGGCGAGATGACCCTCGTGGATGACGATGCCGTCGCGCACGATGCGCGCCTCGCAGGAGCGCTGGATCTTGCCGTCGGTGACGTAGCAGCCGGCGACGGTGCCGACATTGGACACCTTGAAGGTCTGGCGGATCTCGGCGTGGCCGATGACGTTCTCGCGGAACTTTGGCGCGAGCATACCCTTCATGGCCGCCTCGATCTCGTTGATGGCGTCGTAGATGACGCGGTACATCCGCATATCGACGTGGGCGCGGGCCGCGCTGTCGCGGGCCGCCGCGTCGGGACGGACGTTGAAGCCGACGATGATGGCGTTCGAGGTGGAAGCGAGCATGACGTCGCTCTCGTTGATCGCGCCGACCGCGCCGTGGATGACGCGCACGCGGACCTCGTCGTTGGAGATCTTCTCCAGCGAGGCCTTGACCGCCTCGACGCTGCCCTGCACATCCGCCTTGACGATGATGTTCAGGTTCTTCATCTCGCCCGCCTGGATCTGGCTGAAGAGGTCCTCCAGCGAGACCTTGGAGACCGGCGCGTTGGCCTTGGCCTTTTCCTCCGCCTTGCGCTGCTCGACCAGCTCGCGCGCCAGGCGCTCGTCGGCGACGGCGTTGAAGTTCGCGCCCGCGCCCGGCACCTCGCCGAGACCCGTGATCTCCACGGGAACGGACGGGCCCGCGCTCGTGAGCTTCTGGCCCTTATCGTTGGTCATCATACGCACACGGCCGACCGCCGTGCCCGCGATGATGATATCGCCCTGATGGAGCGTACCGTTCTGCACGAGGAGCGTCGCGATGGGGCCGCGGCCCTTGTCAAGGCGCGCCTCGATGACGGCGCCGCTGGCGGCGCGGTTCGGGTTGGCCTTGAGCTCGCCGACCTCGGCGGTCAGCGCGACCATCTCGAGCAGATTATCCACGCCCATACCGGTCTTGGCGGAGATCGGGCAGACAATGGTGTCGCCGCCCCAGTCCTCGGCCAGCAGGTCGTACTTCGTGAGCTGCTCCTTGATGCGCTCGGGGTTCGCGTCCGGCTTATCCATCTTGTTGATCGCCACGATGATGGGGATGCCGGCGGCCTTGGCGTGGTTGATGGATTCGACCGTCTGCGGCTTGATGCCGTCCTCGGCGGCGACGACGAGGATGGCGATATCCGTGATCATCGCGCCGCGGGCACGCATGGAGGTGAACGCCTCATGGCCCGGGGTATCGAGGAAGGTGATGGGCTTGCCCTTGATCTGCACCTGATAGGCGCCGATGTGCTGCGTGATGCCGCCGGCCTCGCCGGAGGCGACGTGCGCGTTGCGGATATAGTCGAGCAGGCTCGTCTTGCCGTGGTCGACGTGGCCCATGACGGTGACGACCGGGGCGCGCGGCTTAAGGTCGGCGGGATCGTCGTAGAACGAGAAGGTGTTCTCCTCCTCGGGGGTGATGATCTTGATCTGACGGCCCAGGTCGTCGGCAACGAGCTCGACGAGGTCGTCGGACATGGACTGCGTCATCGTGAGCGGCGTGCCCAGCAGGAACAGGCGCTTGATGATGTCGTTGGCCGGAACGTCGAGTGCCTCGGCGAGCTCCTGGACGGTAACGCCCTGGGAGACCTTGATGGCGTCGAGCTCCTCGGGGTTCACGCCCTGGGCCAACGCCTCCTCTATCTTGCGCTCCTCCTGAGCCTTGGCAGCCTCGCGCTCGCGCTTCTCCTTGCGCTTCTTGCGGCGACCGGTGGACTCGCGAGAGGCCTCCTCGACGGCAGCTCGAGCCTCCTCGAGCACCTTCTCGCGGCTGTACTCCTCGGCCTCGCGAGCCATGCGGCTATAGTGGTCCTCTTCGTTGTTGTGACCGCCCTTGCGCTTCTTGCCCTTGCCCTGCTTATCGGGGTTGGGGAAGTCCATGCCGGCAGCGACGTTGTTGCTGGCGTTGGTGCGATGGCTGTGCGGACGGCTCTCGGAAGCGTTGCGCTCGGAGTTGCTGTCGGAGGCGTTACGATCGTTACGACGACCTCCGCGGCGGTCGTTGTTGCCGCCACGACGGTTACCGCGCTCGGCGGCACGCTCGGCCTTGGCCTTGTCCTCGGCGTCCTTCTTCTCCTTGAGCACGGTCTCCTGTGCGGCGATCTGGTCAAGCAGAGAGCGGAAACGCGAACCGGAGTCGGAAGCGGGAACGGCGCGGCGCTGGGCCTCGCGGGCAGCCTCCTCCTTCTCGCGAGCAAGACGCTCCTGCTCGGCCTTCTTCTTGGCCTCGGCCTCGGCACGGGCGGCCTCCTCGGCAGCCTGGGCTGCGGCAAACTGGCGGCGTTCCTCCTCGCGTGCCTTCTCGGCAGCGATGCGCTCGCGCTCGGCCTCGGCGGCGCGAGCGGCCTCCTCGGCGGCAGCTGCCAGCTCCTCGGCCTGCTTGGCGGCCTCGACTTCCTGAGCGCGGGCCTCGATCACCGAGGCGAGCTGCTTGCGGACCATGGCGACATAGGCGTCCTCCAAGGTGGAGGAAGCGGACTTAGCGGGAATCTTCATTTCGGCGAGATGACCCATCAGTTCCTTGGAGGTCATGCCGAACTCTTTGGCCAGGGTGGACACACGGACTTTTGCCATATGACTTCACCTACCCTTTCTGGCACCTTGGGTGCCTAGAGACTGAACGAGCGTGGGAGACGCGCCGGGACCCGCCCGGCGCGACCGCGCGCTAGATCAGGTCCTCCGCATCATCGAAGGCGTCGGTGTCGTGGACACCGCAGAAACGGGAGCCGGGACGAGCCTGGTTGCGGCACTGGATGCCGTCCTCGGACACGTACTCGCAGCGGCGGACGTCCTCGTCCTCCTCGTCACCGATCAGGTCGGTGGCGGGCTCCTCGTGAACGGGGACGTTCTTGAGGATGTCGGCGGCAAGCGTCTCGGACTTGATGTCGATGTGCCAGCCGGTCAGGCGCGCGGCGAGGCGGGCGTTCTGGCCCTCCTTGCCGATGGCGAGGGACAGCTGGTCGTCGGGCACGATGACGCCGGCGTAGGCCTTCTCCTCGTCGATGAGGACGCGGGTGACCTTAGCGGGCGAAAGGGCGTTAGCGACGTAGACGGCAGGATCGGCATCCCACAGGATGACGTCGACGCGCTCGCCACGGAGCTCGCCCACGACAGCGCGAACACGGCTGCCCTTGGGGCCGACGCAGGCGCCCACGGGATCCAGGCGGGCGTCGAGCGAGTGGACGGCAACCTTGGAACGCTGGCCGGGCTCGCGGGCGATCGACTTGATCTGGACGGTGCCCTCATAGATCTCGGGCACCTCCTGCTCAAACAGACGACGCATGAGCTCGGGGTGGGTACGGGAGATGACAATCGGCTGACGGCTGTGCTCGCCGCGAACCGGCTGCAGGTTGGAGTTGGGGTCGCGAACGTCGATGATCACGGCCTTGATGTGCTGGTTGTGCAGGTAGCGCTCGCCCATCGGACGCTCGTTGCGCTCGTTCTCATAACGACGCTGGTCAAAGTGCGGAAGCTCGGCCTCGACGCCCTCGCGGATCTTGACAATCGTGAAGTCGGGCGTGGACTGCAGCACGGTGCCGCTGATGAGGTCACCGATGCGGCCGGAGAACTCCTCGTAGATCTGCTCGCGGGCGGAGTTGCGCACGATGGCGTTGATCTCTGCCTTGGCGTGCTGGGCGGCGATGCGGCTCGTGTTCTTGGGGGTGACGTCGATCTCCTCGAACTCGGTGAAGTTGCCCTCCTCGTCCATGGAATCGTCGATCGGCTCCAGGCGGTAGACATAGATCTTGCCGGTGGTGCGGTCGATGGTCACCTTGGCGCCCCACTCAAGATGCAGGATCTCGGCATAGCTCTTGGCGAGCGACTGCTCCAGGCGGTCGATCAGGTAGAGCTGGTCGATGTGCTTCTCCTGGCAAAGCTCCATCAGGGCGGACATCATGTCGGATGCTGCCATCTTACTTTCCTTCCTTCGCGGGCTTGAAGTCGTAGGTGGGCTTCAACTTGCACTTTTTAACATCAGAGAAATCGAGGGTAACGGACTCGCCGTCCCCGAGCTCGAGGGTCACGTTCGTCTCGGTCGCGGCGGCAATCTTGCCGGTGTACTTACGACGGCCCTCGGTGGCGGTGGAGGTGAGCTCGCAGTCCTCGCCCACAAAGCGGGCAAAGTCGCGCGGACGGCGCAGCGGGCGCGCCATGCCCGGGCTCGACACCTCGAGCGTGTAGCTCGAAGAGATGGGGTCGAGCTCCTCAATCACATCGCCGACCCAATTGGTGTTGGCCGTGACGTCGTTGAGCGACAGGCTCTGACCCTCGGCACCCTCGATACGCACGCGCACGCAGGGGGCCTTGGTGGCACCCACGAGCTCGACGTCGACGATGTCGACATCGTACTGGGGAGCGACGGCCTCGAGCGCGTCGATAATCGCCTGCTCGGTCTTGGTCTTGACCATTGCGGCACCTCCATCCATACAAAAAAGAAGCGGGGCCGAAACCCCACTTCTTTCAATTACAACTTCATTTGCAAGCAAACTATACCAATAGCTGCGGAAACGTGCAAGCACAGTACGAATCTGCAGGTCAGCGTGCGCACAGGTTCTCCACAAGAATAGAACAATTGACCGCGGGCGCTTTGGGCAGGCAAAACAAAACGAGGGACGACCCAGCCGGATCGCCCCTCGTCTTAGAAGCATCAGCTATGCGTGCGACGTTTACTTGACCACAAGGTTGACAAGCTTGCCGGGCACGCAGATGGCCTTGACGACGGTCTTGCCCTCGGTCCACTTGGCGACGGCGGCCTCGGCGGCAGCCTGCATCTCCTCGTTGGAGGCATCGCGGGCCACGTCGATGCGGCCACGGACCTTGCCGAGCACCTGAACAACAATCTGCACCGTGTCCTCAACGGACTCGGCCAGGTCAAACTCGGGCCAGGCGGCGGTGTAGGCGTTGCCCTCGCAGCCGAGTGCCTCATGCCACAGTTCATCGGCCCAGAACGGGCAAATGGGGGCAAGGACGCTTACGATATCCTTGGCCACGCCGTAGCACAACGCCTTGTCACGGGCCGTGCCCTCGGTGGCGTTGAGGTAGGCGCTCGCCGCATTGACGAGCTCCATGACGGCCGAGATCGCGGTGTTGAACTGGCCGCGGTCAAAGTCCTCGGTGCACTTGGCAATGGTGCGGTGACGCTCGCGATAGAGCTTCATCGCGACCTCGTCGAGCACGGACTTGTCGAAGGCCACGCTGGCGTCGCCAGACAGGACGAGCTGCCACACGATGCGCCAGGCGCGCTTGATAAAGCGGTTGGCACCCTCGACGGCCTTGGGATCCCAGTCGAAGTCCTTCTCGGGCGGGGCGATAAACAGGATCGCCAGACGCATGGTGTCGGCACCGTAGGGCTCGATAACCGAGCTCGGGGGCACGACATTGCCCTTGGACTTGGACATGGTGTCGCCGTTCTCGTCTTTGACCATGCCCTGGCACAGCAGGTTGGTGAAGGGCTCGTCCACGCTCAGCAGGCCCAGGTCGCGCAGCGCCTTGGTAAAGAAGCGGCTGTAGAGCAGGTGCAAAATGGCGTGCTCGATGCCGCCGATGTAGTTATCGACGGGCATCCAACGGTCGGCGGCTTCCTTGGAGAAGGGCAGCTCGGTGTTGTGCGGGTCGGTATAGCGCAGGTAATACCAGCTGGAGCAGGTAAAGGTATCCATGGTATCGGTCTCGCGCTTGGCCGGACGGCCGCAGACCGGGCAGGTGGTCTCGTAGAACTCCTTGCACTCGGCGAGGGTCTCGCCGGCACCCAGGTCCAGGTTCTCGGGCAGCGTCACCGGCAGCTGGTCCTCGGGCACGGGCACGATGCCGCAGTGCTCGCAGTGGATGGCCGGGATGGGGTTGCCCCAGTAGCGCTGGCGGCTGATGAGCCAGTCGCGCAGGCGGAACTCGACCTTGCGACGGCCGCAGCCCATGGCCTCGAGGTCGGCCACGATCGCAGCCTCGCCCTCGGAGTGCTTGCCGCCGCGCATGCCGGTGTACTTGCCCGACTGGACGAGCGTGCCCTCGGCAGCGTGGGCGCAATCCCAGTCGACGGTCTCGGCATGGAAGGTGTCGATGGTCTCGCCGCTGGCCTCGACGGCAGCGCGATCGTCGTCGTCCAGGATGATCGGCACAATAGGCAGGTCATACTTGCGGGCGAACTCAAAGTCGCGCTGGTCGCCGCAGGGAACGGCCATGACGGCACCGGTGCCGTAGTCGGCAACGACATAGTCGGCAACCCACACGGGGATCTTCTCGCCGTTGACGGGGTTTACCACGTAGCGGCCCGTAAAGGCGCCGTGCTTCTCGAGGGTGCCCTGGGCACGCTCGACGGCGGAGATATGCTTGGAGTCCTCGACGATCTTGGTGACGGCCTCCTCGTACTGAGTGCCCTCGACGAGCTCGTGCAGGCGCACGTACTCGGGAGACAGGACAAAGAAGGAAACACCAAAGAGCGTGTCGGCGCGCGTGGTGAAGACGGTGATCTTGGTGTCCGTGGGCGTCACGCCGTCCTCGTCGGCCAGCGCGAAGTCGATCTCGGCGCCCTCGGAGCGGCCGATCCAGTTGGCCTGCATCTGCTTGACGCGCTCGGGCCAGCCGGGGAGCTTCTCCAGGTCATCGAGCAGCTCCTGGGAGTAGTCGGTGATCTTGTAGTACCACTGCTCGAGGTCACGCTTCTCGGGCTCGGTGCCGCAACGCCAGCACTTGCCCTCGGTTACCTGCTCGTTGGCCAAAACGGTCTTGCAGGTGGGGCACCAGTTAACCGGGTTCTTCTTGCGGTAGACCAGACCCTTTTCCCACATCTTTTCAAAGATCCACTGACCCCAACGATAGTAGTCGGGGCTGCAGGTCTTAACGGTACGATCCAGATCGTAGGAGAAGCCCATGCGCCTCATCGTGGCGAGCGCCTGGTCCATGTTCTTATACGTCCAGGCGGCAGCCTGTGTGTTGTGCTTGATGGCGGCATTCTCGGCGGGCAGACCAAAGGCATCGAAGCCGATGGGGTGCAGCACGTCGTAGCCGCGCATGCGGGCCTGACGGGCCATGGCATCGCCGATGGTGTAGTTGCGCGCGTGGCCCATGTGCAGGTCGCCCGACGGATACGGGAACATCTCGAGCACATACTTCTTGGGCTTGCTGTCGTCGGTGTCGACGGCAAAGAGGTTGGAGTCCTCCCAGGCCTTCATCCACTTGGACTCAATGGCCTGCGCGTCGTAGGCGGGAATCTCGTCCTTATGATCTGTGCAATCGCACATATCAGCTCCTTTAATCTTAGCTGGGGTCGGACGGCTTAGCTTTATTCGCTACTGCGGACAGTCCTGCGCAAGACGAAGAGCACATTAAGTGCTCTTCTTTGCGTGCGGAACTTGTAGCGAACAAAGCTAAGCCGCCCGACCCTAAGGTTAACTTGGTTGATAATAGCAAATACGACAAGCGAGATGCCTGCGACTTGCAGGCATCTCGCTTTATCTAAATAACGTGGTTGTGAATCAACCGCTATTTGTTACCCGCCCAAGCATGGTCGGGTTTTCCAAGTGCCGCAGATTGCCGTGAAAGAGGAGCGACGCGTACTTTGGTACGCGAGCGACGGTTTGAACGGCAAGGTGCGGTGCTTGGGAAAGCCGCTTAGCGGTAGCTGACGCTTTGCTGGGAGTCCTTGACGACTACGTCGTGGGCGCCGCCTTCGACGATGGAGGTGGAGCTGACCAGGGTCAGGCGCGCCTTTTCCTGGAGCTCGGGGATCGAGAGGGCGCCGCAGTTGCACATCGTGGACTTGACCTTGTAAAGCGTGCCGCCTACGCCGTCCTTGAGGGAGCCGGCATAGGGAACGTAGGAGTCGACGCCCTCGACGAAGCTGAGCTTCGCGGCGCCGCCCAGGTCGTAGCGCTGCCAGTTGCGGGCACGCGCAGAACCCTCGCCCCAGTACTCCTTCATGTACTGGCCGTTCACATTGACGCGCTCGGTCGGGCTCTCGTCAAAGCGGGCGAAGTAGCGGCCCAGCATCATAAAGTCGGCGCCCATGGCAAGGGCGAGCGTCATGTGGTAGTCGTATACGATACCGCCGTCGGAGCACACGGGCACGTAAACACCGGTCTCCTCGTAGTACTCGTCACGGGCGCGGCAGACGTCGATCAGCGCGGTGGCCTGGCCACGACCGATACCCTTGGTCTCGCGAGTGATGCAGATGGAACCGCCGCCGATACCGACCTTGATGAAGTCGGCACCGCAGTCGGCCAGGAAGCGGAAGCCCTCGGCGTCGACGACGTTACCGGCACCGACCTTGACGTCCTCGCCGTAGTTGGCGCGAATCCACTCGATGGTGCGCTTCTGCCACTCACTGAAGCCCTCGGAGGAGTCGATGCACAGGACATCGGCGCCAGCCTCGATGAGCAGCGGCACGCGCTCGGCATAGTCGCGGGTGTTGATACCGGCGCCGACCATATAGCGCTTGTCGTTATCGAGCAGCTCGTTGGGGTTGGTCTTGTGGCTGTCGTAGTCCTTGCGGAAGACGATGCCCATAAGGTGATCGTTGTCGTCGACGATCGGCAGGGCGTTGAGCTTGTTGTCCCAAATGACGTCGTTGGCAACCTTGAGGCTGATGTTCTTGTCGCCCACGATGAGCTGCTCGCGCGGGGTCATGAACTCGGAGACCTTCTTCTGGTGGTCATCGCGGCTGGGACGATAGTCACGGCTGGTGACAATGCCCAGGAGCTTGCCCTTGGGAGTGCCGTCGTCGGTGACCGGCATGGTGGAGTGGCCGGTCTTCTCCTTGAGCTCGATGACCTGCTCCATGGTCATGTCGGGTGTCAGCGTGGAATCGGACTGAACGAAACCAGCCTTGTGATCCTTAACGGCCTTGACCATAGCAGCCTCGGACTCGGGGGTCTGAGAACCGTAAATGAAGGACAGGCCACCCTCGGTAGCGAGCGCGACACCCATGTCGACGCCCGAGACGGACTGCATGATGGCGGAAACCATGGGGATGTTCAGGGTGATTGCCGGCTTCTCACCGCGCTTGAAGCGAGTTAGCGGCGTCTTAAGAGAGACGTTGTTGGGGATGCACTGCGAGGACGAGTAACCAGGGACCAGCAGATACTCCGAAAACGTGTGGGACTCACCGGGAAAGAACGTAGCCATGTTTCTCCTTTTTCCATGCGACCGGTCGGCTGCAGGCCTCGTAGGACCCAGCCCAACCTTGGGCGCCCAATACTGGGGAAGTATCTTAACGCACTTTGACTGCTACAATGCATGGTTTAGAAAGAGCACACGAGGGTTTGACGCAGGCTTTGCGTTTGCCCAGCAAACACTTTAGCGGGGAGACGTGGAGCGTATGAAGTACAAGACGACGGCAAAGTTGGTCATTCAAGCGTGCGACAAGGATTTGCCGGGCGTGTTCGGCCATGGCTGCGTCTTGCTGCTGCAGGGTATTGCCCGGGAGCACTCACTCAACCGCGCCGCCAAAAGCATGGGCATGGCGTATTCTAAGGCCTGGCGCATCGTAAACGAGGCCGAAGGGCAGCTGGGATGCAAACCCATCGAGCGCGACGGCGCCCGCGGATCCACGCTCACGCCGGCCGGCGAGCGAGCCATAGCGGTCTACGAGGAGCTGCAGGCCGACATCAACAACGTCATCGCTGCCAAGGCCGACGCCCTCATCGCCAACATCAACGCGGAGTAGTCCTTTTGGGCGGTTTTTAACCCACAGCGCCCTCGGGTTGAGGCTCGCGCCACAAAACGGGCCCATCTACTACGTTTAGTTGGACACCCTCGACCACACCAGATTTCATGAAAACAAAACCGCTGGTAAACAGCTTGCTAATTTTCAAAATAGGCGGGTGTGGTCGACCCCTATTGCTTAAACGTAGTAAATAGGCCGTTTTCGTGACACAGACCCCGATTAGCTACTTGCGAAGGGCGTTATCGAGAGTGGCAGCCACCTGCAGAGGGTCGTCGGTGCCGGCGAAGAGGCGGATGGCGCTCCCCCGCTTACCGCGCGGGGCCGAAAGGCGCGTTGTTGAGCCGCCGGCGGGTGATGTGCGAAACTCCCCCGGCAATGTGTCGAACAGCTCACCCGCACTTCGCTCGATAAGGTCAAACTCTACTGCCGGGCCAAAACCGTGCTCCAGGATGCCGGTCGCGATGGCATGGTCGGGATGCGAGGTCAGCCCGGGATAGCGCACGTTGCGTACCATCTCGTTGGCGGCCAGATACTCGGCCAGCGCACGGGCGCGGTCGAAGTGGGCCTGCATGCGAGCGTCGAGCGAAGACAGCCCTCGCTCCAGCATGCAAGCCTCATTAACAGAAAGGTCGAGTGCAGACGCACCGCAATCCGCAAGAAGCGCATACGCACACTCGGCGGCGGCATCCACGCGATGCCGCTTAAGCCGCGAGCGCGCCACCGAAGCGGCGACGAGCTTGCGCGGCGCCACGCCGGCACACACGCGATCGAGCGCCTCGAGCGACAGAACGGCGCCCAAGCGTAACGGATCACAGCCAAAGACGCCCGCCACGGTGTTATCCACCACGAGCAGCGCATGCGGCTCACGAGCGGCGCGGCCCAGAGCGCGAAGGTCGGGCACACGCAGACCAAACCCGCCGATGGAGTTGACGAACCACCACAGGTGCGGCCCCTCGGCATCAAACGAAGCATCAAAGCCTTCGGACGCAGCAGCAAACGCCGCAGCCGCGGGCTCCCCCACCAGCGCAACATCGCAGCCATCAAAGCCGCAGGCAAATGCATCGGCAAAGTCGTCCGCAAAGGCCACCAAGCGATCGCCGGGCTGCACAATCCCCAGCATCGACAGCGCCGCCGGCACATGCGAGGCCGCAACAAAACGCACCTCACGCGCGCCGGCCCTTGCAGCCCAGATTTCTTCTAGCTGTTGCACGTCCACGCGACACCGTCCCCAAAAACCGAACCGAATAAACCATCCATAAAAATCGTACGCCAGCGAGCGGGCAGCTGTCGTGGCGAGGTGCCGCGAAAGAGGAGCGAAGCGTACTTTATGTACGCGAGCGACGGTTTGAGCGGCAGATCGCCCGGCAGATGCCCGCGCAGCGTCGAGCGGTCCGGCGTTTGTTAAAACGCCGGAACATAGTTAGCCGTGGTACTCGCCGTTGTACTGGATGAGCGTCAGGTCCTCAACGCCGTCGAGCGCGCGAATCGCATCGGCGTAGGGCATATCAACGCCATCAGAGAACAGCTCGACGGCCATCTCCACCTTGTCACCGCGCATGGTCTTGGACTTCACGGTAAACTTGGTGCGGCCAAATGCACGCACGATATCGTCGCCGGTGGTCAGGCCCGTGTAGTGGATGACCATCATGTAAACGCGCGACTTGTCCTGGTGGCTCGCAAAGCCGGCGATCATCACCACGATCACCACCGCCGTGAGCCCCACGAGCGCATACATGCCGGCGCCGGCCGTAATGCCCGTGGTAATGGACCAAAACAGATACAGCAGGTCGAGCGGGTCCTTGACCGCCGTACGGTAGCGGACGATAGACAGAGCACCGACCATACCGAGCGAGATGACCACGTTGGTCGAGATCGCGAGCGTCACCATGCACGTGAGCACGCACATGCCCACGAGCGTCACGGCAAAGCTACGCGAATACACCACGCCGGTAAAAAAGCGCTTGTACACGTAATAGATCAGGATGCCCATGGCGAGCGCCACGAGCAGCGAAAGGCCAATCTTGGCAGGGTCGACCTGGCCAAACGCCTCCAAGACGGAGTTCTTAAAAAAGTCCCTGGTGCTCATGGTCTAAAAATCCCCTCGGTTCTCAAAATCCGATTCCCAGTAATTAAATCCGCGCAGGTAGGCGGTCTTTTCGTAACACAGGCAGTACTTGGAGACCGCCGTAAGCTCGGCCGCTCCCGGCGGCACCATATCACGCACCAGCTGCGGGCAAAACTCGGTAAACTTGACCTCCATCACCAGCTTTCCGGGCTCCAAGACCGGCAGCGCGGGCAGCGTCGCGTCAAAGATGTCAAAGCTCCCCACCGCGGCACGCACGTTCATGTCAAACGTGATGCGCACGGTGCCCTCGTCCATCACCCACGGCTCCCGCTCGTAGTTCACCATGGTCCGCGGGCGCATCATATTGCAGATGCACTCGATGTAGAACTCGCGACAGAGCGGATAGGGGCTCCTCAGCAAAAAGTCGTAGTCACCGGCCAGAATCTGCTCAAACTCGCCACGCGTGAGCGGCGCGTCCTCCTTGTAGATCCAGCTGCCGTACTTCTTTTTGCGCTCGAGCTTAATCACCTTGTCGCCGCCGTTATAGATGCGCACGCGATACTTTTTGCGCATGAGAATACCGGCGTCTTTTTCCTCGTAGGCCGAGTTGCAGTAGTCGTCAAAGTACAGGCTGCGAATGGTGTAACCACCCGCCCGCGCATGCTTGTCCAGCTTAAACACCGGCGCCATGCGGCAGGCAAGCGCGGCGTGCTCGCCCTCGTTAATGAGATATTTGAGCTCGTGGCGGTAACGCTCCTGCGTGGCACGCACGGGCGGAGCCGCCAAGCGCTCAAGCAGCGCGCTAGCCCTCCTCATACGTGTCCTCCACGACCTTACCGCCGTCTTGCACGTAAAAACACTTCATGCCATAGTGCTTGCCGTCGTCGGTCACATAATAGTCAAACGCATCTTGCGTATAGCCGTCTGAGTTGGTGGCGCGCACGCGCACAAAATACTGGCCGGCATCGGGCGCATCGCAGGTCACTTCGGGCAGCAGCACGTCCTCGGCCTTAAAAAGCACGTCGCTTATGGCATAGTCGCGCGCCAGCTCCACGGTATAGCGAATGTCACGCGCCCTAAAGTCATAAGACGCATCCCAGTTAACACGCAGCTTACCGTTAACGATCTGCGGCACGCCAATGTAGAACGGCATGGGCTTTTTATAGCTTTCGCGGTAGCTCTTATAGTTCCCCTCGATCTCGGAGGGAATCGCCGCGGCGATCTGCTCGTATTGGTCCTTGGTCACGGGCAGATGCTCCAGGTCGGGCGCAGCAAAGACGAGCGGCTCCGTGACCTCGCGATAATGCTCGACCATCTTGCTCAGGCGCGCCTCGATCATATACGAGCGCAGGTCCTTGACGGCGCGGTCGAGCTCGCTGCGGAACGATTTGCTGCGCAGCGCACGATTGAATAGCACGTTGCCCCAGTAGTTGCTTACGCCACGCTCCCAGCTCGCGTAGTCCGAAAACCCGGTAAGAGAAAGCTCCAGCTTACGCAGCATGCCGTCGTTATCCCAATCTAAAAAGTACCAGGTATTTGAGTTGAGCGGGCTGTACAGATAGCAGTTACGGTTCTGCGTATCGCAGTTGCCCGTCAGAATCTGAAACGCCAGCCAATAGACCAGATTCTCGGTATCAAAGTAGGTGTCGAGCACGACATCGATCTTTTGAGATTCGTCGTTGAGCGCGTCGAGCATCTCGATGAGCTTGGTGTGGTCCGAATCGCCCTTGATCTCGAGCATGCCCTCAAAGTTTGCCTGGTTGTAGTCGGGGTCGTCGGCAAGCTTAATAGTTTCCTCATAGCGATGGAAATCGAAGCTGTTCACCTTGTACAGATGCCCGTTCTTATCCAGGCCATGTGCCTTAAGCGCGGTCTTGTTGAGCTGTTCCACCTGCGTATACAGGCCGTAATCCTCAAAGGTATCGTTGGACTTTTCGGTCTGGTCGCACACCCACAGATGCACAAACTGCGTGCGCAAACCCATCATCTGGGGAATGCCGCGAATAAGGTCATAGGCCATCTTGTTGCGAAAGCGCATGCCCTCGCCCATGTGCTTGTTGAGCGCAATCGCGCGTTGCTGGCGCCAGGTACCCTTGCCCTTTTTGAGCTCTACCTTGTAATTCTTTTGCGTGTTTGAACTCGACGTCTGACCGCGCACTTGCACGGTGGCATTGGGCGCGTCCTCGCCATAGCCAACCTCGCCGGCCACCGGGCCGTCTTCGTCGCCCGCCTGCAGCAGGCCCATAACCTGATAGCGCGTCACGCCCATGTCGGCATAGTCATACACCGAGTACGTGTTGATCTCGGCCCAGCTATGGTCCGTGTTCTCGGAGCTGTT
>OODJ01000816.1_pt1 | contig 28865 bp, 27 predicted proteins | sample 1671611 | NCBI WGS metagenome assembly OODJ01 (sample SAMN06348174, study PRJEB24527) | human gut metagenome | biome: human gut; feature: ankylosing spondylitis patient; material: feces | host: Homo sapiens | place: China | collected 2015-10 | reverse complement strand
TCGCTGCGTGTCTTTTATCTCGCCTTTTACTCGCCGCGTCAATACCTGTACCATCTCCGTCAGTCTTGTCTCAAATCCCGCTGAGGTTTCCAGATATCCATAGCTTTCCGCCAGCAATGCCTCCGTACTGCCCGCTATTGTCAGTTTCTTCTCCGTCACTCGCCCATAGCAGTCCTGCTCCGCCCTTGAGGTAAACGCCCCGTCCAGCGTCACTCCCACTACCGCGTTATCTGCATAAACAGCCTCGTCCGCCGCTCTTCTTTCATAGATCGGCCGGTACGTCTGCGTTTCATTTCCTATGTGGAATACTGTTTTTAACAGTCGATTCTGGCTGTCATATTCATATTCCTTGAAAGTTTCTCCGTTTATCGTTTCCGTCGTTATGTTCTCATATCCATCATAGCTATAAGTATATTCTTTTTGGCAGGTTTTGTCAAGTATTCTGATTGCCTTGCCAAGGGAATCATATTCACCTTCTGCAATGACGGTCTCCATTCCGTCCTTGTCCGCATAGATCCGCTTCACCGGCTGGTCATGGCGATCTGTTTCCACTGTCATCTTTTCTCCGCTTGCGTAGGTTGTCGTCACCGTCGTCGTTTCGCCAACCGTATAGGTATTCTCTGTGTAATCCTCCCCTGCAATCGTTACCTTTTTGGTTCTGCCCATCCCGTCATAGCTGAAACCGTATGCAAATCCGCCGCGCGTGATGCTCGACAGCTTTCGATTTGTATATCCGTACAATACGGAATACATCTCTTCTCCTACCGTCGCACGTACACTGGTTACCAAATCTGTCGCCGCATCGTACGTATAGCTGGTTGTTTGACCATTCGGTGTCGTCGTGCTGAGTAGCAATCCTTTTGTCGTGTTATAGCTGTTCAGCGTTTTGATTCCCTCAGAGCGCGCATCACTGATTCCTATCGCAAATTCCCCCGTGCTCTCATAGCTTGTCTCGCTTTTAAAATATTCCGATGCCGTGACCGTTTCTCTTTGAATGTCCGGATTGAAAGTTCCCCAATAATAGCTTTTGCTTGACGTCGGCATCCCTTTTTCGTTATACGTATACTCCGTCATCATTTTCCGCTCATTTTGACTGCGGATCACATGATGTGCGTCATCATAAGCGAACACACTGACAAATTCATTTCCATCAAGATCGGTTACCGTGTGCCGGACAATGTCATATGAACTGTTCTTTTCTTCTGTTACCGTATACAGCCCGTCATGCATGCTTGTACGTTCCTTCACCGTTTGCACCGTACCGAATATCACAGCCGTATCATTTAAATTTTCTTCATACGTTATACTCTGTGACGGCGCGTTTACCAATCGAACATTATCAAACAGACAAGTATTCTGATTATGAGAATAATCCAGATATACCGTGATAGAAGACAGCGTCTTGCTCCGCGATATGCGTATCGGAAGCGCTGCATACTGCCACCCTTGATAATGTGAATCATAGCGCACATTCTGCTCTTCTACGGTTCCGTCCGTATATCGTGTTTCGGCACGGATCTCAAATTTCGTACTGCTATCGTCTCCTGTCGCAGCGGAATCCGCTTTCGCCCACGCGGACAGGATCAGTGTATCGCCAATATTCAGGGCAATTCGTGAAGCAGGTATCCTTTGTTTCAGATATTTGTCCATATATGGCACACCGGAAATTTGATATGCCGTTGATTGATCTGCAGAACTCGTTTGGACAATACCGTCTCCGTCAGCCTGCCCGCAGATAACCGTGCGTTTTCCGACAAATTGCCAGGGGCTTTCACTTCCTTCTTCAAACGATCCGTTGCTTATCAGATTATTGGAATTCTCCACCGTTCGAACCGACGTTCCGAAAGTACGCTTTTTTTCTGTATACCGATAAAGCACCGTGCCTGTTACCTGAAAACGGTCGCTGATAACCTCACCGTCAAGTTCCATCGGAACATCTTCGTATTCAAGTTCCGCACGCCCTGTTGCATCAAATACATAGACTTTCCGGATGCCGGTTCTGTCCGTTACCGCCGTTGAACGCGAACTTCGGTAATCGATTTTCATATATTCCTCCGGCTCTGATGTCTCAATGCTTTCTTGTGAGCCATATCGTTCGCATCTTATAGCCTTGTCACCTGAAGAATACTGATAAACGGTTTTCGTATCGTCTCTTTCTTTGGCACAAATCAGGCGGTGAGCTGCATCATAGGTAAATTCCGCCGATGAGCCGTCCGGATATTCGATTTCGATCAAATGTCCCGATACGTCATAGCGATAAAGGATCATGCGTCCCACCGGATCTCCTATCATGTCCAGCTTTCCATTGACATAATAAAGGCTTGCGCCTCGCCCACCGCTGTCCTGCACCTGTGTAATACGGCTTTCGTCATCCCTGGTGATGAGAATTCGGTTGCCGTTTGCGTCCGCCATTTCAATCAGCTGACCATGAGAATTGAATGTGAGCTTACCTCCGCTCCGGTCACAGATCACAGATCCGGTCATATTGCGCGTGAGAGTCAGGTTCAGTCCATCCGTATCTTTCATCACACCATTTTCCGTTACAAAATAGTGTTTCTTGCCCTGCTCGTCGGTATAACAAGCATCGGCAGTATAACCGGACAGTATTTCCACCTCTTGATTGAGCGAAATATTCCAGCCTCTTCCGTAAATACCGTTTCGGTTTTTTTGATTGATATCAAAATAGTGAGAAATCACAAACGGAAGCGCAGCTCCGCCTGAATGCATATCTTCCTGCTGATACAAAAGATCTCCTGTAAACAGATTGATATATCCGTTCATGGAACTACCGCTCAGTGTTACCGGAATAAGGCTCTGATCACTGACATATTGTTCTCTTACTGTATATAACACCAGAAGCATGGCTGAGCTGCCAAAAAATTCGATTCCGGCATTGATTCCGATACACGGATTCGAACAATCTGACTCAGGACAGCACGCACTGCCGCCTGTTCCGGTACATCCGGATGCTCCGCATCCGTCCCCTCCTGTTCCTCCCGGGATTTCATACGTCTTGGGACTTAGCGTAAAGCCACAGACCGAACCACAAGCCTGCTTGGCAGCCTCAACGGTTTCCGTTACATCCAAATGATAAACATGCCCGTTCTCTTTCGGAGATTCGACAATCGTTTGCCGGAAAGACTGCAAGCACCAATAGAAGTCGGCATTTCCGCCAGAGAATTTTTGACTGAGGGACAGCACTGCACCGCAAATTTTTGCAGATGCAGGAATCCATGAAATATCCGCAAGCAAATGGCTTCCCCACGCCAGAGCATCATTGAAGCCCGTAGCAATTCCCTCAAAACCCCCGATCGTATTTTGATACTGAAGAGGTACATTTCCGATGTTTCCATACTCCAAGTAAGGATCAATTGTCACAGGCAAAGTCCTTTCAGCGTCGTTGATCCACGCTGCATCCGCTGAAATTCGGAAGATATAGTCTCCATCCTTCGTCTTATCCAAACGATACAAAACTGCTTCACTTCTCCGGTCCGCCGCATCTGTCATATACGGAGCGGGGATCCTGAAAAGCATCTTTTTCTCCCCTACAGAACAGAATTCTATCGCGCTTCCATCCGCCAGAAGAGACGGTTCCAGATTTTTCGCCCGCATACGAAAACAAAATGTATAACTCTCACGGCACTTCCGAATGATAATATTTTCTTTGAGCGCATGGTTTTTCACTTCATATTCAAGATCGATTCCGTCCTCAATGCGGCGATACTGTACGACCGCATGTCTTCCGTATTTTGATGAGGAACTTTTTTTCATATATGCAGGATTGGAATCCAAATAATCAATTCTCGGAACAGGCAGTTTCTTTGTTTCGGAAAAGTTTTCCGAAACCTCCTCTTCCATGCCGATATACTCCCATTCAATACCGTAAGACGCACATTTGACGCTTACTTTTCCAAAATTCACCTTGCCATCCGGCAAGCCAATACGGAAGTTCCCTCTTTTCCCGGTTAATCCTTCTTTTCCGGAAACCAGTCGGTTTCCAATTTCCTCATAGCGTCCGGTTTTTGTGTTCCAGCAATGAAGAGGCTCACCGCTCAGCACCATCATCCGCAGACCATTTTTCATCTGATAAACCTTTCGGCTCTCTGCACGCTCCTCTTCTCTTTCATACTGGATATCATCCATCATCCATTTTTGTTTTTTCTTTTCCATTTTTTTCATCTCCTATTCCATCTTTTCATCTTAAAAAACGTACTTCTAAAATTGTCGGAAACGCATAGCTGTCACCGGCAGCAAGCACCCCGTATCCTATTGTTTCCGGCGCGGTTTTTAACAGCATTCCATAGGTATACCGAATCCATCCTCGTCTTCCTACATAATCGGAAAGATCAATCATAAGATAGTTCTCTCTCTGTATAACGGGAAGTCTGTCTTTACCGTAAGGAATTTTGTTTTCCCAAGTCGAACCGAAGCTGCAAAAGCGTTCCTCCATCCGATATGCTTCGATTTCAGGACAAACTCCAAGCATTGGTATAAAGAGTCTTACACTCTGTATCACACGAAACAGATGCTCGCTCATATAATTCAGCATCAGCTTGGAATAAAGCCGCTGTTCACCGTATTCAGGTGTATGTCCGACAAAAGCAACGCTCCCGAATGCATTGTTCTCGAAAGCAAGAAAATCGGAAACCGTGGTGTCCTGTATTAGCTTGTCCTCATACAAATTGTATTCAAAAAAAAGCGTCCCGCCTTCCGTGGTTTCCGGCTTCCATTCCAAATGATAAACATCATCCTCCAATTTCTCGGATATCAGTTTCACCGGACGGATAACGTTGTCCTCCGTCCGAAAAAACAAAGAGGAAATTGTCATTTCCGGTTTGAATCTTCGATCCATAAAGGACAAATACTGACTGTTTTTGCGAACCTCCTCGCTGTGTGTATCGGATATCAGACGCGCAGTAAATGTCTGTCCCGCCAAAAGCTTGACACAGACCATTACCCCATTCGTCGTTGCCCGGATTCTCATCCGTGGAGAAACAAGCTGCCCTTCTCGGCCTTCTCTTAAAAAAGTTGCGAAACAAGGATCAAAGGCCAAAGTAAAACACCGTTTCGGCTTATCCAATAAAATTCGGTTCTGTGTGACACGGATAACCGAATCCGATGTGCTGCCATAGGCTTCTTTATACTCGCCTCTTGTGTGCCATCTGCAATCGACAAGCATTCCGCTGTTTGCGCGCCGGATTGGCGTGCTGAACAGATATGCCGCCATCGCTTCTTCCTCTCGTACTGCGATCTGATAGCGATTTCCGCTTAAGGTCACGATATCCGGATTTTCTTCCCCGCGAATTTCTCTGATTTGTTTTATGATACCAAGTTCCATATTGTATTTCCTTTCTGTCTATGCGGACCGATTACAGTATAAAAGGAAATGCGGACATGGAATGTCCGCATTAGAAAGATTATTTTTTAAATTTCTATTTCTTCTTGCCAGTATTTTACTTGATTTTCCGTTACTTGATATGATAAAATCGATTAAACAACCGTTGGTTGATAGAAAAATAAACCAATGATTAATAACCATCAACCATTCATCGCTTCTTTTCGGTCGAATGACCTGTTAAAATAAAAGCAACAAAATCAAAGGAGGAAAAACCATGTCTCTATCACTCGGCAAGAAAATATCAGAATTAAGAAAAGAAAAAGGCATCACCCAAGAGGAACTTGCAGATAAGCTCGGCGTATCTCCTCAGGCTGTTTCCAAATGGGAAAACGATCTTTCCTGTCCCGATATCATGTCGCTACCCGATATCGCGGATATCTTCGGCATTACCATCGATGAACTGTTCGGCAAAACAAAACAAAAACTCACCCTTCAGCCATCAGACCAAAGAAAAAATCCGGACGATATTATTCTATATGTAAACATTCAATCGAAAAAGGGAGACAGAATGCGATTTCAACTTCCCATTCCACTCGTGAAAGCAATAATCTCTATAGGAATTCTTGACACATCAGGAGACAATATGATGAAGCATATTGATTTTAACCAGCTTCTCGGCTTGGTAGAAAAGGGATTCATCGGAAAGCTTGTTGAAATAGAAACTGCCAAAGGCGACATCATCGAAGTCATCGCAGAATAAATGAGGTGGGAGAATAATATTGTGCGAATCCACATCAAGACCAAAGAAAAAAATATTCGTCTGCGTGTTCCTTCCCGCCTTATCATGAATCGTTTTACCGCCTATATCGGAATATCCTTGCTTCATAGAAAACATGATATTCCAGTAGGATTCACCGCGCATAAGCTCCAGCAGCTGTTCCGCGAAGTTCACAGACTAAAAAAGAAATATCCGAAATGGTCTCTTATCGATATAATAGACAAAAAAGGCACACATATCCATATCAAGTTTTAAAAAATCCTCGAAACACTTGAAAAATCTATTCGACACCATATTGTGACAAGCTTTTCGCCAAAAAGGTGCTATCCTTACATATAGGATAGCACCTTTTCTTTGAACAGGAGGAAGTCAATATGGAGGAAAATTTAAAAATTTCCTATGTCGATGAAACGCTTACCGCTGCGCTTTCAGGAGAGATTGATCATCACCGCGCCGTTTTGGTTCGTGCCGGAATTGACGAGGCAATGTACCGCGAACTTCCGAAAACGCTTGTCATTGACATCGGCGGCGTCGATTTTATGGACAGCTCCGGACTTGGACTCATTCTCGGAAGATATACCAAAGCAAAAGAGATAGGTACCATGCTTGTCATAAGGAATCCATCAGCAAGAGCCGAAAAAATGTTAAAAATGGCAGGTATCGATCGTATGATTAAAATAGAAAATCAGTCTGACAGAGGAAAAGGAGTGTAATCATGGGAAAAAAAGCTGTAAATGAAATCAAATGTACCTTTTTATCCAAATCGGAAAATGAAGCGCTGGCAAGAAGCATCATCTCCGGTTTTATGCTTCCGCTCGATCCGGATGTGGAAGAGCTTGCCGATATCCGCTGCGCTGTCAGCGAAGCCGTCACCAATTGTATTGTACACGCCTATCGCGGAAATACGGGAATTATTACGCTCTGCGCAAAATATTTTGATGACAGGACGCTCCGAATTACCGTTTCTGACCGCGGATGCGGCATCGAAGATGTGGAAAAAGCTCGCATGCCTCTTTTCACCACATGTCCGGATGAGGACAGATGCGGCATGGGTTTTTCCATTATGGAAAGTTTCTCCGATAAGCTTTCCGTCTTTTCAAAGCCCGGCCATGGAACAAAAGTAACGCTCACACGAAAGCTTTCCTCGCCGCAGGAGGATACATAAAACCGAAGGAGGAGCGTTTTTATGTCCGAATGTATGGAAAAAACCGACAGCGAGGATAATCTGACACTAATCGCCAAAGCCCAAAACGGCGACCGTGCCGCAATGGAACAGCTTATCTCTCAAAACATGGGACTTGTCAAAAATATTGCCCGCCGCTTCACGGGAAGAAACACCGAATACGAGGATCTTGTTCAGATCGGCACCATCGGAATGCTGAAAGCAGCAAAAAGTTTTGATATAAGCTTTGGAACCGTATTTTCAACCTATGCCGTACCTTTGATTATCGGAGAAATCCGCCGTTTTCTGCGCGACGACGGCATGATTAAAGTCAGCAGAGATGTCCGGAAAAAAGGGACCACTATCATGAAAGCCAAAGAGGAGTTTATTCGGATCCATCAACGCGAACCGAAAATCTCAGAACTGTCTGAGCTTTGCGGAATGTCAAGTGAAGATATTGTATATGCTCTTGACGCTGTCTGCCCGGTTTATTCTCTTCAGGAAACCATCGGCGGCGAAGAAGATGGCACAACACTCGAAAGTCTGACTCCGGCATCGGAAAACGAAATCGAAAATATGACGGATAAGCTGGCACTGTCAGAGGCCATTTCCAAACTGGATGAACGCAGTCGGCAAATCGTTATCCTGCGTTTTTACAAGGATATGTCCCAACAGCAAACAGCGGAAATCCTCGGAATCACTCAAGTCAAAGTATCACGAGAAGAGAAAAAAATCTTTGAATTTTTGAGGCAAGAACTTTAAAAAGAAAACAATTTCCATCATCATGTAAACACGAATAACTGCATAAAAGAATACCAAAATATTTTGCGACAAGTTCCTTTCTATATTTTTTATGTATCAAAAAGGATTGACTTTTCTGAAGCTCTCCCGTATACTGTATGCGCAAATACAGTATACGGGAGTTTTTTATGAATATTCTGACGGATGGGACTTATAACAAAACAATTGAAAACGCAGTAACCGCTTATACGGGAACAACCTTTTCCATTACCGGTATCCGCGAAAACAAAGTCAGCGCCATGCATGACGCCGCCATTTTTGAATCAGACAAGTTCAGTGTATTTGTGAAAGCCGGCACCCGTCCGTTCTCCGCTGAGCAATTTGCAACAGAAGCATGGGAACTCGATTATATCCGGTCCCATTCGCCTGTGAAAACACCGGAAGTAATCGCCGTTGTGCAGGAAAGAAACACCACGCTGCTCATTCTGGAAGCAATCCATATAATCAACCCGGAAACAGATCAGGACTGGGAACGCATGGGACAAGGACTCGCGGCATTGCATCACGTTCATCATCATCAATGCGGACTGGAAAGACCAACTTATCTCGGTATTTTCAAGCAGGATAATACATGGAAAGACTGTTGGACAGAATTTTACGGAGAGTGCAGGTTGCGTGACACAATGAAAAAAGCTGTTGACGCAGGAAATATGACATCCTCCGACTGCGCCGAAATCGAGAGACTCATCGTGAAGCTTCCGGAGCTTTGTCCTCCCCAGACTTCGTTTTCTTTGCTTCACGGCGACCCTTGGCCTGGCAATCTTTTATATGACGGAAAAGAGCTTATTGCCATCGATTGCAGCATTTACTACGGAAATCGGGAAATCGACCTTACAACAGTTGATTTCTTTTTTCCCGTGCCATCTGTGTTTTTCGACGCTTATAGAGAAGTATACCCCGTCGAGCCCGGATATGAAGAACGCCGTGACCTTTGGAAAATCAATCAGTGGCTGGGTCATGTTGCGCTTTTCGGAGAAAAATATAAGGGAAAGCTGATGGAAGCCGTCAAAAAATATCTGTAATTCATTCCCAATCATTTTGTGTCCATTCCCCTGATCATCCTTTTTGAGATATTTCATACTCCTCATAAAAAAGGAGAGACAGCAATGCTGTCTCTCCTTTTTTATGAGATTTACGCTTCCGTAATTTTAAAATAAACATAGTGCGGCCCGTCATTGAGGAAAATTACGAGGCGATAATTTCCGGGAGTAAATGTGTAGTCTTCTTTTAAATATTTGGCGAGTTCAATCTTCCCCTCTACCCGAGAATTCGGACAATATCCCCATATCGGTGTTCTATAGAATGGAATTCGAATCCAAGCTGCGGATACCTCGTCATAATAAGGAGGAAAGCCGGCTTCATATGCTTTTTCTATAAATTCTCCGCATGTATAGAATGATTCTCCCGTCTTATTAACCAATGTATAGGAGATAAATTCAGGTGTTCCGGCATAAACCGTCGACTCCAATGTAATTTCAAAATCATATTGATCCGTATCTTCACCTAAATTTCCGAATGTTGGTGTAAAATTCCACGGCTCACTATCGTCAGGATACCACCCGTCAGAACCTGTTTTTTCTCCTTGAGCCGACGACTGACATCCTGAGAAAAGCAATGCAGACAGCACAACAAAAGACAAAATGCAAAAACATATTTTCTTATACATAAAATCCCTCCTTATGATTCCATATAAGTACAGATTAAATTGTAAATGGTTGGCGATATCAATGTTGCACTGTTCCAAACCGTAGAATACTCAAGCCCTTGCATTGTCCTGCCGTAAGCATGAATCGCATAGCATGTGTTTGTATACACATTATACACAGGAGAACCGCTGTTCCCTCCTTTCGTATTATGGGAATAGCAAAGCCTTTTATCTGTTATTGCCTCGGCATAGCCTCCGGAAGTCACCTGAAAATAATCTTGATGAAGGCAGTTGTCATCATTACAGGTAGTATCAATACAGTGAGGATATCCGGATATGAAAAATGGTTCTGACAAGACATCCTCTATATCATAAGATATTCTTCATCGGACACCAAATACGAACTGTCGATGACCTCGCCGAGCCCTTCTGCTGAACCTGTGAAAAACATAAAAGAACAAAACAGATATGGTGCGGACGCCGAATTTCCCCCCTTCTTTCTCGCCGGCATAACAGTGACGGTCAACTTTCCCATCAAGAAAATCATATAACTCCACAGGATAAAATGAGGTTGCAATTTTTTCATAGATAAATTCGTTCAATCACATTATACCATCATTTAACATATTTATCAACTATTCTTTTGTTTTAGATGATTATTGATTTCAACTTCATTTCAATTTTGCTTCTTTTCTATAAAATTCAGAAATATTCTTGTTTTGTCATTTCAAATGTGCTAAAATAATTTGGAAAATAACAAATTGCAGAAAGGATTTTGGTTTCTGCTCTATGTGGATTTGGATTGTTGTCTGTATAGTCGCCGTGCTGATTCTGATGGCATTTACCGTAACCGGCATTCTTTTTTTCGAGGCCTTGTGCCGCGCTCCTGAGAAAAAGCGGAAAAAAGCACAGCTCGATACCTCTGCCCTCATTCCCGCCCTTGCAGCCTATCGCGACACCATCACCGCGGGACGCGACTGGTTTCTCTCCCGCACGAGACAGGAAGTTATCATCACCGCATTTGACGGGGTTTCTCTTTTTGCCCAAATTCTGGAGGCAAAAAATGCCGTCGGTACTGTTCTTCTCATGCACGGCTACCGCGGAAACGGCGTTTCCGATTTTGGCGCGGTATTCCGCTTTTATCATGAACACGGCTATCATATTGTCGTTCCCGATGAGCGTGCCTGCGGAAAAAGCGGCGGCAAATATATCACCCTCGGAGTCAAAGAAAGTCTTGACTGCAAATCATGGACGGAATTCATCGTCCAAAAATATGGCACGGAGCTTCCGATCTTCCTTGACGGTATTTCCATGGGCGCCACAACGGTAATGATGGCAACCATGAGAGGACTTCCGAAAAATGTGCGCGGTGTCATCGCAGACTGCGGTTTTACGTCTCCATGGGAAATGATATGCGCCGTTCTGCGTACCACCGGTAAGTTCCCGATATTCCCATTCGCCTATATCGCAAGGCTTTACGCGCGCATATTTGCCGGATTCGGACTTTGCTCCCTCTCTGCCACAGAAGCAATGAAGACCTGTAAAATCCCGTTTTTTTTCGCGCACGGAAAAGCAGACCGCTTTGTTCCGTATGAAATGACAAATGAAAATTTTGCGGCTTGCACAGCGCCTAAGGAACTGTTTACCGTTGATGAAGCAGAACATGGCATGTGCTATCTTATCAAGCCGAAAGAATATGAAGAAAAAATCCTTGCGTTTTTTGCAAGATGTCTGGAAACGGAGAAGCAAATATGATCAATCTGTTGGATGTGGAAAAGGGCTTTCTTCTCCCGCATGTAAAAAAAGGAGGAATCGCCGTTGATTTTACAATGGGAAACGGACATGATACCTTATGGCTATCTCAAATGCTCGGAGAAACAGGAAAGGTTTTCGCCTTTGATATTCAGGAAAAAGCACTGCAAAATACCCGCTTGCTGTTGCAGGCAGAAAAAGCGGGACAAAACTGCACACTGATTCTGGATTCCCATCACAAGGTAAAGGACTATGTGAAAGAAAAAATTTGTGTCGGCATCTTTAATCTCGGGTTCCTTCCGGGGGCGGATAAATCCATTACGACCAAGCGTGAAACAACGCTTGCTGCCGTGCGCGCCGGAATCGAGCTCCTTTCTGAGGACGGAGCACTTCTCATCGCCGTCTATCCGGGACATGAAGAAGGATATCTTGAGGGCAATCTCATAGAAAAAGAACTCGCGGCGTATGACCGCCGCGAGTTCTGTGCTTTCAAATTTCAAATCATCAATTCGCCGACCTCACCCTACTTCTTTCTCGTAGAAAGAAAATAGCCGTCAGAACGTCCAACGGCGCGGCTTGCCGGGTCATGATTCTCGTGTCAAATCTCCGAAGCAGAGCCGATAACGTTCAATACACTGTCTGACAATCTCACAGGCTGCAGCCGTTCCCTGCACTTCATGAACGGCAGTCTCCTTATTTTCCAGTGCCTTGTATACGCTGAAGAAATGCCGCATTTCCTCAAATATATGAGCCGGCAGCTGCGCAATATCCGTATACATGTTATAATTCGGATCATTGAACGGAATCGCAATGATTTTTTCATCGTTTCTGCCGTTATCGATCATGGTGATCACGCCGATGGGATAACATTCGACAATCGTCATCGGCTCGATTGACTCCGAGCAAAGGACAAGCACATCCAGCGGGTCACCGTCGTCGCCATAGGTTCTCGGAATAAAACCGTAATTCGCAGGATAATGCGTTGAAGTATAAAGGATTCTGTCGAGCCGCAAAAGCCCGCACTCCTTATCAAGTTCGTATTTCTTTTTGGAGCCTTTCGGAATTTCAATCACACTTACAAAATTTTCAGGAGTAATTCTGTCCTCGCGCATATCGTGCCAGATATTGCCCATGGTCCCACCGCCTTTCCTGTTTTTCAATATGTTATTTTATCATACACATATTTGTTTGTAAAGTCCATTTTTCTTAAAAATCATATGAACGCGGTGCGAATAAAATTCCGCACCAATGCCTATACTATCATCATTTCCCCAAAGGAGTACTTAACATTGACGGAAAACGAAATTCTGATATCCCGCATCGAGGATAAAATTCGCCTGTCAAGAGTACGGGCACAAATCACAAGCACTGGCTTTTTAAATCTCCGAGAAAAAGCGGAAGCAGCAGCCCTCTGCCGTCAAAGAAGAGTCAATCATGCTTTTTACGGCGGTTATCCGGAAGCGGAGCGCACCGTTCTGCTTCTAAACGCAGATAATACCGACCTTCCCATTACAGCAGAGCTCGAGCATCATGACAATCCGCTATGTCTGCTGCGCTGTTCTCTGCCCGCGGGCGCCCGTCCCCTTTCTCATCGGGATTATCTCGGCTCTCTTACCGCACTTGGTATCAAACGGGAAGTGATCGGTGATATCCTCGTCTTTGCAGACAGCGCGGATATTATCATTCTGAAAAGCATCGCGCCTTTTCTCACGGAGCATTACAAAGAAGCGGGCAGAGTTTCGCTTTCCTGCGAGTGTATGGGCATAAACCATCTCAGGATTCCCGAAATTCAAACAGAAAGCATCCGAGAAAGTGTTGCTTCTTTGCGGCTTGACAATCTTATCGGTTCCGTATTCAATCTGTCACGGACGGATGCCGTTTCTGCCATTTTACACGGAGAAGTTTTGGTAAACGATTTCGAACAAAAAAAGCCGGATATAAAAATCTCTCCCGGAGATAAACTGGTACTGCGCGGCGCCGGAAAAGCGATTTTTGCCGAAGTCTTAGGTACAACGCGCAAAGGGCGGCTTTCCGTACGATTTGAAAAATATAGATAAGCATCTACCTTTTACAAAATCTATACATACCGAGGTTTTTATGAGCTTCTTTCGATGTCCTGTCTGTCAGAATTCCCTGACTGAAAAAAATCACTCTCTCGTATGTGCAAACAGACACTGTTTTGATATTGCAAGACAAGGCTATGTCAATCTCCTTCGCCCCGGAGGATATGGTGTCCGCCGTCATGGAGACGACAAATGCATGGTATCTTCCCGCACTGCTTTTTTGGACGCAGGCTTTTATGATCCGCTGCGGGATGCCGTCGCGCGTCTTGCTGTTTGCTGTTCAAAAAACGGAGATACTCTTCTCGATGCCGGCTGCGGCGAAGGATTTTATACCTCCTTCATCCGAAAAACCTTGGAAGATGCCGGCCGAGCTGTTTCCGTTTACGGAATCGATGTTTCACGTGATGCGATTCTCGCCTGTGCCGCACGGGACCGGAAAATCGGTCTCGCTGTGGCAAGCATTTCCGCCATCCCGATTGCGGATAGCAGTGTCAATCTTCTGATCAATTTATTCGCACCGTTTGACGCCGCTGAATTTTCCCGCGTTATGGTCCCCGGCGGTACCCTTCTGCGCGTTTTTCCGGATCGCCGTCATCTCTGGGAACTCAAAGAAGCCATTTATGACTCCCCATATGAAAATCATATCGGTACACTTGCGCTCGATGGCTTTTCCCTTATCTCCGAGCAAAAGCTGAATTTTTCATTTCAGCTTACTAATAACGAACAAATAACGTCTCTTTTCCAAATGACTCCCTACTACTATAAAACAAGCAGAGAGGATCAGGAAAAGCTCTCCCGTCTTCATAACATTACGGTAACGGCGGAATTCATTCTTGTCAAATACCAAAAGCCATAACAAATATACCGTCCTTTTCCTTATCTTGACAGATAACACTCACTGTGATATAATAAGCTGTATCTTGTTTCTAAGGAGGATGGCGTGAAATCCGGTCAAGAAAAAATACGAAACAACTTGGCAGAGAATCTCGCAAAATTTGTTTTCATATTTGTTATTCTCATTGTCGCGGTTTTCTCCGTCAAATATACGGGAATTCTGGAGCCAAACGGTCCTTTTCAAACCACCGGGAATTCGGAATATACGGAAACTCCATCTGCTGGAAGCTCCTCGACAAATACAAGTACAGATTCTTCCCAATCTACGGATCACACCGCTTCGGGATCACAGGATGAAACAACTTATCCGACGGCAACACTTCCGGACCCTCCTGAAACAACTTTGCCGGAAAATCCGCCCATCATCGACACAGGAATCACACTTGCCGATATCACAGATGAAAAAATGGCGGCTTTGATTACAGAAAAATATCTGTCCATCCATCCCAATTCCCGCCCGGGTATAAAACTGACAGCGGTAAAAAACATTGTCATACATTATGTTGCCAACCCGGGTACATCCGCTCTCAATAACTGGCGGTATTTTGAAAATGCCAATAACGTGAGCGCACATTTCATTATCGGACTCGACGGAGAAATTCTGCAATGCATGCCGCTCGACGAGGTCGCGTGGGCAATCGGCACCACAGAAGGAAACTATACGTCGATATCCATAGAATGCTGCCATCCGGACGCAAGCGGAAAGTTTACCGATGCTACATACAAATCCCTCATCAAGCTCGTTTCCTGGCTATGTAACCGATTCGATCTTGAAAGAAGCGATGTTCTCCGTCATTATGATTATGTCCGATATAGCAGCAGCGGAATTCCGTGGCAAAAGCTGTGTCCGAAATACTTTGTCGATTATCCTTCCGAATGGGAAAAGTTCAAGAACTCGCTGATACTAAAATGAGGGAATGCCGGAGCATAAGCCGCCGGCATTTTGTATTCTCAAAAATCGGAGAGGTTCTATATGGCATTTAAAAAATTGATTTTATTCGTATGTGTTGTTGTTTTTGTGATTTCATCCGCAATATTTCCCGTATCCGGTGCCGAAAAAACAGATTATGTCGCGTTCGGCGATTCGATTGCGGCAGGCTTCGGACTAAGCTCTCCATCGGAAGCATATCCCACTATTCTTGCCGAGACGCTTGGATTTAAGCTATCCAATCTAGCACAAAATGGTCAGACAAGTGAAGAATTAAAAGCACGAATAGCCGGGCTTTCCAAAAAGGAAAAGGATATGGTTTCCGAGGCTCAGCTGATCACCATTTCAATCGGCGGCAACGACCTGATCGGAGAAAAAAACCGAAAAGTCGTGCTTTCCGAAGCATTGCTCTCCGTTCTTTCAGGCGATTATACCATGAGCGACGAAATGACGGAAATCTATCAGACACTAAAAGACAACCTCGTTGCCAGTATTTCTATGCTGCGGGAACTCAATCCCGATGCCGTCATTCTTCTGCAAACATTGTATAATCCCTATTTAGGCGGAGAATATACCTATCTCGGTTACAACATCGGTGACAGACTTGATTATTATGTCCAGAAAATCAATGAAACCTATGAAGATGCACGGCAGGAATCCGATCAGTTTTTTATTGTCGACGTAGCGAAACAAATGAACGGCGTTCCCGAATATTTTTATATCACCTTTGATTTTCATCCGACTGCGGCAGGACATGAAGCCATTGCGGAAATTCTCGCCCAAGCTTATCAGGAAATTCTTTCAAACGGTGAAACACAGCAGGAAGAAACAACAGCCGCCATACCGGATAGCGATACAAAACCAGCCGGTCAGCCGGAAACAGAATCCGTCACGGATATACCGGAATCCACCCCCGCAAGCTTACAGGGAGAGGAAACCTCGGCACTTCCCGTTGCCGCAGATGTACAGGAACAGTCCCAAAATGCTGTCGTCGATTATGCAAAAATTGTCATCATCATCGCAGCATCGCTGATTTTCTCGGCAGTACTGTTTCTATTTCTCAGAGGTCTTACAAGGAAGGAGAAAAAGGAGTGAATATTCTGATCAGTGCGTGCCTTCTTGGCACCGCCTGTCGATATGACGGGAGATCCGTTCCGCTTCCGGACAGTATCTTAACAAAACTAAAAAATGAATACCATCTGATTCCCGTCTGTCCGGAAATTTTCGGCGGGCTTCCGACACCGAGACTTCCTTCCGAATGCTCCGAGAGAGGTGTTCTTCGATGCGACGGCGCTGATATGACCGATGCCTATCTTCGCGGCGCCAACGAAACGTTACGGCTTGCCAGGCTCTTTGACTGCCGATATGCGATTCTGAAAGAAAGAAGCCCCTCCTGCGGAAAAGGCCAGATTTACAACGGGACTTTCACAGGTACTCTTACCGCGGGAAACGGCATTACCGCATCCCTTTTGATGGAAAACGGAATCACCGTTCTCGGAGAATCGGATCTTTCTTCTCTTCCATGAAACCAGAACTTCTCGAAGTTGCGTGTATATTCGTGATATCCTATCAAAAAAATCCGCCTTGTCCTCTGTTTTTTAGCAGAATTGACAGACGGATTTTTTGATTTTTCAATTGACAAAATGCTTATCTTGTGATATCATATGAACAGATAATCACATGAAAGGATGTTGATTTTATGACGGAATACAATGAAATCGAAAAATGCGAATTTCTATGCGTTCATGAAGATGTCGTACGTGAAGTTCTTTCCAAAATGCCGGATGAGGATATACTTTATGATTTAGCAGAACTTTTCAAGGTATTTGGTGATTCCACCAGAATCCGAATCCTATACGCCTTATTTGAGCGTGAACTTTGTGTCTGTGATATCGCCGGTATCCTTAAGCTTTCACAAACCGCAGTGTCGCATCAACTCCGCGTTTTAAAAGCAAGCAAACTTGTCAAGGCCCGCCGCGACGGAAAAATCGTATTCTATTCCCTTGATGATGATCACGTTCACAGCATTCTCGGCATGGGAATCGAACACCTTTCAGAATAATTTAATAGATATCATTTCGTAAATTGCTTGATACAAAAGGAGAAAATATATCATGAAAAAATCCTTTCCGCTGGAAAATCTCGACTGTGCGCTCTGTGCAGAAAAAATGGAAGCCGCAATCCGTAAAATTGACGGCGTAGAAGATGTGAATGTCAGTTTTATTTTGCAAAAGCTCACACTCACTGCTGATGATGCGCAATTCGAAAGCATCATGAAACAGGTTACCAAAGCCTGCAAAAAAATCGAGCCGGACTGTAAAATTTTAATTCAGTAATGAAAAAGGAAAGGAGCCGATTTTATGACTGTAAAACAAAAAAAGAAGCTCTTCCGAATCCTGATTGCCGCAGTGCTTCTTATTGTGCTGTATGTTTGCCCGCTTGAAGGGACCTTGCGCCTCTTCATCTATCTGATACCATATCTTGTGGTCGGCTGGGATATTCTTTGGAAAGCGGTACGTAACATTTTTCACGGTGAAATCTTTGACGAAAATTTTTTAATGTCAATTGCCTCTATCGGTGCTTTTGCAATCGGAGAATATCCGGAAGCCGTTGCCGTTATGCTGTTCGATCAAATCGGAGAGCTTTTTGAGGATTATGCCGTCGGAAAATCGCGGAAATCCATTGCATCTCTCATGAATATCCGTCCGGACTATGCCAATGTCGAACGTGACGGTACCCTTCTTGAAGTCAATCCGGAAGAGGTCAGACTCGGTGATACCATTGTTATCAAAGCGGGCGAAAAAATTCCTCTCGACGGAATTGTTCTCGAAGGTTCCTCTGCAGTGGATACAGCTGCGCTGACAGGAGAATCCCTACCACGGGATATCATGCCCGGTGATGATGTCATCAGCGGATGTATTAATCTCACAGGACTCATTCGGGTACGTGTTACCAAGGAATTCTCCGAGTCCACGGTCTCTAAAATTCTGAATCTTGTAGAAAATGCCGGAAACAAAAAAGCAAAAGCGGAAAATTTTATCAAAAAGTTTTCTAAATTCTATACGCCGTGTGTCGTGGCCGCAGCACTGCTACTCGCCGTAATTCCGCCGCTTTTTGACGGTTTATGGAGCAAATGGATATATCGTGCCCTTACTTTCCTTGTTATTTCCTGTCCCTGCGCTCTTGTCATTTCGGTTCCGCTCAGCTTCTTCGGGGGAATTGGCGGCGCCTCCAAATGCGGGATCCTCGTAAAAGGAGGAAACTACATGGAAGCGCTATCCCGCTGTGAAATTGTCGTGTTTGATAAAACAGGTACGCTTACCAAGGGCGTCTTTAACGTCACAGCCGTGCATCCTGAACAAGCCTCGGAAGCAGAGCTTGTCGAATATGCCGCTCTTGCGGAATATTATTCCGATCACCCGATTGCAAAATCCATCAAGGAAGTATACAACAAAGAAATTGACACCTCCCGCATCGAAAACGTTCAGGAAATTTCGGGAAAAGGCGTCCTTGCCCAAATAGATGGGCATAGAATCGCGATCGGAGGCGATAAGCTAATGACAGAGGAAGGTGCCGCATGGCATCCCTGCCACAGAATCGGAACTACTGTTCACATTGCACGCGACGGAAAATATCTCGGGCATATCGTCATATCAGACGAACTGAAGCCGGACTCTGCAGAAGCAATTCAAAAGCTTCATCAAACAGGTGTGCGCAAAACCGTCATGCTCACCGGAGATTCCGAAGAGATCGGACGCGCGGTCGCAAGTTCGCTTGGTATCGATCAAGTATATGCCGGTCTGCTCCCCGGCAATAAAGTAGAAAAGGTAGAAGAACTCCTGAAAGAAAAATCAAAAAAAGGAATTCTTGCTTTCGTCGGAGACGGCATCAATGACGCGCCGGTACTTTCCCGTGCCGATATCGGAATCGCAATGGGCGCTATGGGTTCGGATGCCGCGATTGAAGCATCGGACATCGTCCTCATGGACGATAAACCGTCAAAAATTGCAACGGCAATCCAGATCGCAAGACGCACCATCGGAATCGCACATGCCAACATTATCTTTGCACTTGCGGTAAAAGCAGCGATTCTGATTCTCGGCGCTTTCGGAATTGCCAATATGTGGGCGGCAGTATTTGCAGATGTCGGCGTATCCGTCATCGCCATTCTGAACTCCATGCGTGCACTACGCATCAAGAAATTTCAATCGGAGCAATGACAAAACAATAAAGGCAATTAAACATTGTTCAATAGGCGGTTTCTCTTATAAAAACAGAAAAAGAGAGAATATCCACAAAAGTCCTGTTCTTGCATATCGCTTTTCAACCCCTATCTCTTTTATACGGAAAGCGACTATGATGCGTTTGCTTTTCCTTATCGATTTCACCACAAAAATGCTCCCATCCGAAAATGGATGGGAGCATTTTTTACTGATCAACGGAAATCGTGAAGAAATGCCGGCCCTCAATCTCTCGGAATCGAATGATGAGCGGCAGCTCAAAGCTCAAAGTCCCGCAGGAAATCGCCGAAATATCGGAAGCATCGGGAATGACTTCCACTCCGTCGCGATATCCGGAAAGGATAAGCGAATCATCATCCCGCTCCACGGTATACCAATGAAGCTCCTGGTAGAAATCATAAAACGCCTCGATTCCGTCATAAGCCTCATAAAGAACATTGACATAAAGAAAACAATTCGGCTGTACATTCTCTGACATCAGAGATGTATCGGAGATTAAATGCACAGGAAGCAGAAAGGCTCTGCATTGCTTTTGTCCTGAAGAATCAATATCTGTCGCTAAAACTCCTCGCATACCGGTAAATACAAAACGGCGACTGCCAAGACTACGGATACAAAAGCAATGATTTGCCGTTTGTCCCTCCGAGAGAATATAAATGCTTTCATAGATAAGCTCAGAACGCAATGAGGAATCGGAACGGACAACAGAAAGCATATTTTCCAATGACAAATCGCTTTCAAAGGTCATATATCCGTAATCCTCAAGAGTATCCGTCACGGCATTGCTACCCTCAATCGGGAGCGACAGCATCTGTTTGCTGAGAGGATTTACGGCTTGGATGGATTCTACCTCGCGCGCACAACCTGTAAAAAGCGAAATGACAAAAATGATGCTGATCCATACAGATAACCTTCTCCTGTGTCGCTGCACCTTATTTCTCCTTTCTCATTTCAAAGCAATTATTCCAGCTCCATTGCATAAATACTGCCGAGTGTTCCCTGAATTGTCACATTGGAATATCCATTCCATCCATAATGGCAGACATACTGCGTTCCGGAATCTTCAATATATTGATAGGCGACAACTGCATGTCCTGATTTTTTACCTTCCCCATCGTAGCCGGGAGGATCAGCAAGACTTCCAAACAATTCAACCGGATAGCCGTTATCCAAAATTCCTTTAATGGTTCCGGACGTGAAAAGTCCCCATATCCGGTTGGTATGATCGATACCGGAAATATTTTTTTCATCCAAATATTGGTTAGACACCGAGTTGATATGAACGGACGTTGTCGTTTCTTTCGGATCCAAATCATGCAGATACTTGGTAAAAGAATCATTTCCGTTTTTCAAAGAAGTTTTTGCACTGTTTGCCCAATACTGATTGTCCATGTATATGTCATCGATAAATTTGTCGAAGAAGGCATATATGATATTCAATCCGACAAATCCGCAGCAGCCATATGTACTTCCGTCAGAAGCCGGGCCTTCATAGTATCCGCAAGAGGTCAGTCCCTGAAACCAGCTGATTTCTTCTGCACTCAGTCCTCCGCCGGTAACACTGAGAGGTACAGCCCTTTGAGATAATGCATAGGCAGATGAATTTCCATTCAGCACATAGTCCAAAAGCGCCACATCCTTCACCGTCTGCAAGCGTTCCGAAATAGAGTCAGAAAGATTTTCCATTCTATCTACATCCGCAGACTGTGCAATGGTTTCAGAAAGAATGGTATGAATATATGTGCCATTTACCAACCGATAATATTCGGTCGGACCGCCATAATACAAGTTATCACCGGAAAAATTCAAATAAGGAGAATAGGAAGTCGGTGAACTTTCTACAAATACGCCTGTCTCCGTACTGTAGATCATATAACCTATCGGCGCACATTCCACAACCATGTAAATACGCCCAGAAAAATCCTTAAGTTCTTTTACGGTGTTAACCGTCAAATTCTGACCGGAGAGCTCAATGCTTTCCGCTTTTTGCTCAAATACAACATGTAACGGAGATTCCGCCACAAACACCGCCGCAAAAAGCTCCGCGGAAAAAACCGTAACAGAAAAAAGAGCGACTATCATAACAAGCGCGAGCATTTTTTGTAAAACGCGATATTTTGATTGTTTTTTCAACATTTATTCCTCCTGAATTTTATTTTTTCCAAGGTTGCTCTGAAAACAATCTGTTTGTCACAGAGGCGCTGATCAGACAGCGTTTAAAAACAGAACGGTGCATGACGACTGTCCGGTAAAGACAGTCCCCATGCACCTTATCAACTGATTTTCAGACAATACCTCACTTCAGGAGAAAAAGGCACAAACGTACCCCATGAAAAATGAAAGTAACAACAGCAAAATTGGTACCAACGCTTCTTCATGCCTGTAGTCCGCCTTTTTCACAGAAAAGGAATATAATTCCTTTATTTGATATTATTGTAACATGCAGACAAGCATTTGTCAATGGTTAATCCTGTTCATTTTTCGGAAAAATAAGCTTCGATATATTCTGACAGCCTTCGAGAACATCATCAAAAGCTCCCGTTACCGTATAAATTCCATCGTCCCGAAGAAGTGTTGTCGGAACAAGGAATACCCCCTCGGTCTTCGGGTTAAACACATCACTTTCTCTGACGTATTCGGGAAGCGATACCAGCGTTGCCGTCATATCCTCCAAATGAAACGCATAAACGGCTCCCCGTGTGTCGGTATCAAGTAAAATCGGCTCTTCATAAGACACAAAAACCGTAAAAACATCCGACAAGTCCCCCGCGGTAAATATAACCGGGAGATAGCCGCAGGCTTCCGTATCATATTCAACCGTATAATCATCGATTTGTACCATGCGTCCTTCTTCTATCCGCACAGCACATAACTCCCGATATGGGAACTCGGAACCAATGGCAAAGGTTTCCGGCAGAGCGATAAAGAGGGGGACATCTTCTACCGTTTCGGTTGGAATGCCATAGCTTTTTCCGAATTCGAGGAGTCCGCTCTGCATTCCCGTATACAAAACAACATCCGGAGAATCGGCAAAAACATCTTCTCCAATCTCGGAAATATCCGCACATGCAAATGCGGAAAGCGCCTGACAATTCGAAAATGCTCGATTTCCTATAAAGTCAAGACGTCCTATTACCATGCGTTCCAAAGAAAAACAATTCTCAAACGCTCCTGCTCCGATTGACCGCAGCGTATCCGGCATCGAAACTGACAGTAAGGACTCGCAACCGGAAAATGCAAAATCTCCTACCGCCTCAAAGGTATCCGGAAGGGTAATCCGCATCAAAGAAGTACAGCCTGAAAAAGCTCCCGTGGGAATCTCCGTCGGTCCTGTCGGGACAGAAAATGCAAACAGGGAGGAACAGTCCGCAAAGGCAAAACGGCCAAGCGTATCCAGTGTATCCGGCATTTCCACCCATTCAAGCGATGTACAGCCGGAAAAGGCGCTGTCACCAATGATGCGCAAACCATCCGGAATCTGAATACCGGTAAGTCCCGTATTGTTTTCAAATGCTCCCGCCGCAATTTCCGTCACGGAATAAGAAACCCCGTCCGAGATAACGGATGCCGGCACGGCAAAAAAGCCGGTAATCGCATCTGCTGAAAGAAGAACCGCCGTTCCATCTGACAACAAATATTGCACGCCGTCGGCGGAAAAAGCTTCGTCAAGGACAGGAACATATTCTTCTGTCACCTTTACCTGAAAGCTGTGATAGAGTCCTCCGATTTCAATTCCGACCGTATGCTCACCAAGAGAAGAAAATTCGTATTCTGTTTGATAACGGTCAATGATCACAACTTCCCCCTGTGATGTCCGCGCTATAATTTCAACAGAGCTTCTGTCAAAGCGCTCCCCGATATGATAAGTTCGCTCAGGTTCCATCACGCGGATCTCAAAATCCTCCAGGAGGACAAGCTCAATTTCAAGATAATATTCCCGCTCTTCTCTGCCGTTTGACAGACATAAGATAAAAGAATTGATTCCTTCCTCTAACGGAATCGCTCCATTTTCTACATACTGCTCTCTGGTAGAATCCGAAAAAACGATTACGCTGTCACGGCTTGTAAGAATGTCATACGTCATCACCGCAGTCTCTCCGTAAACCGTTCCTGAAATCGTCTCTCCCGAAAGCGTATATCCGTCAGCAAGAGTAAAAACCGGATCATACTGTTCTTTTTTTCCACAAGACACAGAAAAAAGGATGATTACCGAAATGAAAAGCATACAGAAAATTTTTGCGGATTTAATAGCTTTTTCACCTCCTTTTTCTTTAAAACTCAAAAAACATCAGCGTAAAAATCATGAGAAAATGCATACACGATACGAAATACTTATATAAAATACCTCAAACATATGTTGAAGGGGCAGTTTTTCTTATAGCGATTCCTTCCTCAAAGACTTATCTGATAAAATTGGTTCTGATCTTTGGCTCATATACCGGATACGGCACACCGGCCTTCTTGCCGGCATCTATACACCGCAGAAGCCATGTCATATTTTCGGCAAGCACTCGCACCGTTTGAAGTCCTTCCAAATCTTTTTTGACTTCTTCAGGCGTATTGCCATGTACCTGATTCCAGTATTGGGAACTGACGACCGGCATATTCGTCATCATAAAATATTTATTCAGAATTTCAAAGGCTGCGGAAGCCCCGCCGCGCCGGCAGGACACCACAGCCGCCGCCGGCTTCCCTGCCATTTTTCCGCCTGCCGCATAAAACAATCTGTCCAGAAAAGACGTGATCTGGCCGGAAATTCCCGCATAATATACCGGCGAACCAACAATCATCCCGTCTATTTGATCCAGTCGCTCAATGATCTCGTTTACTTTATCGCAGACAAAGCAGCGTCCCGTATTCCGACACGCGCCGCAGGCAATACAACCAGCAACCGGCTCTTTGCCCAAATATAAAATTTCCGCTTCAATCCCATTCTTAAAAAAAACTTCCGCCGCCTCGCAAAGCGCCGTATAGGTACATCCCTTCTCATGCGGACTTCCATTTATCAAAAGTACTTTCATTCTTTTGCCTCCCAATCATATTTTTCTATCATTATATAAATAGAATGTGAAAAAATCAACGGTTTACAACAATGTTTTTCAAAGCACAGCATGAATTGTTAAAGATATAATCATATATAAAAATCATGGAGGCAGTTTTCACAAATCAAAAATTGCCGTAAAAAATTTTAAGATGCATCACATTTCTCTGCCTTTCTCCGTCCGTGAAATTCATTTTTGTCTGCGCGAAATTTTTCTGCTCAACTTTTGAAAAAAGCCTTTCTCTATGATTTCTTATCTTGACCGAAAGACCGCTCTCCTTTCCACACAATGAAATTCCAATCTATCCCGCCCCACATCTAACACAGGATGTTCTTATTACAACAAAACACCGGGACATCCGTCCCGGTGTTCTTAGATCGATTACGAGTCAGAAGAAGTTTTCTGCGGAATCTCCGGCATATCGGAAATCCGTTCAACAAGCGTCTCGCTCACAAGCGTCTCAATGAAAGAATAACGCATAATTTGTTCTCCGAAAAGCTTTTCGATATCCTTTGCCGTATATTCTTCTCCGTAATATGCCGTATACTCATCGGCCATTTTCTGAAGATCGTTTTGATAATCCTCCTCGGTATATTCAAGACCAAGCTCTTTTTGCACCAATTTGACAACAATATACCGATAAGCAGACCTTTTTGCAGATTCCTCAATATATGTCTTATCACTGCCGTCAGGATACAACATCTCTCTCATCTCTTGTTTTGTATAGACTGTTCCATACTGTGCATAAAGCTGAATATTTGCTGCAATTTCCTGGTTCACATAATTGGTATATATTTTCTCAAATTCAGAAAGCAATTTTTCCGGATAAGCAATCAATTCGGAACGGTCATAAACAATATCCGCCACACCGAACGGAGCGTAAACCTCAACACGGAACGCATATTTCAGCTCCCACAGAGAATGGAAAGGAGTATTATCCTCAATCAAATCGTTATCATTATACACGTCTTGGATTTTAATAGTAAATACCGCTTCCTTACCGGCAAGATCTTCATCCTCATAATCTTCCGGATAAGTTACCGTGATCTCAAATTCTTCTCTGTTCTTGTGACCGACAAGCTGATCCTCGAATTCTTTTATCAATTCTCCTTCGCCAACGACAATAGAGAAATCCTCGCCGGTGCCACCGTCAAATTTTTCCCCGTCAATGGTTCCGGTAAAATCCATCTTGACGGTATCGCCGTACTCAATAATTTCTTTGCTTCCGGATACCGCATTATAAAAAGCGAGCAGCATATCAGAAATATAGGTGTCCGCATAAACAGCAGGAAGAGCCTTCTTTACATTGATGGTAAACTTAACGGTTTTTCCGGCAAGCGTTTCATCCTCATAATCCTCATCAAGTTCCATCGTAAACGAAAATTCTTTGCCGATCTCAACGGAACGCGCGGTCGTCGTACTGTCGGAAGCATCGCTTACCTTATAGCAAAGAGCATAGTCAAATGCGGAATAATCGCCATTCCGATAAACATCATATTCTTTGACATAATCATCATCGCTGTTATGCGTCCATTTTTCAATTTCCGTCAATGAATCATCCTCGCCGACAAGTTCCGCTTTCACAAGGAAATCGAGCGTATAACCCGATGCCGGAGAAAAAGAAGTTGTCGATTCTGCAAGCTGCTCACGATACTCTTCATATTGTCTGCAAACCTCTTCATACGTAAATTCCGTAATATCTCCAAGCTTTACATAGGCAGTCAAATCTTCATTGTCCATATCAAATTTACCGCATCCTGCAAACAGCACGGTGCATACGGCAAGCGCCAATATCAGGCAAATGAGTTTTTTCATAATTTTCCCATCCAATCATTTTTTCTTGTTTACCGTTTCGGATTTTATAATAGTATCACACATTTGGGACAAATTCAACCTTTTTTTCATAAAAAGCAAGAACCAAAAGCATTCTTCACAAAATTTCAACGATTCCTTAATTTTTCTGAAAGATAATCAAGCGAACGATTCAGCTTCGGCAAATCAAGATTTCCGTCCTCTTCAAGAACAGGAGACTCCAAGGTTACCGTACCACCGTGATATGCCGGCATTTCGGCAAACAACCGTTCAAAATCGATCACTCCTTCCCCGGGATGCAGAATCGGACGAGTCACCCCCCACATTCCAGGCACCGTTTCCCCTGAATAATCACTGACATGGAAATGACAGATACGTTCTCCCCAAATTTCACTTTGAAAAATTGCTCCACATTCCCCCATATAGGATGCGTGACGCGTATCAAATGTAAAGCGGGCATCCGGATACAGTGCTGCAACAGAAAGCAGATTTTGAAATGGTGTCGGTGAACGGGACGGTACATTTTCCACGGCGAGACGTACCCCTCGCCGTTCGCAGATTTCATACAAGACATCTAACGTTTCAATCGCTTTCGATATCTGTTCGGAGGAAAATCTGCCGTCCCATAAATGAAAGACGGCTTTTTCCGCTCCCACCGCCTCCGCCATATCGGCATTCGCGGCAAACAGCCGCAATCCCTCGCGGTGATCCTCCTCGGAACCGAGTCCAAGCAAAGCGCCGATATCTTTTTCAAAGTGAATGGTAGGCGTCAATACACCAGCTTTCTGGAGGGTCTTTGCAATCTCAGGAAGATATCCGTACCAAGCTTTCAGCATCATGAGCTCAAAGCCGTCCGCATTTACTGCGTTTTTATTTTCGATTATCACATGATAATCAAAAGCATTTGCCCGACCAACGATAGTACCGGTCGAGCACAAAATCCGATTTGGCATAATATTTAGTTATAGTAGCGAAGATTCGCAACAACCTTTCCGAGAATGTATACATCTTTCGTGATAATGGGCTTCATCGTATGATTTTCAGGCTGAAGCCGAAATACGCCATTTTCCTTGTAGAAGGTTTTGACGGTTGCCTCATCGTCAATGAGGACAACGGCAATATCCCCGTTTTCCACATAACTCGTGCGGCTTACAATTACGTAGTCCCCGTTCATAATACCCGCCTCTATCATACTCTCACCCTTGATTTTCAGCGCAAAAAGCTCTCCTCTTGTCATGCCTCTTGGAGGACAGTATTCCACATAACCGTCAAAATTTTCCTGGGCAAGAATCGGAAGTCCCGCCGCGACCTGACCGACTACCGGAACTCGTACAGACGGCGCACCGGTAACGCCGTCCGCATCAACGCGCAGCGTACGGCTTTTGCCCTGCTCCTTATGAATGTACCCTTTCATTTCCAGCTTAATCAAATAGGAATGTACGGTTGCCGTACTTTTGATTCCGAGCGCCGACTTAATATCACGAACCGACGGCGCATATCCGTTTGCTTCCGTCGTATCGCAAATATATTGATAGATTTCCTTTTCGCGTTCGGTCAAACTTTGCATCCTCTTCAGCCTCCTTGCTTTTATCTTTTTTTCATTATACCATACCTTTTTGCAAAAATCAAACTTTTGTTCTGATTTTTTAAAAAAACATTCACATTCATCCTGACTTCTTCATAAAAAAATGTTGAACCGGAATTTTTGATTTTTATTGCATCTGAAAATCATTCAGATCGTTTCCGAGATATCCTATCAATTTGCCGGAATCCGGCATATACTGTCATAACCCCTCGTGTTACAAATCCTTTGTGAATCACAGAAAGGAGCGGTCCATACCTTGGAAATCGATTACGAAGCAATTTGCGGCTATGAACGAATTTTGGCCTACGTCAACACCATATCGGAGCGATTTCCGGGAACGGAAAGCAGTTTTATCGGCAACAGCATTTTGGGGCGAGGCATTCTGTGCCTGCGCATCGGACACGGAAAAAGCGCTTCTCTTTTTGTAGGAGCGCATCATGGGATGGAGCATATTACGTCTCTTTTGCTTGTCAAATTTCTTGAGGACGCACTCTCCTGCGAACGATCTAACACGCGGCTTGCCGGCGGCTTTGATGTTCGTTATATTCTCGCCCATCGCTCGATTTATGTCATCCCCATGCTCAATCCCGACGGTGTCGAAATCGAGATACACGGCGCAGATACGGCAGGTCCGCTCAAAGAGCGTCTGATCTCCATGAACGGCGGAAATTTGAATTTTGCTTCATGGCAGGCAAATGCACGCGGTGTGGACCTGAATCACAATTACGATGCAGGCTTTTCCGAATGCCGCAAGCTTGAAAAAGAACACGGGATTTATTCCGGCGGTCCGACACGATACGGCGGCGAACATCCGGAAAGCGAGC
>OODJ01000814.1_pt1 | contig 28880 bp, 35 predicted proteins | sample 1671611 | NCBI WGS metagenome assembly OODJ01 (sample SAMN06348174, study PRJEB24527) | human gut metagenome | biome: human gut; feature: ankylosing spondylitis patient; material: feces | host: Homo sapiens | place: China | collected 2015-10 | reverse complement strand
TGCCCGTTGTCGTTAAGGTATTCGAGCCGTTGCGCATTGAGGCGGATTTCAACTACGGGTATTCGCAAGGCGTGGGCCGTTACGAAATCACCGACTTCCGCGATCATGCCACCCGGTTCGCCGAGACCCGGCGCGAGGGCTGGCTGGCCAAGGCGCTGGTGGAATACGAAACGGAGTGGGGCATTCCCGGCGTGTTTGGCTGGTATGGTTCCGGCGATGACGGCAATGTCGGGAACGGTTCCGAGCGGATGCCCGCCATCTCGCCCTGCGGCAACTTCACCTCCTTCGTGGGCGACGACCCTACGGGGTTCGGCATGTTGGTCAGCGGTCTGAACGCAACGTACGATCTACAGTTGAATTATGCGGGGACATGGGGTTTGGGCATTCAAATCAAGGACGTGAGCTTCATCGAAGATCTTACCCATACGCTGCGCATCGCCCGCTGGGCCGGTACCAACAGTCCGGCGATGATCAAGTACCTGGCATCCACCGACGGCGCGGGCAACCGCATGAGTTACTTGACCACACACGACTCCATGATCGAATGCAATCTGGATTCCGTGTATACCTTTTCTGAGAACCTCTCCGCCCATATCCAGTTCGGTTATGTCCTCAATCAGATGGACATGGTGGCATGGAATCCCTCCTACCGGCATGAGGATTTGAAAACGGCGGATGCCTATAAAGCCTCCGCCATGCTCTACTACACGTTTTAGGGCCTTTCTTCGCTGAAAAAAGCAAAGGTTTTAATCGGCGTATCGAAGGCGAACGCGAAGAGGCCCCCGGCTGGACTGGGAGGGACTTTTTCATGAAACGACACGGTGTCCGTGGATTCCAGCACGGTACGGATGTCCCCGCTCGGTCGGCCCCGTTCGGTATAGGCTCCACAGTTGAATCGAAGGAGAAGAAACTGGCTCCCGCGCTGAGGTTCACCGCCTGCAACCACCTGAAACGATACGATTGCCAAGGAATTTTCGTGAGGCTCTTTGCTGGCAGGATTTCGCCTCAGGCATGTCGTGTATGAGGACAAAGCCTAGATCGGCGCTGCCAAGAGGGCGTTCGTATCCGGCCCGCTTGTCTCTTAACTGCCGCAGGGCCGTGAACAGGGCGGGGATGTCCACCGGTTTTGAAATATGGGCGTTCATCCCCGCCTCCAGTGGTTTTTCCACGTCATCTTCGAAGGCCTCGGCCGACACGGCTATGATGGGTACTCTCTTTGCGTCATCATGTGCCAGAGAACGGATGCGCGTGGCCTCAAGGCCGTCCATGAGAGGAAGTAACGGCTTCATACATCCGTCATGTCTTCGAATACACGCGGGGCGTGGTCAGCGGTCCGCGCGGGGCCGCCAGGATACTGGGGATTCCGGCCAGTACCCTTGTCTCCAAGCTCCACAAGCTCGGCATAACCTCCAAAGCCTATTTCAAGGCAGGGGACTGAGCCCCACGGAGCCGCAGCTGTATGGTTCTATGGCGCTGGCCGCTGTATGATACTCATTGCAAGTGAAGGCCCTCCTTCTACAATCTTCTGACCAGAATGCTGGGCTCGGTGCCCTGCAGGGAAGCGTTGTCCACCCCCTGCAGAATGTCCAGCATGGCCTGCGCAATGTCCAGCACATCGGCGCTGCGGGCCTGCAGATACGGGTCGTCCATGGCGGCAAACACCGCAGCCTGATTGTTGCCGGCGGTCTTGACGGCGTACTCGGCGCACATCTTCTGTCCGTTGATGATCTCCTTGATGGCGTCCACAAAGTCGTCATCATCCAGCATCATGGCGTGGATGTTGAACACCTCGGCGATGTCCTCGCCGGCTTCTGCCAGTGCCTTTTCGTACAGGGCGGTCTGCTGCTCAATGGCCTTCTGGCGGGCAGCTTCAAAACGCTCCAGTTCTGCGGCAGTATCTGCCACAGGGGCGGTGGAAATCGCGGTATCTTTTTTCTTGTAGATCTTCAGCTTGCCAATGGCGATGCCATTGAGTACGCTTTTGCCGGTGCCTACCTGCATAGCACGTTCTCCTTCCACTTACAGCCGGGCGTGCAGCGCCCGGCGTTTTGTCAAAAAAGCCCCCGCAGTTTTCCCGCGAGGGCTCGGCTTTTAAGCCGCGGCTCAGACGTTCTCGCTCAGGAACTTCTGGATGGCTTCTGCGGCTGCTTCTTCATCATCGCCTTCGACCTTGATGGTCACGGTCTCGCCCTGCTTGACGCCCATGCCCATCAGAGCCATCAGCTTGCGCATATCGCAGCTCTTGCCGTCCTTCTCGAGGGTGGCGGTGCTTGCAAAGCCCTTCACGGTCTTGACCAGCAGGCCGGCGGGACGGGCATGGATGCCGCAGGCATCCTTAACAGTGTACTGAAATTCCTTCATAATCATTTTCTCCTTACTTGATCCCTCTGCCCGGGCTGCACATTCAGCCCCGGAACATGGCTTTGCCAACAGGGATTGGTATACTATTATTATAAACCCGTACCGTTTTTTTTGCATCGTTTCATATTGCCGATTTTTACAAGAATTTTTTGTTATATTTGAACATACGGATGCTACAAAAATCCGTGCTTTGTCTAATTTTTGTCGAATCGTTTGTAAAAACTAGGCAGTTTGTGCAACTGCCGGACAAGAGCTTAAAAAAGGTCGTTTTTTCCCCGAATGCCGTCCCTATTCCACGGGGTACCCTTCTGCGTCCAGCGGCAGCTCGGTGTAGGGGGCTGCCTGCGGGGCGGCTTCGGGCTCTGCCTCCGGTTCGCCGGAGGTCTGCTGTGCGGTGCTGTCGGTCAGCTGCTCGTCGTGCCGCTCGCCCCAGTCGCCGCTGTAATCCTCGCCGGAAGTTTGTTTTGCCAGTTCGTTCTGAGCGTCCTGCAGTCCCAGCACCGTGCCGGAGGGCTTTTCCAGCAGATACGCGCCCACGGCCTTCTTTTTATACACCAGCAGCACCCCGTAGCGGCTGGTCTCGCCGTTGCTTGCCGCCGGGAGCAGCGCCGACCATTTTTCCACCGTCTTGCCCTTGTAGCGGGCAAGATCCATGCCGCTCTGCTGCACCACGCCGTTGAAGGCGGAAAAGCTGTCGTCCCACCTGCGGGGGATCTTGACCTTATCCGCCGTGATGGACGCGCCGTCCACCTCCAGCCCATAGCCGGTAAACCATGTCTGGATGTCCTGCGCACTCTCGATACGGTTCACCGGGGCGGCTACCGCCACCGTCCGGGTACTGATGAACCGCCCCAGCATGGCGCTGAACACCACCAGCGCGCAGCACGCCGCCCCTGCTCCCAGTTTTTTCAGGCTCGTCTTGCTCAGTGTTACCACAAACATATCCCCATGCCTCCCCGCCATTTGCGCTTGCATACTCTGCCACCAGCTTATGCACAAAAACAGGACAGTATGATAAAAACACCCCCGGTCAGGGCTTGCGCCGCTGACCGGGGTGTTTAGTCTCTTTTACCCGATGTAGCTGATATTGGCGTCCAGCTCGCCGCTGTAACCATTGATGCGGGCCTTCTCGGTGCCCTGCCACATATCGCAGCCGATGGGGCTGGAGGAGACGCCGTAGTGGGCGTTCCAGATGGTGTAGCGGCTGCGCAGGGTGTTGTAATCCACCCGCTTGCGGTACCATGTGGTGGAGGCGTACACGCCGGGCTTGTAGCCCAGCTCCTTCACCCGCTCGCAGAAGGCGATGGCGCATTTGGTGCGGTCCTCAACACCCAGTCCGTCGGCGCGGCCGGTGCCGCGCGGGGCGGTGGAGGCCTCGGTGTCATAGAAGATGGGGTAGTCCAGCATCCGGCCATTCAAAGCCCAGTTGCAGCCATCGGCCTCCTCCTGCGCCTCGGCCTCGTTCACGGCCTGCGTAAAGAAATACACGCCCACCTTCAACCCCGCATTGCGGGCGTTGGTAAAGTGCTCCTCGAACATGGGGTCCTTGACTAGGTTTCCCGCAGCGCCGTAGCCCCGGTAGCCGATGCGGATGATGACGAAGCTCACCCCGGACTTTTTGATCTTGTTCCAGTCCAGCCCGGACTGATACTTGGACACGTCGATGCCAAAGGTCACATTGTCCTGTTTAACGCCGTTGGCATCGAAATAATACAGCTTGCCGTCAATGGAGCGCAGACCGGTGACCTTTTTGTTGGTGTCCTGCGCATAGTAGTAGGTCTTGCCGTTCTCGGTGCGCCAGCCGGAGTAGGCCGGAGCCGGTTCCTCTTCCTTATCCTTGCTGCCGAACAGCCAGTTAAACAGCCACCGGAAAAAGCCGTTTTCGTCAGTCAGGTCGATGCACTGCGCCTCGGCATCTTCCAGCGCGCCGGAATCCAGCGCCTGCTGGATCTGCTCCGGGGTCAACAGTACGCTGCCCTCCGGGGTGTGCTGGGCGGCGGTATCATTCTGTGCGGTGCCGTCCGCTGCGGGAGCCTGCGGGTCCTGCGCGGCCAGCTCCGGGGTCTCTTCCAGCAGCATGGCAGGGGAGTTCTCCTCTTCCAGCGCGGTATCCTCAGCGGGCTGTGCCGGTGCTTCCGGCGTTTCAACAGCTTCTTCCGGTGCAGCCGGTGCAATTTCGGCGGTTTCCGGTTTTTCCGTTTGCGCCGGGGCAGGCTCAGTCTGCTGCGCGGTGCTTTCCGCTGTCTGCTCCGGGGCAGTCGCCGTGCTCTCCGCTGCAGGGGCAGGGTCAGCCGGAGCAGTCTGCTGTGGTGCTTCGGCGGTGATGTGGGGCACGACCGCACCCATGGTCAAAGTTTCCGGCTGTGCAGACAGCAGGGTCGCTGCCCCTGCGCCGCCCACAGCCAGAACCAGCGCCATGGTCAGCGCTGCAATGGCTGTCACCGCCTTGCGGCGGGCTGTGCCGGATCGGTCAAATCGTTTTTTCATCTGTCGTCTCTGCCTCCGAATCTCCCGGTGGTGCAGCGCTGTGCTGCACCGGGTCTTTGCCCCTTGCCCGGGGCGGGCCCGCTTTTATTCCACGCCGCCCATGTGCTTATAATAAAAAGGACGGCGGATGATAACTTTACGCTTCCTCTAGTATACACCCGCACGCAGGGAGCCGTCAACGGCACAGCGGGCTTCTACACAAATTCTCCACCGGGGCAGTGTGTCGGAAAATGTTCCAAATGGAATACGTTCCGGCAGGGCAGAACATTGCACAAAGCCGAAATTTCACAATTTTTCCAGCAACCTCTTGCTGTCTTGACAGGTGTATGGTATGATACAGAACATACGTTCGTAACCTTAACGATCTGTTTTGGATAGAAAGGCAAGTTTTATGTCGAAGCTGAAAGAATTTTTGGCGCGGAAGGATATCGTCATCTCTCCGCAGCGTTACCTCATTGACGCGCTGGGCGCAATGGCACAGGGCCTGTTCGCCAGCCTGCTCATCGGCACCATCATCAAGACGGTGGGTCAGCAGGCCGGTCTGGAACTGCTGGTGGATCTGGGTGGCTATGCTACGGCCATGAGCGGCCCCGCCATGGCCTGCGCCATCGGCTGGGCACTGCATTGCCCGCCGCTGGTGCTGTTCAGCCTGATCACCGTGGGCTACTCGGCCAATGCGCTGGGCGGCGCAGGCGGCCCGCTGGCTGTCCTGATCATTGCCATTGTGGCTGCTGAGATGGGCAAGGCCGTGAGCAAGGAGACCAAGGTCGATATCCTTGTCACCCCGCTGGTGACCATTTTTGTGGGCGTGGGCCTCTCCATGCTCATCGCGGCTCCCATCGGTGCTGCCGCCAGCCAGGTGGGCACCCTGATCATGTGGGCCACTGAGCAGGCTCCGCTGGTCATGGGCATTCTGGTGTCTGTCATCGTGGGTGTGGCGCTGACCCTGCCCATTTCCTCTGCCGCCATCTGCGCGGCTCTGGGCCTGACCGGCCTGGCAGGCGGCGCTGCTGTGGCAGGCTGCTGCGCCCAGATGGTCGGCTTTGCCGTGATGAGCTATAAGGAGAACGGTGTGGGCGGCCTGGTCAGCCAGGGTCTGGGCACCAGTATGCTCCAGATGGGCAATATCATCAAGAACCCCCGCATCTGGATCGCCCCCACGCTGGCCTCGGCCATCACCGGCCCGCTGGCGACCTGCCTGTTCCACTTTGAGATGAACGGCGCGGCGGTCTCCTCCGGCATGGGCACCTGCGGTCTGGTGGGCCAGATCGGCGTGTACACCGGCTGGGTGAACGATATCGCCGCCGGCACCAAGGCCGCCATCACCCCCATGGACTGGGCTGCCATGGTTCTGATCTGCTTTGTTCTGCCCGCTGTCCTGAGCGTTCTCTTCTGCGAGATCGAGCGCAAGCTGGGCTGGATCAAAGAGGGCGATCTGAAGCTGAACTAAACTCCCTCCGTCATCGCTTGCGCGATGCCACCTCCCTCAATGAGGGAGGCTAAAAGGCTCCCTCTCCGAGGGAGCTGGCACGGCAAAGCCGTGACTGAGGGAGTTATAAAGGTTTCCCGTCCAACACGGCTTCAGCCAGCGTATCATCTTCATATCGGAGTTTGAGCGAGAAAAAGGGTCTGTCCTCCTTGAGCAGGCGGAAGAAGATCTTGTCACCCTCCCAGATGGGCAGCTGCTCCACCTGCTCCTTGGGCACCCATTCCAGGATGCCCTCGTTCCGGGCGGCATCCTTTACCAGTGTGCCCGTCCAGGCATCGGCGGTGTAAAGGAACATGTATTCGGTCAGCTCGCCCAGAAGAAAGGTCACTACGCCCCGGCAGCGGTAGGAGGTCAGGGTGAGGCCGGTCTCCTCCTGCACTTCCCGCAGCAGGCAGTCCTCCGGGCTTTCAAACGGCTCAAACTTGCCGCCAACACCGATCCATTTGTCGTGGTTCAGGTCGTTCTTCTTGGTCACGCGGTGGAGCATCAGGTAGGCATTATCCTGCTCCAGATAGCACAGGGTGGTGTTGCGCATGGGAAATTTGGGTTCCATCAGCAATTCTCCGTTTCTGTCAGCATTACAAAAAGCGTCCCACAGGGAGCCCCCTGTGGGACGCTTTTATCGTTTCTTATTTCCGTGCGGCCCGGCCTTTTCCGGCGTTGTTCAGCTTCCGCACCAGATCATTCTGGTGCTTGCGCTGGGAGGGCGTGGGCTCCGGGTCCCGCTTTTCCTCGGCACGGGCGTTGGTCTGCGCGGTGTCGGGGTCAACGCGCACCAGGTTCCATTCCTGATTGCCGCCCGAGACGTAATTCCAGATCTGGGCCTGTGCACCGTTGGAGGTGTTCATGCCCACAAGGTCGATGTACTTGTCGGCCAGCACATTGCGGATGCGGGTGCGGCCGTTCCGGGTGGACTCCAGCTCCCAGCACTGGCTCAGCCCGCTGGTGCGGCCCCACTGGTGCAGCCAGGTGCCCTCGACCACGCCGCCCAGGGCCAGATCGATGAACTTGCCTGTAAAGCGGTTCCTGATCCGCCAGCGTCCCTCGCCAGCGTCCACGAACTGCCACTGCTGCCACGGATGCCCGGCGTAGTCCCACAGACGGATGGCCGCGCCGTTCTCCGTGTTGAAGTTCTTGATCTCCAACACCTTCCCATTGGGTGCCTTGATGAGGTAAAACTCATTTTCCAGTAAAACGACCTGAGATGCCTTTGCCATACGTCCGTGTCTCCTTTCCGGTAAAATCTGGTTTGATGCTTCTATTATAGCGGATTTCCCGGTACGCAACAAGATTGATTCTTGACGAATTTTTTTCTTTTTATTGTGCATTTTGCACTTTCCGCAGCTTTCGACAGAGCCACGGCCCGGCGTACCACAGCACCAGACAGACAAGCCCGATCAGCCGGATCTGCGTGTTGGTGCAGTGGGTGTTCAATTCCAGCCCGATGCCGAAGGAAAGGAGATTGGCGGTCAGCGCATAGAGGATGGGGTGAGGCTTTCTGTCCTCCGGCCAGGGCAGATACCGGTTGTAGACAAAGGCTTCCACGGAGAACACCAGCACCTCCAGTGCAAAATAAAGGAAATTGCCCCACATCGGCCCGAGATAGAGCGTGCCATAGCACAGCCCGAGGTTCAGGATGATCTGCGTGGCAAGGTTGACCTTGCCGATGAGAGCGCGCTGGGCGGGGCCGCGCAGCCCGAAAAGCAGGATGCCCCACGTCAGCTCTAAAATCAGGGTAATGAGCACCCGGGCGGCAAAGGAGGAAAGGATGTCGGAATCGTTGCGGTTGTGGTAGACCCGCAGGCCGTCCTGGGAATCGAGAAGCACCTGCCACTCGCTGGAAAAGGCATAGCGCTCCACCGGCTCCTGGCTGCGGTAGAATGTACCGGTCTCTATATTATAGAGCAGAACATAGAACTTGTTGGGCGGGTAGTAGCCCCAGACGAACTCTGCATCGGCATCGCCGGGGTATTCCTGGAAGTAGTCGAGGAAGTAGTAGCCCTCCGGGGCGGGGTAGTTCCGGAACGCCTCCCAGGTCTCCCGGGAGCCCATCCGCTCCCGGTACTGGTCTGCAGAGCCCCACGGCCCGCTGACCCTGGTATTGCCCAGCAGGGTGACCGCATAGCGTTGGCCCGGCGTGTAATAGAGCTTGAGCGTGACCGAGGGCTTGGGGCCCATGTCCGCAAAAACGGGCAGGGAAAGGGCCAGCACCAGCAGGGCCGAGAGGAAAAAGGCAAAAATTTTTTTGCGAAAAATTTTCTTCATGGCGGTGTCCTCACTTCAAAAAACAAAAAAATCCGACACGTCCTTCCTTAACCTGTAAACGTATGGAAAACAGCTGTTATTGCAGGGCGTTCTGCACAAAATTGCAGATGAAGCTTTGTGCACCAATTTCTGTTTTTTCTGCAAGGACAAAACGCCCGTTTCCGGCCTCTTTCGGGGCAGAATATGAACAATTTGTTTCCGGCTCACGGCCAGTTCAGGACACTGACTTCACGTTTATAAAGCAAAGCGAACTTCACTGCTTTATTTACATGAACAAAACAACTTTCAAAAGAAACTTTAATTTGTTTCACGTTTTTGGATATCGACTTTACATCAAAACTGCGGTATAGTAAGGATGCGGAGAGCGGAAAGCGCCCCCGCCGACACATGAGCTTCAGGCGTAAGCCTGTGAGAAAAATATAGGAGGTTTGACTTATGTACTATTACATTCTGGGTTGCGGCATTGCTTGTCTGGTTCTGTTCGGCATCAACAGCATGGATACGGTGGATGTCAAGCCGGCCGAGATCCTGGGTAAGGTCATTCTGTGGCCCGTTGCCCTGATGGAAGCAGTTGTTCGTTACAGCTCCACGCATCACAACATCAAGACCGCGCTGTAAAACATCTCGTTCCAAACCAACGAAGAGCAATCAGGCGGCTGCGCTTTCAAAAAGGAAGGCGCAGCCGCCTTTTTGTTTTGCACTTTACGGCGTTGTATGGTACAATAACACCAGAACTTTTAGGGAGGGAAATTGCTATGACCAATGAGACCTTACATACCCTTGAGACCCGCCGCAGCTGCCGCGCCTACAAGCCGGAGCAGATCACGAAAGAGGAGCTGGAAGCCGTTCTGCGTGCAGGCACCTTTGCCCCCAGCGCCATGAACCGCCAGAGCGCAAAGATCGTGGTGGTGCAGGATGCCGAGACCCGCGCCCAGCTCACCCGGATGAATGCCGCCGTGATGGGCAACACGGGCGACCCCATGTACGGTGCCCCCACCATTCTGGTGGTGCTGGCGGATGCCAACGCCCGCTGTGGCGTGCAGGACGGCAGCCTTGTGATGGGCAACCTGATGAATGCTGCTGCCGCCATCGGGCTGGGCAGCTGCTGGATCAACCGCGCAAAGGAAGAGTTCGAGACCGAAGAGGGCAAGGCCCTGCTGAAGAAGTGGGGCATTGAGGGGGACTATATCGGCGTGGGCCACTGCATTCTGGGCTACCCGGCAGAGGAGCCCCGCCCCGCCGCCCCCCGCAAGCCGGATTATATCGTATACGCATAAGGAGCACTATGAAACCCGATTACAAGCTGGTCGCAAAGGCCAAATACATTCACGCCAACGCTGACCTTGCCAGTGAGATCTGGCACGAGGTCTACAAGCGCTATTACCCTGCAAAGCAGTTGGACGCGCTGGTGGAAACGCTGCAGAGCGCCGATGCCATTGAGGCAGATATCGACAACGATGTGAACTATTTCCTCGTGGTGCTGGGCGGCAAGACCATCGGCTACTTTGCCTGGAAGATGGAGAACACGGCCCTGCACCTGCTCCACCTCTACCTCAAGCCCGAGTACCGGGGCAAGGCACTGGGCCGGGATATCCTGGCCACCTGCGAGCGCCTGGCCCGGGGTGAGGGCCGGGGCCGCCTGTACTGCGAGGTGCACACCAAGTGCCTGCCGGTGCTGCAGTTCTTCAAGACCAAGGGCTACCGCGTGCTGGGCCCCGCCGAGGCAGAAGCGGCGGGCATTCCCCTGCAGCTGACCACGCTGGAAAAAATGCTGTAAATTTCCCGTTGATTTTTTGCCGCGTTTGCACTACAATAAAGTAGTGTATTGAAGTGCCCCGCGCGGGCCAGACCCAACCTGAACGATAGGGGAGGAACAAGCCATGGCAAAAGATCATCCCACCGGAGAGTCCGGCCTGTATTCTGCATTGCTGGAGCTGAAAACGCCTGAGGAGTGCTACCGCTTTTTGCAGGATGTGTGCAGCTACGCCGAGCTCAGTGCAATGGAGCAGCGGTATAACATTGCGGAAAAACTGGTCAACAAGCAGAGCTATACCAGCATCATGGGCAACATTGGTGCGTCCAGCGCCATCATCAGCCGGGTGAGCCGGGTCATCAGCAAGGATGACAGTGTGCTGCGCCGCCTGCTGGAAGAAAAGGCGGAACAGCCCGCCGAAGAATAACACGGACCGCGCGCCGCGGGGCAGGGGAGCACCCGCCCTGCGGTGCGCTTTTTTAGAAGGGAGGCTGTAAAGATGAGTAAGGCAGTTGTATTTTTTGCCGATGGCACCGAGGAGTGCGAAGCTCTGCTGGTGGTAGACCTGCTGCGCCGCGCCAAGGTGGAGGTCATCGTGGCCTCTGCCATGGGCCGCAGGGAGCTGGTGAGCAGCCATAAGATCCACCTGACCGCCGATGCACTGGCCGAGGAAGTGGATTATTCCGATGTGGACATGGTCGTTCTGCCCGGCGGGATCCCGGGTACACCCAACCTTGCCGCCAACAAGACGGTCACCGAGACCTGTGCCGCCTTTGCCAAGGCGGGCCGGAAGGTGGCCGCCATCTGTGCCGCCCCCAGCATCCTGGCCTCTCTGGGCCTGCTGGAGGGCAGGAACGCCACCGCCCACGCTGGCTTCCAGGATCAGCTGGCCGGTGCCATCGTACACGATGAAGAGGTCGTGGTGGATGGCAACATCACCACCAGCTATGGGCTGGGCGGTGCCATCCCCTTTGCACTGGAACTGGTGCGCCAGCTGGCCGGTCAGGCCGAGGCGGAGCGTATCCGGAACGCCATTGCGTATCGGCACTGAGAAGGGGGATGCGGTATGCGCTTTATTACCTGCCGCTTGCCGGACGGCGTGGAAGACCCGGCGATCTTATCGGAGGATGGGCGGCAGGTCTGGCCGCTGAGCTGGCTGGGCCTGAGCTATGAGACCCTGAGCGAGGCCATCCCGTTTCTGACCCCGCAGGTGCGGTATGGGCTGTCGCTGGCCATTGCGGGCATTCCCGCTCTGCCTGTGGAGGCTGTCACGCTGGAAAGCCCCATCCCGGCCCCGGCACAGGATGTCATCTGCCTGGGCATCAATTATATGGCCCACTCCGATGAGGCGGAGAAATACTCTGCCGCTGCCTTTGCCACCAGGCACGAGGAAGCGATCTACTTTTCCAAGCGCGTGACCCGCGCCGTGCCGGACAACGGCCCCATCGAGGCCCACACCGATCTGGTGAAAAAGCTGGATTATGAGTGTGAGCTGGCTGTGGTGCTGGGCAGGGATGCCAGGGATGTGCCCGCCGGTCAGACCCGGGACTATATCTTCGGCTATACCATCCTGAACGATGTCTCGGCCCGGGATGTGCAGACGGCGCACAAACAGTGGTACTTCGGCAAGAGTCTGGACGGCTTTACCCCCATCGGGCCCTGCATCGTCACGGCAGATGTCTTTGCCGACTACCCGCCCAGGCTGGGCATCCGCAGCTTTGTCAACGGCGAGAAGCGGCAGAATTCCAATACGGCCCTGCAGATCTTTGACATCGACCATGTCGTTGCCGAGCTTTCGCAGGGCATGACCCTGAAAGCGGGCACCATCATTGCCACCGGCACCCCGGCGGGTGTGGGCATGGGCATGGACCCGCCGCAGTTCCTCAAGCCCGGGGATGTGGTGCGGTGCGAGATCGATGGTATTGGCACGCTGACCAATCCGGTCAAGTGATTCCAAAATGTAATATCATTGATGAAGTATATGAACTGTTATATAATTAACGGAAAAATTGCCCTTATTCATATACTGTTAAAAATAAGTTCATTTGAAGTTCACACACTTCCGGTATACATAGGGCAACAAAGGCGCACACCGCGCCGCATCCCCTGTGCAGTAACAGCACGGCAGGCCGAAAAGGATGCCTGTTGTGTGAGAGGAAAGGAATTGGAACGCTATGAAAATTGGTTTTACAGAGCTGATCCTGGTGGCCATCGTGGCCTTCGTGGTCATCGGCCCCGATAAGCTGCCCGAGTACGCCCGCAAGCTCGGCAAGATGCTGCGGGAGCTGAAGAAGTACACCGGTGCCGCTTCCGAGGAGATCCAGAAGAATGTGGTGGAGCCCCTGAACGAGATCCAGGCCCCCATCAAGGAAGCCGTTGCTCCACTGACCGACATCAAGAAGGACATCGACGACAGCATGAAGGATGTCACCAAGAGCTTTACCAACATTGGTAAGACCAGCAAGGAAGAAGCCAAGAAGGCCGAAGAGGTCGAGGAAGTGGCCGAGCTGGAGGATACCGTGGAGGAGCTGCCCGAAGAGCCCGCTAAGGCGGAGGAAAAGGCAGAAGCAGAGGAGAAGCCCGAGGAGGCCCCCGCTGCAAACGAGGCCCCTGCCGAGGCTGCTCCCGCTGAGGAGGCTGCCCCTGCCGAGGAGGCAAAGGTCTAAGTACATGGATACACCCGCGCCCGCGGTTGTAGGATAAAAACTGGAATCCAGCCCGCCAGAGCGGCGCGGCAAGAGGAAAAAGGAGATTATTATTATGAGAATCGGACCTCAGGAGTTTATCATTGTTCTGATCATCGTTCTGGTCATCTTTGGACCCAAGAACCTGCCGAAGCTGGGCAAGATGTTCGGCAAGACCATGAAGAACTTTAAGGAAGGCATGGACGACGTGGATGAGAACGGCGATGCCAAGCCTGCCGAGACCAAGACCGAGGAAAAGGCTGAGAAGAAGGACGAGGAGTAATTTGTGGCTACCAACGTGAAGCGCAAAAAGAAAGCCGAAGTCATGTCGGACGACGGCAGCATGACGCTGACCGGACATCTGAAAGAGCTGCGGAACCGGCTGATCATCTGCGCGGCGGTGTTTGTAGTGGGCGTGATCGGCTTCCTGGCAATTTCGGATAAGCTGATCGACCTGCTGACGGCCATGGCAATGAATGCGAACTACACCTTCGTGTTCCTGGCCCCGCAGGAAAAGCTGATGCAGTATTTCCGGGTGTCCCTGATCGCTGCGGTGATCGTGACCATTCCGGTGGCGCTGTATCAGGTCTACGCCTTTGCAAAACCCGGCCTGAAACGGAGCGAGAGCTTCTTCTTCCGGCTGGTGCTGCTGTTCGGTCTGGCTCTGTTCTGCGTGGGCGTGCTGTTCGCCTACAAGGTCACCCTGCCGTTCATGCTGAACTTCCTCGTCACGCTGGAGGGTACCGATTACATCACGGCATCCATCAGCATCGAGAGCTACATCAACCTCTGCCTGACCATGTTCATCATCTTCGGCTGTGTGTTTGAAATGCCTCTGGTCACCATCATTCTGGCCAAGATGGGCATTGCAAACCCCGAGATCATGAAGAAGGGCCGCGGCGTTGCCATTGTCCTGATCTTCCTGGTCGCAGCCATCATCACCCCGCCCGATATCGTGTCGCAGTGCTTCGTGGCAGTTCCCATGTGCCTGCTGTACTTTATTAGCATCTTCCTCAGCGGCATTTTCTATAAGCCCAAGACGGATGATGACGACGAGGATGAGGATGACGAAGAGGAATCCTCTGACGAGGAGTAAGTTCTCCCAAGGCTTTCCGGCCCTCCCACTTTGGGAGGGCCTTTTGCTTTGCCAAAAATCGAAACGGATTTTCGGCTTTTTGCATAAATCCTGTTTCAGCCTCTGTCTTTTGCAAATGGATATGCTATAATGATAACGATGAGAAAATCGGCGGCCTGACCGCCGCAAAGAAGGGGTAAATGAATATGAAAGAGTACGCATTCGGCATCGACCTGGGCGGCACCACGGCCAAGGTGGGCCTGTTCACCACGGCAGGCGCTCTGCTGGAAAAGTGGGAGGTGCCCACCGACACCTCCAATGCAGGGGAGCACATCCTTGGGAACCTGGCCAAGGCCGTGAAGGACAAGATGCAGGAAAACGGCATCACTGCCGAGCAGGTGGAGGGCGTGGGTGTCGGTGTGCCTGGCCCTGTGCTGGACAGCCGCATCGTGCCCATTGTCTGCGCCAACCTCGGCGGCTGGGGTGAGCGGAACGTCTCCATCCAGCTGTCCGGCCTGCTGGACGGCATCAAGGTGCTGGTGGGCAACGATGCCAACGTGGCCGCGCTGGGCGAGATCTGGATGGGCTGTGCCAAGGGCTGCCGCAGCGCGGTGATGGTCACGCTGGGCACCGGTGTCGGCGGCGGTGTCATCGTCAACGGCAGGATCACCGAGGGTGCACACGGTGCAGGCGGCGAGATCGGCCACATCACCGTCAACCCCCACGAGACGGCGGTCTGCGGCTGCGGCAAGCACGGCTGTCTGGAACAGTATTCCAGCGCCACCGGCGTGGTCCGCTGCATGAAGAAGCTGCTGGACGAGAACCCGGACACCCCCTGCACCCTGCGCGGTACCGACTTTGCCGCCAAGGATGTCTTTGATGCCGCCCGTGCAGGCGATGCACTGGCCGCCCGTGAGGTGGACGAGATGACCGACACTCTGGGCATGGCGCTGGCCTCTATTGCCTCCACCACCGACCCCGAGATGTTCATGGTGGGCGGCGGTGTCGCCCGTGCCGGTGATGTCCTCTTCAACCCCCTGCGGGAGCACTTCAAGACCTATGCCTTCAGCTCCTGCCGCGAGACCCCCATCGTTGCCGCTACCCTCGGCAATGATGCCGGCATCTATGGTGCCGTGCGGCTCATCGTGGGAGAATAAGATGAAGCTGAATCTGCAAGTTACCCGGTTGCAGGATGGTGCAAAAGTGCCAGTACATGTTGTGGCGGCGGGAAAGCTGGATTTTCAGCAGACTGCCAGCATGGGATGGCAGACGAATTGGAAAACGATGGACACTGCATATTTCCCGAATCGTGTTGCACTGAAAACAGAAGAACAGGAATTGCTGGGTTTGATGTCTTACTTCTGCGATGATCGGTTTCTGGCAGTAGAACTTGTCTATCTGGAAAGTCAGCCGGAAAGCAATGCAAATCTTCTGCATCAGAATGGACAGGAAAAGAAGTATCAGGGAATTGCAAAGGCATTATTTGCATATGCAGTACAGGAATCTATCAATCATGGCTATGATGGCGTGGTACTGTTCAAAGCAAAAACGGATACTCTTCTGGAATACTATCTTCACGAATTTGGAGCACGTCCGGTAGGGAGATATGACCCATTCCGGTTAGTACTCTGGGAAGATGCTGCACAAAGATTGATTGCAGAATACGAGGTGAATGCAGATGAATGAACCGATGGAAAGAAGCTGGGTCGCACCGCTGAATGAGGAAGATCGGGAATATTTTTCCTATTTCCGTACAGTTTGTAAGAGGTACAATATCAATCCATCCAGAGCGACCCGTCTGGAATACGACTTTGTGACCCGTGTGGCAGAAAGTGAGTTTTACTTGCAGAAAGCTGCGACCTGATAAAATGGTTGAGCCCCATGCCTGCACTCTGAATGTGTGGGTATGGGGCTTTTTATAAGAAGGAGCTGAATCAATGAATTATACCCCTATTACAGAGGAAAATATTGAAAAAGCAGCAATGCTTTACATGAACCACTACAACCAACATTCTGGCGGGTGCTGGACTTATGAAAAGGCATATAAGCGAATCCATCAAATGGTAACGATGGAGGATTCCCTCTGCCTGATGCAAGAAGATGACAACGATATTCCAACAGGGCTTGTCATCGGTTTTTTGGAAAGCTACGATGATTTTACATTCTATTATCTCGACGAGATCCTGATTTTCGGGGAGTATCAGAACAAGGGGTATGGCAGATTACTTCTCCAAGAAGTGGAACAGCGTGTGCGGGAACGTGGTGCACAGATGATTGAACTAGTCTGCCCGGATGATGCGCACCACATGCACTTTTACGGCGGCTTCGGGATGGCAGAAGCAACGAACCTGAGGCTGATGAAAAAACGATTGTAAATCTGCCGTGGTTATTTTTGAGGCAAAAACGGACGAACTGGAACAGCACTATCTCCGGGATTTTGGAGCGCGTCCGGTTGCATCCTTACATCCCGGCGGGCCGGGAACGTTTTTCTGAAATCATTGCAAAGCCCCGTGCCGGTGCGATATGCCAGACACGGGGCTTTTTCTATTTTTGAAATATAAAATACAGGACAAAAAGTAAATTATACTTGACATAATGTCTGGCGAGTGCTATCCTGTATCCGAGGGAACGAGTTCACCCTCACAGGAAATAGACGAGGTGACAGGATGCCGAAGAATCTGAAACTGAAAGCTGCCCGCGCGGAAAAAGATATGACGCAGGGGGCATTGGCAGAAGCGGCTGGGGTCTCGCGCCAGACCATCAACGCGATTGAAAAGGGCGAGTACAATCCCACCATCAATCTCTGCCGCAGCATCTGCAAAATTCTGGGAAAAACACTGGATGAACTGTTCTGGGAGGAATGAGAAATGAAATTTTCACTGTACAGCAAGAAAAATGTTCTGGATGAGATGCAGGAGCAAACTCTGCGCAAAATTGAGGGGCGTGGCTTCTGGTTGATGTGGGGCGGCCTTCTGGCGGCGTGGATCGTGCAGACGATGTTCGGGGCTGCGGACAAGGCCGCCGGAGAGTGGGTTGTATTTATGATCGGCTGCATCTATATGTGTGTTGCGTGTCTGCGCAATGGTTTGTGGGATCGTCACCTTTTGGATACGGCCCCGGCCAATGCCGTGTATTCTCTGGTTGCTGTGGTGGCGGTTACGCTGATCAGCGGTTTTTCCTATGGATACTGGGTCGGTGCTGTCATTGCCGGTGTTTTTACCGGTATCCTGTGTTTTGCATTGCTGCAGCTGTGCGCCGCACTGACACGCAGACAGCGCAAGCATCTGGACAACCCGAAGGATGAGGAATAATATTATACATACGAAGAGGGGACAGCCCTTTATTTTTTCCACAACAAAACGCGGAACCGTTGAAAACTCAGCGGTCCCGCGTTTTTGTGCAATAATTTTGTTTTACAAGGTGTCCTCACCGGGCAGCTGGTTCCACAGGCGGTAGTACACGCCCTGCTTTGCCAGCAGCTGGTCGTGAGTGCCGGATTCCACAATGCCCTCGGAGCCAAGCACCAGGATACGGTCGTAGTTCTTGATGGTGGTCAGCCGGTGGGCAATGGTCAGGGTGGTGCGGCCATGGGCCAGCTTTTCCAGGCTCTGGCCCACAAGGATCTCGCTCTCGTTGTCCAGTGCACTGGTGGCCTCGTCCAGGATCAGGATGGGCGGGTTCTTCAGGAACACCCGGGCAATGGCGATGCGCTGCTTCTGGCCGCCCGAGAGCTTGACACCGCGCTCGCCGACATAGGTGTCGAAGCCGTCCTTCAGGGCCATGATAAAGCGCTCTGCACCGGCCAGACGGGCAGCTTCGATGATCTCCTCCCGGGTGGCATCGGGCTTGCCGTAGGCGATGTTATCCGCCACAGAGCCGCTGAACAGATACACGTCCTGCTGGACGATGCCGATGTCCTCGCGCAGGCTCTTGAGGGTGACCTGCTGGATGTCCTGCCCGTCGATGTAGATGTGGCCGCTGGTCACATCGTAGAAGCGGGGGATGAGGTTGCACAGGGTGGTCTTACCGCCGCCGGATGGGCCGACCAGAGCCAGCCGTTCGCCTGCCTTGATGTCCAGACTGACATGGTGGAGCACCTTGTTGTGGTCGTCCGGGTACTCAAAGCTGACATCGTCAAAGCGGATGGCACCGGGGCCGGGCTGCAGGGGTTTTGCATCTGGGGCATCGTGGATAGGCACGGGGGTGTCCATGATCTCGGCAAAGCGCTCGATGCCGGTCATGCCGCGCTGGAACTGCTCGGCAAACTCCACGATGCGCCGGATGGTGGCGATGAGGGTGGTGACGTACAGCATGTAGGCCACCAGGTCACCGGCGGTGATCCTGCCGTACACCAGCGACAGGCCGCCTGCCAGAATGACCACCAGATACATCAGGCCGTCGAACAGGCGGGTGGAGGTGTTGAAAGCCGCCATGGCGTAGTAGCCCAGCGTCTTGATGTGCTCAAAGTCCTTGTTGCCCTGCTCGAACTTGGCGCGCTCCTGCTCCTCGGCGGCAAAGGCTTTTACCACGCCCTGACCCAGCAGGCTGTCCTCGATGGTGGCATTCAGCTCACCGATCTGGATGCGCTGCTGCCGGAACCGGGCACGCAGACGGCCGTTCAGATAAACGGACACCACGCCCATCAGGGGCACGCAGGCGAACACCGCCAGCGTCAGAGGGATGCTGGCCTGGCACAGGATGATGAAGGAGGCCAGGATCTTGATGAACGCGATGAAAAATTCCTCGGGGCAGTGGTGGGCAAACTCGGTCACATCGAACAGATCGTTGGTGATGCGGCCCATGATGGTGCCGACCTTGGTGTTATTGTAATAGGTGTGGTCGAGCAGCAGCAGATGGTCAAAGGCATCCCGGCGCATGTCGGTCTCGATGTGCACGCCCATGATGTGGCCGATGCCGGACATGAAATACTGGGCCGCACCGTCGATGATGCGGAGCACAAAGTAGATGCCCGCCAGCTTGAGCACGATGCCGGTGGTCAGGGTGATGCCCACGCCCATGGCCGAGTTGGTGATGGTGCTCATGATCTTGGGCAGGAAGATGTCACACAGGGTGGTCAGCGCGGCGCAGAACAGGTCGAGAAAGAGCACTGCCTTGTGTTTTGCCAGATAGGGTAAAAAGCGGCGGATGAGCGCGCCGCTGCTGTTGTGATGTGCTCCGGGGTCTTTGATGTTTTGTTTTGCCATGGTTCCTCCTTGATTTCAACTTCTCAGTCTGCGCGTCAGCGATGACGGAGAGGTTTATTTCTTGCTGTAATCCCGTTCGCCGTAGATCGCGGTGCCAATGCGCACCAGCGTTGCGCCTTCGCGGATGGCGTTCTCGTAGTCGCCGCTCATGCCCATGGAGAGGGTCTGCATCTCCACGTTGGAATAGCCGCGATCTCCGGCCTTTACGAACAGGTCGTGGACGGCGGCGAGATACCGGCGGTTCTGTGCATCGTCATCATTGACCGGGGGAATGGCCATCAGGCCCTTGACCCGGATGTGCTCCTGCGCGGCAGCGGCATCCAGCAGGGGCCAGAGCGCCTCCGGCGAAACGCCGCTCTTGCTCTCCTCCCCGCCGATGTTCACCTCCAGCAGGACGTTCTGCACGATGCCCGCCTTGGCGGCTTCCTTCTCGATGGCGGTCAGCAGATGTTCACTGCCCACGCTCTGGATCAGGCTGGCCCGGCCCAGGACTTTTTTGATCTTGTTGGTCTGCAGGTGTCCGATGAAATGGCTGGGCTTGCCGCAGTAAGCGCCTGCGTCAAAGTTTGCGCAGAGCTCCTGCACATGGTTTTCGCCAAACACGTCAATGGGCAGGGCGGCACTTGCGGCCACGGTTTCAGCGGTGCGGGTCTTGCAGGCGGCGCACAGCTGGACCTCGGCAGGGTCGCGGCCTGCCTCCCGGGCAGCAGCGGCCATCTTTTCACGGATGGCCAGCACGGCCTCCCGCATCTCTTCCGGTGTTTTTTCTGCCATAAGGCATCAGTCCTCCTCGGTATATTTTGCGCGCTCTCCGCCAATGAGCTTCGGGCGGGTGCGGGCGCAGAGAATGTTTGCTTCACCGATCCGGCTCAGGCTCAGCCGCACCGGCACGGCCACCCGGCGCAGGTGCATCCCAATCAGGGTGCCGCCGATGTCGATACCGGCGTGGGCGCGGATCTCCTCCACAGCAATGGGGTCTTTGCATTGCTTCCAGCAGGTGGTGGCCCAGCTGCCGCCCGCATGGGGCCGGGGCACGACACACACTTCCTCCCAGCCGTATTGTTCGGCGGCTTCCCGCTCCATGATAATGGCCCGGTTCAGGTGCTCGCAGCACTGTGCCGCCAGCCAGATGCCGCGCTGGGCCAGCACCGGCGCAATGCCTGCATACACGGCCTGCGCTGCCTCCAGACTGCTGTCCTTGCCGATGTGCCCGCCCACGATCTCGCTGGACGAGCAGCCCACCACGAACACGTCGCCTTTTTTCAGCTTTGCCTGTTCCAGCAGCTCTTCCACTGCCTGCCGGGCTTCCGCCTGGATCTGCTGTTTGAATGCGTCTGTCATATCAATTACCTCGTATCGATCGGTTGCCGCGATGACCCGATGTTCTGTGTTCGATTGGGCCCAAGCGTTTACAACAATTTTTCCGGGATGCCAAGGGCTCCCCTGGCAGGGGAGCTGGCACGCGAAGCGTGACGGAGCGGTTCAGACCCGTACAGAATAAAGCGCTTTTTCTCCCGCGATGCCAAAATACACCCGGTTCTCCACCGGGCAGAGGGCAGAGCTGCTGCCCTGAGGCTTGCCGGAAAAGCTCCACAGCCAGCTTCCGCTGGCGGTGGAAACGGCCTCGGCGCGGATGCCGTCGGCGGGCAGGGAGAACAGGTTCTCCTGCATCGATTCGCTCAGCCGCAGGGCCACACCGCGCAGGAAGGTGCTGCCTGCATGGCGTTCCAGCCAGCTGGAGCTGGCCCAGCGGTAGCTGATGTAGAGGGTGCTGTCCTCATCCAGCGCCAGCGCGCCGGGATAGCCCGGCAGCCCGCTGAAGCTGCGCTGACAGCCCTTGCCCCCTGCGGTCAGGCTGCGGGCAGAGGCCGCCGCGCTCCAGATGCAGCGGCTGCCGAGGTCGGAGATGTAGAGGGTCTGGGTGTGCTCGTCCAGCGCAAGGCCGGACGCTCCGGCAATGCCGCCCACCACCTGCTCCACGGTGCGGGCAGCGGGATCATAAACGTATACCGCGCCTGTTCCGGTGTGGGCCAGCAGCTCGGTGCGCAGGGCACTTTCCAGCCCCTGTTCCGCGCTCTCCTGCCCGACCACGGCAAAGTAGACCTTGTCGTCCGCACCGACTTCCACGGCAGAAAGGGCTCCCAGCGGGGCACCGTCGATCTGCGTGATCACCTGCTCCACCGAAGCGCCCCAGCTGTCGTGCCGAGCGCGGCAGAGGGTGCCCCCGGCAGGGGTGAGGACTGTGAGCCACAGGTCTCCCGCAGCATCGAACGCAAAGCCGGTCAGCTCGCCCTCTACGCTCAGGATGACCGCAGCGTTGCCGCCGTCGGTGCGCACCAGATCGCTGGTGCGTTTCTTCAGGGAGGAGCCGTTCCACGCCGCCGCATAGACAAGGCCATCCCGGGTGCGGATGCAGTCCACACCCTGATACCCGCCCAGATCCCAGATCTCCCTGCGGTCGGTGGAAAGCGCTGCCTGTGCCGCGCCGGAGGCCTGCCGGTGATCCGGGGCGGTGTAGGTTTTGGGCGGGGCCTCAACGGGCCGGAGCACCAGCGCCCAGACCAGCGCAGCAACCGCGGCCAGCGTAAACACAATGCTCAATTTCTGGAACCTCTGGAGCACTTCCTCCCGCTCGGCGGCACGCTGGGCCTCCTGCACGGCCCGGCGGCGGGCAGCGGCGGCGCTGGCCCGGTTGGCGCGGCGAAGCCAGCGGTCTACCCACAGGGCCGCACTGGGCCCGATGGTCAGTGACGCGATGAGCAGGATGAGAAGCAGTTCAACGAATCCGATGCGCATAGGCAGATTTCCTTTGTTCTGATGGTTGTTTTTATCAAATCAGTATAGCACACTTTATAGCAGAGAAGCAAGCAGGCGGCAGGCTCCTGCTGTTTCTTGCAGAGCTTTTGTGGTATACTAAAAAAAATGGGGCGGCGGTTTTCCAAACCATTCACTTAAACTTCACAAAATTTTCCAATAATTATATTATGATACCCCTAGAAACTGGAGCTATTTTGATAACGAGGAGGAAACCTCAGATGGCAAAGATACTGATCGTTGATGATGAACCCCGCATCCGGGAACTGATCCGGGAGCATTTACAATATGCAGGCTATGTCTGCGAGGAAGCGGGCGACGGTTCTGCCGCCCTTTCGCTGCTGAGCGGCGGCGGTTTTGATCTGGTGATCCTGGATGTGATGATGCCCTTTATGGACGGCATGACCTGCCTGCGCGAGATGCGCGCCCGCCACATCAACACGCCGGTGATCATCCTGACCGCGCGCGGCGAGGAATATGACAAGCTGGCCGGTCTGGAAGGCGGCGCGGATGACTATGTGGTCAAGCCCTTCTCCCCGCGGGAGCTGGTGGCCCGTGTCAAGGCGGTGCTCAACCGCACCATGCCCCGCTCCGAGACATCGGACGGCACCATGACCTTTGGCGAACTGACCATCGACACGGCCAGCCACACCGTGCGGGTGGCGGGCGAGGATGTGAGCCTGACCCCCAAGGAGTTTGACCTGCTGGTGTTTCTGGCCTCCAACAAGGGCATTGCCCTGAGCCGGGAGAAGATCCTGCAGAAGGTGTGGAACTACGACTATTTTGGCGAGGACCGCACCGTGGATACCCATGTCAAGATGCTGCGTGGTCATCTGGGCAAATGCCGGGGCTATATTGCCACCGTGTGGGGCATCGGCTATAAGTTCGACCCGGATGCAGCGCGTTAAACAGGAGGTTTGCGGTTGATGCGGCAACCCGAAAAAAAGCGGCGTACCGTGGGCATCCGCGGGCAGCTGATGTGGTTCCTCTGCTTCATCTGTCTGCTGCTGCTGGTGCTGTTCTGGTTTTTGTGCACCCAGCTGCTGGAGCCCCTGTACACCACCCATATCCAGAAGCAGCTGACCGAACAGGCGGATGCCATCGTGCAGAAGCTGGACGATGCCATTGCCGACGGCCAGACCCTCTCTTATTGGGGGTTCGGCAGTCAGCTCTATGTCAACAGCCAGTTTTTCAACCAGCTCAGCAGCGAGATCTACGAAAACGGCGGCATGAGCAGCTTCTGCGTGGATATCTCCGATGTCACGCTGCGGCAGATCTTCAAGGTGGAGAACCTCTCCTACTGCAACCTGCACCGCACCCGGCCCACCGATGAAAACAGCGAGCTGCCCTCTTACAGCACCGCCCGCGCCATGCGCCAGCTCTGCCGCGAGACCGGCAGCTGTGTGCGGAAGATCAACCCGCCCACGCCCTCGGGCACGGTGGAGCTGATGGTGGGCAGAACGACCTCCGACGGCAGCTATACCGTGCTGGTGACCACAAGCCTGATGCATGTCTCGGAGGCCGGCGAGGTGATGAGCACGGTGCTGCCGCTGGCGGCGGCGCTGATCTTTGCCTTTTCCATGAGCGCGGCGTGGCTGTTCAGTGAGTGGTTCACCAAGCCCCTGCGCCAGCTTTCGGGGGCGGCCCGGCAGGTGGCACAGGGCGATTATGCCGTTCAGGTGGAGACCAACCGCCGGGACGAACTGGGCGACCTGGCGCAGGAGTTCAACCACATGGCCAAGGAAGTTCAGCACGCGGCCCAGATGCAGCGCGACCTGCTGGCAAATGTCTCCCATGACCTGCGCACCCCGCTGACCCTCATCAAGGGCTATGCGGAGACGGTGCGGGACATCACCGGCGACGACAAGGCCCACCGGGACGAGCAGATGAACATCATCGTGGATGAGGCCGACCGGCTGACAGCGCTGGTCTCCAGCGTCATGGAGCTGAGCAAGGTGACCAGCGGCGCGGAAAAGTGCGAGAAGGTCCACTTTGATATGGGCCAGCTCTGCGATGAGGTCAGTGAGCGCTATGACGCGGTCTGTGCCCAAAATGGCTGGCAGCTCAAACTGGAACTGCCGGAGGAAGAGCTGCCTGTCTATGCCGACCCCAATATGATGCAGCGCGCCCTCCACAACCTGCTGGGCAACGCCATGCACCACATCGGCGGGGACGGCATCTTCCTCCTGCGGGCCGCTCAGGTGCCCGAGGGAGTCCGGGTGGAGATCGAGGATCACGGCCCCGGCATCTGTGCCGAGGATCTGCCCTATATCTTTGACCGGTATTACCGCTCCCGCTCCGATGCGGGCAAGCAGGGCACCGGCCTGGGGCTTTCCATCACCAAGGCCATCTTCCAGCAGCACGGCTTCCGCTTCGGCGTGCAGAGCACGCTGGGCAAAGGCACGACCTTCTGGTTCATTGCAACGGATACAAAGTAAAACGACCCTCTCCGTCATTCCGAAACAATGACGGAGAGGGCCGCTCTTTTTAAGCATCTGCTTTCCGGTAAATGCCCAGACTGTTGTCCGGTTCCGGCATCTTCACGCGGGAGGCGCGGTCGTTCACCTTGACCAGCATCCAGCCCATCAGGGCCAGCACCACCACGATAATGAGCCATTTTACGGCGTTGGGGAGTTTTTTCATATTCACATTCCTTTGTTTTTGATCTCAGGGGCGGCAGAGCTTCCGCGCCCGGGCCAGCAGGGCGGCAGCATCGGCGGCAGAGGGCGCTGCGACCCAGTCCGGGCGCTGGCGTGCCCCCGGGCCGCGGCTTCCGGCCTCGGCAAAGCGGGCAAGGCAGGTGTCCGTGCGGTCATTCCAGCCGGAAAAGCCCTCCGGTGCAATGTGGGCCCCAAGGCGGCAGTCCAGCACGGCAGTCTTGCCGGTGGGCCGCCAGGGCCTGCCCAGATAGACCGTTCCGGCGGGGCAGTCGGAGACGAAATCGCAGTCCCAGAACACGAAGCCCAGCCCGTTGGCACTGCCCGAAGGGGCGGTGATGTAGCTGTGGGGAAGGTGGTTGTCTACCGTGCGCAGGATGCACTGCTCAAACAGGGCATCGGCCCCGCCAAAGATGAAGTCGATGTCCCCCGCGATCTCACAGCTCTGGTAATACTGCGCCGAGGGGCGGCGGGGCGCAAACTTGCGGGGGCCAAGAAAACCGTCCTTCTCCCGTTCAGCCTCGGGCAGGGGCGCGCAGAAGAGCGTGTCCTGGTTGCCCAGCAGCCTTACCCGGCGGAACACGGCCTTTTCGGCATCCACATAGGCGGCAATGGCCTGCCCCACGGCACTGCCCGGACCGGCATCGTTGGCAATGGTCAGATCCTCCACCGTTACGCTGCCGCCGCTGAAAAAGGCGGTGTAGCTGCGGAAGGTGTGGGTGGGCCGCCCATCCGGGTGGGGCAGCTTGCCGCCGTCCCCAAAGATCAGGGTGGTGGCATCAGCTCCCGCGCCCCGCAGGGTGAGCGCATGCTTTTCACAGACCAGCTTTTCCCGGTAGATGCCGGGGCCGATGCAGATCTCTGCTTCCAGCTCGTAGGGCACCGCCAGCACGGCCTCCGAGATGCTGGCAAAATCGCCGCTGCCATCCTGGGAAACGGTGAGTTTTAACATGGGCAGTCCTCCCTTATAAAAGATAAGGATATTATATGCCCCTTTTGTGAAATTTTCAATGTCCGCAGGGCTCTAACCGGAGCACGGCGGCGGTGATATCATCGGGTCGGCCGGTCTGTTCGGCGCGGGCGCGGGCGGTCTCCACAAGGATCCGGGCCACCTTTTCGGGCGGGTCGCCTGCGGCGGCGGAGAGTTCCAGCTGCTTGGCCACCCAGCCGGGGCCATCCACCAGCAGACCGTCCGAGACCAGTACGGCATAGTCCCCGGCGGCGAGATGAACCACCCGGCTCTGGCCGTTCACACCGCCCAGAATGCCGATGGGCAGGCTGATATCGCCTACCGGACGGGCGCGGCCCCCGTGCACCAGAAAGCCCGGGGCGGCCCCGGCCTTGAAGATCCGTGCCGTGCCGGTGTAAAGGTCCACGCTGATCAGGTCGAGGGTGGCCCCGCTCTCTTCATCGCTTTTCAGGGCCAGCGCCACATTGACCAGCCGCGCCGCCAGCTCAGCGGTGAAACCGGCTTTCAACAGGCGGGCTGTGAGCTCGGCGGCAAGGCTGCCATCCACGGCGGCCGGGCGGCCCGTGCCCATACCGTCACACAGGATCATCTGGGCAGCGGCCGGGCTGCAGAACTGCTGGACCGCATCCCCGGAGACCGTGCCCTTTGCCGCCGTGCCCGCAGTTCCGAACACGGCCCGGAGGGCGGGCTTTTCGCAGAAGAGCAGGGTGGTCATCCCTTTGCAGGAGAGCACCTGCGGCGGGTCGAAGTCCCGGCGGCAGATGCGCCCGGTCTCCTGCGCCAGCGCGGCCAGCTCGGGGGAAGAGAAGCGGGTGCGGGGCAGGGTGACCGCCGCCCGTGTCCGGCCCAGGTCGTCCAGCGTGACAGCGCATTCCAGCGGCGGCGTGCCCAGGCTGGCAAAAAACGCGGCCACCCGCCCGGATTTGTAGGGCTCCGGGTTTCCGGGGCGGCCCAGCTGCTCACTGAGCACGCTCAGGGCATCGGCCATGGCGCTGTATTGCTCGGTCAGGGCGGTGCGCATGGCCTCAGCGTGGACGTGGGCTTCCTTCCGGCTCCGGTAGAGTGCAAAGGAGCGGTTTGCCGCTGCACAGAGCGCCGCCGGGTGGATGCATCTGGACAGCTGGCCGGGCAGGTCGCCGGTCTGCAGGTGTCCCTGCTGTTCCAGAATAGGCCGCAGGGCGTTCATCCCCTCCAGCGTGGCGGTGTATTCCTGCTTCCAGCAGGTTTCCCGCCGCCCGCAGTTGAAGCACAGGCTGTCGTGGGTGTTGTCGATGACCCAGCGGAAGGTGTCGCACCGGCGGGGAAACGCATCGTACACAGCGTTCACCGTCTCGGCCAGCGAGGAAAGGCTCTCGGCCACTGCTTCCAGCCGGGTGGCGGCGGCAGATAGCTGGGGCGGCTCCTCGGGCGGCGCGGGGGCTTCCGGCACCGGTGTCAGCCAATGTTTTGGGAAAAAGGCGGGGGCCGCAAAGCCCAGCCCGGCGCTGAGGAGCAGGGGCAGGGCCGTGCCGGAGGCGGGAACACAGAGCACCCCCAGCACACACCCGCCCGCACAGGCGGCAAGGGTCTCGGCCCGCCGCCCGGGGGCCAGCAGGACCGCTGCCGCCGTGCCGCAGCAGAGCCCCACTGCGGCCGGGGCAAGGGAAGGGTCTGCGGCGCAGAGCGCGGCCCCGGTGAAGGCCGCGAAGGCCAGCGCGGGCTTTTCCTGTCCACGGCAGCAGAGGGCGGCATCCACCATGGCACAGGCTGCTGCCCCGGGGCAGAGGGGGCCGAAGCGCAGCCCGCCCAGCGCTGCCGCCACGGCAGAAGCGGCCAGCAGGGTGCCAAAACCGGGCTTTTCGGGCGGGAAGCGCTGCAGTGCATAGCCGAAGCCGCCCGCCAGCAGGGCATCTGCCCCGCAGAAGAACACCAGCGTGAAGCCTGCCCCGCCGGGCCCCAGCGCAAAGCAGACACCTCCCAGCACCAGCGCCCCGCACCCGGCCAGAAATGCCGGGCGGAGCCTGCCGGGCCAGAGCCATCGAGCGGCCACAGCTGCCCCCACGGCGCAGAGCAGGCAGAGGCTGTCCAGTGAAAACGCCCCGAACCCGTGGAACAGGATGCTCAGTGCGGCCCCGGCTGCGCAGGCGGCAAAGCAGTCCGCAGGCAGGCCCAATGTCAGCCCCAGCCCAAAGGGGAGCAGAGCCCCGTAGAGAACGGCCCAGCCCCCGGCAAGGCCCAGCGCAAAGGCCCCGCCCTGCCGCAGGGCCGGGCGTACCGCCGCCCGGGAGGCCAACGCGGCGGCAACAGGCTGCTTCGGGTGCAGTTTTGTGGTTTCCGGCATGAAAAAATCCCCGCTTTCCGGCGGGGATCTTTTGCAATGTTCTGTTTCCCGCGCCCTTTGCATATACTGTAGCGCGGGCGCGCGGCGTTTTATGGGGTCATGCGGGGAAGCGGCTCAAATCAGCAGAAATAGCGCACTTCACCAAAGAAATTCATCCATTTGGCAATCACTTCATCGCTTCGTGCTTCGATGATGGCCATGATGTTTCGCAGGACACGGGGCGGAATGTTGGAATTGTTGTGGCACAGATAGCATTTCCCGGCCCGCGTGATCCAGATCTTGGTCGCGTTGCTGCTGGGAGCGCCCTGTGAAACATGGACATGAATGGGTTCCAGCGGATCATTTTCGTTGGCCCAGAAGTAGACCCAGTAGGAGCCGATCTTAAAAACCTGCGGCATTTTCTACCCCTCCTTCCTGGGAAAACTGCAGGATCAGATGTGCAGTGGATTCCAGGAACTTCTGGTAGCGGTCGATCTCAGCAGGGGTGAAGCCGCTGACATCCTCCCAGGTATAATCCGGCAGATAGCAGACCGCAGAGTGGAAACAATCCTTCTCGTCGGGCTTTTCGATGTAGACCTTTACACGGTGGTCTGGCTGCATCTCGGAATGCACGATCTCGGTGTTGTCGTCCAGTGTCATAAACGGGTACATCATAAAAACACCTCCGTGGATATGATTGCGAAAAGGGAAAGGAAAATCACCCGTTCAGCTTCTCAATGGCAGCCTTGACACGGGCAAGGGTCGTCTCGCGGCCCATCATGCAGGCAAGGTCGGTGCCGCCGCCGGGGGTGCGCTGCTTGC